>Ga0070667_100001275_pt1 | contig 22797 bp, 22 predicted proteins | sample KBSS33metaG_FD_64659 | JGI IMG/M metagenome (GOLD analysis project Ga0070667, IMG submission 64659) | Switchgrass rhizosphere microbial communities from Kellogg Biological Station, Michigan, USA - KBS S3-3 metaG | ecosystem: Host-associated > Plants > Roots > Rhizosphere > Soil ... | reverse complement strand
GTCAGAATACCTGCGACCGGCGGATTTCTCCCGGGAGAACTAGCCCTCCAACTCCCCTTCGGTTTCCAGCAGCACCTGCTTGAGTCCATCGAGCGTCGCGGATTCCGGCTGCGCCCACATGCCACGACCGGCCGCCTCCAGGAGGCGCTCGGCCATGCCGTGCAGCGCCCACGGGTTGGATTCGGACATGAACTTGCGGTTCTCGGGATCCAGGACGTAGCTCTGCGTCAGCTGCTCGTACATCCAGTCGGCCATGACGCCCGCGGTGGCGTCGTACCCGAACAGGTAGTCGACGGTGGCCGCCATCTCGAAGGCGCCCTTGTAGCCGTGCCGGCGCATGGCGGTCATCCAGCGCGGGTTGACGACGCGGGCGCGGAACACGCGCGTCGTTTCTTCGGACAGCGTGCGGGTGCGGACGGCGTCGGGCCGGGTGTTGTCTCCGATGTAGGCGGCCGGGTCCTTGCCGGTCAGCGCCCGCACCGTGGCGACCATGCCGCCGTGGTACTGGAAGTAGTCGTCGGAGTCGGCAATGTCGTGCTCGCGGGTGTCGGTGTTCTTGGCCGCCACCGAGATTCGCCGGTAGGCCCGGTTCATGTCGTCGGTCGCCGGGGCGCCGTCAAGGCCGCGACCGTACGCGAAGCCGCCCCACGCGGTGTACACCTGGGCCAGGTCGGCGTCGTCGCGCCAGTTGCGGCTGTCGATGAGCTGCAGCAGGCCGGCGCCGTAGGTTCCCGGCTTGGAGCCGAAAATCCTTGTGGTGGCGCGCCTCTGGTCGCCGTGGTCGGCGATGTCGACCTGCGAGTGGGCCCGGACGTAGTTGTCCTCGTCCGACTCATCGAGCCCGGCGACCAGCTGGACGGCGTCGTCGAGCATGGTCACCACGTGCGGGAAGGCGTCGCGGAAGAAGCCGGAGATGCGGACGGTGACGTCGATGCGCGGACGGCCGAGCTCAGTCAGTACGATCGGCTCCAGCCCGACCACGCGGCGTGACGCGTCGTCCCAGATGGGCCGAACACCCAGCAGCGCAAGCACTTCGGCGATGTCGTCGCCCGCGGTGCGCATGGCCGAGGTGCCCCAGACCGAGAGCCCGACCGACTCGGGCCAGCGGCCGTAGTCGGCGCGGTAGCGCTCGAGGAGTGAATCCGCCATCGCCACACCGGTTTCCCACGCCAGCTTCGACGGGACGGCCTTGGGGTCGACGGAGTAGAAGTTGCGGCCCGTCGGCAGCACGTTGACCAGACCGCGCAACGGTGAGCCCGACGGGCCGGCCGCGATGAAGCCGCCGCCGAGTGCGTGCAGGATCTGGTCGATCTCACGGTTCGTCGCACGCAGCCGCGGCACCACCTCGGTGGCGGCGAACCGCAGCACCGTGGCGACCTCGGCGTTGTCGGTGATGCCGTCGACCGCGGCAGCGTCCCAGCCGGACTTTTGGAGTGCCGCAACCAGCTCACGGGCCTGGCCCTCGGCGGCGTCGACGGCCGCGCGCTCGGCGGAGCCGTCTTCGGCCAGCCCCAGCGCCTCACGCAGTCCGGGCACCGACTGCTCGCCACCGAACAGCTGGCGCGCCCGCAGGATCGCCAGCACCAGATCCAGCTCGGCTTCGCCGTCGGGCGCCTGGCCCAGGATGTGCAGGCCGTCACGGATCTGGACGTCCTTTATCTCGCACAACCAGCCGTCGACGTGCAGCAGCATGTCGTCGAACACGTCCTCGTCGGGCCGGTCTTCCAGCCCCAGGTCGTGATCCATCTTGGCGGCGCGCATCAGGGTCCAGATCTGCTGGCGGATGGCCGGCAGCTTGCCGGGGTCCAGCGCCGAGATGTTGGAGTGCTCGTCGAGCAGCTGCTCCAGCCGGGCGATGTCGCCGTAGGTCTCGGCGCGGGCCATCGGCGGGATCAGATGGTCGACCAGAACCGCGTGTGCGCGGCGCTTGGCCTGAGTGCCCTCGCCGGGGTCGTTGACCAGAAACGGGTACACCAGCGGCAGGTCGCCGAGGGCCGCATCGGTGCCGCACGCGGCCGACATGCCCAGGGTCTTGCCGGGAAGCCATTCCAGGTTGCCGTGCTTACCCAGGTGGATCATCACGTCGGCGCCGAAGTGCTTGTTGATCCAGTGGTAGGCGGCCAGGTAGTGGTGGCTCGGCGGCAGGTCGGGGTCGTGGTAGATCGCGACGGGATTCTCACCGAATCCGCGCGGCGGCTGGACGATCAGCACAATGTTGCCGGAAACCATTGCGGCGATGACGATTTCACCGTCCGGGTCCTGCGAGCGGTCGACGAACAACTCGCCCGGCGCTGCGCCCCAGTGCTCGGTCACGGCGTCGGTGAGTTCGGCGGGCAGCGTCGCGAACCAGGCGCGGTAGTCCTCGGCGGATACCCGGACGGGGTTGGCTTCCAGCGCTTCGGTGCTGAGCCAGTCGGGATCCTGCCCACCCTTTTCGATCATGGCGTGGATCAGGGCATCACCGTCGCCGGCGTCGACGCCCGGGACGTCACCGATGCGGTAGCCGGCGTCGCGCATGGCGCGCAACAGCGCGACGGCGCTGGCCGGGGTGTCGAGGCCGACAGCGTTGCCGATGCGGGCGTGCTTGGTCGGGTACGCCGAGAACACCAAAGCGACGCGCTTGTCGGCGGGCTCGATGTACTTGAGGCGGGCGTGCCGGACGGCCAGTCGCGCGACCCGCTCACAGCGCTCGGGGTCGGCGACGTAGGCGATCAGGCCCTCGCTGTCGATCTCCTTGAACGAGAAGGGGACGGTGATGATGCGCCCGTCGAACTCCGGCACCGCCACCTGCGACGCGACGTCGAGCGGCGTGAGCCCGTCGTCGTTCTCGTCCCACTGGGCGCGCGAGCTGGTGAGGCACAGGCCCTGCAGGATGGGGATGTCGAGCGCGGCCAAGTGCGCGACGTTCCAGTTGTCGTCGTCGCCACCGGCGCTGGCCGTCGCCGGTGTGGCGCCGCCGGCCGCCAGCACGGTGGTGATCAGAGCGTCAGCGCTCCCCAGCAGCTCGATGAGTTCGGGCTCGGCGGTGCGCAGCGAGGCGCAGAAAATCGGGAGTGGACGGCCGCCGGCCTGCTCGATGGCTTCACACAGCGCCTCGATGTAGGCGGTGTTACCGGCCAGCTGCTGGGCCCGGTAGTAGAGCACCGCGACGGTCGGTCCGGTCGCGTCGGTTTGCCGGTCCAGCAGCCCCCAGCTCGGAGCCGATTCGGGCGCGCCGAATCCGAACCCGGTCATGAGGACCGTGTCCGACAGGAAGGAATGCAGATTCACCAGGTTGCCGACGCCACCCTGCGCCAGATAGACGTGTGCCTGAAGCGCGACGCCGGCCGGGACGGTCGAGTGACTCATGAGGTCGGCGTCGGGCGCCTGCTCCCCCGACAGCACCACCGTGGGGATGCCGCTGGCGACGACGGCGTCGATGTCGTCCTGCCAGGTGCGGTAGCCGCCCAGCACTCGAACGATCGCCAGGTCCGAAGCGGCCACCAGTTCCTGCAGTTCACCGGCGATCAGCCGGGACGGATTGGCCCATCGGTACTCGGCCCCGCTGGCGCGGGCGGTGATCAGATCGGTGTCGGACGTCGAGAGCAGCAGTACGGTCGGCACCGACTATTCGTACCGCACGGGCAGGGCCGCGCGGTCCCGGCCCTTGCCTGGACGGAAAAAGCGCGACGGGGCGGGCTGCTGTGCAGCCCGCCCCGTCGGCGGTTTTTATCTACCGCGCTGAGATCAGCGCTCGGTGGTCTGCCAGCGCGAATACCACGTCTTGCCCTGGTAAGGCAGTCCGGCGGCCACGATGAGCGCGAAGACGCCACCAGCGTAGAGAGCGAAATCGGACATTGCGTCCCTCCTTATGTCATCCGAATACGATGTCGCAAACGGAAGTTCGTGTTCCACGGTACGGACTCACGCGGCCAACACAAGGGACTTGTAAGGCACGGAACAGCCCGGAAACGGCAGTGACCTATCTCACACCTTGCCGCACAACGTAACGTAGACAAGGTGATTCGCACGCGTGACGACGACGCCTGCCCCGGCGCCCTGCAGGTGCACCAGGCGGCCGACGGTGGGCTGGCCCGCATCCGCCTGGCCGGCGGGATGATCACCGCTGCGCAACTGGAGGCGCTGGCCCACGCCGCCACCGAATTCGGCTCGCCCGCAATGGAACTGACCTCCCGCGGCAACATCCAGGTGCGCGGCATCCACGACGCCGCGGGACTGGCCACGGCGGTCGAATCGGCGGGCGTGCTGCCCTCGCCCACCCATGAGCGCGTCCGCAACATCGTGGCGTCCCCGCTGTCGGGCCGCAGTGGCGGGCTGGGTGACATCCGTGGCGTCGTGCGTGACCTCGATTCCGGCTTGCAAAAACGCCCTGAACTGGCCGAATTGCCCGGCAGGTTCTGGTTCGGGGTCGACGACGGCCGCGGCGACATCTCGGGCCTGGCCACCGATGTGAGCACCCACCTCACCTCTGCCGGCACCGCCGCCGTACTGGTGGCGGGCCGCGACAGTGGGGTGCGGATACCCGCCGAACAGGCCGCGGACACCCTGCTGAACCTGGCCCATACCTTTCTGAACATTCGCGGGAATCGTTGGCGGACCAGCGAACTGGATAGCGCGGACGAGCTCCTGACCGGCGCCGGACTGCGCCCCACCGAACCGGCAGGCGCAACGTGGCCACCGATCGACACCCCGCCGATCGGCTGGATCACCCAGGGCGACGGCCGAATCACGCTGGGCGCTGCCGTCCCGCTGGGTGTGCTGCAGGCCCGTACCGCCGAGTTTGTGGCAGCCATCACCGCCCCGATCGTGGTCACACCATGGCGCTCGTTACTGATCTGTGACCTCGAAGAGGGCATCGCCGATACTTCCCTGCGCGTACTGGCGCCCATGGGCCTGATCTTCGACGAGCACTCCCCCTGGCTGTCGATCAGCGCCTGCACCGGCAGCCCGGGGTGCGCCAAGTCACTGGCCGACGTCCGAAGTGACGCCGCCGCAGCCGCCGCGGCGGGCGAGCCGGCCGGCCGCCGGCATTTCGTCGGCTGCGAGCGCGCGTGCGGCAGTCCGACCATCGGTGAGGTGCTGGTGGCGACCAACTCGGGGTACGAACCGCGCCACCCGTAGGGTTATCGGGTGCTCGACTACGTCCGCGACGCTGCGGAGATCTACCGGCAGTCGTTCGCGACGATCCGCGACGAGGCGGATCTGGCGCGATTTCCCGACGACGTCTCCCGCGTCGTCGTCCGGCTGATCCACACCTGCGGCCAGGTCGACGTCACCGAGCACGTCGCCTACACCGACGACGTGGTGGCCCGCACCCACGCGGCGCTGACTGCGGGCGCCCCGATCCTGTGTGACTCATCGATGGTGGCGGCGGGCATCACGCGCTCGCGACTGCCCGCTGACAACGACGTGGTGTCGCTGGTCGCCGACCCGGGCGCGCCCGCCATGGCCGCGAAGCTGGGCAGCACCCGTTCCGCGGCGGCTGTCGATCTGTGGGCCGACCGGCTCGGCGGTGCCGTGCTCGCCATCGGCAATGCGCCGACCGCCCTGTTCCGGCTGCTGGAGCTGCTCGATGAGGGCGCTCCGGTGCCTGCCGCGGTGCTCGGCGGCCCGGTGGGCTTCGTCGGCTCGGCGCAGTCGAAAGACGAACTGATCGCGCGGCCGCGCGGCATGGACTATCTGGTGGTGACGGGGCGGCGTGGCGGTAGTGCCATGGCCGCTGCCGCGGTGAACGCGATTGCGAGTGAACGCGAGTGAGTGCTCAAGGAACCCTTTACGGCGTCGGTCTCGGCCCAGGCGACCCGGAACTGGTGACGGTCAAGGCTGCCCGGCTGATCGGTGAGGCCGACGTGGTGGCGTACCACAGCGCGCGGCACGGCCACAGCATCGCGCGCCGCATCGCCGAACCGTATCTGCGCCCCGGCCAGATCGAGGAGCATCTCGTCTACCCGGTGACGACCGAGACCACGGCGCATCCGGGTGGGTACGACGGCGCTATCGAGGACTTCTACGCTGAGGCCGCCGAGCGCATCGCCACCCACCTGGCGGCGGGCCGCAACGTCGCACTGCTGGCTGAAGGCGACCCACTGTTCTACAGCTCCTACATGCACATGCACACCAGGCTGACCGAACGGTTCCACGCCGTCATCGTGCCGGGGGTGACGTCCGTCAGCGCCGCGTCGGCCGCGATCTCGACTCCGCTGGTGCAGGGCGAGCAGGTCCTCACCATCCTGCCCGGCACGCTGCCGGCCGGAGAGCTGCAACGCCGCCTGGCCGACACCGACGCCGCCGTCGTGATGAAGCTGGGCCGTTCGTACCCGGCTGTGCGGCAGGCACTTTCGTCAGCCGGGCGGCTGAACGAGGCGTTCTACGTGGAGCGCGCGAGCACCGAGGCACAGCGGGTACTCCCGGCCGCCGACGTCGACGAGACGACAGTGCCGTACTTCTCGATCGCGATCCTGCCCGGCTCATGTCGTCACGAGCCCCCCGCCGGCAGCGTTGTGGTAGTCGGCCTCGGCCCGGGCGACCCGGAGTGGACGACGACCCAGACCCGTCGGGAACTGGCGGCCGCCACCGACCTGATCGGCTACGGCCCGTACCTGGACCGGGTGCCCGACCGACCCGGTCAGCAGCGCCACCCCAGCGACAACACCGACGAGCGCGCCCGCGCCGAGCTGGCCTGCAAGCTGGCCCAGGAGGGCCGGACGGTCGCCGTGGTGTCCTCCGGCGATCCGGGCGTGTTCGCGATGGCGACCGCGGTGCTCGAGGAGGCCCGGCAGTGGCCGGGAGTCGACGTGCGGGTGATCCCGGCGATGACCGCCGCGCAGGCCGTTGCCAGCCGGGTCGGTGCGCCGCTCGGTCACGACTACGCGGTGATCTCGCTGTCCGACCGGCTCAAGCCGTGGGACATCATCGCCGAGCGCCTCACGGCCGCGGCCCGCGCCGACCTGGTGCTCGCGATCTACAACCCGGCGTCGAAGACCCGGACCTGGCAGGTCGCCGCCATGCAGGACCTGCTGCTGGAGTACCGCGACCCGAACACCCCCGTGGTGATCGGCCGCGACGTGGCCGGGCCGAAGGAATCGGTGCGGGTGGTGCGGCTGGCCGAGCTGAATCCGGCAGAGATCGATATGCGCTGCATGCTGATCATCGGGTCGTCGCAGACGGTGTGGCATGCCACGCCCGACGGCGACCGGGTGTTCACACCGCGGACGTACCCCAGCTGACCGCTGGTCGAAAATGGGAACTACGCAGGACCTTGGTACTGATGTCCTGGGACACCTTTTGTAGTCCGAACGTATGAATCTGCCGACGACTACGGCAGACCTAGCCAGGCGATGGCCTCGTCGACGCTGCTCACTGTCGTCACGCCGGCGGGCAGCGGCGGCCGGTCCACCATGATCACCGGAACACCGAGCGCTTGCGCCGCATCGATTTTGGCGCGCGTCATGCTGCCACCGCTGTTCTTGGTCACCAGGGCGTCGATGCGGTGATCACGCAGCAGCGCGATCTCGTTGTCGTAGTCGTACGGCCCGCGGGACAGCAGGATTTCGTGGTGGGGCGGCAGGGTTTCGGGCTGCGGCGGGGTGACGGCGCGGATCAGGAACCAGGCTTCTGAGGTGCGGAAGGCCGTGGTGCCCGAACGTCCCGTGGTGAGGAAGACCCGTTGGTAGCCATGGTCTTTCACGGTCTGCGCGGCGTGCCGGTCGTCGGCGACGACGATCGCGTCACCGTGCGGCCACGCCGGCCGGGCCAGAACCAGGTGCGGCACTCCCAGGCCGGCGCACGCCTGGGCGGCGTTGGCCGTGATGTTGGCGGCGAACGGGTGCGTGGCGTCGACGACGACGGTGATCTCGTTGTCCTGCAGGTACGTTCGCAGGCCGGCGACGCCACCGAAGCCACCGATCCGCACCGCGCCGACCGGCAGCGCCGGGTCTGGGACGCGGCCGGCCAGGGAGCTGAGCAGCTCGATGTCGGGGTGCAGCCGTTTGGCCAGCGCCCGCGCTTCTGAAGTCCCGCCCAGGAGCAGCAGCTTCATCAATGTGTAGCCCCGCGGCGACGACCACTCGAGTACAGATAACTGTCGGCAAATCCATGGGCGCCCAGCGCATCTCCGACGAAGATGACCGCGGTCTTGGTGATACCCGCCGACTTCGTGCGCTCGGCCAGTTCGGCCAGGGTGCAGGTGACGACCTGCTCGGTCGGCCAGCTCACGAACGCCACTACCGCGCAGGGTGTTTCGGGAAGGTATCCGCCCTCGATCAGCTGCGGGACGATGTTGTCGATCTGCGCGGCCGCCAAGTGCAGCACCAGGGTGGCGCCGGGCTTGGACAGGGCTACCAGGTCCTCGCCGTCGGGCATCGCCGTCGACAGCGTCGCCACCCGCGACAGGGTGACGGTCTGAGCCACGCCGGGCACCGTCAGCTCCCGCCCGAGCGCTGCGGCAGCAGCCGCGAAAGCCGGTACTCCCGGGACGATTTCGTAGTCGATACCGAGCTCGTCCAGCCGACGGCACTGCTCCGCCACCGCGCTGTAGATCGACGGGTCACCCGAGTGCAGGCGCGCCACGTCGAGTCCGGCTTCGTGCGCGGCGACCAACTCTCCGATGATCTGCTCCAGGTCGAGCGGACCGGTATCGACGACCCGCGCGTCCGGCGGGCATTCCGCCAGGAGATCGTCGGGCATGATCGAGCCGGCATACAGGCAGACTCGGCACGAACGCAGCAGCCGCTGCCCACGCACGGTGATGAGATCGGCAGCACCGGGCCCGGCGCCGATGAAGTACACCGTCATTCTTTGACCACCGTCCACTGGGTTATCGGCAACGCCGGGCGCCAACCGGTGAAGCCACCGATCGGTTCGCCGTGATAATGCTGGAAACGGCGCAGATCGCCGCCCAGTTTCGAATAGAGCTGCACCACAAACGCTTCCGACTCCGCCGTCACCGCATTGGCCACCAGGCGGCCGCCTGGTTCGAGCGCGTCGAAGCAGGCTTCGAACAGACCTTGCCGCGTCAGGCCGCCACCGATGAAAATGGTGTCCGGCGCGGCTACGTCGGCGAAACTCTCCGGCGCCGCACCACGAACGTCGACCCGCACACCGAACATCGTGACGTTGTTGGCGATCCGCTCGCGGCGCACGTCGTCGCTCTCGAACGCGACGGCGCGACCACCGGATGCCCGGCACCATTCGATCGCCACGCTGCCCGAGCCCGAGCCGACATCCCACAGGATTTGATCCGGGCGCGGCTCCAGCGTGGCCATGGTCACCGCACGGATGTGCTGTTTGGTGATCTGCCCGTCGTGCGCGAACGCGCTGTCCGGCAACGCCGCTCCGATCCGCAGATCAGGGACATACCGCACCGCAATGACATTCAGCGCGTCAACTCGTGGGTCCGCCGCGTCCCAGTCCTCGGCGGTCATGGTGGTGACGCGTTCGGCCGGCCCGCCGAGTTGTTCCAGGACGGTGAATTCCGATTGGCCACGCCGAGTTTCGGTGAGCAGCCGGGCCAGTGCCCGCGGGGTATCGGCACCCTTGGACAACACGACCGCGCGCCCGCCCAGGCGTACCGCGGTGTGCGGGGCGGCATTGACAAGGCTGATCACCTCGGCGTCCTGCACACTCCACCCCAGACGGGAACACGCGAGGGTCACCGAAGACATATGCGGCAGTACCGTCACACGGTCCCGACCGAACAGCCTGATCAGAGTGGCGCCGATACCGTGCAACATCGGATCACCGGAAGCCACCACATGAACGTCGGGCAGTCCGTCGAACAATGTGGGCAGGGCCGGCAGCATCGGCGACGGCCACGCCCGGCGCTCCGCGGCCACCTCCTCATCCAGCAGCTCCAGCTGCCGCCGACCACCGAAAATAATTGTGGCGCCGAGTAGTTCGTTGCGTGCGGCCTGGCCCAGCCCGGTCATACCGTCGGCTCCGATACCTACGACCGTGATTCGCCCGCTCGTCATCTGAGCCCTCTGCTCTTCGCGCAAGCGCTCATCGGTGCCCTCTGCTCTTCGCGCAAGCGCTCATCGGTGCCCTCTGCTCTTCGCGCAAGCGCTCATCGCGGCATCTTCCGCCAGATCACCTTCGGCACAAACCGCGTCGCGAAGATCAGCGGCCGAATCCCCCACGGCACCCACACCGCAGACTTGCCTTTTCGCAGCGCCACCGCGGCCGCCTCGGCGACCTGAGCGGGCGTGCTCGACATCGGCGCCGGGTCCATACCCTCGGTCATCCGGCCGATCACGAAGCCGGGCCGCACGATCAGCAGCTGGATGCCGGTGTCGTGCAGCGCGTCGGCCAACCCGCAGGCGAAGCCATCCAGGCCCGCCTTGGCCGAACCGTAGACGTAGTTGGCCCGGCGAACCCGCGCGCCGGCGATCGACGAGAACACCACGAGCCGTCCCCGACCGGCGGCGCGCATGCGCTGCGCCAGCAGAGTCAGCAGGTTCACCTGGGCCACGTAGTCGGTGTGCACGACGGCCACCGCATGCGCAGCGTCATCCTCGGCCCTGGCCTGGTCACCCAGGACACCAAAGGCGAGGACCACGGTGCCGATCGGCCCGTGTTCGGCTTCGGTCGCGGCCACCAGCGACGCGTGCGAGGCCAGGTCGTCGGCATCGAACTCGCAGGTCTGCACGCTGGCAGCGCCCGCCGCCCGGACCGCCTGCACCTCGTCGGTCAGCTGGTCGGCCCGCCGTGCCGCGAGCACCACCGTGTTGCCCGGCGCCAGCCGGATGGCCAGTTCCAGGCCGATCTCGCTGCGGCCGCCGAAGATGACGACCACCTCGCCGCCGGTATCCGCCGTGTCGTTCACGGCTGCGATTATCACCTGCGCTACTTTTGACCGTGATGGCGAAGGCAACGACACGGCTCACCAGTGACGCGCTGGCATTCCTCACCGAGCGTCATCTGGCGATGCTGACCACCCTGCGCTCGGACAATTCACCGCACGTCGTGGCTGTTGGTTTCACCTTCGACCCCAAGACCCACATCGCGCGCGTCATCACCACCGGCGGTTCGCAGAAGGCACTCAACGCGGCCCAGCGTGGCGTCGCCGTGCTGAGTCAGGTCGACGGCGCCCGGTGGTTGTCGCTCGAAGGCAAGTCGACGGTCAGCAACGACGTCGACGACGTACGCGACGCGGAGCTGCGGTACGCGCAGCGCTACCGCACCCCACGAGTGAATCCCCGGCGTGTGGTGATCGAAGTCCGCGTCGAACGCGTCCTCGGCTCCAGCGAGCTGCTGGACCGCGGCGAGGCGTAGCCCCCACACACGCCGGCATGCCGGTGCCGCGGGCGGGGCTTGGATGGCCCGGTCCGCGGTCGGCCTGCCGACTACCAATTCCGTTGCCGGAGAAAGCGTTCGGGATGGTGGTAGTCGTTGGTGCGAGCCTGCCCGACATCGAGCTCCGGTGGCGGTATCCAGACGGTCTGCCCGTTGTCGCCTTTGATCGTCCGCCATCCGCCGGGTTTGACGAGTTTGTGGTGCGGCCGGCAGGCCAGGGTCATGTCGTCGACGTTGGTGTTGCCGCCCGCGGCGTACTCATCGAGGTGGTGGACTTCGGTGAGGTAGGCCGGGGCGGTACAGCCGGGAAATGTGCAGCCGCGGTGGAGCGCGTGCAGCGCGATGCGTTGGGCGCCAGAGGCGCAGCGTTTGGCGCGGAACAGGTTCAGCGGCTTTTCGGTGGCCTCATCGAAGATGTACAGGTAGTGGTAGGCGTCGGCGGCCAATCGGATGATGTCCCGGACCGGAACCAGGGTGCCCCCGGCCGTCACGCCGTGCCCGGCGGCGGTATCGAGGTCCTGCAGGGTGGTCGAGACGATCACGGTGACCGGCAGGCCGTGATGCTGTCCCAGCTCCCCACTGGACAGCGTTGATCGGAATGCCTGTTCCATCGCGTCGTGGTTGCGTTGGGCGGCGCTGCGGGCGTCGGCCTGGATCTGTGCGTCGGTGGGTGTTCCTGAGATGCAGGGCTGCGCGTCGTCGGGGTTGCACATGCCGGGTGCGCCGAGTTTGTGCAGGGCCGGTTCCATGGTGGCGCGGCATTGCGGGGTGACCCACCCGGAGATGCGGCTGAGCCCGTCGGGCTGCTGGGGCCCGAAGGCGACGCCGCGCTGGCGGTTGCGTTCGCGCTCGTCCAGTTCCCCGTCAGGGTTGAGCGTGTCGAGCAGGCGCCGCCCTACGGTGCGCAGTTGTTCGGGGCGGAACTGGGCGGCGTTGGCCGCCATTTGCGCTTCGGCGTCGGCGGCGACGTCGGGGCTGGTGTGCCGGGGCAGCTTCTTGAGAATCTTGCGCACGATCTTGATCTGCTCGGGCCCGATGTCGCCCCGGGCCTGCGCGACGGCGGTTTCCGGCAGTAGCGGCGGCAACGGCTCGCCGGTCAGGCCGATCCGAGGCGCCAGTGCGGCGGCATTGCCGATGCGGCGTTTGGCGTCCTCCGCCGAGACCTGTAGGCGGTCGGCCAAGGCTTGTGTCAACACGAGCCCACCCAGCTGCGCCGGGGTCGCCTCGCGGGCGAGCTGGGCCACCATCGCCTGTTCGGCCACCGGCAACCGGCGCGAGGCTCGCTCTAGACGCGACAGCACCGCCAGTCGCTCCTGGGTTGTCAGGCCGTCGAAGGACAAGCCGTTGAGGGTGTCCACCGCCGAATCCAGCGCGTCGAGCGCTGAATCGATATCAGGATGGACAACTGCGACCATATTCGAATACTAGTTCGATCAACCGACAAGAAATCGCCGTTTGTGACCACTGAAGCCAAAGGGGCGCAAGAGAATTCGAGCCGACGACGACACAGTCGAAGTCAACGAAGATGATCGCAAGCGCGCGCACGTGCGAGTCGATCGACAGCACGGTTTTCCAGGTCGGCGACGGCGGCAAGGTCGACATCGGCGACACCACCGACGTCGACCTGCTGGCGCTGCGACAAGCCGTGGCGGCGTGTCCGACCGGGGCGTTGCGCTTGTCCGACGGGATGTAACGCGGCCCCACAACCGGCCCGGCACCGGCAACCAACCGGCACGACGCACGTCACCCCGGCATGGTTCGATCTAAGACGCCATGACTATCGCGAGCCCTTTCCCCGAGGTCCAGATCCCGACGACCGCCGTCTACGAGTACATCTTCGGTGATCTGGCCGAGTCGGATGCCGATCGCATCGCCATCACCGAGGTCGCGACCGGCGCTGAGTACACCTACCGCGAACTGACGACCCGGATCGAGGCGTTCGCCGGTGCGCTGGCCGCCCGCGGCATCGGCGTCGGCGCCGTCGTGGGCCTGCTGGCACCCAACAGCGCCGCGTTCGCCGTCGCCTTCCACGGCATCCTGCGGTCCGGCGCAACGTCCACCACGATCAACGCGTTGTTCACCGCCAAGGACATCGCCAAGCAGCTGACCGACTCCGGTGCCGCCATGCTGATCACCGTCAGCGCGCTGGCGCCGCAGGCACTGCAGGCGGCCGGCGAGGTCGGCTTGGCCGCCGACCGCATAGTCGTCCTCGACGGTCCCGGCACCGCGACCGACGGCTATCCGAACGCCGCCGAATTACTCGACGCCCCGCCGCCCGCCCCTCAGGTCACTTTCGACCCGGCGACCCATCTCGCGGCCTTGCCCTACAGCTCGGGCACCACGGGAAATCCGAAGGGCGTCATGCTCACCCACACGAATCTGGCCGCGAACGTGGCACAGATTCGGCCGATCCAAGGCCTGGTCCCGAACGACCGGGTGGTGGCGGTACTGCCGTTCTTCCACATCTACGGCATGACGGTGCTGCTCAACTCCGTCCTGCACGCGCGGGCCCGGCTGGTCATCATGCCCAGCTTCGACCTCGCGCTCTTCCTCAAGACAATCCAGGACCACAAGTGCACGTACGCGTTCATCGCGCCGCCCGTCGCGGTGGCGCTGGCGAAGCACCCCGTGGTCGACTCCTACCGGCTCGACTCCCTCAAGGGATTGATGTCGGGCGCCGCACCGCTCGATGACGACCTCGGTATGGCCGTCGCCGACCGGCTCGGCTGTCCCATCGTGCAGGGCTACGGCATGAGCGAACTGAGCCCAGTGAGCCACTGCATGCCGTTCGACGGCGGCCGCGAACTCGTCGGCGCCGTCGCGCCGTTGAGCTCGTGCGGCTGGACGGTGCCCGGCGCCGTCAGCAAGATCGTCGACCCCGATACGGGCGCCGAGATCAACCGGCCCGAGCACGGCCTGAGCGACGTCGGCGAACTGTGTTTCCGCGGACCCAACGTCATGGCCGGCTATCTCAACAACGACACGGCGACCCGCGAGACCATCGACGACGACGGCTTCCTCCACACCGGCGATCTGGCGCGAGTCGACGCCAGCGGCTGCATCTACATCGTCGACCGCCTCAAGGAGCTCATCAAGTACAAGGGCTATCAGGTGCCGCCTGCCGAGCTCGAGGCCGTGCTGCTCACGCATCCCGGTATTGCCGATGCGGCGGTGGTCGGGGTTCGCGATCGGGATTCGGGCGAGGAAGTGCCCAAGGCGTTCGTCGTCCTGCAACCGGAGACCCCACTGTCGGGTGACGAGATCATGGATTTCGTCGCCGGACAGGTCGCCCCGTACAAGAAGGTCCGGCAGGTCGCGTTCATCGATGCGATCCCGAAGTCCGCGGCCGGCAAGATTCTGCGCCGCGAACTGCGTGAGATCCGCGAGATTTAGGGCCGGATCGGCTGGCCGACGTCGCGCGCGGCCTTGGCCTGGCGATATCCGACCGCGAGCCCGACGAGCGGCATCAACACCAAACCGGCGAGCCCGAACAGGTCGCCGCGCAGCTCGATCGGCTCGGCCGCGGCCCACACCGGAATTCCGGTGTGGTCGGCCGACAGCAGGTCCGCGGCGCCGTCCTCGCTCGGCACAGACGGTGCGTGTACCTCGATGGTGGGTAGCGCGGCGCCGGACGCTGGTGACCACGTCCGGGCCGGTGCCGTGCCGGTGTGCTGCTCGGCGACGACGACGGGCGCAGGCGGGTCCGGCGGGGTGAACGTCGGTGCCGCGGCGGGACTGTCAGAACCGCTGTTGGACTGGGCACCGGGCGCGGTGTTGCCGTTCCCCTTGCCGTTCGAGGAATTGCCGGTGTTGGTCTGACCCGAAACCGACGAGTTACCGCGCAAGCCTGAGCCACCGTTGCCGGGATTGCCGTTGCCGGCGTTGCCGCCGCGCGGAGAGCTGTTCTGGCCGGCGCTGCCCTTGCCGGCGCTGCTGTTGCCACCATTGCCGTGCGACCCGCCGGGATCGGCGGCAGCGATCGCCATAGAGGGGCCGGCCACCATCAGAAATCCCGCTATCGACAGGCCGGCCACTGTCAGCAGCGCATCGTCACCGCGCACGTCCGACCCCGATCACTTCCGCTGAGTGGCAACCCCCTTGCGCACTCCGGACCCTCATCATGGCACGTCACCACGCCTGGGTTGACGATTTCACAGTTCGCGCGGCAGGCCGGTGAAACCGGAGCTCACGCGGCGTCAGGGTCCTGCGCAATGCCGTCGGCGGCCTTGCGCAGCAACGTCAGCGCGGTACGGGCCCACGTTTGCGTCGCACCGGCGAGCCCGCAGGAGGGCGTCAGGCCGACGCGCTCGCGCAGCACGGCGCGGGGGAAGCCGAGCCGGTCGGTGACGCTCGCGGCCGTCGCGGCGACCTTCTCGACCGGCACCGGACGTTCCGGGGCAACGCCCGGCAGCACGCCGAGCATAATGGTCCGGCCCGCCTCCACCCACTCAGCGATGCCATCGAGGTCGGCCGCGGTCAGCGTCGCGGCATCGACCGATATCGCGGTGAAAGCGGTGCGCGCCAAGGTTTTCCACGGCACATCCGTCGCGCACACGTGAATGCTCGCCGGTCCCCCGACGGTCGCGATGCACTCGTCGAGCAGACTCGCGGCCAGCTGCGCGTCGACCGGCGCCACCGGCGACATCCGGGTCACCCCGGCGAGCCGCCCGGCCACGGCAGCGGGCAGTGACGGTTCGTCGAACTGCACCACCACCTCGGCGTCGCAGCGCCGCGCCACCTCGGCGCGATGATGCGCGACGCCCTCGGCGAGCGAACCCGTCAGGTCACGCAGTGCGCCCGCATCGGTGATGGCCCGGTGACCGCCGGGCAACTCGAGTTCGGCGGCCAGCGTCAGCGGACCCGGCACCTGCACCTTGATCGTCCGACCGGTGCCGCGCAGCCCGGCCTTCTCCCACGCCTCTTCGAGGGCGTCGACGTCCTCGTCGAGCAGACCCGTGGCGCGGCGCACGACGGTGCCGCGTCCGGGCGCGATGCGGTATCCGCGGGGAACGGTGTCGATGCCGATGTCGACGAGTAGCGCACCGGCCCGTCCGATGATGTCGGCGCCGACGCCACGCGCCGGGAGCTCCACCAGATGCGGCAGGGCGGGCAGCTCACCGACCACGACTGCCGCCGCTTCCCGGGCGACCGTCCCCGGCCACGAGCCGATACCGGTTGCCTGGGCGAAAACAGTCACGCGGCCAACACTATTCGATGGGTTGATTCGCCTTCGCGAGCCGGGGGCACCTCCCGCTTGCGGGGGCACGCAGAACTGTCATTTTTGCCTCGAGAATGACGGTTTTATGTCTGCTCGGCAGGGTCGTCTTCGACGTAGATCCGCAGCCGGTCCAGCGCCCGGTCCCAACGCTTCGACAGCGCGGTCAGGTACTCGCTGGCCTCGGCGAGGGGATCCGGCTGGATCCGCCAGATGCGCTCGCGCCCGTGCCGGCTGCTGGTCACCAGTCCCACCGCCTCCAACAGCAACAAGTGTTTGGTGGCGGCCTGCCGGGTCACCGGGATCACCTGTGTCACTTGCGAAGTCGAACTCGGTCCCGCTTCACACAGCCGGACGACGATACGCAGTCGATTGGGGTCGCCGAGCGCGTCGAACAGCGGCGCCCGGGCCTCGGCCGCCGTACTCACACGAGCTCGGCCAGGTACTTGCCGACCAGCTTCGTCTGGGCTTCCCAGCCGCCGCTGTTGGCTTCGAATGCCGTGGCCCGGCGTTCGGCCGGGATGCTGTCGAAGCCGGATTCGACGATCTGCAACAACACGCCGTCGGTGGTTTCGGTCAGGGTGAACTCGACCAGCGTGGTCGGCTCGTCCTCGTAGTCGGCACCCGGTTCGACGGCATACGGATGCCAGCGGAATGCCAGTCGTCGCGGTGCCTCGACCGCGACGATCTGCCACACCGAGGCTTTCCCGGCGTGCGGTTCCTGTGCGGCGGCGACCTCGTCGTCGACCTCGGTCGGGGTGATCACCCCGGTCACCGATTCGCCCGCGACGAACGGGCCGTCGAACCGGATACCGAACCAGCGCCCGAACTCGTCGGCGTTGGCGACGGCACGCCACACCCGATCCAGCGGGGCGCGCAGAGTGACTTCTTTTTCGATGCGATCGGAATTCATATGCAACCTCCTGGTTGCCTATTACGCTACGACGGAATAGCGCGATACGCAACCATTTGGTTGCCTTCTAAAGCGGTTCAGCGCACGATTGTGGCGCTGCCGATGACCTCGTCACCATCAGGATCGCGGCGGTACAGCACCATGGTCTGACCAGGCGCAACACCGCGCAGCGGCGTGCGGAGCTGCACGTGGAGCACGTCGTCCCGGAACTCTGCGACCGCGTCCGCCAGGCCGCCGTGCGCCCGCACCTGGACCAGGCATTCGACCGGACCCGTCGGCGCAATACCGGAGGTGAACACCGGGCGCTCGCCGGTCAGTGCGTGGATCTCGAGGTCCTCCGCAGCACCGACATGTACCGTCCCGGTCTCGGCGTCGATACCCGTGACATAGCGCGGCAGGCCGTCCGGCCCCGGACCGGCGATGCCCAGGCCCTTGCGCTGGCCGATGGTGAAGCCGTGTACGCCGTCGTGCTCGGCGAGCTTCGTGCCGCCGGCATCGACGACCGCGCCGGGACGGATGCCGATGCGCGCGCCGAGGAACGCCCGGGTGTCACCGGACGGGATGAAGCAGATGTCGTGACTGTCCGGCTTGTCCGCGACTGCCAGTCCGCGATCGGCGGCCTCCTGCCGGATCTGCGGCTTGGGTGTGTCCCCGATCGGGAACAGCGCGTGGCTGAGTTGTTCGGCCGTCAGCACGCCGAGCACGTACGACTGGTCCTTGTCCGCGTCGACCGCGCGACGCAGCCGGCCGTCCTCCAGCCGCGCGTAATGTCCGGTCGCGACAGCGTCGAAACCGAGGGCCAGGGCGCGCGCCGACAGCGCCGAGAACTTGATCTTCTCGTTGCAGCGCACGCAGGGGTTCGGCGTCTCACCGCGGGCGTAAGACTCGACGAAGTCGTCGATGACATCTTCCTTGAAGCGGTCCGCGAAATCCCATACGTAGAAAGGGATTTCCAGGATGTCCGCCACGCGACGGGCGTCTCCGGCGTCCTCCTTGGAGCAGCAGCCGCGCGACCCGGTGCGCAGGGTGCCGGGCGCCGTGGACAGCGCCAGGTGCACGCCCACCACGTCATGCCCGGCGTCGACCATGCGCGCCGCGGCCACCGAGGAGTCCACTCCCCCGCTCATCGCTACCAGAACCCGCATGACTACCTTCCCAACCCGGCACTGGCCAGTGCGGCCTGACGCGCCCGCTCGACCGCGGCCGGCAGCACAGCCAGCGCGGCATCGATGTCGGCATCAGAACTGTTGTGCCCCAACGAAAATCGGAGTGATCCGCGGGCGCTCGCCGGATCGGCACCCATCGCGATCAAGACGTGTGACGGCTGCGCGACGCCTGCCGTGCAGGCCGAGCCCGTCGAACATTCGACACCCTTGGCGTCCAGCAGCATCAGTAGGGCATCGCCCTCGCAGCCACGAAAAGTGAAGTGCGCGTTACCCGGCAGCCGATCGTCGCCGGTACCGCCGTTGAGCACGACATCCCCGATACCCGACAGCACGCCGTCGACCAGACGGTCGCGCAGGGCGCCGATCCGGGCGCGGTACGCGTCCAGGCCCTCCACCGCGACGCGCGCGGCCGCAGCCATGGCCACCACACCTGCGACATCCGGTGTGCCCGAACGCACGTCACGCTCCTGGCCACCGCCGTGCAACAGCGGCACGCACACGACATCCCGGCGCAGCAGCAGCGCCCCGACCCCGGTGGGGCCACCGAACTTGTGTGCCGCCACGCTCATCGCGGACAGCCCGCTGGCGGCGAAGTCGACCGGCACGGCACCGATCGCCTGGATGGCGTCACTGTGCATGGGTACATCGAATTCAGCTGCGACAGCGGCCAATTCGGCGACCGGCTGAATGGTGCCGACCTCGTTGTTGGCCCACATCACGCTGACCAGCGCGACGTCGTCGAAGGTTTCGAGAATCTCGCGCAGAGCTTCGGCGGATGTCGCGCCGGTCGCGTCCACGGGCAGCCAGGCCACTTCTGCGCCCTCGTGCTCGACCAGCCACTCGACGGCGTCGAGCACCGCGTGGTGCTCGACGGGCGACGTCACGATCCGACGGCGTCCCGGGCCGCTGTCCCGGCGCGCCCAGAAGATGCCCTTGATGGCTAGATTGTCGCTCTCGGTGCCACCGGCGGTGAAGATCACTTCGGAGGGCCGGGCCCCCAGCTGCTGGGCCAGGGACTCGCGGGCCTCCTCCATCCGGCGGCGCGCGGCGCGGCCGGAGGTGTGCAGCGAGGACGCGTTACCGCCGGCCGCCAGGACCGCCGTCATCGCCTCGATGGCAGCGGGCTGCATCGGGGTCGTGGCGGCGTGGTCCAGGTATGCGTGGCTCATGGCCTGTCCAGGATACCGGCCAGGCCAAACCGGTCAGGCTGCCAGCGCGCGTCCGTGAACGGCGGCGACGGGCAACGGACCGACCTGGTGCACCGCAGCCTGGCAGCGGGCGGCCAGATCCCGGCGGTCGGCACCGGGTAGCTGCAGCGACTGCACCTGGATGTGGCACACCGTCAGCTTGGCGGTGATGACGCGCTTGATCGACGTCAAGAGCGAGTCGTCACCGATGAACGCCGGGACTGTCGACTGTGCGCCGTCCCGGTGCCGGTAGGTCAGCTGCAGCGGCTGGACCGGGCGGCCGGCGTCGACCGCGGCCTGGAACATCGCCGGCGCGAAGGTGCCGTGGCCCAGACCGCACCAGGTGGTGCCCTCCGGGAACGCCACGACGGTCTGACCTTCGGTGAGCCGGTCTGCAACGGTGCGGACGACGTCGGGCAGCCGGCGCAGGTTGTTGCGGTCGATCGGGATGACCTTCATCAGCCGGGCCAGGAAGCCCAGGGCAGGCCACTCGATGAGGTCGGCACGCGCGACGAACGACCCGGGCATGACGGCGCCGATCACGAAGATGTCGACCCACGACACGTGGCCGGCGACGACCAGCACGCCGCTCAGGTTGCGGATGGGGCCGCCTGAGACGGTGATCCGCACGCCCAGGCCGCGCAACACCAGCCGGCAGTACATCCGCTGGATGCGGGACTTGCCGGGCAGTGGCACCGCCAGCAACGGCAACGTGGGCAGCAGCAGCATCGTCATGATCAGCCGTGCGGTGGTGCGCAGCGCCACGACGAACGGGCGGCTGACGTGCGCGGCGTCGACCCGGATGCAGCTGGCGTCGCACGATGCCTTGGGCAGCCAGGAGTGCTCCTGCGCTGTCACCGGCGTGGTCATTGCGCTGCCTTGTCGGTCGCCGTGGCCGCCGAACGCAGCCGGGTCAGGTAGCGAACGTCGGCTTCGCGCTTGTCCAGCAGCGCGGGAAAGTCGCCGACACCGAAGTCGGGGTCGTAGGCGGGGTCGCCGCACACCTTGGCGCCGAGACGCAGGTAACCGCGCATCAGCGGCGGCACCGTCACGCGGGCCGGCGGCTCGATGTCGTCGAGCAGCTTGCCGTCGATGATCACCGGGCGGTACGGGCGCACCTTGTACTCAGAAGCGTGCCGCTTGTTGACGAAGTCGCGGACACCCCGGATCTGGGTGGCCGGCGGCTCGTCCGGGCTGCCCTGGATCGGCACCGATACGCAGCCTGTGACGTAGTCATAGCCGCTGTGGTCGAGGTAGGCGAGAATGCCGCCCCACATCAGCAGTACGACGGCGCCGTTGCGGTGGTCAGCGCGCACCACAGCGCGGCCCATCTCCACCAGCGACGGGCGCAGGCTGTCGAGTGCGCTGACGTCGAATTCCGTTGCGGTGTAGAGCCCGCCGGCGGCGATGGCGCCCGGCGGCGGCAGCATGCGGTAGCAGCCCACGTACTCGCCGGTGTTGTCGTCGCGGACCAGCAGGTGGTCGCAGAACTCGTCGAATCGGTCGGCGTCCCGGCCGCTTTCGAAACCGGGGCTGTCGTCGGTGAGGGTGTAGCCCGGCTCCGAGGTGAACACGTGGTGACGAAGCCGCTGCGCGGCGTCGATGTGTTCGGAGTCGGCCGACAACAGCAGCGTGTAGCGCGGGGTGTCGGTCGATGAACTGGTGTCGTCAGGGGCGATGAGTACAGAACTAGTGCTCATGCTCAGCACGGTGACGGAGCCGTTCGGCGCGACGGCATCGTTCACGTAACGCGTTGATGACCGGTTGCGAAACATCACGGTCCGTTACATTCGGGCCATGATGCCGCGATGAGAAGCCGCGCCGCGATCGTCCGGGAGGCCGGCGGGGACTGGTCGGTCGAGGAATTCGAGCTCGACCCACCGCGTGCCGGCGAGGTGTTGCTGCAGATGGCGGCGGCCGGGCTGTGCCACTCCGACGATCACATCCGGTCGGGCCAGCTGGCCGCGCCGAAAGGTGCTGCCGTGCCGAGCATGCCGCCCACGATCGGCGGTCACGAGGGTTCGGCGGTCGTGCTCGAGGTCGGTCCGGGCGTCACCCGGTTCTCCCCCGGCGACCACGTCGTGACGTCGTTCCTCGCGGTGTGCGGGAAATGTCGTTGGTGCACAAGCGGTATGGAGTACCTGTGCGACGTCGGTGCCGGCACGCTGATCCCCGGGATGCCCGCCGACGGGACGTTCCGACACCACAGCCTCACCGGCGAGGAATTGCGGCACACCTCGAAGATCGGCGCGTTCGCCGAACACACTGTGGTGGCAGCGGATTCGCTCGTGAAGATCGACCCGTTGTTGCCGCTCGTGCCCAGTGCGCTGCTGTCCTGCGCAGTGCCGACCGGCTACGGGTCGACGGTACGCCGCGCGGGAGTGCGCGCCGGTGACACCGTCGTGGTGATCGGTGCTGGAGGCATCGGCACCGCCGCCATCCAGGGTGCGCACCTCAGCGGTGCGGCAGAGGTTGTCGCGGTCGACCCTGTGGCGTTCAAGCGGGATTCCGCACTGTCGTTCGGGGCCACCCACACCGCGGCGACCGTCCCCGAAGCCGTTGAGACGGTGCGGGATCTGACCCGCGGCGTGATGGCCGACGCCGTCGTGGTGTCACCGTCGATGATCGGTGACGGCGACGTCGCCGATGCCTTGTCGCTGACCCGCAAGGGCGGCACGTGCGTGCTGACGGGGATGGCGGCACCGTCTACCGGGGCCGTGCAACTCGACCTGCAGGACCTCATCCTGATGAACAAGAACCTGTGCGGCACGCTGTTCGGCTCGTGCAACCCGACCACCGAGGTCCCGGCGCTGGCGCAGCTCTACCAGGAGGGCCGGCTCAAGCTCGACGAGATGATCACGCGGCGCTACCGGCTCGACGACATCAATGGCGCCTTCGACGATCTGCTGGGCGGCCGGGTGATTCGCGCCGTGATCGACTACTCGCTCACGTGATGCCCCGAGCGACCAGCTTGGTCTCCAGATACTCCTCGAAGCCGGCCACACCCATCTCGCGGCCGATCCC
>Ga0070667_100001265_pt1 | contig 22928 bp, 26 predicted proteins | sample KBSS33metaG_FD_64659 | JGI IMG/M metagenome (GOLD analysis project Ga0070667, IMG submission 64659) | Switchgrass rhizosphere microbial communities from Kellogg Biological Station, Michigan, USA - KBS S3-3 metaG | ecosystem: Host-associated > Plants > Roots > Rhizosphere > Soil ... | reverse complement strand
GCGAAGCCGCCCGAAATCCCGGCATTGGCGAAGAATATGTCGAGCCCGCCGTGCTGCTGCACGACCTGTTCGACGAGCGCCTTGACGTCACTCTCGCTGCCGGCGTCCGAGCGGACGTCCGCGCCTTCCACGGCGTCGGCGCCGATCACGGTCGCGCCTTCGCTCCGGAACAGTTCGACCGTCGCCTTGCCGATTCCCGATGCCGCGCCGGTGACGATCGCGACCTTGCCCTTGAGCCTGTCCATCGTCGCCTCATAGCCAACTGACACTGTTGCTGATAGGCGCTCGGCCATGGATTTCAGCCTCGGCCCACAAGAGACCCAGTGGCGCGATCGCGTCCGCGATTTCATCGACCAGAATGTTCGCCCGCGCGATGTCGATTATCATGCGCAGCAGCGCGAGGGCGAGCGCTGGAAGGTGCTCCCGGTCGTCGAGGAATTGAAGGAACAGGCCCGCGCCGAGGGGCTGTGGAACCTGTTCATGCCACCGTCGCACGGTGCGACACCCGTCGACGACAGCTTCAAGTTCGACGGGCCCGGTCTCTCGAACCTCCAATATGCCTTCTGCGCCGAGGAAATGGGGCGCATCATGTGGTCGTCGGAGGTGTTCAACTGCTCCGCGCCCGACACCGGCAACATGGAGGTCATCAACCGCTACGGCACGCGCGAGCAGAAGGACGAATGGCTTAAGCCGCTGATGGAAGGGGAGATCCGCTCCGCCTTCCTGATGACCGAGCCAGACGTGGCTTCGTCCGATGCGACCAACATCAAATGCTCGATCGAGATGCGCGGCAACGAATATGTGATCAACGGCCGCAAATGGTGGTCGAGCGGGGCCGGCGATCCGCGCTGCAAGGTCGCTATCCTGATGGGCAAGACCGATCCCAACGCCGAACAGCACAAGCAGCAGTCGATGATCCTGATGCCGCTCGATGCGCCGGGCGTGACGATCAAGCGCCACTTGCCGGTGTTCGGCTATGACGACGCGCCGCACGGGCACATGGAGATCGAGCTCAAGGACGTACGCGTGCCGCCCTCGAACATGCTGCTGGGCGAGGGGCGGGGCTTCGAGATTGCGCAGGGGCGCCTTGGGCCGGGCCGGATCCACCATTGCATGCGGACCATCGGCGCGGCCGAGGAAGCGCTCGCCGCGATGACCAAGCGGCTGATGAGCCGCACCGCATTCGGCAAGACCATCGCCGAGCAAGGCGTGTGGGAGGAGCGGGTCGCCAACGCGCGCATCGACATCGAGATGACGCGGCTGCTGTGCCTCAAGGCGGCCGACATGATGGACCGTGCCGGCAACAAGGCCGCACAGGGCGAGATCGCGATGATCAAGGTCGCCGCGCCGATCATGGCGCTGAAGATCATCGACGATGCGATCCAGGCGTTTGGCGCGGCAGGCGTGTCCGAGGACGCAGGCCTGGCGCGGGCCTATTCCGGCATTCGCACGCTGCGCCTCGCCGACGGGCCCGACGAGGTCCACCGCCGCGCGATCGCCCGGCTCGAGTACAAGAAGTACCGGTGACCGAGCAGGCGGTCGACGACGCCGCGCTCGGGCCCTGGCTCGAGGCCAGTGTCGACGGCTTCCGAGGACCTTTCACGCTCGACAAGTTCGCCTGGGGTCAGTCGAACCCGACCTATCGCATCGCTGCAGCCTCCGGCGATTATGTGCTGCGCCGCAAGCCCTTCGGCCCGCTGCTGCCGTCGGCCCACGCGGTCGACCGCGAGTACCGGCTGATTTCGGCGCTTCACCCGGTCGGCTTCCCCGTCGCTCGGCCCTACGCCCTGTGCACCGATCCCGATGTGATCGGGGCAGTCTTCTACGTGATGGAGCTGGTCCCTGGCCGCGCTTACACCAACGGCGCGTTGCCCGAGTTCGATCCCGGCCAGCGCCGGTCGATGTACGAGCAGCTCGTCGATACGCTCGCAGACCTTCACAACATCGACCCTGAGGCTGCGGGCCTCGATGATTTCGGCAAGCCGGGCAATTATTTCGAGCGGCAGGTTGCGCGCTGGACCCGGCAATATCGCGACAGCCAAACCGACGACCTGCCCGAGATGGAACGGCTGATCGACTATCTGCCGAGGAGCTTGCCCGAACAGTCGCGCGTGTCGGTCGTCCATGGCGACTATCGCATCGACAATGTGCTGTATGCCGACGGGAAGCTCACCGCGGTGCTCGACTGGGAGCTGGCGACGCTGGGCGATCCCGTCGCCGACTTCTCCTATCTCGCGATGCAGTGGGTGATGCCGGCCGACGGCACTGCGGGCCTCGCCGGCCTCGACCTAGCCGCGCTTGGAATCCCGAGCCTTGAGGAGGTCGTGCGGCGCTATTCGGAGCGGTCCGGGGTTCCCGTCGCCGGTCAGCTCGACTGGTATTTCGCCTACAACCTCTTCCGCCTCGCGGGCATCGTCCAGGGGATCAAGAAGCGCGTGATCGATGGCACGGCGAGCAGCGCCAAGGCTGCCGAAATGGCCGCGCGTGTCCCGATGCTCGCGTCAGCCGCGTGGAGCTTCGCGGTGAAGGCTGGCGCCTAGAGCCTGCCCATCAGAAGCAGGATCACGACCACGATCAGGATCACCCCCAGGATTCCCGACGGGCCATAGCCCCAACCCCTGCTGTAGCCCCAGTGCGGCACTGCGCCGACCAACAGCAGGATCAGGATGATGACGATGATGAGGGTCATTACTCGCTCCTCTCATTCATTGAATCGGACGTGCAACGAAGGAGCGTGAGTCGAGGTTGCAGCCTCTAACGCCCGGCGGCGACCAACGGTTGGAGCCATTCCGGCGCGGGTTGGTCGAGGTCGTAATATTCGAAGATCAGGTGGACGCGGTCGGTCGAGCCGCGGTTCTGGACCGCGTGGAGGCCCATGTTGTTGACCTCGACGGCCTCGCCTTCTGCGAAATGATACGCCTGGCCGTCGACGTAGAAGGCGACGTCGTCGTTGGTCTGCAGCGGCACGTGGATCTTGTGCGGCCATTTCGCGGCGGGATTTTCGTCGCGGTGCGGATGGATGACGCCGCCTGGCGCCATCCGCGCGAGCATCACCCGCGGATAGTCGCCGCGGGCATAGCCGTAAGGGGCGGTCGCGGCCGCGAGAACCGGCTCGAGCAGCGGCCGCCATTCCGGCCACAGTGGCCGGTCGTAGGAATTGCGCCAGTCGAGAACGTTTGAAACGAAGCGAAAGATGACGTGCCGCGTCGCGTCGAGCGCCCCGAAGCGGTTCGGCTTGGACGCGTTCTCGGCGTCCCAGACCTCTTCCGGCAGCGCGAGCACCGCGTCGCGGAGGGAAGCGATCTCGACATGGCCGAGACGCCGGATGGACGTCGTCTTGCGCGGGTTGGGATACATCGCCTCAGAACTCGTAGCCGAACAATTCTAGGTCGCGCGCATAGAGTCTGGCCACCCCCTCGATCAGCGACGGATCATAATAGTCGCGATAGCTGCCACGCCGGGAAGCGTTGACCTTCTCCAGCGGCTGCGACGCGATGCCGATGCGCGCTGCCACTTCGTCATAGGATTGCTGCATGGTTTCGACGCGCCCGAGATAGTCGGTCAACAAGCCGCCGTCGGGTCCGGTGACAAAGCTGTGCTGCGGTTGGAACAGGACGTGGTGCCAGGGCGGATTGTCGATGAAGTGCCGCATCACGCCATGTGGATCGCGGTCGAAATGGCCACTCTCGCGCGTGGTGAACGAGCAATAGGAAACGAACCGGTCGAACGGGTTGCGGACGAAGGCGAACTTGAGGAAGCCCGAAAAGTCCCCCGCCGGCAGGTACGGACGCAACTGCTCGAGCGTCAGATGTCCGTGCTGGAACCGGGCCAGCTCAGGGATTGGCAGCCTGCGCTGAACGAACAGCCCGACTTGCTCCATATCCTGTTCGCCCATGTGCTGGCGCAGCGCACGCCGGACCGCATGCGTGCCGGTCTTCGGGATCGCCGCAAAGATGAAGCGGTGCTTCAGCGAAATGATCATCGGCCGGTGAAGGTCGGCGTTCGCTTTTCGAGGAAGGCCGCGACGCCCTCGCGATAATCTTCGGTGAACCCGAGGCGCCGCATTGCCCCAGCCTGGCGCTCCAGCTCCTCGTCGAGGCTGTACTGCCAGGAGGAGCGGATCATCTCCTTGATCGCGGCAAGCCCGAGCGGCGGCAGCGACGCCAGCTTGTTCGCGATAGCATCGACCTCGGCGTCGAGCGCCTCGTCTTCGACCGCCTTCCAGATCATGCCCCATTCGGCGGCTTTTTCGGCCGGAAGCGGATCGCCGGTCAGCGCAAGGCCGAGTGCGCGCGCCTGGCCGACCAGACGTGGCAGCGCCCAGGTCCCCCCGCTGTCGGGAATAAGGCCGATGGCCGAGAAGCTCTGGATGAACTTGGCGGATTTGGCGGCAACGACGATGTCGCAGGCGAGTGCGATGTTGGCGCCGGCGCCCGCGGCGACCCCGTTGACGCGCGCGATCACAGGCTGCGGCAGCGACGTCAGCGTCCGGATCAACGGGTTCCAGCAGGCCTGCACCGTTTCGCCGAGGTCGACCGCTTCTCCCGGCGCCACCGCCCGGTCGTTGAGATCCTGCCCAGCACAGAAGCCGCGGCCTGCACCGGTCAGCACGACGACGCGCGCATCACCCAGGTTGCCGAGCACCTCGCGCAGCTCGCCGTGCATCCGGGCGGTAAAGCTGTTCAGCCGGTCCGGGCGGTTGAGCGTGATGCGCGCGACCGCGCCGTCCGCCTTGAAGTCGATGGTCTCGTAAGCCATGCCGCCGGACTAGCGAAGGAGGGGCCGTGGACGCAAACTTACTCGCCGAGCGCGTCGCGCAAGAGATGCTTGCCGGGGAGGGCACCGGACCTGCCTGGGGGATCAGGATCGAGGAAGCGCGCGAGGGCTATGCGCGCATCTCGATGGTCGTCCGCGCCGATATGCTCAACAGCCACGGGATCGCGCATGGCGGCATGATCTTCGCTCTCGCCGACACGGCTTTCGCCTATGTCTGCAACGGCGCGAACCACGCGAGCGTCGCGGCGCAGGCGTCGATCGTCTTCCTCGACAAGGTTCGGGAAGGCGAAACGCTGATCGCGGAGGCGACCGAAGTTGCGCGCGAAGGCAGGGCGGGCGTCACGCGGGTCCCGGTGCGCTCGGGCGACGGCCGCGCGATCGCCGAGTTCACCGGCTATTCGCGGACGCTCGGCGGACCGGTCGTCGACGTTTGAACGTTAAGGTCGCAGAGGTTACAGGCGGCACCATGTACACGACCGAGCTTCAGAAGACGGCCAAGATCGAGAATCTCGAGGACCCCAAGCTCCTCGAGGCGTTCGAGGCGCGCGTCGCCGACGACGATTTCATCGAGCCCAAGGACTGGATGCCCGAGGCCTACCGGCGGACGCTGACGCGGCAGATCAGCCAGCATGCGCATTCAGAGATCGTCGGCATGCTTCCCGAGGGCAATTGGATCACGCGAGCGCCCTCGCTTCGGCGCAAGGCGATCCTGCTCGCCAAGGTGCAGGATGAGGCCGGGCATGGGCTCTATCTCTATTGCGCGGCCGAGACGCTCGGCACTGCCAGAGAGCAGATGATCGAGGCGCTGCACTCGGGGAAGGCCAAATACTCGACCATCTTCAACTATCCGACGCTGACCTGGGCGGACATCGGTGCGATCGGCTGGCTCGTCGACGGAGCCGCCATCATGAACCAGGTGCCGCTGCAGCGGACATCATACGGGCCGTACGCGCGCGCAATGGTTCGCATCTGCAAGGAAGAGAGCTTCCACCAGCGCCAGGGCTACGAGATCATGATTGCGCTTGCGAACGGCACCGCCGAGCAGCGTCGCATGGCGCAGGACGCGCTCAACCGCTGGTGGTGGCCGTCGCTGATGATGTTCGGCCCTCCCGACGACAACTCACCCAACACCGCGCAGTCGATGCGCTGGCGGATCAAGCGCGAGACCAATGACGAGCTTCGCCAGAAGTTCGTCGACATCACCGTCCCGCAGGCCGATTTCCTCGGCCTCACCGTCCCCGACGCGGAGCTCCGCTGGAACGAGGAAAAGGGCGGCTACGACTTCGGCACGATCGACTGGGAGGAATTCTACGCGGTGGTCCGCGGGGAGGGCCCGGTCGCCAAGGAGCGAATGAAGGCGCGTCGCGAGGCATGGGACAATGGCGCCTGGGTCCGCGAGGCCGCGGCAGCGCACGAAGCGAAGCGCCGGGAGCGGAAGGCGGCGTGAGTAGCGAGGGCAAAACCGGTGATTGGCCGCTCTGGGAAGTTTTCGTTCGCGCTAAAGGGGGGCTCTCTCATCGCCATGTTGGCAGCGTTCATGCTCCTGACCCGGAGCTCGCGCTCGCCCACGCGCGCGACACGTACACGCGGCGACAGGAAGGCGTGAGCCTGTGGGTGGTTCGCTCGGCGGACATCGTCGCGAGCGATCCTGACCAGGCGGGTGAGCTGTTCGAGCCGGCGGAGAGCAAGATCTACCGCCACCCGACCTTTTACGACATCCCGGACGAGGTGAAGCACATCTGATGGCGAGCGCGTCGTCAGAAGTGCATGGGGCCGTCGATCCCCGCACGGAATATCTGTTGCGCCTTGGCGACGACTCCCTGGTGCTTGGGCAGCGCGTCAGCGAATGGTGTGGGCACGGGCCGGTGCTCGAAGTCGACATCAGCCTGGCGAACCTCGCGCTCGACATGGTCGGGCAAGCGACGCTGCTGCTGGGCGAAGCCGGCGACGGCGACCAGCTCGCATTCCACCGCGACGTCCTGGATTTCAGGAACTGCCTGCTGGTCGAGCAGCCGAACGGCGACTTTGCGCAGACGATCGCTCGGCACCTGCTCTACACGACCTGGCAGCACATGCTTCTGCAACGCTTGCAGCAGTCCAGCGACAAGTTCCTGGGCGAGTTCGCGCACAAGGCGGTGAAGGAAGTCGCCTACCACCGCGAGCTGGCGGCCGAGTGGACGATCCGCCTCGGCGACGGCACCGAGGAGAGCGCTCGCAGGATGGCGGAGGGGCTCGACTGGAATTGGCGCTTCGTGCCCGAGCTGTTCGAGGTCGATGACCCGCTGCAGGCCGCGATCGACGCGGCAATCGCGCCCGACCCACGCTCGTTCGAGGACGAATATCGCTCCGCGATTGCGGGCGTGCTTGCCGAAGCCAGGCTCGAAGCCCCCGCCGACCAGCGTCCGATCCTCGGCGGGCGGCGTGGCCATCACAGCGAGCATCTCGGCCATTTGCTCGCGGTGATGCAATTCCTGCCGCGCACCTACCCTGACGCGACCTGGTAGGATGAGCGTCCACTTCCACGCGCTGAAGGTGGCGGAGATCGTCCCCGAAACCGCCGAGGCGAACTCGATCCGTTTCGAGGTTCCGCCCGAGCTGCGGGATCAATTCGCGTTCAAGGCCGGCCAGCATCTGACCTTGCGGGCGACCATCAACGGCGAGGAAGTGCGGCGGAACTATTCATTGTGCACGGCGCCGGCGGACGGCGACTGGATGGTCACGGTCAAGCGCATAGGCGGCGGCCTCTTCTCGAACTGGGTCGGCGAACAGCTCAAGGCCGGCGACTCGATCGAGGTCATGGTTCCGCACGGCAGCTTCACCTGCGAGTTCGACGCGGCGAAGAGTCGCCATTTGGTCGGCATCGCCGGCGGGTCGGGGATCACGCCGGTCATGTCCCTGATCCGAACGCTGTTGCGCGAGGAGCCCCGAAGCCGCTTCACCCTCCTTTACGGCAATCGCGACAGCAGCTCGGTGATATTCCTCGAAGCGCTCGCAGGACTGAAGGACAAATATCTCGGGCGCCTGGAAATCTACCATTTCCTCGACGCCGAGGAGCAGGACATCGAGTTGTTCAACGGCATGCTCAACCGCGAGCGGCTGGATGAAGCAATCGCAGCGCTGGTGCCCGACGCTGCAGTCGTCGACGGCTGGTTCATCTGTGGCCCGGGCCCGATGATGGACGCGGCCGAAGGCGCTCTCCTCGACCGCAACATCCCCAGGGAACGGATCCACATCGAGCGCTTCACCGCCGACCGGCCGCCCGAAGCGGTCGCGCAGGAGATGGCGCAGCTCCAGACGAAGGCGGAAGGCGCGACGGTCGCGGTTACGCTCGACGGCCGCACGCGCCGCGTGCCGTTCACTCAGGGAAACATCCTCGACAGCGCACGCGCGGCCGGCCTTCCGGCGCCCTTCGCCTGCAAGGCCGGAGTCTGCGCGACCTGCCGCGCCCGAGTGACCAAGGGCAAGGTCGAGATGGCGGCGCGCTACGGCCTCACCGACGAAGAGGTCGCGGACGGCTATGTGCTGACCTGCCAGTCGGTGCCCGTCGGCGACGGGGTCGCAGTGGATTACGACGCGTGACGCTTTGGTTGACCCACCCCCAACCCCTCCCTTTAAGGGAGGGGCGTTCTGGGCTAATCCCGGGCCCATGCTGACGCAGACAAAAGCGAAGGCGAGGGGGCTCGCCGATCTTCCGCCCGTCGCGAGCGATTCGCTGCTGGCGCTGATCGCGCTGTGCGACGCCGATCCGCGGCCTGAGAAGATCGATGTCGGCGTTGGCGTATTCCGCGACGCCGTCGGCAATACGCCAATCCTGAAGGTGATGAAGGAGGCCGAGCAGCGGCTCCTCGATACGCAGGTCACCAAGGCCTATCTCGGCAGCGCCGGCGACAAGCGTTTCGCCGAGTTGCTTCGCCCGATCCTGCTTGGCCATCACGCGGGTGACGAGCGCATCCTGGGCCTGCAGACGCCCGGCGGCTGCGGTGCGTTGCGCCTCGGTTTCGAGCTGATTGCGACGGTCAACCCGCAAGCGCGGGTGCTGGTGGGGACCCCGACCTGGCCCAACCATCCGCCGATCATCAGGTCGGTTCGGCTGCAGCAGATCGATTACCCTTATTACGAGCGCGGTCAGGGCGCGATCCGGTTCGAGGACATGATCGCGGCGCTGGAGAATGGGGAGCCAGGCGACGTGGCCCTGCTCCACGGCTGCTGCCACAACCCGACGGGTGCGGACCTCAGCGACGAGCAGTGGCGCGAAGTCGTGCGGGTGGTGAGCGAGCGCGGGCTGCTGCCGCTGATCGACATCGCCTACCAGGGCTTTGGCCGCGGCCTCGAAGAGGACGCGTACGGCGTCCGCCTGATGCTCGACGCGTGCGACGAGGTCATCATCGCGCAGAGCTGCGACAAGAATTTCAGCGTTTACCGCGACCGCGTCGGCTCGCTGTGGATCAAGACGGCCTCGGTCGATTCCAGCAAGACCGCCATGGCGCACGTGCACCAGCGGGCGCGCGAAATGTGGTCGATGCCTCCGGACCATGGCGCGGCCGCGGTTCACATCATCCTCGACGACGAGGAGCTCAGCGCGCGATGGCTGGTCGAGCTGGCAGCGATGCGCGACAGGATCAACTCGGTTCGCCAGCGGATTGCAGCGGCGGACCCGCGCCTGTCGTTCATTGGCCGGCAGTTCGGCATGTTCTCGATGCTGCCGCTGTCGAAGGAGCAGGTGCTGAAGCTGCGCCAGGACGATGCCATCTACATGGCGGACAGCGGCCGCTTCAACGTCGTCGGGCTGGGCGACGACCAGATCGATCGATTTACCGCCGCCGTGATCGGCGTTCTCAACAGCTGATCATGGCCGATCGGGACCCCGGCAGAGTGTCCGCCGAAGTTGATTGGCGGGAGGTCGCAAGGCTGGTCCTGACCAGCCGGGAGATGGACCGGATCGAGGAAGAAGAACTCGTCCCGGCCAAGAAGGTGCTCTATCAATTTTCGGCGCGTGGCCATGACATGGCGCAAGTCCTGCTGGGCCTGCAGCTCAAGGACGGAGACGCCGCCTGCGGCTATTACCGATCGCGGCCCCTGCTGCTTGCGCTGGGGGTTCCGCTGGCCGACGCGCTCGGCTCGGGCATGGGCCTTGCCGGCGGCTACTCGGACGGGCGCGATATCGGCGTCGTCTTCAATTATCCTAATCCGGGCGGCGCGCACGCGCTGCCGATGTGCGGGGGGGTCGGCGCGCAATATACGCCGGCCGCGGGTTGGGCGCAGGCGATCGCCTACAAGCATAAGGTGCTGACCGAGGGGCCGGCGGACGCTATCGCGCTGGTGCTCGGAGGGGATGCGAGCTGCGCGACCGGCGGATTTTGGTCAGCGCTAACCATTGCTACCACACAATCTTTGCCGCTGCTATTCTACGTCGAGGACAATGGCTACGGCATCTCTGTTCCGTCGGAATATCAGACGCCTGGTCGCGATATTGCCGCCAACCTCGCCAGTTTCTCCGGCCTCACCATATTCAACGGTGACGGCACTGATCCGGTCGGGGCCTCGCGCCTGGTCCAGGAAGCCGTTGGCCATGTGCGCAGCAGCCGCCGGCCGGCCCTGCTTCGCCTGACCGTTCCCCGGCTCGAAGGGCACAGCTTCCAGGACACGCAGACGTACAAGAGCGAGGCGGAGGTTCAGGCCGAATGGGCGCGTGACCCGTTGCCCAAGCTGAAAGCGCATTGTGCCAAGCGGCAGGTCGGCGACGAAGCCTGGGCCGACCTCGAGCGCGAGACGAGCTGGCAGGTTCAGGCGGCCGTGGCGGAGGCCGAAGCGCGCGGCGTCTCGTCGCCCGAGGCGGTCACGACCAACGTCTTCTTCGAAGGCGAAATGAGCGAAGTCGGGGGACGCGCGGGACTGAGCCTCGATGGCACGAGCGATCAGCCGAAGCCCGACGGCCAGCGGATCAACATGGTGACTGCAATCCGTCGCGTGCTCGACCAGGAGCTAGAAGCCAACCCGCGCGTGCTGGTGTTCGGCGAGGATGTGGGGCCGAAGGGCGGAGTCCATGCGGTCACGCTCGGCTTGCAGGAGAAGTTCGGCGCAACCCGCGTGTTCGACACCAGCCTCAACGAGGAAGGGATCGTCGGCCGCGCGGTCGGCATGGCGCTCGCTGGGCTGATGCCGGTGCCCGAAATCCAGTTCCGAAAATATGCCGAGCCTGCAACCGAGCAGATCCACGATTGCGGGACGATGCGCTGGCGCACCAACAACCGCTTCGCGGCCCCGATGGTGCTTCGCGTGCCGGGGGGGTTCTTCAAGTGCGGCGATCCTTGGCACTCGATGACCAACGAGGTCGAGTTCGTGCACAATCCCGGCTGGAAGGTCGCGGTGCCGTCCAATGCAGAGGACGCGGTCGGCCTGCTGCGCGCGAGCTTGCGCGGCAACGACCCTGTGCTGTTCTTCGAGCATCGCGCGATGCTCGACGACAGCTGGGCTCGGCGGCCGTGGCCCGGCGACAATTACGTCCTGCCGTTTGGCCGCGCGAAGAAGACCCGCGAAGGCGATCAGATCACCATCGTCACCTGGGGAGCGATGGTGCCGCGCTGCGAAGCGGCGGCCGAGGGCTTCAGCGCGGACGTCATCGACCTCCGCACGCTCCAGCCGTGGGACCGTGACTTGGTGCTCGACAGCGTCCGCCGGACTCGCCGCTGCTTGATCGTCCACGAGGACCTTCGCACCGGAGGCTTCGGCGCGGAGATTGCGGCCGTGGTGGCGGACGAGGCCTTTCTCGACCTCGACGCGCCGGTCGCTCGCGTGACCATGCCCGACATCCCGAGCCCGCATCACCCGAAGCTGATGGAGTGGGCGCTGCCGTCGCCCACGAGCATTCGCGCCGAGATCGAGCGGCTGGTGGGGTTCTGAGGGTGATCGAAGTCCGCGTTCCCGACGAGCAGGAGGGCACCAAGGCGGTGGTCCGCGCCTGGCTCAAGCAGATCGGCGACGCGGTCGCCGAGAACGATCCGCTGGTCGAGCTCGAGACCGACAAGGTGACCCAGGAGGTGCCTGCGCCGGCGGCGGGCGTGCTGGCGGAGATCGTGCTCGATACGGATGCAGAAGCGGTTCCGGGAGCGCTGTTGGCGCGGATTGAGACAGAGGGTGCGACGCCCAAAACCGATCGGGCTGAGCCCGTGGATGCCCCGTCTTTCTCTTCTGCCAAGGAAGGACAGCCCTTCGACAAGCTGAGGGCAAACGGGGAATTGGAATCCCGCCTTTCGCCGTCGGTCCGCCGCGCATGCCTGCAGCATGGCATCGACCCGGCGCGCATTGCCGGCACGGGCCGCAACGGCCGCGTAACCCGCGAGGACGTTGACCGCGCGGTTGCTTCAGCGACCGTCGTCAGTGTCGGCGAGCCCTCGACCGCGCAGCCGCGGCAATTTGCGCGGCAGGACATCCCGCACGACCGCATGCGCCTCGCGATCGCGGAGAATATGGCGCGCGCGGTGGCCGAGCAGCCGCACGTCACCGCCGTGTTCGAAGCCGACTTCACCGCGGTCGCGGCGCACAAGGCGGCGATGGCCGCGAAGGGGGTCAAGCTCAGCTACACCGCCTACATCGTGAAGGCCGCGGCCGAGGCGATGGCGGTCGCCCCCGCGATCAACGGACGGTGGGAAAAGGACCGGATCGCCGTTTCGCCGACGATCGACATCGGCGTGGGAACGGCTCTCGGCGAGAAGGGACTGGTCGTGCCCGTCGTAAAGGACGCTGGCTCACTCAGCGTCGAGCAGATCGGCGCCAGGCTCGACGACCTGACCCGCCGAGCCCGCGACGGCAAGCTTGAGCGCTCGGATGTCTCGGGCGGCAGCTTCACCATCTCCAACCATGGCGTGTCGGGCTCGCTGCTCGCCGCGCCGATCATCCTGCACCAGGGGCAGGCCGCGATTCTCGGCGTTGGCAAGCTGGAGAAGCGCGTCGTCGTCCGCACCGTGCACGGGCGCGACGCCATGCTGATCCATCCGATGGCCTACGTGACCCTCACCATCGACCACCGGGTCGTCGACGGGCACCAGACCAACGCGTGGCTGACGCGCTTCGTTGAAATCCTGGAAAGCTGGCCCGCGGCCTAAACCTCGATCAGCGCGTAGGGCCGGCCGAACAGGGGCTTCACCACGAACTGGGCGACATTGTAGACCGGCGTTCCGCGCGGCGTCCGCCCTTCGTAGGTGCCGTGGTGGGCATGGCCGTGAACCACCGCCTTCACATGATCGAAGCGGTCGATCGGGTCGCACAGCCGCTGCGAGCCGAGATACTGGAAGATCGCCTCGGGTTCGCCCTCGATGGTGTCCACGATCGGCGAGTAATGCAGCACGGCGACACTGCGCTCTGTGCGCAGCGTCCTTAGCTGGTTCTCGAGCTTGCGCGCCTCGTTCATCGCCTCGTCGACGAACAGCTTGGCGATCGGCTCGCCGAACGGCGCAAGCTCGCCGCGGCCGTAGCCGCCCATGAAGCCCTTGACCCCCGCGAAGCCGACGCCGTCGATCTCGTGCGCCTGCTCGTCGAGCACGATCATGCCGGCGCCGCGCAGGATCTCGACGACCTTCTCAGGCTGGCCGCATTCGTAATCGTGGTTGCCGAGCACGCCCAGCACGGGCACCGAGCAGGACTTGATGTCCTCGGCCAGGATTTCGGCCTCGGTCGTCTTGCCGAAATTGGTGAGGTCGCCGCACAGCAGCAGCACGTCCGCGTGGTTTGAAACCTCCGCGAACAACTCGCGATAGGGCGCGACGCTATCCTCCTGGACATGAAGGTCGCCGATCGCCGCTACCCTGAGCGGGCCGTTGCTACTCGCCATATTGCTCTTCGAGATTGCCCACGGCCTCCGAGAAACCCCACTTGTCGACGTCGATCGCATAGTCGCGCGGGGAGAAAATGCGGCCGCGGCAGACGCGCTTGCCCGGCCCCTTGACGTCCGACTGGTCGCGCAGCCGCTCGGTCAGCTCATCCATCAGCCAGCGCGGGATGACGTCGCGTTCGCTCGGATAGACGAAGCGGAAGTTGAGCAGAGCCATCAGCAGCACTTCCCAATAGAGCTCCATGTGGCTGAGCAGCTGCTTCCAGTCGATCGCTTCGTGGCATTTGAGGATCATGTGCGCGACGTCCGCCATGTCGTAGCGGTGGTGGTCCTGGACGAAGATCTTGGACCAGACGAGCTGGGTCGGCGGAACGAGCCGGACCTTTGCCCCGAACAGCTCGGTTTCAGGAGCGCCGGTGAACCACTCGTCTGTCACGTGGGTCGTGACCGTCGGCATGTTGGTGATGATGTCGACGAACAGCTCGCCGCGCGTCACGCGATATAGCCAGCGTTCGTCGACCACCTCGACGTCGAAGCCGTGCCCCTTGAAATAGTGGAGCATCTTGAGCGCGTCGCCGGCCTTGGCGAACACATCGACATCCTTCGTTGGCCGGTCGATGCCGGTGTAGCTGGCGAGTGCGTAGGTGCCGGAGACCAGGAACGGGATTTCCGACTTGGCCATCAGCTGGAGGACCTCGGAATAGAAGGCCTCGGCAACCGGCGTCGGCTTGATCAGCGGCGGCTTGCGCTCGAGCGTGTGCACATTGTCCACGACCGCTCAAACGGGAGGGGCCAGCGGCGGGTTCCGTTGCAAGGGCCTCCATTTGGGGCGGCGCTTGGGCAATGGCGGACCAATGCCCAAGCTTGGCCCGGTTCGGTTTATTCAGCCGGCACGGGCTGTCCGGCGTTGATGGCTGCGGGTTGGGCAGCGCCTGCCGCCGCCTGGCGGATCAAATCAGCCACAGCTCCGGGATGCGACACGTAGAGTGCATGGCTGCCCGGGCTCTCGGCGACCCGCGCACCGGCACGGGCAGCCATTTGGCGCTGCGCCGCCGGAGGAATCATGTGGTCATCGGAGGCGACCAGATAATAAGTCGGCTTCGACTTCCACGCGGGGACGGTCACCTTGCCGCCAAGCGCTTCCACTCCCCATGGCACTTGGGAATTGGCCATGAATTTCGCGAGCTTGGGTTCGACATCGGCGGCGAAGGAAGTCGCGAATTTGGCCCGGTCGAGGAACAGGAAGCCATCCTGCGGGGGAAGGATCGGCGGCACCGGAGCACCAGGCGGCGGGTTGGCGATCAGAGCATCGACCGATTCGCCGGTGTCGGGTGCAAAGGCCGCGATGTACGCCAGGCTGCTGACCTTCGGGTCGGTACCCGCCTCGGTGATGATTACGCCGCCATAGCTGTGCCCGACCAGTACGACCGGATGGGTCGCCGCTGCGATCGCGCGGCTGGTGACCGCAACATCGTCATCGAGAGACTTTGTTGGATTCTGGACGACGATCACCTCGTACCCGTCCTGCGTGAGGATATCGTGGACTCCCTGCCAGCCGGAACCGTCGACGAACCCGCCGTGAACGAGGACAATGCTCAGAGACTTGTCGGACATGATCTACCTCCTTTTTCGAAGTCGGAGGCCGACTGGTGCTTTGAACACGCCTCCACGCCTCGCGCGACGTAGGTTGCGACCCTGCACGGCTGAAACGATATTCGTCGCTCAGTGAAAGCGAGGAAGTCGATTAGTCGACACTTTCCCAGTCTAATCCGTCGCTTTCGTTCAAATCGATGATCGGCCTGAATACGAATGCGTGAATTCCGGGCAGGCGCATTTCGTGCCGTGACCAGCCATGCTAGCGCGGGCTGCGGGAGAAAGACCATGAAGCCCAGGTTGTTCGTGACGGCTGCGGCATTGGCGATTGCAACGCCGGCTGCGGCGGCGCCGGTACTGGCCCCGCCGGCAACGCTCGGGCCCGAAGTGCAGCCCTATGTGCATATCGCCGCTGGGCAGATTGCCATCCAGCACCTGCGGATCATTGACGGCACTGGCGCAGCGCCGATCGAGGATGCGACGCTCCTGATCGATGGCGCGAAGATCGGCGCGATCCTGCCGGCCGGCTCGGCGATCCCCGCCGGCTACCGGACGATGGACGGCACCGGCGAGACAGCGCTTCCCGGCCTCGTCGGCATGCACAACCACCTCTATTATTTGCAGCGGCCGAACCTCGACCCGACCGGCAAGTTCGAGCAGCCGATCATCATCCCGCAGATGACCTTCAGCGCGCCGCGGCTTTATCTGGCGAACGGCGTGACGACGATGCGCACGACCGGCAGCGTCGAGACCTATACCGACCTCGCCCTGAAGCGGGAGATCGACGCGGGGCATCTCGTTGGCCCGCACCTCGACGTGACCGGGCCCTATCTCGAAGGGGCGGGCGCCTTCTTCATCCAGAACCACATCATCACCTCGCCCGACGACGCCCGCAAGGAAGTCGCCTTCTGGGCGGACCAGGGCGTCAACAGCTTCAAGGCCTATATGAACATCTCGCGCGCCGAACTCGGCGCGGCGATCAAGGAAGCGCACCGGCGCGGCCTAAAGGTCACCGGCCATTTGTGCTCGGTCACCTATCCCGAAGCGGTCGCGCTGGGGATCGACAATCTGGAGCACGGGTTCTTCGTCAACACCCAGCTCGATCCCGGCAAGCAGCCGGACAAATGCTCCGATGGGACCGGCACTCCGACCCTGCTCAAGATGACTCCGGGCGGCCCCGAGGCGAACGCCTTGATCAAGCTGCTCGTCGATCATCATGTCGCGGTCACCTCGACCCTGCCGGTGTTCGCGCAAAGCGTTCCGCTGCACGAGCCGCTGCAAGCCCGGCAGATGGACGTGATGACGCCGCAGGCGAAGGAGGCGTATCTCTTTTCGCGCAATATCGCCGCCAGCCGGGCGGGAACGCAGCGGTCCGACGACTTCAACCAGGCCTATAAGAACGACCTCGCTCTGGAGCGACAGTTCGTTGCCGCGGGCGGTTTGCTGATCGCGGGACCAGACCCGACAGGCAACGGCGGGACGATCCCCGGCTTCGCCGACCAGCGCGAGCTCGAGCTATTGGTCGAGGCCGGCTTCTCGCCGGTCGAGGCCATCCGGATCGGCACGCTGAACGGCGCGACCTACCTCGGCCTGGCCGGCCGCATCGGCTCGATCGCCGCCGGCAAGAATGCCGACCTGTTCATCGTGCGCGGCAATCCGGCGGCGAACATCAACGACGTCGAGAACGTGATCGTCGTGTTCAAGGACGGGGTCGGCTACGACAGCGCAAAGCTGCTGCAGTCGGTGAGGGGCCGCTTCGGCCAATACTGACGCCCTGCACTTGCGCCAGGTTAATGCCGGTGTAACTGTCTGCGCTTGAGCTGCCGAGTCCCGGCGGCGAGTATGCGTACGGCTCGGGGGCGTGCTGTATGATCGACGGGGTGGGCGGGCGCGTGAGACGCGTCCGATGATCTTCAATTCACTGACCTTCCTGGTCTTTTTCGCGATCGTCATGGCGCTGCATCACGCGCCTTTCTTCTCGTGGGACCAGAAGAAGCTCAACCTCATGATCGCGTCGTACCTGTTCTACGCGGCGTGGAACCCGCCGTTCGTGATCCTGCTGTGGATCTCGACCGTCGTCGACTGGTGGGCGGCGCAATGGATGGTCCGAGCGAAGCGCGACGGCACGCGCAAGGCCTGGATGCTGACCAGCGTGGTCGTGAACCTCGGCATGCTGGGCTACTTCAAATATGGCGGCTTCCTGCTCGCCAATTTCGTCGAGCTGATGGCCTCGCTCGGAATCGCCTATCAGCCGCCCAAGTGGGACATCGTCCTGCCCGTAGGCATCAGTTTCTATACCTTCGCGACCTTGTCCTACACGCTCGACGTCTATCTGCGCCGCGCGAAGCCCGCGAAGCACTTCCTCGACTACGCGCTGTTCGTGACCTTCTTTCCGCACCTGGTGGCTGGGCCGATCATGCGGCCGACGGAGCTGGTCCCGCAGTTCGAGCAGCCGCCGAAGGTCACGGCCCACCAGATCTACTTCGGCCTCGGCCTGATGACCCTCGGACTGTTCCAGAAGGTGGTGCTCGCCGACGGCTTCCTCGCGCCGGTGGTCGAGAAAGTGTTCGATGCGCGCGAAGGCGTGCCGACCATGCTCGACGCGTGGACCGCGACGCTGGCGTTCAGTGGGCAGATCTTCTGCGACTTCGCCGGCTATTCGAGCACGGCGATCGGCGTCGCCCTGTGCCTCGGCTTCGCCATGCCGGACAATTTCCGTTTCCCTTACGCGGCCGTCGGATTCTCGGACTTCTGGCGGCGCTGGCACATCACCTTGTCGTCCTGGCTGAGAGATTATCTGTACATCCCGCTCGGCGGGAACAGGCATGGGCCGGTGCGAACCTACACCGCGCTGATGGGGACAATGCTGCTCGGCGGCCTGTGGCACGGCGCCGCCTGGACCTTCGTGGTGTGGGGCGGGCTCCACGGCCTCTATCTCGCGGTCGAGCGCTGGCTCCGCTCGCGCTTCAGCGGTTGGAAGCCGGGTCCCGGATCGATCGTTGCCCTCGGCCTGCTGACCTATCTGTTGGTCGACATCACCTGGGTCTTCTTCCGTGCCAAGACCTTCGCCGGCGCCGCGACGATGCTTCAATCGATGGCCGGCGCGGCGGTCAAGCCCGTGCCAATGGTCGCGCTCCTGCCGATGATCTACGCGCTGCTTATCGTCGGCGGCATCGTCGGGACGCACTGGGTCATGAGGGGGAAGACGTTAGAGATCGCGGTCGAGCGAACGCCGGCCTGGCTCGTCGGCGCCGTGCTCGGCGCGATGGGGCTGGCCGTGATCGCAGAACAGGGGAAAGGCAGTGCCTTCATCTACTTCCAGTTCTGAGCCCCCCAAGGGCGTTGTCCGCAAGGAAGGTGCGCTGCCTGCGGGCCTGCGCCTCACCGCGTCCGACCGGCCGGGGCAGGCGCAGCCGGTGCCGACCAGGGACATTCCCAAGCAGCCCTGGGGGCGCCTCGCGCTCGGAGTCGCGCTGACTCTCGTGCTCGGCGTCACAGCGCTGGAGGTGAATGCGCGGCGGATCGGGCTTCACGCCGGCGACCTCGACAATAGCGAGATCGAGTGGGTCAAGGAGCGGGCGCGCTCCGAACAGGCGGACGTCGCCATTGTTGGGGATTCGCGCATCCTGTTCGACACCAATCTCGATCGCTTCGAGCGGCTGACCGGGGAACGGCCGGTGCAGCTGGCAATCCATGGCACCAGCGCGTTGACCCTGCTGGAAGACGTCGCGGACAATCCCAATTTCCACGGGCTGCTGATCGTCGGTCTCGCCGACACCATGTTCTTCCAGCCGTTCGATGGCTACGGCGGCTATGTCCGCCACCGCAACGACTTCAAGTCGCCGTCGGGCCGGATCGGCATCGAGATCGACCATGTGCTCCAACGGCGGCTGGCCTTTCTCGATTCAAACTATCGCTTGAGCGTCCTCGCTCACCGGCTGGACAAGGATTTTCGGCCGGGAGTCGAGGGGCCGCTGGACGATATCTGGAAGATCCAGGAGGTCGGCGAGCGGCGGCAGACCTGGATGTGGGACCGGATCGAGCGGCCCGGGCCACTGCAGGCTCACGCTCGCTGGGCTTGGAAGGGCTTCAAGGAGAAGTTTCCGTTCACGCCGCAACTCATCGCCAAGGGCCAGGCGCGGGCCAAGAAGGCGGTCGACGCAATCCGCGCTCGGGGCGGCGACGTGGTTTTTGTGCGCCCCCCGTCAGGGCCTCAGCTCAGGGTCAACGAAGAGGCCCAGGTGCCGAAGGCGAAGGGCTGGGACATGCTGCTTCGCAACACGCACAGTGTCGGTGTCCATTTCGACGATCTGCCCGCGAGCGTGCAGGGGCTGACCTTGCCCGAATATTCGCACCTGACCCGCAAGTGCGCGATCGTTTTCACCGATGCCTATGTGCGCAGGCTGACCGAGTTGACCCCGCGGTTGAAGCTTCGCGCGGATGCGCCGCCGCCGCTCAGCCGCGCGGACTGCGTGGCCGGTACGATTGCCTCGCGCTAGGCCTGGACGCGGATCGAACCCATGCCGAAATCGCTGCCGCCACAAGAGGGCGATCCGGCGAATGCCACGAGCACCGGGATCGGGCTGTCGATGCCGAGCCGGTGCAGCGCCTCTGTCTCAAGGCGTCGAACCCGAAGGGCGAGCTCCGGCGGTGCGTCATATCGGTTGCCCCGATAGAGGTAGGTGACCGGGCCGACCGATCGTGCCTCTTGCGCGAACAATGGAGCAAAGGCGGAACCGCGCCGTGCGTCGCGGACCGCCAGGCGGCAATTCCCGCGCTCTGCCAGCAGCAGGGTCGGAATCGACTCGAATGTCTTGGTCTTGACGGCGAAATGCTGTGACTGGAGCCGACTTGTAACGATCCGCTCGAACTCGCCCGGGCGAGCGCTGACCAAGCCGTCACGCGGCGGTCCCACCGCGGCCTTCAGGGCGAGCGAACTCAGCGCAAGAAGCGCGAACAGGCCAAGGCGGGCGCTAGCGCTGCCGGGCGGCCGCATCGATCACTCCAAAGCCCGCAACGATCGCTGCGCCGACCAGTCCCGCGTAGCCGAACGTGACCGCGCCCCAGCCGACGTGGAGAATGTCGAAATACCCCGGGAACAGCCCGATGGTCGAAAGGCGGACCAGGTTCAAACCATACATCAGGGCGACCATGGCGGCGCCAACCAGCATGTAGCGGCCGTCGATGCGGATCCGAAAGAGCATCGCAGCGGTCGTCCACAAGACGATCGCGAGGGACATGTTGTGGACCGACGAGCAGGGCTCGGCGATCACGAACCGGCCGTTATCGCCGGCGAACCGAACGACGTTACCGGCCGTCGGCGATCCGATCACCGTCCCGACGATATGGGCATCGAGCGACAGGATCGGAACTTCGAACAAATGAAGGATGAGGCGGCCCCAAATCAGCGGGCCGGTGAGGGCGAGCAGGATGACGGCCGAACGACGCTCGGCGTCGCTTCGCCCTGCCGTTGCCAACAAGTAGCAGCCACATAGCAGGAGGCCGGCCTGCGCCGCATACGACAAGGGCACGAAGCTTGAGAGAAGGACGACGCCGAGTACAGCGTAGTCCATCGCTCCTTTAGGCTTTCGGTCGTCTTCGGACCCGATCTTCCAGGCAGCGGCCATCGCCGCCCAAATGATCGCGCTGATCCCAGCCATGCTGATGGCGGCGTTGAGCGCGGGTTGCCAGGTCAGGGTGGATACGATTTGGTCGGCCTGAGCATTCAGCGCGGCGAGGACGCCCGCAGCCGCGAACGCTCCCCCGCGCGAAAAGCCGAAAAAGGAAGTGGTCGGTCCGGCCGGAACCGTTCCGACCGGCCGAACCAGGGTCACGGGTTGATCCGGCTCTTCAGTGCGCGGTAGCCCATGCCCAATAGCACGACAGCGCCGATGCCCACGCCAGCAATCGGCGCCGGAGCAACCGCAGTCGCAAATGCAGGAGAGGCTGCACCCAACAGAGCAAGGCCGAACGCAATCTTCTCGATACGAGACATAAATTTACCCCTGTTTTTCTTGAGACGCGACGCGGTACACCTTGCTCGCACGCTTCCGCGCGACAATTCAAAGAGGAAGGTCGGACCGCCGGATTGCGGCCGACCGAAAAGCGTTATCGGTTGATCCGGCTCTTGAGTGCCCGGTAGCCGAGACCCATCAGCAAGACCGCACCGACGCCGACGCCGGCGATTGGAGCGGGGACGGTGCGGCCGGCAAAGGCCGGAGCAGCGGTGCCCAGCATGGCAAGGCCAAGTGCGAGTCTTTCATAACGAGACATTGGTACGCCTCCTCGTGTGAAGCCTTGCATACAAGGCCAGTTAACAAGAATATAACAGCTATGCCGATACATCAAGGCGACGAGGGATAGGGATTCTTACTTGGTAAATGGCGCCATCATCGGGCTGGGTTTGGTCGGCTGGTTCGCTGCGCTGGCCCTCGCAGAGCTGGTGACCGCGCGGCGAGGACGGCGCATCGAGCGCAGCAGCGACGCCCGCCTGGTCACCAATTTCGGCCTTGGCGCCCTGGTCCTCGGCCTCAACAGCTTCGCACCCCTGGCGAAGGTCGGTTCGTCGGTCGTCGCACAGTCTTTGTGGCCGGTGAACGCCTGGCCGTGGCCGATCACGCTCGTTGCATTGCTGCTGGTCGACAGTCTCACCGGCTATTGGGCCCACCGGCTGATGCATGCGGTCCCGCTGTTCTGGCGCGTACACCGTGTCCATCATGCCGATCCAGTCGTCGATGTGTCGACCAGCCTGCGCCATCACCCCCTGGAGCTTCTGATAACGATCCCGGCTTCGGCGGCTGCGATCCTGCTCATCGGCGCGCCGCCGTCGGCGGTCGTCGTTGCCCAAACCATCGTCTTCGCGTCGGCGATCTGGCAGCATGCCGACCTGGGACTGCCGCGCCGTGTCGACCGCGCGCTCGCGCAAATTATCGTGACGCCAGCCTTTCACCGGCTGCATCACAGCCCAAACCGCAGGCTTCACGACGGAAACTACGGGGACGTGATCACGCTTTGGGACCGGTTGTTCGGAACGGCCAAGTTCAGCGACCAAAGATTGCCGGTCGGCTTACAGGGGCAGTCAGCACCCTCCGAGGGGCTGATCGCGCAACTGATGTGGCCGGTCCGCGTAGCCAGCGCCGGGCGCTCGCTGGACATCAAATCACTCTAGGGCGCCGCGAAGCCTTCCAGACAGCGTTTTTGCATTCTCCTCGTCCCGGCAGGCGATGAAGATCGTGTCGTCGCCGCAAATTGTGCCGGCGATCCCGGGCAAGTCCGAGGAGTCGAGCGCGACCCCGATGAGGTGAGCTGATCCCGGCGGGGTCTTGACCACGACCAGGCTGCCTGCGGGCTCGACCGAGCGCACCCATTCGCGAAACACGGCCGCGAGCCGTGGCGACGCGCCGTTTCGCACGCTTTCAGGGAGGGCGTAGCTGGTCTGCCCGTCGCGGCGCAGCTTCACCGCGCCGATTTGCTCGAGGTCGCGAGAAATCGTCGCTTGCGTCACGGCGAAACCGAGGGAACCTAAACGCTCCGCCAGCTCTTCCTGGCTCGACAGCGCCTGGCCGCGGATCAGGTCCGCGATCGCTCGCTGGCGTCGTTCCTTGAGGTCGGTCATTTGCATATATATGCATTCGCTTGCATAAACATGCAATACAGTGGATAGGGGCCGCCCCATGATTCGGACGGCCATCCTTGGAGCCTCTGGCTATGTCGGCGGCGAGCTGCTGCGGCT
>Ga0070667_100001262_pt1 | contig 22964 bp, 18 predicted proteins | sample KBSS33metaG_FD_64659 | JGI IMG/M metagenome (GOLD analysis project Ga0070667, IMG submission 64659) | Switchgrass rhizosphere microbial communities from Kellogg Biological Station, Michigan, USA - KBS S3-3 metaG | ecosystem: Host-associated > Plants > Roots > Rhizosphere > Soil ... | reverse complement strand
AGCTCTTGGTTGAAACGTGACTGTTGGAGGTCCCTTGAGTTGCACAAGCATCATCGCGCGCTGGGGCTAGCCGCCGCCCCGTCCGGTAGCCGGGGGGCTGCCGCAATCGCCAAGCAGCGCCCGGTGCAGCCGGTTACGCTTTTGCGTCCGCATGCCGCGCATCGCGCCGCCCGCTACTTCGTCGAGAAGTTCCCGGGCCGCTCGCTCTATGCGGTCAAGGCGAACCCGTCTCCCGACCTGCTTCGCATCCTGTGGGATGCCGGCGTCACCCATTACGACGTCGCCTCCATCGGCGAAGTTCGCCTCGTGCGCGAGACCCTTCCGCAGGCCGTGCAATGCTTCATGCACCCGGTGAAGGCCGAGGAAGCGATTGCCGAGGCCTATTTCGAGCATGACGTACGGACCTTCAGCCTCGATACGATCGAGGAGCTGGAGAAGATCGTCCGCGCGACTTCGACCGACGGCGTTCCGGCTACCGACCTCAACCTGCTCGTGCGCATTCGCGTGAGCTCGGACCATGCGAAGCTCAGCCTCGCTTCCAAATTCGGTGCGGACCCGCGCGACGTCGCGACCCTGCTGTTCGCAGCCCGCCAGGCGGCCGACGCGCTCGGCATCTGCTTCCACGTCGGCAGCCAGGCGATGACCCCGGCAGCCTATGCCGAGGCGATGGCCCTGGTCCGCCAGGCGATCGTCGAAGCTGCGGTCACGGTCGACATCGTCGATGTCGGAGGTGGCTTCCCGTCATCCTACCCGGGGATGGAGCCGCCGCCGATGGAGACCTATTTCGCGGTCATCCACCAGGCGTTCGAGGCACTGCCGATCAGCTATTCGGCCGAATTGTGGTGCGAGCCGGGCCGCGCGCTTTGCGCCGAATATGCGAGCGTGCTTGTTCGCGTCGAGAAGCGGCGCGGCGATGAACTGTACATCAACGACGGCGCCTATGGCGCCTTGTTCGACGCCGCGCACATCGGCTGGCGCTATCCGGTGCGGCTGGTGCGCGAGCCGGACTCGCATACTCGCCCAATGCGGTTCAGCTTCTACGGCCCGACCTGCGACGACCTCGACCGGATGGCGGGGCCGTTCGAGCTACCCGGCGACGTCCATGTCGGCGACTATATCGAGGTCGGCATGCTCGGCGCCTATGGCTGTGCGATGCGCACCCAGTTCAACGGCTTCGGGGTCGTCGAGTCGGTGATCGTCGACGATGAGCCGATGGCGAGCCTCTACGGGGCGAGCGCTCCTGTCCGCTCGAACGTCGTGAAGCTGTAGCTATTCCGCCCGAGGGCGGTGTCGGGGTGAGGCTGTCCCCCACTAAGAAATGACATGCCCTTGTTGTACATGCCGCCCTCGCTTGGGGGCGGCGGCTATTGGAGCATGAAATGACGACCGATACCCTGAACAAGGTCCAGGACGCCGAGCGTATCAACGACAGGCGCAAGGCCGAGCTGCTGTCGACGCCGATCGAGCATATCGACATCACCAAGTTCGACGCGCGCCCGATCATCGATTCGATGGGCAAGATGAGCTTCACCAGCCGCGACCTCGCGCGCGCCACCGGCATCTACAACACGATGCTGCAGGACCAGAGCTGCTCGATCATCCTGGTCATTGCCGGCTCGACCTCTGCGGGCGGCTGCATGGACCTCTATGCCGAGCTTGTCCGCTCGAACATGGTCGACGCGATCGTCGCCACCGGCGCGAGCATCGTCGACATGGATTTCTTCGAAGCGCTTGGTCACAAGCACTACCAAGCCAATGAAATTCCTGACGATGATACGCTGCGCTCGCTTTACATCGACCGCATCTACGACACCTATATCGACGAAGAGCAGCTGCAGGACTGCGACCACACGATCGGTGCGATCGCCGACAGCCTGGAGCCCAAGGCTTACAGCAGCCGCGCCTTCATCCGCGAGATGGGCCGCTGGCTGAGCGAGGGCAACGCGAAGAAGCCAGGCAGCCTCGTCCAGCTCGCCTACGAGCATGACGTACCGATCTTCTGCCCGGCGTTCGTGGACAGCTCGGCCGGCTTCGGGCTGGTCAAGCACCAGGTCGACGCGATGAAGGCCGGAAAGCCCTACATGGTGCTCGACGCCATCGCCGACTTCCGTGAACTGACCGACATCAAGATCAAGGCGGGCACGACCGGCCTGCTGATGATCGGCGGCGGCGTTCCGAAGAACTTCACCCAGGACACGGTGGTCTGCGCCGAAATCCTCGGTCACGACGACGTCGAGGTGCACAAATATGCGGTGCAGATCACCGTCGCCGACGTCCGCGACGGCGCCTGCTCCTCCTCGACGCTCCAGGAAGCGGCAAGCTGGGGCAAGGTGTCGACGGCGATGGAACAGATGGTGTTCGCCGAGGCGACCAGCGTCCTTCCGCTCCTCGCCAGCGACGCGTGGCACCGCGGCGCCTGGCGCAACCGCGAGAAGCGCCGCTTCTCCAAGTTGTTCGACTAAAGACCGGGTTGCCACCCGTAACGATCTGACGCACCCTCCTCCGGCTCTTCAACCGGGGGAGGGTTTTTCATGCACTACAGTCCGATTCTCGCGCCCGTGGTGGCGCTCGTCGGGTGGACGATCCTGATCATGCTATGGATGGTCGTGACCCGTTTCGCCGAATTCAAGCGGCTCGGCATCACGTCGATACCGAACGGTGCGAGAGGCGTGGATCTGGAAGGCCGCGCCGATCCGCAGGTCATGTGGAAATCTCACAATTACACGCACTTGGTAGAGCAACCTACCATATTCTATGCGATCGCATTGACCTTGGCGCTGATGGATTTCGGCGGCGGCATCAACTACTGGCTCGCTTGGGGCTACGTCGGACTTCGCATCGTCCACAGCCTGATCCAGTGCACCGTCAATGTCGTCCGAATCCGCCTGGCAGTTTTTACGCTGGCGTCGCTATGCCTGATCGGCCTGACTACTCATGCGGGGCTGCGGATCCTGCACGACTGCGGCCTTATCGGCTGAAGCACGCCACCAGCTCGACGTGGGTCGACCAGCGGAACTGGCCTACTGGCTGCACCCAGGGAATCGCATAGCCGCCGTCGGCGAGCGTTTTCGCGTCGCGCGCGAAGGTCGCCGGGTTGCAGCTGACATAGGCGATCCGCGCGACGGCTGACGAAGCGAGCTGGCCGACCTGCTCCGCGGCACCCGCACGCGGTGGGTCGAGGACCACCGCATCGAAGCGCTTGAGCTCGCTCCGGTCGAGCGGCCTACGATAGAGGTCGCGATGCTCGACCCGTCCGGGCATGACACGTCCGAGGGTCGCCGCCGCGTCGCGCGACGCCTCGGCTGCATGGGTCGCGCGCACGGCCAGCGCGAATGTCCCGAGGCCCGCGAACAGGTCAGCGATCGTCGCCGATCCGGCGAGCGCTTCCTGGACGCCTTGAACCAGCGCATCCTCGCCATCCTCGGTAGCCTGGAGAAAGGCGCCCGGCGGAAATGCAACGCTGGTCCCCGACAGGCTCACCGACGCCGGACGCGGCTCGTAGAGCGCTTCCGGGCCGAGGCCGCGGTCGACGCTGAGGCGCGCCAGGCCATGATCCATCGCAAAGGCCGTCAGGCGTTCGATCTCGGCCAGGCGACCGGCCGGCACGCCTTTGAGCTGAACGTCCGCGCCGCCGTCGATCAGGGTCAGCTGGACCTCGGCGACCCGCTTCGCATGGAGCATCCCGGACAGCAGCTCGCGAAGCGGCTGGACCAGGTCGAACAGCTCGGGCCGAAGCACATGGCATTCGCGCATGTCGACTACCCGGTGCGACTTCTCGGCGTTGAAACCGAGGACGATCCCCTGCGCCGTCTGCAGCGCCTTCAACGTGGCACGCCTCCGGCTGCACGGCGGCGAGAGATAGGGCGGCCGGATTTCGGTCGTAAGGCCGTGCTGGGCCAGCGCGCCTTCGACCCGCGAAATCAGATAGCCTCGATAAGCCTCGTCGTCGGCATGCTGGAGCTGGCAGCCGCCGCATTCGGGAAAATGTCGGCAGGGCGGGTCCTGATGATGCGGACCGAAGGCGAGTGCCCCGTCGTCAAGCACCGCGTCGCCGGGAACCCCGAACGGGACGTGGCAGCCGCTCTGAGTGACGCCGTCGCCGCGCGCCGCAATACGAACGATCGGCTCGTTCACAGCGACGCGATGGCCGCGGGGATGGCGTCGGCGAGGTCGTCCGCGATCAGCTGCGGCCCGGCGATCTCCGCGGCGCGGCCGTGCAGCCAGACTCCAGCGCAAGCAGCTTCGAAGGGCCCGAGCCCGCGCGCCCGCATTGCCGCGATCAGCCCGGCGAGCACGTCGCCAGTTCCGGCGCTCGCCAACCACGGGTGCGCTTTGGGACCGAAGCCGAGCCGACCGTCGGGGGCGGCGACCAAAGTGTCGGGTCCCTTGTACACGACGATCGCGCCCGACCGGTTCGCCGCCTCGAGCGCACGCTCGGGTTTTGTGCCAGCTAGATCGCCGAACAATTTGCGGAATTCGCCCTCGTGTGGCGTGATGATCGCCTCCTGGCCCTTCAGGCGCTCCGGATCGCCGAGGTGGCTGATGCCGTCGGCGTCGATCACCTTCGGCGCGCTGGACGTAAGAGCCAAAGTCAGCACCTGCGGGGCATCGCCGAGGCCCGGGCCGACCAGCAGGCACCCGAGCCGCTCGTCGTTCACCGGCGCATGGTCGAGCTGGACGATCGACGAGGGCAACCCGTCGATCGGGCGAGAGGTGCTGACACGGACATAGCCTGCACCGGCGCGAGCCGCGGCCTTGGCGGAGAGTGCGATCGCACCGGGCATCGTTCCGGCGAGCGCGTGAACCAGCCCGCGGTCGTATTTGTGCCCGCCCGGATCGAGCGGCGGAAGCTTCGGCGGCGCGATCTCCTGCCATTCGTCCGTCGCCTCGATGCCAATGTCGGCGAGCACCAGTCGTCCGCATTTGTGCATCGCCGGGTGGAGCAGATGCGCCGGCTTCAGCGCGCCAAACGTCACCGTCATGTCGTAGTCGTGAAGCGGGTTGAGCAAGGCACCCGAGTCCGTCTCAACACCGCTCGGCAGGTCGCAGGCGATCGAGAGACTGGCCTCGTGGACCAGCTCGGACAGGAGCTGGCTGACCTCGTCGTCCAGCCCGCGAGTGAGGCCAGTCCCGAACAAGGCATCGATGAGCAACGACGCGCCGACGGTTTCGGCCGTCAGCGGCTCGATTTCGCCTCGCCACTGCGCCCGCGCCCATTTGGCAGCGTCACTCTTCGGATCGCTGAGCGCGGCCACCCGGACTGGCGCGCCGCGCTCGGCCAGGTGTCGAGCCGCGACATAGCCGTCGCCGCCGTTGTTGCCTGGCCCGCACAGGACCAGAACCGGCATCGGCCCGGCGAAGCGGTACGCGGCTTCGGCAAGCCCGGCCCCTGCCCGCTCCATCAGCTGCTCGACGCTCGTCCCTCGGTCGATCGCTTGGCTCTCCGCGAAGCGCATCGCGTGAGCAGTCAGGATCGGGCGCGCCTTCATACCCCGCGCCCTAGCGCAGGAAGGTCGCGAGATGCCACCATTCGCGCGGGACATGATGCGCGGCGTCATCGCGCGCGCCTTCGCTATCGAACAGGCCGAAGCAGGTCGCTCCCGAACCCGACATCCGAACGAAACTCGCACCGGGCCGCGTTCCGAGCCAGGCCAGCACCGCTGCCACCTGAGGCACCAGCGCGATCGCCGGGGCCTCCAGATCGTTGCGGCCCTCGCGCCAATCGCCGAGGGGGCCCCGATCCTCGCCGTCCCACCGGGCGAATACGTCCGCGGTTGAAAGCGGGACTCGCGGATTGACCAGCAGGACCGGCGTTCCGGACAGAGCGGAAAGGTCGATTGGCGTCAGCCGTTCGCCGCCGCCCTCGCCGCGCATCGCTAGGCTGAGCACGCACGCAGGCACATCGCTGCCGAGCGCAGGAGCAACCTCCTCCGCATATTTCGGGTCGACCTTCCATATCGAGGTCAACTGTCTGAGCGCCGCGGCGGCGTCTGCCGACCCGCCGCCGATGCCTGACGCCACCGGCAGTCTCTTCTCGAGCAGCAGCGAAGCACCGGTATCCACGCCCGCGGCCGCCGCCAGTGCGCGCGCCGCCTTCATGACCAGATTGTCTTTCGCCGAATCGAGGTCGTGCAAGAACGGGCCCGTGACGGCCAGGGCGAGATCGTCGGCAAGTTCGGCGCTCAACCGGTCCCCATCGGTGCAGAAGGCGAACACGGTCTCGATCGCGTGCCGTCCGTCGGGCAGCTTGCCCCGGACGTGCAGCGCGAGATTGAGCTTCGCCGGCGCGATCTCCCGGGCGGGAGCGCTCAAGGCGCCGCGTTGGCGGCGGTGAGGCCGCTGGCCAGCTTTGCCTTCACGCGCGTCGCGATCTCGTCCTCGGCCGTGACCAGCGACGCGTTCCAGGCGAAGCGCGCCTCGTATCGCCGTCCCGACCGGTACAAGGCATCGCCGAGATGCTCCTGGATCTCCGCCTGCGACGGGTCCTTCTCGGCCGCGCGCTGCAAGGTCGCGATCGCTTCGGGGATCTTGCCGCGCTTGAACTGCGCCCAGCCGAGCGAATCGGTAATGGAGGCCTCGTCCGGCGCAAGGTCGCTGGCCTTGCGGATCATCGCCTCCGCAGCGTCCATGTCCTCACCGCGCTCGAGCTTTGCATAGCCGAGGAAATTGAGCAGCAACGGCTGATCGGGCGCCAGAGTCAGCGCCTGCTGAAGCGCGGCGCGTGCCTCCGGCCAGCGGTTCGCATCCTCGAGCGCGCTCGCGCGCAGCAGCAACAGCGACCAGAGCTGGCTGTCCAGCTTCTGCGCCTCGGCGAAGGCAATGGCGCGTCCGTAGGCATCCGCCGCCTCGTTGTGCCGGTTCATCGACTGGAGCACGTCGCCGAACCGCGAATAGTCGGCGAGGTCGGCACCGGGGCTCGCCGCCGCGGCCGCGGCGATGCGATAGGCTTCGTCGTTATTCTTTTGGTCGCGCAGGATACGGACCTGCACGTCCCGCACCTGGCTCATCAGCGGATCGTTCGCCGGAACCGAACGGAGCATGGCGAGCGCCTCGCTGCTTCGGCCCTGTCCGGCGAGCAGCAGCGCAAGGAGCGCAGTCGCGCTGCTGTTCTGCGGGTTGGCGTAGCGCGCGACCTGGACCAGACCGATCGGCGGTGATCCGGGCTGGAGCCGCATCAGGTCGGTAGCGAAAGCCGTCAGCACTTCGCTCAGCGCTTTCAAGCCGCTGTCGATCGCCTGCCCGCTGTTTCGGCCAGCTCTGATCCGCTGACGGGCGGCGGCCTCGCCGCTGCCCATGCCCTCGATGATCATCAGCGCGCGCGCCTTGTCGCCGGCCGCGAGGAACGCATCCGCCAGGGCGAGTCTCAGCCGCTCCTCGCGAGCCCCGGCGCGACCGACCGCCTGCCGGGCCAGCGGTTCGGCTTCGGCGGTCCGCCTGAACTTCAGCAGGACGAACGCGCGCTGCTCGTTCTCGACCGGCGACAGCAGGCTCCGGGCCGGTATCTGATCGAAGGCTGTGAGCGCCTGCTGCGCGTCTCCGTGTTCGGCAGCGCTCCACGCATTGATCAACGGCACCAGGAAACTGAGGTCGCCATTGTCGCCCGTCGCGGCCAGCCACTGCCCGGCCTGCTCCGGATGCCGCCGCCGGACCGTCTCGGTCGCCAGGAGCAGCCGCGCTTCGACCGGCAACTTCGCCGCGGGCACGGCCCGAACCAGCTTCAGCGCGAGGTCCATGTTGCCCGCGCCGACCGCCTCGCTCAGAGCCTTGCGCGCGATATCCGCCTGGTCGGGCTGCGCCTGCGCCAGGGTCGCCAGCAATTGCGCCGCTCGCGCATGGTCGCCGCTCATCGCCGCGGCGCGTGCCTCGACATAGGTTCTTGCGGCGTCCGACATGCTGAGCCGCGCCGCACCGGCCGGCGAAGCGCCGGCAGCCAGGGCCAACGAGGCCGCTGCAGCCATCAACTTACATGTTCGGGTAATTCGGCCCTCCTCCACCTTCCGGAGTGACCCAGTTGATGTTCTGGGTCGGGTCCTTGATGTCGCAGGTCTTGCAGTGGACGCAGTTCTGCGCGTTGATCTGGAGCCTCGGTTCACCGCTCTCGCTCTCGACGAATTCATAAACGCCTGCCGGGCAATAACGCTGCTCGGGGCCGGCATAGACCGGCAGGTTGATCGCGGTCGGTATGTTGGCGTCCTTGAGCGTCAGATGAACCGGCTGGTCCTCCTCGTGGTTGGTGTTGGAGATGAACACCGAGGATAACCGGTCGAAGGTTAAGACGCCGTCGGGCTTGGGATAATCGATCGGCTGCACCGCTTCCTTGCGCTTCAGCCGCTCATTGTCGGCCTTGTGTCTGAGCGTCCACGGTACGCCGATTCCGAGCTGGTTCAGCCACATATCGAGACCGGCGTAGAGCGTTCCCAGGGTGCCGCCCCAATGGGCGACCGCCGGCTGGGCGTTGCGGACCTTATTGAGCTCCTTCGCGACCCAGCTCTTTCTCAGGCTCGGCTCGTAGGCCTCGAGCGTGTCGCCGGCGCGATCCGCCGCCACCGCCTCGAACGCCGCTTCGGCGGCCAGCATCGCCGACTTCATGGCGGTATGCGTGCCCTTGATCCGCGGCACGTTCACGAAGCCGGCCGAGCAGCCGATCAGCGCCCCGCCGGGGAAGGCGAGCTTCGGGATGGCCTGGAACCCGCCTTCGTTGATCGCCCGCGCCCCATAGGAGACCCGGCGCCCGCCCTCGATCTCCGCGCGAACCGCTGGATGAGTCTTCCAGCGCTGCATTTCCTCGAACGGCGATAGATAGGGGTTGGCGTAGTCCAGCGCGACCACGAACCCCAGCGCAACCTGGTTGTTCTCCTGGTGGTAGATGAAGCCGCCGCCCCACGCGTCGGAGAGCGGCCAACCCTGGGTGTGGATCACTCGCCCGGGCTTATGTTTCTCGGCAGGAATATCCCACAATTCCTTGATTCCAATGCCGAACACCTGCGGCCCGCTCTGCTCGCGAAGCTTGAAGATGTCGGTCAGCCGCTTGGTCAGATGGCCTCGCGCCCCTTCTGCAAAGAAGGTGTAGCGCGCGTGGAGCTCCATCCCCGGCTGGTAGTCCGGGCGATGCGACCCGTCGCGGGCGATCCCCATGTCGCCGGTTGCGACGCCCTTTACCGACCCATCGTCGTTGAACAGGATCTCGGCGGCGGGGAAGCCAGGGAAGATCTCCACTCCCAGCTCCTCCGCCTGCCCCGCAAGCCAGCGGCAGATGTTGCCCAGGCTCAGCGTAAAGGTGCCCTTGTTGTTCATGAACGGCGGCATCATCCAGTGCGGGAAGGCGAACTTGCCGCCCTTCGAGAGCACCCAATGATGGTTCTCGGTGACCGGCAGGTTGAGCGGGGCGCCCCTGGCCTTCCAGTCGGGAATGAGCTCGTTCAGAGCGATCGGGTCGATCACGGCGCCGGACAGGATGTGGGCGCCGACCTCGCTGCCCTTTTCGAGGACGCAGACGCTGAGGTCGCGGCCCGCGGCGGCGGCCAGTTGCTTCAGCCGGATCGCCGCGCTCAGCCCCGCCGGGCCGGCCCCGACGATCACCACGTCATAGGCCATGGATTCGCGCTCGCTCATCCCTCTCCCTTCGTCCTGTCGCGGCCCGAACACAATTCGACTCAAATGCCCTGCCCGTTCCTTGACCGCGCCGTCAATGCCGGGCGAGTGTGCGATCCGTGGGCGGGGAAGCGGATCTGATCGGCGTAGCCGAAGCGCGCAGCGCATTGGCCTGGTGGCTCGAAGCGGGCGTCGACACGCTCGTCCAGGAAGAGCCGCGCGATTGGCTTAGGCCCGCCGTTGAGAAACCCGCAGCCAAAGTCTCCGAACCGCCGCCGCCGAACCTGGTCCAGCCCAGTCATGAAAGCCTGGCCGAGCTCAAGCAGTGGCTGTCGAGCAGCATGGACCTGCCGCTTGCTTCCTCGACCGCCAAGCGAGTCCTTCCGCACGGGCCCGAGGAAGCCCCGATCATGCTGCTGACCGACGCGCCCACCGTGGCCGATTATGCCGCGGGGCAGCCGATCGGCGGCGACGCCTGGGATCTCGCCCGGCGAATGCTCGCGGCGATCAGGATTCCGGCCGACCAAGCCTACAGTGCTTCGCTCTCCTGCGTTCACGTGCCGGGCAGCAAGATGTCCCCCGCCGACCGTGAGGCCTGCGCGGAAATCGCCCGCAAGCACATCAAGCTCGCTAGGCCCAGGCGGTTGCTGTTGCTCGGCGAGGGGGCCGCACAAGCCCTGCTCGGCAAGCCGCTGCCCCAGGCGCGCGGCCACGTCCACAAGGTCGAGGGGGTGCGAACAGTGGCGACCTTCCATCCGCGCGCCCTGATTAATCAACCCTCAAACAAGTCCTTGGCATGGAAGGACTTGTTGTTGCTGATGGAGGATGAAGCTTGAAGTCCGGACTGCTCGCTTTCGGGGCCCTGATCTCGGCCGCACCGGTATTTGCGCAGCCCACCGCGGACCCACTTGCGCCCCTTCCGGTCTCACCTCCGCTGCCCCGGGCGCCAACGCAGACGCAAGCCGCTCCGCCACAGGATCAACCGTCAATCACTGTCCCCGCCGTGCAACAGCCTCCCGTCGCGGCCCAACCCGCTCCGATATCAGTCGTCGTGCCCAAGGACTGGCGCGGAGTGTTCGACGCGATCGACTCGGGCAATTGGGCTTCGGCCCAGGCGGGTATCTTGGCCTTGCCTCGAAGCGTGCTGACTCCCCTGGCGCGCGCCGAGCTTTACACGGCGAAGGGATCGCCGGTCGTCGATCTTGTCTCGCTGCAGGCGCTGATCGCCGAGGCGCCGGAGTTGCCACAGGCCGAGCAGCTGGCGAACATGGCAATCCGGCGAGGTGCGCTGACCCCACCGTCGATCATCGGCGAGAAGGCCGTGATGAGCATCGGATCGGCGCCCTACCGTTACAAGGCGAAGCCGGTGCAGGGCGAGCCCTATGCCGACGAACTGCGGAGCCTCATCGACCCTCTCGTCAAGGCGGATGACGCCGCCGGCGCCGAAGCACAGCTGATCCTCTATGGTCCCCAGCTTTCCGTGGAGGCGCGGGCCGAGGCCGCGACCCGCGTCGCCTTCATCTATTACGTGCTCGGTCAGGATGCCGACGCACGCCGCGTCGCCGACACGTGGCGAGTCGGCTCGACCGGCGAGTGGGCCAGCCAGGCCGCCTGGGTTTCCGCCCTTGCATCCTGGCGCCTTGCTGACTGGAACGCCGCATCGGCCGAGTTCCAGCAGGTATCCCAGCTGGCTCAGCAGCGCGAGCTTCGCGCCGGCGGATATTATTGGGCAGCCCGATCCGAGCAGGCCGCCGGACGTCCGGGCTCCGTCGAGCGTCTGCTGAGAGCGGCAGCCAACACCGCCGAGGCCAGCGAGAGCTTCTACGGCCTCGTCGCCCGTGAGACGCTCGGCCTGCCGACGCGGCTCAGCGTCGATCCGTTCGTCGGAAGCGATCCGCCGGTCGACAATCTGCCGAATGTCCAGCGGGCGATCGAGCTGACCAGGATCGGCGAACCCGCGCTCGCCGAGGAATTGCTCCGTCACCAGGCGAAGATCGGCGCCCCGTCCGAGCACCATGCACTGATCCAGCTCGCCAAGCGCCTCGACCTTCCGGCCGCTCAGCTCTGGCTGGCGAACAACGGACAATGGGGCGCGCGTTCCGACGCCACCGACCGCTATCCGAACCCGTCATGGCGCCCGCTCAACGGCTGGCGCGTAGATCCGGCGCTCGCCTACGGCCACATCGTCCAGGAATCGGCCTTCCGCCGGACGGCGGTTAGCACGGCGGGAGCGGTCGGGCTGATGCAGGTCCTTCCGGTGACGGCCCAGCTCGTCTCGCGCAACCGCGGCGTGCCCTACACGCGCAGCGCGCTCACCGACCCCAAGTATAATCTCGAATATGGCCAGACCTTCCTGGAGATGATGCGAGGCGATCCCGGCACGGCCGGCCAGCTGCCGCGGGTCATCGCGTCTTACAATGCGGGGCCGCTGCCCGTCGGCCGGTGGGCCGGGATCAATGACAAGGGCGATCCGCTGCTGTGGATCGAATCCATCCCCTACTGGGAAACGCGCTACTACGTGCCGGCGGTGCTTCGAAACATGTGGGTCTACCAGGGCCTGAACGACGAGGCTCGCACGACTCTTCGGGCGATGGCCGAGCATCGCTGGCCGACCTTCCCCACGAGCATGACGGCGATGGCTCACTAGTCTTCGTTCTTGTTTTGTTCCGGCGTGGCGATACAATTGCACCATGCCAGTTGAGTCGAACCACGGCCGCAGCGCGACCCGCAATCCGACGCCCACGCGCTTCAACCTCAAGGAGCATCTCGCCGAGGGTGAGTGGCTTGACCAGGTCGAGGCGATCGACGGGATCGCCCCGCGCCGAACCACCGTCACCATCGAGCGGCCCAAGTCGATCCTGACGCGCAACAGCTCGCCCGACATCGGCTTCGACCGCTCGGTCAATGCCTATCGCGGGTGCGAGCATGGCTGCATCTATTGCTTCGCGCGACCGACTCACGCCTTCCACGATCTGTCGCCCGGAATAGATTTCGAATCGCGCCTGTTCGTGAAGCCCGACGCGGCGCAGCTGCTCCACGCGGCCTTGTCGCGGCCGGGCTACGAATGCCGTCCGATCGCGATGGGCACCAACACCGACCCCTACCAGCCGATCGAGGAGCGCTGGCGCATCACCCGCTCGGTCGTCGAGCTACTGCTGGAAACGCGCCACCCGTTCACCATCACGACCAAGTCGGACCGCGTCTTGCGCGATATCGAGCTCTTAAAGCAGGCGGCCGACATCAGGATCGCGTCGGTTGCGCTGTCGGTCACTTCGCTCGATCCGAAGATCGCTCGAACGCTGGAGCCGCGCGCGCCGCAACCCCGCAAGCGCCTCGCAGCGATGAAGGCATTGAACCAGGCCGGCGTCCCCTGCTTCGTCGCCATCGCGCCGGTCGTTCCCCAGATCACGGACCATGAGCTCGAGCATATCGTCGAGGCTGCCGTCGAGGCAGGTGCGCCGGGCGGCTTCTACCTGCCGGTGCGCCTGCCGCACGAGGTCGCGCCCTTGTTCCGCGCCTGGCTCGACGAGCATTACCCGGATCGGGCGGCGAAGGTGATGGCGACCATCAACTCGCTCCGCGGCGGTCGTGACAACGACCCCAAATTCTTCAGCCGGATGCGGGGCCAGGGACCCTGGGCCGATCTTCTCCGGACGCGGTTCGAAATCGCGTGCAAGAAATATGGACTTCGTCAGGCCAAGTTCCCCCTCCGGACCGACCTGTTCCAGCCGCCCGAGGGCAAGCAGATGCGGCTGCTTTGATCGATCAGCGCGCAAATTTGATCGGCGCGGACGGTGACTTGTGGGGCCCGGCTGCGTAGGCGAATTGACATGAATCGCTCGCTCCTTGCCGTCCTGCTCACCGCTGCCGCGCCTGCGGCAGCCCAGCAGTCGATCACCACCCTGCCCCCGCCCGTGGCGGCCGATCCGCAGATTGCCGCGCTCCGCGACGATGCGCTCACCAACGACCATTATGCCTGGGACATAGTCGAGGGCCTGACCACCGAGGTGGGTCAGCGGCTCGCGGCAACCGAGGCGGAGGCACGGGCCCGCGACTGGGCGGTCAGGCGGCTGACCGCGATGGGCTTCGCCAACGTCCGCGTAGAGCCGTTCACCATGCCGGTCTGGACGCGCGGCGCGGAGAGCGCCGAGATCGTCTCTCCCTTCCCGCAGAAGCTGGCGATCGCCGCGCTCGGCTACAGCGGCTCGACCGGCCCCAACGGGATCACAGGGCAGATCGCCTATTTCGACAGCCTCGATTCGCTGAGGCTCGCGCCCGACGATGCCGTTCGCGGGAAGATCGTTTTCATCGATCACCACATGATGCCGGCGCAGGACGGCTCCGGTTACGGCCAGTTTGGCGCGCCGCGCCGGCAGGGTCCGACCATCGCCTCGCTGAAGGGCGCGATCGGCATCGTCATCCGCTCGATCGGCACCGACCACCACCGCAATCCGCACACCGGCGTCCAAAATTTCACGGACGGCGCCAAGCCGATCCCCGCCGGCGCGCTCAGCGTGCCGGACGCGGAGCAACTGGTCCGGATCCTGAAGCGTGGCCAGCCGGTGACGATGCACCTGACCCTGGTCAGCGATAAGCGCGAAGGCGCGCAGTCCGGCAACGTCATCGCCGAAGTGCCGGGTCGCGATCCCAAGGCGCCGATCCTGCTCGTCGGCGGTCACCTCGACAGCTGGGACCTCGGAACGGGCGCGATCGACGACGGCTCAGGGGTGGCCATCACAACCGCAGCGGCCAAGCACATCATGGACGCGGGCCGTCCGTTGCGCACGATCCGCATCGTCTGGTTCGGCGCCGAGGAGCCTGGCGGGCTGGGCGGCGAGGCCTATGCCAAGGCGCATGGCAAGGAATCCTACGCCATCGCGGGCGAGAGCGACTTCGGCGCGGACCGGATCTGGCGCTTCAGCTCACAACTGATGACGACCGACCCGGCGACTTATGCCCGGCTTGCCGCCTCGCTTGCACCACTCGGCATTACGAAGAACGACAAGGGCGAAGCCGATGGGACCGACGTCGACCCGACGATCAAGCTCGGCGCGCCCTGGGTCTCGCTCGGCCAGGACGGCGCGCGTTATTTCGACTGGCACCACACGCCCGACGACACGCTCGACAAGATCGACCCTGTCCAGCTGCGGCAGAATGTCGCGGCTTGGACGACGATGCTTGCAATTCTCTCCGGCGGAATCGAGCCGGGAGCGAAACGGCCGCAACGGCGTTGAGCTTTGCAAACCAGGGAGGAAATCTCATGCGCGTCGCTCTCTTCATCCCGTTGCTGCTGCTCGGAGCCTGCAACGTGACCAAGGACGGCAATGCCGTCACGGTTCAATATGACCAGAACACGGCCGAGAATACCGCGGCCGACATCGGCAACACTGCGCAGAACATCGCGGCCGACATCGGCAACGACGTCCAGCGTACGGGCGACAAGCTCGAGAACAAGATCGGCAACGCCGATATCGACGTGAAGGTCGGCCACGACGAGCACACCAACACGACGACCAGAACGACCACGACTACGACGACCGAGAACAAGTCGAAGTAGCTGACGGCAACGCGAAGGTTGGTCGGGGAGACAGGATTCGAACCTGCGACCCTCTGCTCCCAAAGCAGATGCGCTACCAGGCTGCGCTACTCCCCGACGGCCCGCGATTAGGGCCGATCATCACGCTCGCCAACCCCCGGATCGGCTGCGCGAAACGATGGTGGGCCCGGCAGGATTCGAACCTACAACCTAGCCGTTATGAGCGGCCGGCTCTACCGTTGAGCTACAGGCCCTCCCCGGTCGCTACGCGGGATAGACAAAGCCTCGCCCCCCGCCAAGGCGCGACGGTCAGGGCCTCGGGAACTGCAAAGCGAAGGAATCGCGACTGCTGACGAGATCGCCGCCAGCAATCCGGGCGAGCCCGCGCGCTAGCCGCAGCGAAAAGCCGCCTTCGATGCCTTCCCCGGGCACGCCGCCGAACAGTTCGGCATCGCTGACGCCCTTCAGCGCCTCGGGCCGGCCGATCGCGATTCGCGCGCCGCCCACTGCCAGCTCGGCCGAGACCTGCAGCCGTTCCCCCGGTTCTGCCCGCTCGGCGAGCGCGCCGAACAAGCGGAACAGCAAGCGGTCGGCAAGCTCGGGCTCGACCGCAGCCGGGATTTCGCCGCGCGACGGGGCCACGACGGCTTCAATGCCACGCTTGGCCGCGATGTCGCGAAGCTCGCCCGCGGCCCGGTCCAGCAGTGCCGCGAGGTCGACCCGCTCGCGTGCTGCGCCTTTCGCCGAATGAACCTTGGCCGCAAAATCGAGGTCGTCGATCGCAGTCAGAAGCAGGCGCGCCTGACGCCCGATCTCGGCCGCGCGCTCGCGATATCCCCGGTCGGCCGGTCCCAGATATTGTCCTTCGATGATCTCGGCGAAGCCCATGATGGCGTTGAGCGGCGTCTTGATTTCGTGGACCAGCTCCCGCAGCGAATCGGGGTCGGAGAGCACGTCGGGCACCGGTTGGTGGGACGCAGCAGCGACCGGCGCCGGCGTGTCGCGCAATGCGACTCCGCGATAGCCGGCGAAACGACCGTCGCTGGGCTCGAAGGCCGGGACGCCGCTGATCTTCCATTCGCCGGCGACCGGGCCTGCCCCGCCAATGCGCAGGCCGGCGTCGCGGAACGGGGCGCGGACGGCGAAGGCACGGACGACGTCGGCGTCGACGCGGTCGCCCTCATTCTCCTGTTGGCGCGCAATCGAGCGCCCGATCAGCGGTCCGCGCGGCGCGCCCTCGACCCACGCAATTTCCCCCCCGGGGCCGCACTCCCAGCGAAACAGCGCCGGCGAACCCTGCGCCGGCGCAATTCCCGCCGGCTCGGCCGGTTGCTCCGATCGCAGCCGCCGGCGCCGCTCGATCCGGTCGATCACGTCCTGCAGCGATGGCGAACCTGCAGGCGGCGGCCCGGCGTCTCCCGCCACAAGCTCCGGCATCAGTTCGCGCTGTGAGCGGGCTTGGATCTCGGCCGGCGCCTCCTCGCGAAGGTCGGGATGGAGCGTGGCGATGAAACCTTTGGTCTCATCGTCGGCGACCGCCAGCAGTGCGCGCCACTGACGCTGGTCAAGCGTTGCGGCGGCGAGGACCGGTGCGGCGACGCTGAGCGAATCCGACGCGAAATATTCGAGGAGGCCAAGCGGGAGCGGCAGTGCCGCAACCGCGCGCGCAGTGGCTGCGCGCACCGCCTCATCGACGCGCGGTGCTTCGGCGCGAATGGCGTCGAGTGCTTCGGCAGTGACGGAGCTTGCGCTGTTCACGCCGGCGCGCGCGACAAGGTCGACCAGCTGGCGCCAGCGTACCGCGGCGTCATGGCGGTCCTCGGCCGGCTGGTTGAGGACGGTCAGCAGGCGATCGTCGAACCGCACGTGATACTCGTTTCCTTGCGACGCATCCTGCGCCGGCTCTAAGCGAGCATTTACTATGCGCTAAGAGGAAACGACTTAACCATCCCGAAACGGGACATGGATTTCAGGGCTGGGCGGCAGTCATCCCACCGCCCTTCCCGACCGGTCAGGCCTTGAGCGCCAGGTAGGTCAACCAGTATTTGGCGATGTCCGCGCGCGCGCCGGTAACGGCGTTCAGCGCCGCCGTCGCACCCGCCTTGTCGCCCGACCTCGCGAGCGCCATGCCGATGTGCAAATTGGCCAGTGCCGCGTCGCCGTCGGGCTTGGCCATCGCCGCCTTGTAGGCAGCGACCGCGTTCGCATAGTCGCCCATCGCCGCATAATTGTCGCCGATCCGCATCAGCGCCTTGGCGTTGGCCGCGGCCTTCATCGCCGTCGCGAGGTCCGCCGCCGTCGGCCTGGCCCGCGCCTTGAGGCCGGCGACGAGGTCGCGCTGGTCGGGACTTGCTGGGTTGATGGCCTTGGCTGCAATGCCCGCATCGAGGACCGCGTGCGCCTCACCGAAGATCAGCTGGTCGGCAGCCGCCCTCGCGAGCGTGCTATATTCACCCGGCGTGAGCGTGCCCATCGCCTGCTTCAGGCGAAGCATGTCCATCGAGGCCTCGGCATCGCCAAGGTTGTAGTTGCGATAGATGGCGATGGCGTCGTTCCAGCTCCCCGCGCTCGGATAGGCCGCGACCCATTCGCGGGCGAGCGCGATCGCGGCCGGCGATTGCGCGTCATAGGCGACGCTGACCGCGCGCTTGTAGAGATTCTCTTCGGGCTTGGTCCCGCCGCCGGCGCTCGCCTGGACGGCGCGCTGGAACGCGCTGATCGCCTGGTCCTTCTGGCCCTGGGCGAAATAGGATTCGCCGGCCAGCGCCGACGCGCGCCAGTTCCGCGGATCGGCCGCCACGGCCTTCTGGAACGCCGCCGCGGCTTCGGCGTACTGCTTGTCCTTGTAATAGAGCGAGCCGAGGCTCTCGTAGAGCTTCGCGTTCGACGGGCCGTCATTGTAGCCCGACGCCGCGACCGCATCGATTGCAGCCGAAATCGCCGCATTATTGTTCGCCGCAAGAGCCGCCTTGAGCTGCATCTGCGCGATCAGGAAGCGATCTTCCTTGGTTTCGGCGACCGCCTGCGCGGCTGCCACCTTGGCCGGGATGTTCGCAACGTCGTTCTTGTTCACCGCGTCCTGCAGCTCGACCAACGCCTTCAGCGCCTTCTTCGATGGCTTGACGCCGCCGGCAGCCTGCGCCGGTTCGGCAGTGGCTTGCTGCTGCTGCGACGTGTTCGGCATCTGCTGCGGCGGAGGGCCCGATGTGCCGCCATATTGGGCAATCGCCGGAGCGGCCGACAAGGCCAGGACGAGCGCAAGCGTGGTGGTGGTGATCGGCTTCATCTCGAGGCTTCTCCTGTTGCGGCCGGCCTGCGCCGGCGCGGAATGACGGCGGGGCCTTAGACCCGGAAATCTGTCAGGCCAAGGTTCTTGGCGAACCCGGCCTGAACCCACTTTGAACTGGCTGATTTCATTGATGAACTTGGCCGGGAGCAAAGCGGGCCGCGCGAGTGATTTCCTCGCGCGCGCGGGCGCGCGGGGTGGCGCTCGGCCCAAACAATCACTAGGTAGGGTGCAAGCGGGAGGGACGCGGCTTCAGCCGCAAGCCATCCCGCGCATCGCCAGCACAAGCAGGACCGTTTCTTGGCCACCCAACCCCCAATCGACGACGCCACTCCTCCCCCTCCCGGCGATAGCGACATCGTCCCGATCTCCATCGTCGAGGAGATGAAGACCTCCTACCTCGACTATGCGATGAGCGTCATCGTCAGCCGCGCGCTGCCGGATGTTCGCGACGGCCTGAAGCCGGTCCATCGCCGGATCCTGTGGGCGTGCCAGGAAGGAGGCTTCGTCGCAGGACGCGCATACCGCAAGTCGGCGAAGATCACCGGCGACACGATGGGCAATTACCATCCGCACGGAAACCAGGCGATCTATGACGCACTGGCCCGGATGACGCAGAGCTGGTCGATGCGCGTGCCGCTGATCGACGGCCAGGGCAACTTCGGTTCGATGGACCCCGATCCGCCTGCGGCCGAGCGCTATACCGAGGCACGGCTCGCGAAGGTCGCGAACTTCCTCCTCAACGACGTCGACAAAGACACCGTCGACTTCACCCCGAACTATGACGCGACGCGCCAGGAGCCGATGGTCCTGCCGGCGCGCTTTCCGAACATCCTCGTCAATGGCGCCGGCGGAATCGCGGTCGGCATGGCGACCAACATCCCGCCGCACAATCTCGGCGAGGTGCTTGCGGCGTGCCGCGCCTACATCGACGACCCGGCGATTACGTCCGAAGGGCTGATGGAGCACGTAAAGGGCCCGGACTTCCCGACCGGCGGATTCATCCTCGGCCAGGCGGGGATCCGCGGGGCCTACACCGCAGGCCGCGGCTCGATCCTGCTTCGTTCCCGCCACCATCTCGAGGAAGGCCGAGGGGATCGGCGCTCGATCGTGCTCACCGAAATCCCGTACCAGGTCGGTAAGAGCGGCCTGGTCGAGAAGATCGCCGAAGCGGCGAAGGACAAGCGCATCGAGGGCGTCTCGGACATTCGCGACGAGTCGAACCGCGAGGGCGTGCGCATCGTCATCGACCTCAAGCGCGACGCCACGCCCGAGGTCGTGCTCAACCAGCTGTGGCGGCACACCCCCGCCCAGTCGAGCTTCCCGGCGAACATGCTGGCGATCCGCGGCGGGCGGCCCGAAACGCTGACCCTCCGCGATATCATCGAGAGCTTCGTCCGCTTCCGCGAGGAAGTAATCACGCGTCGCGCCAAGTTCGAGCTGTTGAAGGCGCGCGAGCGAGCGCACCTGTTGCTCGGTCTCGTCGTCGCCGTGACCAACCTCGACGAGGTGGTGAAGCTGATCCGCGGGTCGTCCAGCCCCGCTGAAGCGCGGGAAAAACTGCTCGAGCGCGAATGGGCTGGCGATCAGATCCGACCCTATATCGCGCTGGTCGAGGCGGTTGAGCCACAGGCGAAGAAGGAAAAATACCGCCTCTCCGAGGCGCAGGTGAAGGCAATCCTCGAGCTGCGCCTCCACCGCCTGACCGCGCTGGGCCGCGACGAGATTGCCAGCGAGCTCGAAGAACTTGCGAAGAGCATCGGCGAACTGCTTGAAATCCTTGCTAACCGTGCGCGCCTCTACGAGGTCATGCGACAGGAGTTCGACGAGGTCGAAGCCGAATTTGCGACACCCCGAATGACCGAGCTGGCGCCAGCTGCCGACGGCATCGAGGACGAGGACCTGATCGAGCGCGAGGACATGGTCGTGACCGTGACCATGGAGGGCTACATCAAGCGCTCGCCGCTCGCCGTGTTCCGCGAGCAAAAGCGGGGCGGCAAGGGCCGCGCCGGCATGGCGACCAAGGACGAGGACGCGGTCACCACCCTCTTCGTGACCTCGACCCACAACCCAGTATTGTTCTTCTCCAACCTCGGCCGCGTGTACCGGATGAAGGTGTGGAAGCTGCCCGAGGGCGGGCCGAACACCAAGGGACGGCCGATGGTGAACCTGCTCCCGCTTGCGGAGGGCGAGACCATCTCCACTGTGCTCCCGCTGCCCGAGGACGAAGCCGAGTGGGGCAAGCTCCACATCATGTTCGCGACCGCGCACGGGACAGTGCGGCGTAACAGCATGGCGGCCTTCACCAACATCCCGACCGCCGGCAAGATCGCGATGCGTTTCGGCACCGGCCCCGCCGAGGAGCTTGAGACCAGCGACGACAGCGACGAGCAGGCCGACCCGACCGACCGGCTGATCGGGGTCGAGTTGCTGACCGAGGGCGACGACGTGCTGCTCGCGACGCGCCACGGCAAGGCGATCCGCTTCATGGCCACCGACGTTCGCGAGTTCCAGTCGCGAACCTCGACCGGCGTCCGCGGCGTTCGTCTCCAGCCGGGCGACGAGGTGATCTCGATGTCGATCCTGCATCGCGTCGGGACCACGCAGGAGGAACGCGAGGCCTATCTCCGCTTCGCCCCCTGGAAGGGCGAGAAGGAAGGCGAATGCCCGCTGGCCGAGGACCGCTTTGCCGAGCTGCAGGAGAATGAGCAGTTCATCCTGACGATCACCGAGAACGGCTACGGCAAGCGCAGCAGCGCCTATGAGTACCGCCGCACCAACCGCGGCGGCCAGGGCATCACCAACATCGACACGTCCGAGCGTAATGGCTGCGTCGTCGCGTCCTTCCCTGCGCGCCAGGGCGAAGCGCTGATGCTGGTCACCGACCAGGGCAAGATGATCCGCACCACCGTCGCCGACATCCGGATTGCCGGGCGCAACACGATGGGCGTCACCATCTTCCGGGTTGCCGACAACGAGCACGTCGTCAGCGTCGCCAAGATCGAGGAGTCGGACGAGGAGGCGATCGAGGTCGAGGGAGGCGAAGAGATCGAGCCTGTGCCCAATGCGGTCACCGGCGAAAGCGAGCTCGAAAAACCCGCCGATCCGGAGCCGGAATAAGTTCTGACTGCGACCAGCCGCTGAAACCTGCTAGGAAGGGCCCGCGTTCTCCTCACCTGTCATTCAAAGGAGAAAATGACGCCATGCCCCTTCCCCACGACGCGCTGGTCCTGGTCGCCGACGGCCGCAAGATGCTGTTCTTCCGCAATCATGGGGATGAAAACCAGATCGACCTTCGAACCGAGGCGCATGACGCGCGCCGGGAGCGGAAGGATCGCGAGATCAAGAGCGACGCGCCGGGCACGGTGAAGCAGAGCGCGGGCTATGGCCGCTCGACCTATGAAGAGACCGACTTCCAGCAACAGGAGGAAGACCGCTGGATCAAGGACGCGGCCGACGAACTGAAAGCGCGCGTCCTTCGCAACGACTTCGACGCATTGGCCATCGTCGCCCCGCCGAAGGCCCTCGGCGTGCTCAAGAAATGCCTCCACAAGGAGGTCGAAAAGCGCCTCGTCTGCACGGTCAACAAGGAAATGAGCGGCCGGCCAATCCCCGACATTGAATTGCTGCTGACCAACGAGACCGCCGCGGACGACCTCCCGGCGGTCTGATGGAGAAAGGGCCCGGAGTCGCCACCGGGCCCTCTTCCTTCCCTTAAGCTACCCCTAGCCGCGCTCGCCCGAACGCCGGACCGGCGGAGGCGGCGGCGGTGGAGGCGGCGGCGGAGGCGGAGTCACCACCAGCGACTGGGCCATCGCCAGGTGGCGTTGCATCATCGGGATCGCCATGGCCGCAGCGTTCCTCAGCGCCGGCACATCGCCGCTCGTGGAATAGCCCTGCATCATTCCGATGGCCTGTTGGTGCGCGTTGATCTGCGCCTGCTGGTAGGCCTGGTCGAAGCTGTATCCCGTCCCAGCCGCACGGAGCTGGTCGAGCGCGGCCTGGTCGGCCGGGAGCAACACCGGCGGCGGTGGCTGCAGGCGCGCCGACATGGCCGCTGCCCCGACCTGCTGACCCAGCTGCGTGTGGTCCGCGATCAACATATTCGCCAGGTTGCGGACGCCAGCGTTCTGCGATGCCTGAAGCGCGAGCTCGCTCGACTGAATTTCGAACTGGTTGGCGCTGCCGGCATGAGCGAGGAAGCCTGGCGCAAGCAGCGTATTGTTCATGTCGGGCGGTGGCGGCGTCCGTGCGGCACAACCGGCGAGCGCCAGCGCTCCGGCGAGCATGATCCCCAGTTTCATCGACCCTTCTCCCTCTTTTGAGATGTTCGTTGCGCACCGGAAACCGGCAAGCAAGCGCGCGGTTCCGAAGGTTGATTTGTTGTAATCAGGCGAACAGGTGGACCCTCTCGGCAAGGGGGGCGACCGCGTCCAGCAACAGCGTGCGATGGCATTCCGCGGGCTCGCGTTCGAAGCACAATAGCGCGCTCGGCTTCTCGTCGGCCAGGGCAAGCATTTGCGCGCCCTGGGCGATCGCTTCAGGCAGCTC
>Ga0070667_100001259_pt1 | contig 22986 bp, 20 predicted proteins | sample KBSS33metaG_FD_64659 | JGI IMG/M metagenome (GOLD analysis project Ga0070667, IMG submission 64659) | Switchgrass rhizosphere microbial communities from Kellogg Biological Station, Michigan, USA - KBS S3-3 metaG | ecosystem: Host-associated > Plants > Roots > Rhizosphere > Soil ... | reverse complement strand
TGAGTCGTGAGTCGTGAGTCGTGAGTCGTGAGTCGTGAGTCGTGAGTCGTGAGTCGTGAGTCGGGAGTCGTGAGTCGTGAGTCGTGAGTCGTGAGTCGTGAGTCGTGAGTAATTTTTGGGAATGCAAGATACATTATTTTTAATGCTCCAGAGGAGCACCCTGTTTATAGCCCGAAGGGCGTCACCTGCCTAACCCCGGGTGCAACCCCGGGATGCAATAGCTGGGGCAGAACCCTGGAAGGGTTCAACCGCTTCAGCAAATACAGCTGCACTTTCTTTTCATTACCTTAGCATAGCATTACAATTACCATGAGAAAAGAAATGCTGTTCCTGCTCTGTTCCTGCCTGTTCAAGTTTTCTGCTGCGCAAATGCCGGCTACCCCTGACAAAATATATGGCCATTTTTTTCGCGATGTACAAATGGCCCGTATTTTCCCCGACAGCAAAACATTTGTTGATTGTATACCCAGGAAATCGCCGGCAGAAATCGTCGCTACTTACCAGAAGATCATCAGCAACCCCGCCATACGGTTTTCCCTAAAACTATACACGGAAGAAAATTTTGAGCAACCGGTTACAGCACAACTCAATTACATCAGCAAAGAAAAAGATATATTGGCCCATATCAGGAATCTATGGGGCGTACTTAAAAAAGAACCCGACAAAGCGATAGAAGGAAGCTCTTTATTGCCTTTACCATTTCCCTACATTGTTCCGGGCGGCAGGTTCCGGGAAATATATTACTGGGATAGTTACTTCACCATGCTGGGTTTAAAAGAAAGCGGGGAAAATGACATGATGGAAAACATGGTAAAAAATTTTGCTTACCTCATAGACAGCTTTGGCCATATCCCCAACGGCAACCGTACTTATTATCTCAGTCGTTCGCAACCACCCTTCTTTTCATTGATGGTAGAATTGCTGGCCACGGTAAAAGGCGACGCCGTGTACCTCACTTATTTGCCGGAACTGGAAAAAGAGCACAGTTACTGGATGGAAGGTAGCGGCAAGCTGAAACCATCTCAAGGGAATAAGAGCGCGGTAAAACTAAAAGACGGCAGTATACTCAACAGGTACTGGGATGAGCTGGATATACCCCGGCAGGAAGCGTATTATGAAGATGAAACACTTTCTTCAAAATTTGCAGAAGGCAAGGCGCAAAGAATCAACCGAGACCTTAGGGCTGCCGCTGCCAGCGGTTGGGATTTCAGCAGTCGCTGGTTTGCTGATAATAAGAACATCGGTACTATTCAAACCACCAATATCATACCTGTGGATCTCAATTGCCTGCTGTATAACCTTGAACTGGTAATTGCCAAGGCAAAATTGCTGCAGCGCAATGATAGCGGCGTGGCCCTGTACCGGCAAAAGGCACTGGGCCGCTTAAATGCCATTGATAAATATTGCTGGAACAAACAACTGAGTTTTTATACCGACTACAATTTTGTTGCGCAAAAACAATCTGCTTTGATTACGCCGGCAGGTATGTACCCGTTTTGCTTTTTTGATCAGAAACCTGATTATATGAGCTTGCTGGCGCGTCGTGTGGGCAATGTAATAAGATTGAAATTATTAAAGGAAGGCGGTATTGTTACTACCGAAAATAAAACCGGTCAGCAATGGGATGCGCCCAACGGTTGGGCACCCCTGCAATGGATGACCGTTTGGGGACTTGATCGCTGCGGCCAGAAAGAACTGGCCAGGGAGATTGCGGAACGTTGGCTGAAATTGAACCTGTCTGTTTTTATGGAAACTGGTAAACTCATGGAAAAATACAATGTGACAGATATGAAAGCGCCTTCCGGCGGGGGAGAATATCCTTCGCAGGATGGATTTGGCTGGACCAATGGTGTTTTTCTGAAATTGGTGGGTTTGTATGGTTTGCCTAAACAACAATAACCTTCCGTCCTGTTTGCTCAGCAATGGCGATTGACCGTACCTTTGCGCAAATTTTTATGCATGCGCCGTATCATTATTTTTATTTTACCGCTTACTGTTTGGCTGGCGGCCTGTTCATCCAGCAATGTTACAGAGGACAACAGCATTAAGAAATATTTCGACAGCGCACAGGTAACCGGCTGTTTTGGTTTGTTCGACAACAGCCGCGGCCAGTTTACGATTTATAACCTTCCGGCTTTTAAAGATAGTGCCTACCTGCCGGCGTCTACATTTAAGATTGTTAATTCACTGATTGGTGTTGAGACCGGGCGCATCACAAATGAAAACATGGTTATCAAATGGGATGGCGTTACGCGTTTGTATCCGTTGGGAGATACTGCGAAGGATTGGAACAAAGATTTAACCATGAAGGAGGCATTCAAAACCTCTGCCGTTCCCTACTACCAGGAAATAGCACGCCGGATAGGTAAAGACACGATGCAGAAATGGCTGGATACACTGGGCTATGGCCAGCGATATGACAAATTCCGCATTTCCAATAATATTGATACTTTTTGGCTCGACAATACTTTGAAAATAACGGCAGACGAGCAACTGGGCCTGGTAAAAAAATTATATTTTGATCAGCTGCCTTTTTTCAAGAGCACCCAAAAAACCGTGCGTGATGTGATGCTGCAGGAAGACAATGCCAACTACAAATTGAGTTATAAAACGGGATGGGGTTTTAAACCCGATGGCCATCCGGTAGGCTGGATGGTAGGATGGATAGAAGAAAACCGGCATCCTTATTTTTTTGTATTGCAGCTGCTATCAAACGAACACGGGTTTGATATGAAGCCCGCGCGGATAGGGATATTAAAAAGTATTCTAAAGGAACAGGGCTTTTTCGCAGGTAAAAAATAGAGACTTACGCATAGAAGCAAAGAAAATCAAGGAGCAAAGCAGGCGCTTTGCTTCTCTGCCTTTTTGCAGTCTTTGCGTGAAAAAACAAATCGAAGAATGAAAAAATATAGCCAAAGTTTTTTATTGGTACGCTTTTTTCTACTTTACAGTTTAATTTCATTTTATTTCCTGAACAAGCATAATTAAGACGAATTGAATTTCAGGTTTGAACATATAGAGTTTCTGATAGGGTTGGCAGCGCTGCCGCTGCTGGTGATCTTATTTGTATGGGTAATTCGCTGGAAAAAAAAGACGCAGAAAAAGATCGGTGATCCCAAACTGGTAGAAGCTCTTGTAAAAAACTATTCTGCCTTAAAATTTGCCGTTAAATTTATCCTGGTAATGATAGCTTTTGCATTGATAGTTGCAGGTTCTGCCAACCTGCAACGGCCGGGGTTAACCGATAATGTGAACCGGAAAGGTGTAGACGTGATGGTGGCTTTGGATGTAAGCAACAGTATGCTGGCAGAAGACATTAAACCCAGCAGGCTGGAAAAAGCCAGGCAATTTGTAACAAGACTGATGGAGAAAATGGATAATGACCGGATTGGCCTGGTACTGTTTGCGGGAAGGGCCTATATGCAGATGCCGCTGACGACCGACCACGGCGCCGCGAGGATGTATATCCAGAATGCGAGTCCCGATGCAGTGGCGGTACAGGGTACGGTGATTGGCGAGGCGTTGAAAATTTCCAACAGCGGGTTTAACAGCAAGGACAGGAAGTATAAATCGATTGTGCTTATTTCCGATGGAGAAGATCACGACCCCGAAGCATTAAAAATGGCACAATCGCTTTCACAAAATGGGGTAATGATCAATACAGTGGGTATTGGCTCACCGGAGGGATCACCTATTATTGATTATGCCACCAACGAAGCACGTAAAGATGCCCAGGGAAATACCATCATTACCAAATTAAATGAGCCTGAATTGCAGCAGCTTTCCCAAAGCACCCATGGCATTTACCTGAGGCTGGAAGATCCGGACGATGCAGCGGCAAAAATTACAGCCCAACTGGCTACCATAGAACAAACTGCCACCGGCGACAAGTCCTTTACGGATTATAAAAGTTATTTCCAGTGGTTCCTGGCACTCGCTTTATTATTGCTGTTGACAGAAACCTTTATTCCTGAACGTAAAATGAAACTGGCCTGAAAACAATTGCCTACATATCAGGTTGTGTATTGATTTCCCTGCAGGCAGCGGGGCAAAAAACCAATGCAGCCATTCACCGGGGAAACGAATTGTATAAGCAAAAAAATTATGATGCTTCGCAGCAGGAATACAATAAGGCGCTGGCTGCCGACCCAAAAAATGCAACCGCCAGTTATAACAATGGCAATGCACAATTCCGCAGCAACAAGGGAGAGGAAGCTGTTCAATCGTACGATAATACGATTGAACGATCAAAAGACGCAGCGCTCCGCGAAAAGGCTTTTTATAACAAAGGAGTGGCTTTAAGCAAGCAGCAGAAATTACAGGAAAGTATCGATGCATGGAAAGAATCGCTTAAATTGGACGCAAATGATAACGACGCCAGGGAAAACCTGCAAAAGGCATTGATGGAGTTGAAAAAACAACAGCAGCAGAACAATGAGAACAAAGACAAAAAAGATAAAAAGCAGGATCAAAAACAAAACAAACAGGAACAGAAACCACAGGAGCAGCAAAGCAAACTGAATAAACAACAGGTAGAACAATTGCTGAAAGCGCTGCAGCAGAAAGAAAAGGAAATTCAGCAAAAATTACAGAAAGGAAGCCCGGTGCCGAATAAACCGGAGAAAGACTGGTAAGACATTTCTGATTTTGGGATTTGCTGATGTCTGATTTGCCGGAATGTCAGATGTATGATGTGATCATGTCTGATTTGGCTGACGCAAAAGAAATTTTTGATGTAAGATGTAATGATGTCTGATTTATCTGAGGAAATGATCACGCCTGACATCATACATCATCACATCTGACATTATGCTCCTGGAAGTTGTTCGAAAATATAAGACAGTGGCGATTCCTGCCATACAATTCTTGCAGGCGCTGCGCCGTCTTTTGTCTCCCATTTGATAAGCCGGATATAACCTCCTTCTATTTCAATCCCGGAAATATCTCCATCATTGAAACAGCAGCAACCGGTATTAAAATAGGAGGGATAAGCCATGCTTTTCACAAATTTTTTTCCCTCGTATTGTTTGGTGTACACGGCCAGGTCGGCCTGTATTTTTTCCATGGCTGCGGCATCGCCCGCTAGCTTGGCCGCTGCCAGTTGGTGGCTTAGGAGGTCGATATGATCCAGTGAAGCGAAAACAGGTTTGTGGGTATGTCCCGAAATGAAAATAAGTTGTTGCTGGGTGGCACTCCATTGATACATGATAATATTGTGCGCATCTACAAGTTCCGACGAACCTGACACCGTGTTGATATTGATGTCCAGGAAGCGCTGAATGGGTGTCCAGATGGCCGCCACCACCCAGGTGCTGAAAGGATTGCCATCACTTCTTTTATCACCCTGGTGCCCGTGTGTAAGAAATACAGAGTAGGTCTTGCCGTTATACTGTGTTTGGAGCTCTATTCCTTCATATATTTTCAGTGCATCACCAAATACCGGTTTTAAATACAACGCCTGCTGAAAAGGGTATTTCCATTCCAGGTCATGATTGCCGAATATCCTGTAATAGCGGTTTTGCCTTAGGAAACGAACCTCGGATGCCAGTGCATTTTTATTCATTTTCATTACCAGGTCCGGTGTATTTTCCCATAGCTCTTCGCAATCGCCCAGGTTAATAAATGTAAACTGGTTGTTATAGTAATAGTCCAGCGCAGCGGTATAATTATTTTCCGCGGCGGCAAAATCATCGGCCAGGTCGCGGGCGCCCTTGTGCTGGTCAGAAAAAATAATAAACCGCCCTTCATTCATTTCGTAGGGAATCACCAGCCCTTCCGTTGTATTGCCTTTGCGGATTTCTTTCAATACAATATCCAGCGATTCAAAAACATCTTTTTTAACCGGTGCCGAAGAAAGCCTGTTGGCCAGCCGGGTAACCGGTGCGCGTAATATCTTTTGAAGGAATTTTTTAAACATGGGGGGCGAAGCTGTTAGCGCTAAGCTATTTATTGATAAATAACTTGCCTCTGATCATAAGAAATTAATTCAGCTAATTTTTTCGATTACGCGGTTAAAAAAAGAAAGCTTTACTATTGGAGTCGGCCCAAGGCTAATAAATAAAAGCTAACAGCTATACTTTTATATAAACCTTCTTCCTGTCCAGCCAATACGCAATCATCCAATAAAACGCCACGATACAAAGGGCATACAGCAAAGATCCGTTGTTCAGGTTTACCGAAACATTCTTACAAATATGTTCATAGAACCATGGCAATAAACTGGTATAAACCGGTTTGCCATCGGGGCCGGTATGGTCTTTCCAGCGCAGAAGGGCCAAAATCCTTGGTAAAAATCCACTCAGGAAAAAAATGAACAGGGGATTCTTACCAAATACATCAAAAAATTTAGCAGCTTTCATCTTTTGTCCACGCAACTCAACAAGATAAATTAATACTGATAGGATAAACATGGCAAGGCCGCTGGTATAAAGCACAAAAGAACTGGTCCATATTTTTTTATTGATCGGAAACGCCGTGTGCCAACAAAAACCGGCAAAAATGAATACGCCTGCTGCTACAAAAAGACCGGTACACATTTCAAACGTTTTCCCTTTTTGCATAATATAACTGCCGGCCAGGTAACCGAAGATGACCTGCGTTATAGCAGACAACGTGCTCATCAATCCTTCGGGGTCAAAAGCAAAGCCTTCGCCTTTATACATATGGGGTATTCCCAGTATCTTTTTATCGATAACGGTTCCAAACCAGCCGTTGATGCTATAGGGATCGGCCGGGTTGCCCAGCAAGCACAGCAACCAGTAACCCAATAATAGCACAGCCGCTGCCACAAAAGCGCCGCGGGGTTTCAAAAAATAAATGATCAGCGAGGCAAATAGATAGCAAAGCGCTATGCGTTGCAAAACGCCTAAAATACGCACACCTGTTTCGGGGTTGGAAGCGCTAACCCAGTACCGAAAAGCCAGGTGATCACCGTTCCAGGCTACAAAAGGCGACCAGTTCAGGAAAACCCCGATGGCAAAAATAAGCAGGGCTCTTTTAAAGACTTTTTTCAGGAATACTGCTGTACCGGCCGTTTCCATTTTAGGCATTACAAAGGCAAGGGCATTGCCCACGGCGAAAAGGAAAAAAGGAAATACCAGGTCGGTAGGCGTGCAGCCGTGCCAGGGGGCATGTTCCAGGGGTGTATAGATATGGGCCCAACTACCTGGGTTATTTACCAGTATCATAAAGGCAACTGTGGCGCCGCGAAAAATGTCGAGGGAATAAAAACGTTGGTTCACGATAGGAAGATAAGGCAAATTTATTGATGTAACGGGCGTGCGAACAGGTGTTTAATTGATTTATTTGCAGTTAAAATGAGCGAATAGGAGGTCTTTGATAGCATAGTCATTAGCCGTTTGTTCTCATTAAGTTGCATATCAAAAACACCTATATTTGCAGCAATTGTGAAACCGGGGTTTGTGAGCTTCAAACAGTTATAAAAAAGTGTAACTGCTCGTCCCATTAAACAACGTAGAAATACCTGTGAAGAAAATAAGATCGGTTCTGCTTTGCACATAAAAATTTTGGAAAGGGTATAAGCGGTAAATAAATTTACCCCTTGTATCCTTTTCGATTTATATATACTTCAGGACGCGTTCAGAAGTAATTTATTTTCAACAGTTTGCAAAATTATTTGTGACTGAGAGGGCGAAGCCATGCCACCATAACCCCAGACAATGAGCAACAGAAAATGGCTGGCGGTATACACCAAACCCCGCTGGGAGAAAAAGATAGACCAGGTATTAATTGAAACGGGCATAGAAAGCTATTGTCCGTTGAATAAGGTACACCGCAAATGGAGCGACCGGATAAAGCTGGTGGAAGAGCCGTTGTTTAAGTCGTATGTGTTCGTTCATATCAATAAGGAGGAAGAAAAAAAGGTAAGAGAGGTAAACGGGGTGCTGAACTTTGTATACTGGCTGGGTAAACCGGCTGTTATTAAGCAAAAAGAAATAGAGCGGATCAAACGGTTCTTGAATGATTATAATAACGTTACTGCAGAACCGCTTTCCATTAAACCCCAGGATAAGGTGATGGTGATGTCGGGCGCTTTGATGGAGCAGCAGGGAAAGGTAATCCGCAATCTTGGCAACAGAATAGAGCTTGAAATAACAAGCCTTGGTTACAGGCTGGTAGCGTATGTACAAAGCAGAAACCTGAAATTAATAAGGTAATCCTTGCTTTTTGACACCCTATTTAAATCATTATAGCGGAACAGCTAATTTTCACAGAATAATCAAGATATGATAAAATCATTTTGCCATATAGCCTTTCTGCTGGCGCTGGTAGTGTTGATGGGTTCGTCCTGTATCAACACAAAAAAACTTCAGTATATGCAGGGAAGTTTTGATACCAGCAAACTGGCCAGTTATACTATCCCTGTTCCGGTAATACAGAAGGGAGATTTGCTGAGCATCCTGGTATTCAGCGACAATCCAAAAGCAACCGCCTTATACAACCAGTCTGTATCTGCAACCTCAACAACAGCCATGGCAAACAGTAGTGAAAATGGTGGATTGCCTTCTGTAACTGCGCCCGGATACCTGGTAGATGAGCATGGTGACATACAATTCCAGGGTGTTGGGCAGATGCATATTGAAGGGCTTACAAAGGCGGGATTGGTGGAATTGCTCAATTCAAAACTAAAAGACAGCCTGTTAACACATCCCTATTACAATATCCGCTTCCTGAATTATAAAATAACCATTATCGGCGACGTTGCCAAGCCGGCTATTTATTCAGTTCCGTCTGAACGGGTAAATATCCTGGAAGCCATTGGCATGGCGGGCGATCTGAACATTACGGCCAGGCGCGATAATATCCGCATTATACGCGAAACAAATGGCAAAAGAGAGTTCGGTAGTATTGATCTGCGGCAGCCCGATATTTTTACATCGCCGTTTTACCAGCTTCAGCAAAACGATGTGATTTATGTAGATTTTAATAAAACCAAGGCCTCTACCAGCGATGTGGTGACCGTAAGGAACATCAGTATTATTACCGGCATCATTACAACGCTTGCGGTAATTTATTCAATCCTAAGAAAATAATAATATGGCCGACGATCTTTTTCAATATTCGCAGAAAAAGCAAAGCGGTATCACCCCGCGCGAGATGATCTTTAAATACATCCGCTTTCTGCCCTGGGTGATTATTTCGTTGGCGCTGATGTTTGCGCTGGCCTGGCTCAAACTGCGGTATTCAACCAATATTTATAATGTAAGCGGTAAACTGCTGGTAAAGAAAAACAGCAATCCTTACTCTTCTGCCGGCGGTGGCGGCGGTAAATTCGACGATATCTTTATGATGCAGGGAAGCAGCAATACCCTGAACGATGAAATTGAAGTTATCCGTTCCCGTTATATGGCTGCCAGGGTTATCCGCTCGCTGGGCCTGCAAACACAGTTTTATAATAAGGGAAAAATAAAGCAGCCATCGGTCATTCACCCGGCTGATCTTCCGTTTGCGTTTGAGATGCAGGAGCAGAGAGACTCGTTAACCGGGTTTAGCCTGCTCGTTACAATTATCAGCAAAACCCAGTTTTACCTGAATGAATCAAAAACACCTTATTATTTTAACCAGTTTATTGAGCTGCCGATCGGTAAAATAAAACTGACGCCTACCCAGCGAAGCCTGAACCTGTTTGCCAGCAATGAATTTATTATCAGTTACCAGCCACTGGAGTCCGCCGCCGCGGCCCTTAGCGGCGCCATCAATGTAGGGCAATCGGTGGATCTCGTTTCCAACGTGCTGATTATTTCTTACCAGACAGAAAACACCCGGGTGGGCATCGATATCGTGGATCAGTTTATGGAAGAGTACCAGAAATCAAGCCTGGAAGACAAAAGGCAGATACTGGTGAATACACTTGAGTTTATCGACGAACAGATGAAAGGCGTTAAGTCAGATTTGGGAACGGCTGAGCGCAGCCTGCAGGGTTTTCGCGAGCAAAACAGGGTCATCAATCCTGAAATGCAATCACAACTGTTTATCAATAACCTGGCGGAATCAAATAAGGAATTGAGTACACAGGAAGTGAAAGTTTCTGTGCTAGACCTCCTAAGCAAATATATCACCAACCAGGAGAACCCTTATCGAACGGTTACTTCTACATTGGGCATTGTTGAACCTACCCTGTTGCAACAGGTAACAGAATACAATAAACTGCAGGTAGAAAGAGAAACAGCCCTTAAAACCACACCTGCCAGCAACCCTTATATCAAAACACTTGAAAGCGGTATCGAATCCCTGCGGATCGCCATCCTCGAAAACCTGCGCAACATTCGCAAAACCTACCAGTTGGCGATCGACAATATAAAAGCAAAGAACGGTGAGGTAGATAAGCAGATAATGAGTATGCCGGGAAAGGAAAAGCAACTGCTGGAAGTAACACGCCAGCAAAAAATACTGGAAGAACTGTATTCTTTCCTGCTGCAGAAAAAGCTGGAAACTTCTATTTCCTCGGCCTCTACTATTTCCAATATCAAAGTGCTGGAGCCGGCAATGGCTGGCGGCGGTCCCGTGGCGCCCAATAGAAAATCAACCTATGTAATGTTTTTATTCATCGGGCTGATCCTGCCGGTGGGTGTTATCTTTTTGCTGGAATACCTCAATGATAAAGTAAAAACAAAAGCAGATATTGAAAAATTAACCGCTACCCCGGTGCTGGGAGAAATCGGGCATGCAGAAGAAGGCGGTGCGTTGGTGGTAACGGCCAACAATCGCCAGTATATTGCCGAGCAGTTCCGGATACTGCGCTCGAACCTCCAGTATATTCTTCCGAAAACCGATAAGCCGGTCATGATGGTTACTTCTTCGTTTAGCGGCGAAGGGAAATCTTTTGTGAGTACCAACCTGGGTGCCGTATTGGCTATTTCCGGGAAGCGAACCGTAATACTTGAATTTGATATCCGAAAGCCAAAGGTATTGCACGGATTGGGGCTGTCTGAAAGAAGGGGGCTTACCAATTATATTGTTGGCAATATTGCCATTAATGAAATCATTCACCCCGTACCCAATGTAGAAAATCTTTTTGTGATACCCTGCGGACCCGTGCCACCCAACCCCGCGGAAATGCTGCTCGACGAAAAGGTGGAAGGGTTGTTTGCGGAACTGAAAAAACAGTTTGATGTGGTAATAGTGGATACCGCACCGGTTGGCCTGGTAAGCGATGCCATTACACTGGGTCATTATGCCAATGCGGCCATTTATATTGTACGGCATAATTACACTTATAAAAAACAGGTGGCAATGATTGATGAACTCTATGAGCAGAAAAAACTGCCGCATATGGCCATCATCATCAATGATATCAATGCCAGGAGCGGCTATGGGGGTTATTATGGATACGGCCAGTACGGCTATGGTTATGGCTATGGCTACGGTGCAGGTTATTTTGACGGAGAAAACAAGAAGAAGAAAGGTCTTTTTGGTAGAATAAAAAATTGGTTTCGGGGTTAACTACTGTAACCGCTACGCTTGCGACAAATAAATTTTCCGGCCGAATGAAAGAAGTTGTACAGGGGCATGCCGATACCTGGGACCTGGTCATAGAACCACGCTCCGGGGTTTTTGATATTAATTTCACTGATCTGTGGCGTTACCGCGACCTGCTATGGCTGTTGGTAAAACGGGATTTTGTTTCGTTTTACAAGCAAACCATACTGGGGCCGCTATGGTTTTTTATACAGCCTTTTTTTACCACGGTTATTTATGTATTTATTTTCGGCAGCCTGGCCGGTCTCAAAACGGACGGTTTGCCGGGGCCGCTTTTTTATATGACCAATGTAGTGGCCTGGAATTATTTTTCCGACTGCCTGCTCAAAACCTCCACCGTTTTTAAAGACAACGCCAATATATTCGGTAAAGTCTATTTCCCCCGGTTGATAATGCCCCTGAGCATAGTGGTAAGCAATATGGTGCGGTTTGCGGTACAACTGCTATTGCTCTTTTTAACCATAGCCTACTATATCATATTTAAAGATTACCACCTCCAGCTAAATGCTTATTTCCTCCTGTTTCCGCTGATAATTATTTTAATGGCCATGCTGGGCCTCGGGGCAGGCATGCTCATCAGTGCCCTCACCACCAAGTACCGGGATCTTACTTTTTTAGTAACTTTTGGTGTGCAACTACTCATGTACGTTACACCGGTTATTTACCCCCTTAGCTCGGCGCCGCAGAAATACAAGGGATTTATTGCTTTAAATCCACTCTCACCCATTATGGAAGGCATGCGACTGGGCCTGCTGGGCAAAGGCGATTTTAGTTTTCATTCCCTGCTGTACTCAGTAATTGCCACCCTGGTTATTTTATTTACGGGCATTGTGGTATTTAATAAAGTAGAAAAAACATTTGTAGATACTGTATAGAATTATCCGGGCTCCGACACAAAAACACCTATTAGCAAAGTGAACAACGTTATTGAAGTCAGTCATCTTTCCAAAATATACCGCCTGGGTGAAATAGGCACGGGTACCATTAGCCAGGATCTTCAGCGCTGGGTAGCCAAAATGCGCGGTAAAGAAGACCCTTTTTTAAAAATCGGGGAGGCAAATGACAGGAGTCAAAAAGGTGAAACTGATATTGTGTACAGTTTAAGAGATATGAATTTTACTATCGGCCAGGGCGAAGCGGTTGGTGTTATCGGTAGAAATGGCGCAGGTAAAAGCACCCTGCTTAAAATATTGTCGAGGGTTACTTCCCCAACAACCGGTAAAATAAAAATAAAGGGGCGGATAGCTTCTCTGCTGGAAGTGGGCACCGGCTTTCATCCCGAGCTGACCGGTAAAGAAAATATTTACCTGAACGGCGCCATCCTGGGCATGCGGAAAAAGGAGATAGACCGCAAGTTTGACCAGATCGTTGATTTCAGCGGTGTGGAACGTTATATTGATACACCTGTTAAGCGCTACAGCAGTGGTATGTACGTAAGGCTGGCCTTTGCAGTAGCCGCCCACCTGGAAAGTGAAATACTGATTGTAGATGAAGTGCTGGCGGTGGGTGATGCAGATTTTCAGAGCAAGTGCCTGGGTAAAATGAAGGATGTATCGCACGACCAGGGTCGCACTGTATTGTTTGTTAGCCATAACCTCGCAAGTGTTCGCGCCCTTTGTGAAAGGTCTATGCTTTTGCAAAATGGCCAGTTAACAAGCATGGGTGCTTCAGGCTCTATTATCAATGAATACTTGGATTCGGGTAAAAGCCTCGCGGTAAAAGATACATTTAAAATAGTTGAAAATGATATTTTCAGGTGGACCGATTTGAGGATAGAGAATAATCAAAAAACACAAATTCTGACGATTAATGATGAGTTGACGCTGCGCTTTGAAGTGTTTTTTAAGCAGGACATACCTGGGATAGCGTACGAATTTTACCTGTATGACAAAGCGGAAACAATGGTTTTTATGAGCTTTACGCATACCCTACGAATGGTAGAGGGTAACCACGTAATCGAATGTAAAATCCCGAAAAATATCTTAAACGATCAGGCCTATTCACTTACGGTTGGCATTTCGAAAGATTACAAGTATTTCATTGCGAAACTTGAACATATTATCCGTTTTGAACTCGAAAATTATTTTGATGAATACGGATGGCAGGGAGAAATACCTGGCGTGATAAGGCCAAAGTGTTCGTGGGCATTAAACGACAAAGCCATCTAGCAAAATTTTTTAAATACATTCGATTCCTTTAATTTTTTTATTTTTTGAAATGATTAACTATTACCAGAAGATACAGAATAAGAAAGTACTTGTTACCGGCGGACTGGGCTTCGTTGGCCATAATCTTGTGAAAACCCTGGTCAATGACTACCAATGCAGCGTAATTGTTGTTGATAATTGCATTAACAGTTCAGAAAAAAGCCTGGGCGATACGTTCGATAAAATTGAGTTTCACAAAATATCAGTACTTGACTATGATAAACTGTTTCCACTGTTTAAAGATGTGAATTATATTTTTCACCTCGCCTGCATTCAGATTGCTGCATCGAGTACCAATGCGGTAAATGACATGAGGGTAAATGCGGAAAGCACGCTGCAAATATTGGAATACCTCAAAAATAATTCATTACCTGGCTTTGAAAGATTTGTATATACTTCATCCTGCTCAATCTACGGAAGTTCAATCAACAATCTCCCGGCACGCGAAAACGGGGCAGCAGCACCTTTGAGCCATTATGCCGCAACCAAATTGTTAGGGGAGAATTATACTATGATTTATAATACGCTCTATGGTCTTGAGGTATCCTGCGTCAGGTATTCCAACGTATTTGGATATGGGCAAACGCCACAGAATCCTTATTGCGGCGTGTTGGGCAAATTTATTTTTAATGGCCTCAACAGCCAGCCTTATATCATTTTTGGCGATGGCGAACAAACAAGGGATTATACATTCATAACAGATGCGGTAGAGGCAACCATTATGAGTGCCGTGCACCCGCATGCATTGGGCGAAGTATTCAATGTGGGGACAGGAGTGGAAACCTCCGTGAATAAGCTGTACCAGATTATTTCGGCAATAGTACCCGGGGGAACAATAGAATACGTACCTGAAAGGGACATAGATAATATCAGACGCAGGGTGGTTGATGTAGAAAAAATCCATCAGCGCCTGGGCTGGTCGCCAAAAGTAAATATTGAAAGGGGTATCAGGGAAACGATTAACTGGTATAAGCAGGTACAGTAATGCTTTTTAACTCTTTTTCTTTTTTCATTTTCTTTCCTGTTTTCACCATTGGATATTTCCTGTTGCCGTTCAGGTACAGGTGGCTTTGGTTGTTATTGGCCAGTTGCATTTTTTACATGGCCTTTGTGCCTGTCTACATCCTGATTCTTTTTTTTACGATCATTATTGACTACATAGCAGGCATAATGATTGAAAAAACTTTAAAACATAAGCGCAGTTTTTTAATAATCAGTATTGCGGCCAATGTCGGCGTTCTGTCATTCTTCAAATATTTCAACTTCCTTAGCCAAAACCTGCATTCACTCGGTGAGCTAATCGGATGGAACTATAGTTTACCGGCACTTTCAATAATTCTGCCAATCGGTTTGTCTTTTCATACATTCCAGGCAATGAGTTATACAATTGAGGTATACAGGGGTAAACAAAAAGCAGAGCGTCACCTGGGTATTTATGCCCTGTATGTCATGTACTATCCGCAGCTGGTAGCAGGTCCTATTGAAAGGCCCCAGAACGTTCTGCCCCAGCTTCACATAAAACATAATTTTGAAACTGCCAGGGTTGTCAGCGGCTTGAGGCTGATATTATGGGGCTTATTTAAAAAAATGGTGATTGCAGATAACCTGGCTGCCTATGTCAACCCAGTATATAGTAGCCCGCAGCGTTATTCGGGGATTACGCTCATAATTGCAACTTTCTTTTTTGCTTACCAGATATATTGCGATTTTTCAGGTTATTCTGATATCGCCAGAGGCTGTTCAAGGGTAATGGGCATTGAGTTAATGAAAAATTTTGACAGGCCCTATGCATCGGGGTCAATTAGTGAATTCTGGAAAAGATGGCATATTTCTTTGTCAACCTGGTTTAGGGATTATTTATATATTCCACTTGGCGGGAACAGGGTCTCAGCCATGCATGTTTATTTTAATCTTTTACTGGTCTTTATCATAAGCGGTTTATGGCATGGTGCCAATTGGACGTTCGTGGTATGGGGCTTGCTTCATGGCGTTTACCTGGTTACAAGCTTATTGCTGAGAAGAAAGGAAAAACCACTCGTTTCAAAAAGCCTGGTAAATATTATTACAACGTTCTTGCTGGTTTGTTTTGCATGGATATTCTTCAGGGCAGATAGTGTAACCGACGCAGTATTTATTATTAAAAAGATTTTTTTACAGAGTGGTTCCGATGCAGCAAAATTATTACACGATGCCGCGTTCAGGATAAACATGGTTTATTTAAATGCAGACAGGTTTCGGTTTATTTTACTCGTTGAACTCATTGTTGGGCTTGAAATAATTCAGTACCTGTTGTTTGCAAGGAGCGACTTTAAAAATATTTTTGTTAGAAAGCCAGCACTCAGATGGGCGGGCTACACCGCGTTGTTTGCCGCCATCATCTTACTTGGACGGTTCGGTTCCGATAGTTTTATCTATTTCCAGTTTTAATGCTGTTCCTTAAAAAAATAATTTTATTCTCAGCTATTGCCGCATTTGTTCTGTGGGCGTACCTGCAGTTTGCCGCTGTCAGCATCGAAAAGGTCAAGGGTCCGGATACGCGTACTCAAATTACGCAGAGTTTTGAAAACGCTTTGCTGATACCCTATAATACAGTAATTGTTGGGAGCTCAAAAGCATACCGGGGAATAGAACCGGATCTGCTGGATTCTGCTTATAATTTTGCACACGACAATGATATATTTAACCAGCATTATTACAAATTACAATACCTGCTACGTCACAAAAAAAGGATAGACAATATTATTATCGGATATGATTATTTCAGCTTCTCTTATATTTCCTCTTCCAGGAATTCAATTTACAAGAATTATTTTGATGATGACTACCTGAAAGATTATCAATTAGCGCTGGCCGATCTTAGACCCGGGCGTCTGGACAAAACATTTAATGATTTCATGACCATTACTTTTACAAATACGTTCAAGCCTTTTATAACCGGCTTTTTCGGAAAGGATGCAAACCGGCCCCAGCTAACAGCTAAGGGGCATTATAAAAGATTCGGGATTGCCGCCGATGCCGGTGCGCTGCTGGTACACGACAGCGCAAATGTTCTTGCTGTTCAACTAAATTATTTCTATAAATTGCTACAGTTGTGCAACATCAACAATATAAGAATGTTCCTGGTAATGTTGCCCACTACTGCGTTCGAAAACAATCATTACACAGGCGCTGAAAAACAACGGATCGACAGCATTGCCGCTGATGCCTGCACGCGGTATACCGATTTGCACTACCTGAGATATGCAACAGATAGCTCATTTGCATTAACTGATTTTGAAGATGCCATGCACCTGAATGTATCGGGTGCGGCAAAATTTTCCCGGAGGTTGAAAGACGACATTAATAAAATAATTTTAAAGAAATAGCCTGTATGCCTTACGCGTATATCCTGGATAAGACGGCAATTAAAGACCTGGTTACCTGCTCAAGGTGTATTTATGATTCAACTATACCTAGTATCTCGTTCGACGAACACGGTTTGTGTAACTATTGCCGTCAATACGATGAAATGCAGCTTCAGTATCCCACCGGCCAGAAGGGATTGGAAATACTGGAAGCACACATTGAAGAAGTGCGGAAAGCGGGAAAAGGAAAACCTTACGATGTGGTAATTGGAGTAAGCGGTGGTTGCGATTCAAGTTATATGCTTTACCTGGCCCATAAATATGGACTACGCGTTCTTGCTGCACATTTCGACAATACCTATAATTCAACCATCGCGGTTGAGAACATTCAAGTAGTGCTTAACAAGCTGAACATCGATTTGTACACCCACGTAGTGGACAATCACGAGTTCCAGGATATTTATAGATCTTTTATTCTTTCATCGGTTCCCAATATTGATACACCCACTGATTTGGCACTGGCGGTAGTGCATTATATGGCTGCCGCAAAATATGGCATTCAGTATATCTGGGAAGGCCATTCATTCCGGACTGAAGGTATTTCACCACAGGGATGGTTTTACATGGATGGGAAATATATACAGGATATATACCGAAAATTTGGCCGTGGGAAAATAAAAACGCTTCCAGTACTCTGGTTAAGTAAATGGATGAAATGGATGGTGGTAAACAAGATCAAAAAGTTTAGACCACTTTATTATATAGACTACGACAAAAACGAGACAAAAAAATTCCTGGCAAAGGAGTATGGCTGGCAATGGTATGGGGGCCATCATATGGAAAACAGAACTTCATATTTTACCGTCAACTATTACCAACCTCGCAAGTTTAATATTGATCTGCGTTATTCTGAATATTCTGCCCTGGTCCGCGCCAAACAAATGGGAAAAGAAGAAGCGCTGGAAAAGATCAAAGAAGAAAAACCATTTGACATGGGAGTACTAGATGAGGTGAAAAGCAGGCTGAATTTTTCCGATCAGGAATGGGAACAGGTAATGAAGGCGCCATTAAAACATTACACAGACTATAAAACCTACAAGAGAACTTTTGAAATATTGAGACCAATTTTCTGGCTTTTATATAAATCGGGATACGTTACACTGAGTTTTTATCATAAATATGTTGTTCAGAAATAATGAAAATATTGATGGGCACTGCGGAGATAGCAGGGTGGATGCAGCATTTTAAATCAGGATTCCAGCAATTGGGCCATACCGTAACGACCGCGGTGTTTGAAAAGAGCCCATTTTACAATTTTGAATACGATTATGAATTAAATAAACGCTTTCTTAATAAGCTTGATAACCGGGTATTGCCCTCATCTGCCTATGTACAGCGCCTCAGGCGGAAAATCAATAACGGTATTGTATACTACCGGTATAAAAAATTTTTGCAGCGCCTCATTGATGATCATGATCTTCTTTTTGTTTTGTGGAACCCTTTCCTTGGCGATTCGGGGGAACTGAAATATGCGAGAGAAAAAAATAAAAAAATCATATCAGTATTTGTAGGATCAGATGCGCGTTACTTCCGCGCGTTTAAACAGCAATATGATATTTCACATTGGGTATTTCCGTTAGATTGGGACCACGCAAACCCGGGCTTTCACGTGAGCCTCATAAGAAACGCAGAGAAATATTCGGACCTTATTTATTCCTTACCAGACCAAGCTGGTTTGCAACTGAAGCCCTATTATCATATTCATGTTCCGATTGCATCTGCAAATTTTGATTTTAATATACCGGGCAATAAAAAGCTTAAAGTAGTACATGCTCCTTCTGTCCCTTTTAAAAAAGGAACTGATATAATAGAGAGAACACTGGCAAAATTACAACAGGAAGGATTGGATTTTGAATTGTTGTCCGTACGAAACATGCCAAATACAGAGGTATTGAAATTGTTATACGAGGCTGATGTGTTGGTAGATGAAATTGTGTATCACGGGCCGGGTTCACTTTCTTTTGAGGCTATGTTGAGTGGCTGCGCAGTGGCAACGAGGTATCTTGAAGATTCACCAGCTTGTTTTAAACCGCCTGTTTGGCCAATTGACGCGAATACCGTGTATGAGCAACTTAAGACCTTGCTGTCAGACCACGCATTAATAAAAAACCTGGCACAACAAGGCCGTGAATATGCTTTAAAAAACAATGAATCGGCAATAATTGTCCAGCACATGCTGGAGGACTTGGAGCTGAGGCGCCCTTATGACTATTACCCGCGTTTCCTGCGCGATACATATCTGTCATCCGGTGAACAAGAAACAACCATTCTCAATGAGTGGACGAACTATGTCAAAGATTGTAACTGGTACCGCGACAATATAGAGTCGGGACAAAGAGAGGGGCTCCTTTTCTGATATAGAAATTTGCTGACCGGAAGGTTCAATAAAGTAATATGATTGCAATTGTAAATTATGGTTTGGGTAATATAGGCTCTATTCAGAATATGCTGAAAAAAGTAGGGTACTCGGATTGCATATTGGCCAGCACCCGGGAGGAACTTGAACGTGCAGATAAAATAATATTACCTGGTGTAGGCGCTTTTGATGCTGGTATGCAAAAGATAGAACAATCTGGTTTATTGGATACGCTTAATAAAATTGCCCTGGTAGATAAAAAGCCTTTGCTCGGTATTTGTCTTGGCATGCAGCTCCTTACGAAGGGGAGTGAAGAAGGGAAATTGCCCGGTCTTGGATGGATTGACGCATTCACAAACCGGTTTCAGTTCAACAACGAAAAAGCTGGGCTAAAGGTGCCACATATGGGCTGGAACGAAATAACCATTTCAAAACAGCATGCGCTCGTGGCAGATATTCCTTTACCAGCCCGTTTTTATTTTGTGCACTCGTATTATGTAAAGTGCACTCACCAGGAAGATGAATTAATGTCGTGTCATTACGGAATAGACTTCAGTTGTGCAGTTCAGCATGAGAATATTATGGGTGTTCAGTTTCATGCTGAAAAAAGCCACAAATTTGGAATGCAATTATTAAAAAATTTCGCTTCAGCCTGATGCTTACAACAAGAGTAATGCCCTGTTTGCTTTATTACAACCGGGGCTTGTGCAAAACGGTAAAATTCAAGAACCCTTCTTATGTCGGTGACCCCGTTAATGCGATAAAAATTTACAACGAAAAGGAAGTGGATGAATTGATTTTTTTAGACATCACTGCCACCGCTGAAAATCGCGAGCCTGACTATAAAATTATCAGAAGCATTGCTACCGAGTGCTTTATGCCGCTTTGTTATGGCGGAGGCATTACTTCTGTTGAACAAGTAAAAAAAATATTTGAAATAGGTGTAGAGAAAGTTTCTTTTAATCATGCTGCCATTCATCATCCATCTCTGATTACTGACGTGGCAAAAGATTTTGGCAGCCAGGCAGTCATTGCCTCAATAGACGTAAAGAAAAATATTTGGGGTAAATACGAAGTGTACCAGAAAAGGGGAACGAAAACCACCGGACAGCATCCGGTAGCTTTTGCGAAGAAAATGGAAGATATGGGCGCGGGAGAAATCCTGCTCACTTCGATTGATCGCGAAGGAACATGGGAAGGGTATGACAACGAATTAATTTTACGTATTACCGAGTCCGTTAGTATACCGGTAATTGTAAATGGCGGCGCAGGTAATCTGGCGCACCTGGAGCAAGCAGTAAAAGTTGGAAATGCGTCAGGTCTTGCATTGGGAAGCATGGTGGTATACCAGAAAAAAGGTATGGGTGTTCTAATCAATTTCCCCTTGCGTACAGAACTTGAAAAAATATTGAAATAGTCTAACCGTATTTCTAAAAGCACAATTGCCTTGCCTGCCCGGCATACCAACCATTCATGTCAAACTATTTTGTTCATCCATCCGCAGTAGTAGACCAACCCTGTGTTATCGGGGAGGGAACCAAAATCTGGCATTTTTCACATATCATGAAAGATTGTGTGATGGGCGATCGCTGCAACCTTGGCCAGAATGTGGTTATTTCCCCGGGTGTTGTGCTGGGCAACAATGTTAAAATACAGAACAATGTTTCTGTATATACCGGTGTGGTTTGCGAAGACGATGTTTTCCTGGGCCCTTCTATGGTGTTCACCAATGTAATTAATCCAAGGAGCGCTGTTGAACGGAAGAATGAATACAAAAAAACAATTGTAAAAAAAGGTGCCAGCATTGGCGCTAATGCAACCATTGTTTGCGGTAATAATATCGGCGAATATGCGATGGTAGGGGCAGGGGCGGTCATTACGAAAGAAGTAAAACCCTATGCCCTGGTGGTGGGTAACCCCGCACGGCAGATTGGCTGGGTAAGCGAATACGGCCACCGCCTGCAATTCTCAACCAGCAACACGGCAGAATGCCCCGAAACCAAACAAGTATATCAATTAGAGAACGGGGAAGTAAAGAAATTAAAATAATTAGTTAATGAAAGATAAGATCCGGTTTGCCGTAGTAGGTTGCGGGCATATTGGTAAAAGACACGCAGAAATGATCAGGCGCCTGCCCGAAGCAGAGCTGGCGGCGATTTGTGATAACAGGTCCAAAGATCAGGTGGGGGTAAATGGCGAAACGCCTTTTTATTCTTCGCTTCAGGAATTGTTGCAAAACGAAAAAAATATAGACGTCGTAAGCATTGCCACGCCCAATGGCTTGCATGCAGAACACGCGCTGGAAGCGCTGGCGGCCAATAAGCACATTGTTGTGGAGAAGCCGATGGGGCTTACCAAGGCAGATTGCGAAAAAGTAATTTATAAGGCGCTGCAGATGCACAAACAGGTTTTTTGCATTATGCAAAACCGTTATTCGCCACCTTCCGCATGGATCAAGGACCTGATCATGAGCGGGCGCCTGGGCCAGGTGTATATGGTGAATATTGATTGTTTCTGGAACCGCGATGATCGGTACTATAAAAAAGGCGGCTGGAAGGGCACCAGCACACTGGATGGAGGTACCTTGTTTACCCAGTTCAGTCATTTTATTGATATCATGTACTGGCTTTTCGGCGATATACACGATATACAGGCGAAGTTTTTTGATTTTAACCACCAGCACACAACCGAATTTGAAGACTCCGGCACCATCAATTTTAAATTTTATGATGGCGGTGTAGGCACGCTTAATTATACCACATCGGTTTGGGATAAAAACCTGGAAAGCACATTAACAGTAATAGCAGAAAATGGCACCGTTAAAATAGGCGGCCAATACATGAACGAAGTGTTGTATTGTCATATTAAAGACTATGCCATGCCCTCACTCGCTGAGGGCAACCCGGCCAACGATTATGGAGGGTACAAGGGCAGTGCTGCAAATCATAACTTTATTTTTGAAAATGTGGTAGACGTACTCAAAGGAAGATCCTCCATTACCACCAATGCGCTGGAAGGACTGAAAATTGTGGAGATTATTGAAAATATATATAAGCAGAAGGGGAGATGAAAGTAAGCATTATTACTCCTTCCTTCAACAGGAGCGATATCCTTCACCAGACCGCGGAGAGTATTTTTAACCAAACCTATACCAATTGGGAATGGGTGGTGACGGATGATGGAAGTACCGATGATACCTGGAAACTGCTGCAGCAGTATGCGGCAGCCGATCAGCGCGTAAAGATTTTTCAGCGCAACCGCGGGCCAAAAGGTGCCTGCACCTGCCGGAACATTGCCGTTGAAAACGCTACGGGCGAATATGTAATGTTCCTCGACTCGGATGATACGATTGCATCTTTCTGCCTGCAGCAAAGAGTAAGCGCGATGCAGTTGGCACCTGAATGCGATTTTATTATATTTCCCATGCTCATGTTCCGGTATACACCCGGCGATATGAATTTGCTTTGGAATATTGATTCCCCGCAGGACGATATTGAAAGAATTTTAACGGGCGATGCGG
>Ga0070667_100001257_pt1 | contig 23000 bp, 21 predicted proteins | sample KBSS33metaG_FD_64659 | JGI IMG/M metagenome (GOLD analysis project Ga0070667, IMG submission 64659) | Switchgrass rhizosphere microbial communities from Kellogg Biological Station, Michigan, USA - KBS S3-3 metaG | ecosystem: Host-associated > Plants > Roots > Rhizosphere > Soil ... | reverse complement strand
GACCGCCGAGAACGGCTTCCGAAACGGAGAAATAGCGGGCGAGCTTGCGCCGTTCCTCTTCTTTCAGCCGCTTCGGCACGCCGCGCCGGACATATTGCTGAATGTATGCGGCGTTCCGACCGAGCATCCGCGACAATCCGGCGAAATCCTCGCCGCGCTCGGTACAGAGACGCTCCAGAACGATGCGCGGATCGGTCAACATGGTTGTTACGCCTTTAGCTATAGGAATATGCATAGACAAGTAGGAAATGCCTTGGAAAGGAGCGCGTAGCCGAGTCGCGCTCGACTATAAGGAACCCAGCTGTGCATTTGCTTAGAGAGGTAGAGAAATTTTTGCGCCAATCTGAAGTTCCTCCCACCCGGTTCGGCAAGAATGCGATGGGGGACCCGCGTTTCGTTTTCGATCTGCGCAAAGGCCGCGACCCGCGCCCTCAAACGGTTGCCCGCGTCCGGGCTTACCTGGAGGCAGCCCAGTGCTGAAATTAGCGATGTCTCCCGCCGCGTCCGCCCTGCTGCGCTCGCTAATCGCGCGCGCATGCGTTCCGCGGAATAGGATTCTGCTTAGCAACGTACGATCCGTCGACTGGCAATCGCTCACGTTCATCGGCGAGCGGCACGAATTCGATTTGCGCATCATCCCGCCTGAGTCCCAGGCGATCTCTGACCGGATTTGCCGCGGGCTTCTCTGCGCGGAGTTCGATCTCCCCGGGCAGATACTGGCGGACATAGCCGTCCGCGGCCACCCGCGGTGCACCAAAGACGGTGCAATCCTGCTCAGCATCGAGGCGCTCACGATCGAGGAATAACGGCTTAGCCAGCCTACTTCAGCGAACGCCTGAGGTCAGCGAGCGCCTCGTGAAGTGCGTGCGACGCGTCAGGAACCGCGGCTGGCTCGCGGGTATTATCCAAATGGCGGTCGATTCGTCGCTTCAGCTGCCCGGGTGTCGGCGCTGCTTCAGGCTCGAAAAGCCTCACGACGCGGGAGTCGGGGCCGAGCGCAGCAAGGACATCATCGAGCACGAGCACGACATCCTCCGCGGGCGCCTCGGCAAGCGAACGATCGGCTTCGGCGAGCAAGTCGCGGACCGGGTTGGCAGCCGGAACCCCTACCACCGAGGGCACGGGCTCCACTCGCCGCAGTCCGGCGAAACACAGCGCAAAAGCAGTCGGTCCGCCGAGCCCAGCCTGCCATTGCCCCGGGAATACGGCCCAAAATGCGTAGCCGACGGCGAACGCGAACAGCATCGCCGCGCCGGCATCCACTGCCGTTTCCAGTCGTACCGTGGTGCGCGCGTCCATTGGAATGCGCTCATATCAGCCAATCCTTGCCAGTCGGTTAGGCCGGCAACTCGCTCGGCTGACGAATTTCGCTCACCTCGGGGGCATTTTCGACCAGTGCGATCAACGCGTGGGTGAATGCCTCGACGTCATCCGGTTTGCGGCTGGTGACGATGTTGCCGTCGGTGACCGCCGGCTCGTCGACGACGTTTGCGCCCGCATTGCGAAGATCGGTTCGGATCGACGGCCAGCTCGTCGCCGTTCGGCCGCGCAGCAAGTCTGCTTCGACCAACAGCCAGGGCCCATGGCAGATCGCCCCGATCGGCTTGCGTTGCCGATCGAACTCGCGGATCAGCTCGGCGACGCGGGGATGCAACCGAAGCTGGTCCGGGTTGCGGACTCCGCCGGGAATGATGAGCGCATCGAAATCGCCCGCATGCGCCTCGTCCACCGTGAGGTCCGGCCGGATCGTCCTGCCGGGATCGTCGTGGATCGTCGCCTGGATCGGATCACGCTTCAATGAAGCGAGGACGACCTCCGCGCCGCGCTTCTGGAGGATGTCGCGCGGGCCGAACAATTCCGATTCCTCGAACCCGTCGGTAGCCACAATCAATATTCGGGAATTGGGGATCGTGGGCATTCGGCATCTCCTTTTCGTGCCGCCAGAGGAACCCGCCCGCCTCGTCAACGCTTAGTCCCGCCGATGGGCCTAGTGAAGCGTAACGCGCCGTGTTGAGGCACAGCAACGACGGTGAGCCCGGCTACAGCCGCAAGCGCATGGGCCGCTATTGGGCCTATTTCGACGGCGACAAACGCGTGACCGACCGCGACACCATCGACCGTTTGAACGCGGTCGCGCTTCCCCCGGCGTATAAGCAGGCCTGGTTCTGCAAGGATGCCGACGGTCACCTCCAAGCCACCGGCGTCGACGATCGAGGGCGCAAGCAATATCGCTATCATGTCGACTTCCGCGCCAGGCGCGAGAACGCGAAATATGACGGAATGCTTGAATTCGGGCGGGCGCTGCCGAGGCTGCGGCGCCGCGTCGAACAGGACCTGAAGCGCCGAAAGCTCACCCGTGACACGGTGCTGGCAGCCATCGTTCGCCTGCTGGACACGGAGCACCTGCGCATAGGCAATGAGGAATATGCTCGTGACAACAAAAGCTTCGGCGCGACTACGCTGCGCAGCCGCCATTTGAAGCGCAAGGGCCAAGCGCTGATGATGCGCTTCACTGGCAAGCACGGCATCGTCCACGAGGCCAGGATTACGGACAGCAACCTCAAGCGCATCTGCCGCAAATGCCAGGAGCTCCCTGGGCAGATGCTCTTTCAATACGTCAACGGCGACGGCGAACCCAGGCCCATCACCTCGGGCGACGTGAATGACTATATTCGCGAGGCGAGCGGCGGCGACTTCACCGCCAAGCATTTCCGTACCTGGAGCGCGAGCGTCATCGCGCTAGAGCAAATGCTAAAAAAGGCGGAAGATGCTCGCATTAGCCTGAAAACCGTGATCGAGCCTGTCGCGGAGGCGCTGGGCAACACGCCGGCGATCAGCCGCAAGTCGTACGTCCATCCCAAGTTGCTCGATGCAGTGAAGACCAAACCACGCGATCCTCTGAACGGCCTGGATCGGCCCCGCGCCCGCAAGCGCCTGTCCAGCTCTGAAGTCGCGCTTCTGAAATTCCTGTCGCGGGGCAGACGCCGCGCCAAGGCGGGCACGACAAGGAAGCAATCGGCAGCCCTGGAGAAGCGCGCGGCAGCTTGATTGCGGGCGCGTCGCCCGCCAAGACGGCGGCGATGGGGGCCGACCGCTTCACTGCCTGGTTCGACGCCAACCGCGACGGCCTGATCGTCGGCGTTGCGGTCGGGTTGGCGATTGTCGCGGGCATGCTTGCCCTGCGCCTCCTGGGCCGGCGGATCATTGCCCGCGATCCGCACGGCATGGGCTGGCGCGCAGTCATCGGTCGCGTGTTCGCCAAGACGAGCCTTGCCTTCATGGTGCTTGCGGCCGCGGACGTCGTCTCGACCTATGCCGAGCTGCCGCACAGGGTCGCGCGGCTGATCGACATCCTGTTCGTCATCGCCTTTGCGCTGCAGGGCGCGGTGTGGGGCCGTGAGCTGATCCTCGGGATGATCGGTCGCAAGGTCACCGAGGACAATAGCTCGGGCGCGCTCGCCAACGCGATGGCGATCATTCGCGTACTGGTCAGCGTCGCCCTGTTCGCAATCGCTGGCATCCTGATCCTCGACAATCTGGGCGTAAACGTCACGGCGCTCGTCGCCGGGCTCGGCATCGGCGGCATCGCCATCGGCCTGGCCGCGCAGGGTATCTTCTCCGACCTGTTCGCGGCGCTAGCGATCCTGTTCGACAAGCCGTTCAGACGAGGCGACACGATCCGTTACGACCAGAGCACCGGAACGGTCGAGCGCATCGGCCTCAAGACCACGCGCCTTCGCTCGGTGACCGGAGAGCAATTGATCATGGCCAACACCAAGCTGCTCGAGCGTGAGATCCACAATCTCGCCGAGGCGAAAGCGCGGCGAATGACCATTTATCTCGCGGTGGCCGGCAAGAGCTCCACCGAGAGCATTGATGCCGTAATCGCTGCTGCAACCTCGGCCGTATCGGCTCAGAAGGGATGCAAGCCGGTGCGCTGCGTGCTGTCCGGCGCCGGAGCCGGGGCCCTCACCTTCGACCTCGTCTACGATGATGCCACAATTGAGCCCGATCGGCTCGCGGCCAATCGCTCGCAAATCCTTCGCGGCCTGATTGAAGGACTCGGACCTAAGAAGCTCCAGCTCGCGCGGGCTTCGGACCAGCCAACGGCGCCACTGCCCTTCTGATGCCGCTCGCCAGCCTTTCCGACATCCAAGCCCGCGTCGGCGACGAAATCGGAGTTTCATCGTGGATCGTTCTCGGCCAGGATCGCATCGACGCCTTCGCCGAGGCGACGGAGGATCGGCAGTTCATCCATATCGACCATGCCGCAGCCGCCCAGACGCCGTTCGGCGGCACGATCGCGCACGGCTTTCTCTCGCTATCGCTGCTGCCGCGCATGGGCGCAGAAGCCATGCTCCTCCCCGATGGGCTCAGGCTCGCGGTCAACTACGGGCTCGACCGTGTGCGCTTTCTTGCGCCCGTCAGGGCAGGCAAGCGCGTTCGGGGCCGCTTCCGCCTTGACTCGGTCGAGGAGAAAGCGCCGGGGCAAATCCTGATGCGCCACACCGTGACGGTTGAGATTGAGGGCGGGGACAAGCCTGCGCTTAGCGCCGAATGGCTTGCCCTGCTGGTCACCGGAGGAGATTGAGATGCGCGACGCGGTGATCGTTTCGACGGCCCGGACCCCGATCGGGCGCGCCTACAAAGGCGCCTTCAATGCCACGCCTGGGCCGACGTTGGGCAGCTTCTCGCTCAAGCCGGCGATCGAGCGCGCGGGGATCGATCCGGGCGAGATCGACGATGTCGTCTGGGGCGCGGTGCTCACCCAAGGCACGCAGTTCGGCAATATTGGCCGGCAGGTTGCGTTGCGCGCCGGATGCCCGGTCACCGTGTCGGGCATGACCATCGACCGTCAATGCTCCTCGGGCTTGATGGCGATCGCCACTGCCGCCAAGCAGATCGTCACCGATCGGATGGACGTGGTCGCGGCGGGCGGACAGGACAGCATCTCGCTGGTTCAGACGCCCGAGATGCGCATCGCGCCCGATCCGTCGCTGATGGCCATGCACAAGCATATCTACATGCCGATGTTGCAGACCGCGGAGACGGTCGCCCAGCGTTACGGCATCAGTCGCGCGCGGCAGGACGAATATTCGCTCAAAAGCCAGCAGCGCACCGCTGCGGCGCAGGCCGCGGGCCGGTTCGATGAGGAAATCGTCCCCGTGACCACGACGATGACGGTCAAGGATAAGGACAGCGGCGAGATCTCGCAGAAAGAAGTGACGATCTCGAAGGATGAAGGCAATCGCGCCGACACCACGTTGGAGGGGCTGTCGGGCCTCAATCCCGTGCTTGGGCCGGAAACGTCGATCACCGCCGGCAATGCAAGCCAGCTGTCGGACGGAAGCTCGGCTTCGATCCTGATGGAGGCGAGGGAGGCCGAACGCCGCGGAATTACACCCATGGGCCGTTACGTCGGGATGGCGGTCGCCGGCACGGAACCCGATGAGATGGGCATCGGCCCGATCGACGCTGTGAACAAGCTGCTCAAGCGCTTCGACCTCCAGGTAGACGACATCGGGTTGTGGGAGCTGAACGAGGCGTTTGCGGTGCAGGTGCTTTACAGCGCGGAGCAGCTTGGCATTCCGGAAGATCGCATGAACGTCGACGGCGGCTCGATCTCGATTGGCCACCCTTACGGCATGAGCGGGGCGCGGATGACAGGCCATGCTTTGATCGAAGGCAAGCGCCGCGGCGTGAAACACGTCGTCGTTACGATGTGCGTCGGCGGCGGAATGGGCGCCGCCGGGCTGTTCGAAGTGCTGTAGCGCAGGCTGTCGATTTTAACTGCCGCCGGTCGAATTGCCGTAGCTTATCGCGCCGCCACCGATGATCCCCGGCATGGGAGGGTATCGCGATGACATTGAGGAGTCTGACGATCGCCTTCGCTGCCATGCTCGGCGCTTGCCTGGCAGGTCCGTTGGACGCCGCCACACCGGCCCGAGACAATGGCCTTCAACTCATCGATCTTACTGACGACTTCGACCGCGTCTGGACCGAGACCAGGGACCTGCCCGACCAGCAGCGTGTCGATGCGTTCGAAACCCGTTTCGCCAAGATCCTGCCGGGATTCTATTCAGCTGATCGAGCACAAATAAAGGACTTCATGACGCCCGAGAAATATCGAGCGTTCGTCCTCAAGGGGTTGAAGACCTATCCGGAACAGCGCGAGGGAATCCAACGCGTCAGCGGTGAGTTCGCCTCCTTGATCGCTCCGGCGCAGAAAAGCTTCGAGAAGGCTTTCGGTCCGATGCTGGGCTATCCGCCCGTCTATCTCGTCATCAGCTTCGGCGAGTTCGATGGCGGCACCCGCGACCTCCCCGAAGGCACCCGGCTGATGTTCGGCGCGGATGTGATAGCCAAATTATACAAGGACAAGCCGATCCAGCCCTTCCTCCATCATGAGCTGTTCCACATTTTGCATCACCGCACGTTCCAGGAGTGCGACACCGTCTGGTGCAACCTGTGGAGCGAAGGCCTTGCGGTCTATGTGGCCTCGCAACTCAATCCTGGCGCGAGCGACGCGTCGCTTCTGCTTACCTATCCGTCATCGCTGCGAGACGCGGTCGAAGCGCACCGGACGGAGGCTCTATGCGCTGTCCGCGGCCGACTGAATTCGACTGACCCTAAGGATGCCGCGCCGCTCTTCATAGGCGGTAGCACCCCGCTCAGCCCGAACCTCCCGCCGCGCTTCGCTTATTACGTGGGCTATGTTGTCGCGCAGGACCTGGGACGGACGCGGTCGTTGAAACAGCTCGCGGCAATGAAGAACGACGAAGTGCGGCCGCTCGTTGAACAATCGTTGGCACGAATGACCAGTTGCATGGCGGCCAGCGAGCGTGGCTAGAGGGTTCGAACTGCTGTAGTCAGGAACGCGAGCCTTATTAGGAGGGTGCGATGCCCGGCCTTCTGTTTCTCATTATACCGATCCTGCTGCTGTTCGTGACGGCGCTACGAAGCTTCGGCATCAACCAGGAATATCAACGGGGCGTGCTGTTCCGCCTCGGACGGCTGGGAAAGACCAAGGGTCCCGGCTGGTATTGGCTGATCCCGTTCGTCGACCGCGTGATCAGGGTCGATCAGCGGATCATCACCTTTCAGCTCGAAACTCAAGAGACGATCACGCGTGATGGCGTCGCCGTGCGCGTCAACGCCGTCGTCTGGTTCCGCGCCGACTCCCCGATCCAGGTGGTGACGTCGGTCGAGGACTGGCGCGGCGCGACGGTGCAAGCTGCCGAAACGGCTCTCCGCGACGCGATCGGCCAAAGCGAGCTCGACATGATGCTGAAGGACCGCGCGTCCATCAACCATCGGCTCCAACAGCTTCTCCGCGAAGCATCATTAAAGTGGGGCGTCGAGATCGACTCTGTCGAGATCAAGGACGTCGACATTCCCGAGCAGATGCAGCGGGCGATCGCGAAGGAAGCCGAAGCAATCCGCGAAAAACGCGCCCGGATCATTCGCGCCGAGGGTGAGAATGAAGCAGCGGCCAAGCTGTCGCAGGCGGCGGAGACCATCGGTAGAGTTCCCGCCGCACTAGAACTGCGGCGCCTGCAGACGCTCAGCGAAATTGGGGTCGAGCACAACACTACCATCGTGGCCATGCTTCCGGTCGAGCTGGTCCACGCTGCACGAAAGCTTGCCGGCATGCCGGCGGCCGAAACCGAAGAGGCTTAAGCGGGTTGAGCGGGCAAACGGAGGAGCGAAAATGCCCGAATCCAACTGCCCGCTCGTCGAACGGGTCGCCCGCGTACTCGCCGGAGCCGCCCACAGTAGTAACGCCGAAGGAAGCGATCCGTCCGCCAGCGGAAAGGTCGACCTGGTCTGGCACGAGCATGTAAACCAGGCGCTCGCGGTGCTGCACACGATGCGCGAGCCGGACGAAACGATGGCGGCCGCGGGCGATGCGGACACCTGGCGTAACATGGTCGAGGCGGCGATCGCGCAGCGCGTCCGTTGAGCCCGCGCGACGCCACGGGGACTAAAGTCAAAGGCGCCGATCCGCGCTGGACGCTGGTCGCCTGCGTGCTGGCGTCGAGCCTGTCCTTTGTCGAGGGCTCGGTGCTCAGCGTTGCCTTACCGGCGATCCGCGCAAGCTACGGCGCCGGCGCGCAACAAGTGCAGTGGGTGGTCAACGCTTATCTGCTACCTCTGTCGGCGCTTTTGCTGCTCGGTGGCGCGCTCGGCGATCATTTCGGGCGCCGCCGCCTGCTTGTCATCGGCACGAGCATCTTCGCGATTACCTCGCTCATTTGCGCCCTGGCCCCGAGCCTCCCGATCCTGCTCGCGGCGCGCGCGGCACAAGGGATCGGCGCGGCACTGCTCCTGCCCAACAGCCTGGCGCTGCTCAACGCCGCATTCCGGGGCGAGAAGCGCGGGCGCGCGGTCGGCATCTGGGCGGCTGCGGGAGCGGCAGCCGCGGCCATCGCGCCGCTGATCGGCGGCTGGCTCGTCGCCAACGTTGGCTGGCCGGCGATCTTCTACATCAACCTGCCGCTCGCACTCGGAGCGATTGCCCTGGCGTTGCGGTTCGTCAGCGAGAGTCACGATCCCGGTGCCGGGCGCACCGATTACCCCGGCGCGTTGCTCGCGACCGGCGCGCTTGGCGGAGTCACTTATGCCCTGACCCTTTGGTCAGCGTCGGGCCGATGGACGAACGTCGTCGTCATTGCCGCCGCGATTGGGCTCGTTCTCCTGGTCGCATTTTTGCTGGCCGAGCGCCGTCGCGGCAAACGCGCGATGATGCCGCTCGACCTGTTCCAGGGCCGCTGCTTTTCGGGCCTCAACCTGCTCACCTTCCTGCTTTACGGCGCCTTCTCAGCCGCCATGCTGCTAATCCCCTATGTGCTCATCACTAGCGGCGGCTATTCGCCGGTTCAGGCGGGGCTGGCGATGTTGCCATTGCCTATCCTGATGACCGCCGCCTCGCCCTACATGGGCAGCATCGCCGCGCGGATTGGTCCGCGCTTCCCGTTGACGACCGGGCCCCTGGTGGTCGCCGCCGGCATGCTCGCCGCCCGGCTGATGCAACCCAATACCAGCTATTGGACGGGCGCCTTTCCGACCATCCTGGTGATGGCGATCGGCATGACGATCGCTGTCGCGCCCCTCACGTCCTCGGTTCTCGGGTCAGTCGAGGAACAGCATGTCGCGATGGCATCGGGCTTCAACAGCGCCGTGGCGCGCACCGGCGGACTCATCGCCACCGCGCTGCTCGGCGCGGTTCTGGGTAGCAAGGGACCTCAGCTGTTCGCCGCCTTCCATTCGGCAATGTTTGCCTCAGCCGCCGTTGCGGCAGCATCCGCCGTTGTGGCGCTTACGATGCTCGGCGGCGTGAAGATGAAGCGCGGCTGATCAGCCTTTCGCTTTGGCGATGAAATCGTCGATCACGGTTTCGAGCAGGGTCATCGGCACGCTTCCGCCAAGCACCACCGCATCGTCGAAGCGGCGCAGGTCGAACTTCGCTCCAAGCGACGCGCTCGCCTTGTCGCGCAGCCGAACGATCTCGAGCTGACCGACCTTATAGCCGCACGCCTGACCGGGCATAGCGCAGTAGCGGTCGACTTCGGCTGTCACCGACGAACGCGGGTCGCCGTTGGTTTCGACGAACCAGTCGATTGCCCTATCGCGACTCCACTTCATGGCGTGAAGTCCCGTGTCGACCACCAGCCGACACGCGCGGAACCCCATCGATTGGAGATAGCCGAGCTGCCCCATGGGATTGTCAGCGTAGACGCCGAGCTCGTCCGCCAGCTGCTCGGCATAAAGCGCCCAGCCTTCGCTGTAGGCGTTGAACGCCAGCATCGATCGTATGAGTGCCATGCGGTTGGCATATTCGCCTTGCCACACATGGCCCGGAATACCTTCGTGATAGCAGAGCGTCGGAAGCGAGAATCGCGGCCATTCCGACGTGTCACGCAGGTTGATGTAATATTGGCCCGGGACCTTGCCGTCGATCGAGCCGGCCGCGGCATAACCGCCCGGCGCCCCGGCCTCGATCGAAGGCGGCACGCGCTTGATGATCAGCCGACCCGGAACCATCGTCGCGAATGCTTGCGGGAGCCGGGTGCGAATGTCGGCGATGCGGCCGTTGAGGTAGGCGAGCAGCTGGTCCCGTCCGGCGGCAGTGTTCGGATAAAGCTGCGATGGATCCTTGCCCAACGCCGCCATGCGCTGACCGACGGTGCCCCCGGTCATGCCGTTCTTCTGCATGATCGTGTCCATCCGCGCCTGGATCGTCTTGACCTGATCGAGGCCGAGCTCGTGAATGTCGAGTGGGGACCGGGTCGTCGTCGTGCCGGCTTGCAGCGCCCAACGGTAGTAATCCTCGCCATCCTTGAAATGCCACACGCCCGCATCGGAGGTTGCGACTGCCCGGTGCGCCTTCAATTCGTCGACTTGGCGCCGCAGCGCGGGGATCACCTTGGTGGCCATCGAGTGCGTTACACGATCGACCAGCTTGTCGTCGGTCAGCCCGGCTTCGCCCATCTTCTTGCGGAATGTTGCGAGAAGGCCCGACTGATCCGGCCTCTCGGCCGCGCCACCGCCGATGATCGCGATCGTCTTGTCGAGGTTGAAGTCCGGCGCGACGACGCCGATCCCGCGGTCGTGCTTCAATCGCTCGGTTTCGCCATCGACGTTGCGGGCATAGGCATCGACGCGGTCGGCGAAAGCGAGAGCGTCCTCGGCGTTGGCGATCGTATGTCGACTGTCGAGAAAGTCGGGCATGTCGGTGAAGCTGCTGCCGAGCTGGTTCACAACATAGGGCGTGTTGCGAAAGCCGTTATTGGGGTCGAGCACCAAGGGATCGCCGAACGGGAAGGCGTAGCCGGCCTGAGCCAGTTCGTGCCCCTGAAGAGCGACCGCGCCGTTGAGCTTGTCGGGGTTGGAAAGGTCGGCAAGATCGAGGCCGCGCAGCGTCGCGAGACGCCTGGAGATGTTTTCCTTGCGGGTCGCGACGCCGACCGGGGTCTGGTCCTGCCATTGGTGCGCGAGCGGCGCCAACTTGTCCTTGGCAATGCCCAGGATGGTCGCGTTCTGCGGATATTCGGCGAGCATCTCTTCGGCGATGCCCTGCAGTTGCTTGGCAAGATCGCCGCTTGTCTGCTGCCCGGCGGGCCCGTTCGAGACCTTGCAACCAGCAAGCAGGCCCGCCGCCGCCGCGGTTCCGAGAAACTCGCGCCTGCCAATCATTACCGTCATCGCCCTCTCCTCTCGACGCCGGCCCTATAGCGGGCTCGGACCGGGCGAACAGCGCTATTCGGCAAGCGGCACTCAACCGTTGGCGGCGATGAACCTCTCGACCACCGGCGCGATCCGCTCGCGCCATTTGCGGCCATTGAAGATGCCGTAGTGACCGACGTCCTTGGCCATGAAATATTTCTTCTGCGGGGCAGGGAGCTTGGTAGCGATGTCGAGCGCGGCTCGCGTCTGGCCGAGCCCGGAAATATCGTCCCGCTCGCCTTCGATCGCCAGCAATGCCGTGTCGCGGATCGCCGCCGGATCGACGCGCCGCCCGCGATGCTTGAGCTCGCCTTTGGGCAGCAAATGGCGCTGGAACACGACGTCCATCGTCTGCAAATAGAATTCGGCGCTCATGTCGCAGACCGAGCGATATTCTTCGTAGAATTTCCGCGTCGAATCCGCCCCCTCTTCATCGCCCACGACAAGGTGCTTGAACATCTCCCAATGGCTGATCAGGTGCGAGCCCAGATTCATCGTCATGAATCCGGCGAGCTGGAGGAAGCCTGGATAAACCTTTCGCCCCGCGCCGGGATAGATCATTGGCACGGTCGCGATCACATTGTTCTCGAACCAGCTGTGCGGGCGCTGCGTTGCAAGCGTGTTCACCGCCGTAGGCGCTTTGCGCGTGTCGATCGGACCGCCCATCATGGTTAGCGTCTTGGGCCGCCACGGATTGCGGTCCTTGGCCATCAGCGCGGTGGCGGCAAAGGCCGGCGCCGCCGGCTGGCACACCGCCAGCATGTGTGCTCGCTCTCCGCTCCGCTCACCGATCAGCTCGAGAAACTCGGTCAGATAATCGATGTAATCGTCGAAATCGAAACTGCCTTCGCTCAAGGTCACCAGTTTCGCATCGCGCCAGTCTGTAATGTAGACGTCGTGGCCAGGCAGAAGTCGCGCAACAGTTCCCCGGAGCAGCGTTGCATAGTGGCCCGACATCGGCGCGACGATCAGCAGCGGCGGTCCCGGCTCGGCGTCGATCTTGCGAAAATGCTTCACCTGCCCGAACGGCTTACGCAGGACGATATCCTCGTCGACCGCGACGATGGTCTTGCCGACCTTGACCTTGTCGATCCCGAACTCGGGCTTTCCCCGCGGCGCCGAGGCGTGGGCGAAGACCTCCAGGCTCGCGGCGACCAGCGGTCCCGCCGAACTGTATCCCCACGGGTTGGAGGGATTGTTTAGCCAGCCCGCGCCCAGGCCTGCGAGCTTGCTCGCACCTGCGAGAAGCGAGCGCTGCATTTCATAGGCGTCGTAGAGCATCGAACCTCATCGCTTGCATGACGGGAAGAGAACCGATGTGGCCCGCATTGGCTCCGTATGCAAGCTATGCTGCACCCGCGAATTGCGGTTATGCCCGTTTGATGCGGATGAGCTTCAGTCCGAGGAGCCTATCAGCCGCCGGTATGCCCCTTGCCCTGAAGCTCGCGCCAGGCGTCCTGCGTGAACCCCCGCTGCAGCTCCCATTCCGAGCGGGTGAGGCATTGAATCGTCTTCGCCACTATTGAACCAGTGGTGTTGTCGCGCCTGCACAAAATAGGGTCGGGCTTTCGGGTGCTGTTGAACGACGGCGCGGCGGCGCTTCTCGGAGCGCTGGCGGGTAGCCGCCACGTGATGTGCCCATCTTGAATGGCGCGCACGACCCGCCCGTCCGACGTCTGCACCGGATTCACTTTCGCATATTGAACCATGATCTCGCAGGTTTCACGGTCGAGCGCCTGGAACCCGCTGCTTTGCGTGATCTCGCAGGATCCGATCCAGCCTTCTTTCTCGATCGCGATCTTAAAGCCCACAGTCCCCTCTTCCCCGCGCTTCAGTGCCCCTTCGGGATAATAGTCACTTAGGAATTGGCCGTTCTTCGACGCGTGGACATAATCGTCATTGACACTGGCTTGCGTACCTTGTGGCACCGCGGCCGCCGCGAGCATTGTCGCAATCGAAAGAAGCGATCCCATTCGATCCTCCAAGTTGCTGCATTGATTTCCAATTATCACTTCTCGATGCGGCAATGCCATGAAGATTCCGCGCTCTTCTCCGCGTTTTGCTTGCAGTTTTAGAGGACAAGGCAATGGCTTCCAGAATAGCTTAAGCAAATACATCCATTTGAGGCGATGTGCGTGCGCTGTTAGGAACCGCGCATGGCCACCAGTCCCGCCAGCCGTCCGAAGGGACGCAGCGTGCGCAGCTTGCGCATGGTATGGAGCTTTGCTGTCCATTATCCTGGGCACATCGCCATCGCCGCGCTCGCTCTGCTGTTTGCCGCGGGAGCGACGTCCGGTGTTCCTTACGCGTTCAAGCTGATCATCGACAAAGGCTTCGCGTCCGGCGCCACCACAACGCGAGACATCGCCCGCTGGTTTGAATATCTTTTGATGCTGGTCGCGGTAATGGCCATCGCGACTGCGGTCCGCTTCTATTTCGTGTCCTGGCTCGGCGAGCGAACGGTCGCCGACATCCGCCTTGCCGTGCACCGCAACCTGTTGCGTCTGTCGCCCGGCTTCTTCGAGGAGAACCGGCCGGCCGAAATCACTTCGCGCATCACGGTCGACACTACGATTATTGAGCAGGTCGTGGGCACAACCGTGTCCGTGGCTCTCCGCAATCTGGTGATGGGCACCGCATGCATCGTCATTCTTTTCGCCCTTTCCCCTAAACTCGCTGGGCTGATGCTGCTCGGCGTGCCGCTGGTTATTGGCCCGATCATCTTCCTCGGACGGCAGGTTCGCCAGGTGTCGACCCGCAGCCAGGACCGCATCGCCGACGTCGGCACGGTAACCAGCGAAGTGCTGGGGGCGATGAAGATCGTCCAGGCCTTCAACCAGCAGGGTCGCGAGACGTCGCGCTTCGCGGCTGCGGTCGAACGCGTATTCACGACCGCGAAGCGCCGCATCCTGCTGCGCGCCGTCATGACGTCGATCGTCATCTTCCTGCTGTTCGGCGCGATCACCATGATCATCTGGCAGGGCGCGATCGACGTCGCCGCCGGCCAGATGAGCGGCGGTACGATCGCCGCGTTCGTCCTCTACGGCGGGCTGCTCGCAGGAGCGTTCGGCGCGCTGTCGGAGGTCTACGGGGACTTGCTCCGCGCCGCCGGCGCGTCCGAGCGGCTCGCTGAGCTGCTCGAAGCGGATGCGGAGATCCGTGCGCCCGCGGAGCCTGTAAAACTCCCCGAGCCGCCGCGCGGCGAGCTCGTTTTCGAGCGGGTCACTTTCCACTACCCGACCCGGCTCGAAGCTTCGGCGCTCAACGATTTCAGCCTTGTGGTGAAGCCTCGCGAGCGACTTGCGGTCGTTGGGCCGTCGGGCGCCGGCAAGACCACGATCTTTCAGCTCGCGGAGCGCTTCTATGACCCGCAACGCGGCCGGGTGCTGCTCGACGGGGTCGACTTGAAGGACGCCGACCCGGCCGACGTGCGTCAGCGCATCGCCATGGTCCCGCAGGAAACGATCATGTTCGCGGCGAGCGCCCGCGACAATGTGCGCTACGGAAATTGGGACGCGAGCGAGGACGAGCTGTGGCAGGCGGCGCGCGACGCCAATGCGGAAGATTTTTTGCGCGCGCTGCCCGAAGGGCTCGACACGTTCATGGGCGAAGGCGGCGCGCGGCTTTCCGGCGGCCAGCGTCAGCGCATCGCCATCGCCCGTGCGCTGCTTCGCGATGCGCCCTTGCTGTTGCTCGACGAAGCAACGTCCGCGCTCGATGCGGAAAGCGAGCGGCTAGTGCAGGACGCGCTCGACCGCTTGATGGCCGACCGAACGACGATCGTCATCGCGCATCGCCTGGCGACGGTACGCGCGGCGGACCGCATCGTCGTGATGGACGAAGGCCGCATCGTTGAAGAAGGCACGCACGCCACGCTCAATAGCCGCGGAGGATTGTACGCCCGCCTCGCCCGCCTTCAATTTGAAGACAGCGCCGACTGACGTTTGGCGAACCGCGGTGTTGATCCGTCGAATCCGAACTGCGCAGGCGATTTGGGTTTGATTTTCATAGTATTGGTGCGTCAAAGTCCGATTATTGAGGGGTCTATCCATGCCTATTCGCTTCGTGCTGCTGGGCTCAGCAGCCTTCCTTACCGCGTCGGCCACACCGATCTCCGCGCAATCGCAGCCGGCTGCCGCCGCGCCGGCGGACTATGTCTCGCAGTCGGACTTTTCCGGTTGGGGTTTCAACCCCGCCGACCTCGACAAGTCCGTAAAGCCCGGCGACGATTTCTTCGCCTACGTTGACGGAAAATGGGAAGCGAAAGAGGTCATACCTCCCCAGTATCCGTACAGCGGCGTCGCTCTCGCGCTTCGTCTCGGGGCGGAACGGGACGTGCGCCAGATCGTCGAGGACATGGCTGCCGACGACGCGCCCGCCGGCAGTATCGAGCGGCGTATCGGTGACGCCTACCGGGCCTTCCTCGACGTTAATGCCATCAACTCGGCCGGCCTGGCACCGGCGAAGCCATTTCTCGACCGCATCGCGGCAGCACGCAGCCGCGAAGACCTCGCGCATCTGTTCGGGGACCCGGCGATGCCGTCGCCGCTCAACGCCTTCGTGTCGATCGATCGACAGAACCCCAACGCCAACGCCGTCTACGCGTCTGTCGGGGGCCTCGGGCTGCCCGACCGCGACTATTATCTCGTCGACAGCGAGAAGAACCTGGGCATCCGCGCCAAGTACAAGGCCTATTTGACGTTCCTGCTAAGCAAGGCAGGCTATGCCGATCCCGCCGCGGCGGCGGAGCGAGTATATAATCTCGAAAAGAAGTTTGCAGAGGTCGGCTGGGACCGCGCCCTCGCACGCAATCCGGAACTCACGACCACTCGCGTCACTCTGGCGCAGTTGCAGGCAATGTCGGGCGGATTTCCGATTGGCGCCACGCTCTCCGATCTGAAGCTCAACAGCACGCCGGACTACATCGTAGCGAACGTTCTTCCCGATTCCGAGAAAGCCGCGAAGCTTGGTTTGACTGCTGCTCAGCTTGCCAAGCTTGGTGGTGGAATGCCTGCGATGCTCAGCCTGCTCAACACCGCGCCGATTGACGACCTGAAGGCGTGGTCGACTGCACAGCTCCTGACGAATTACGCCGCTGTCCTTCCTAGCGACATCGACGATGCCAATTTCGAATTCTACGGCAAGTTCCTGCAGGGCCGCACGGCACAGCGGCAGCGCTGGCAACGGGCGCTTGACTTCGTGCAGAATGCGATGGGCGAAGCCGTAGGCAAGGTGTACGTCGAGCGCCATTTCCCGCCGTCCAGCAAGGCGGCCATGGAGAAGCTGGTTGGCAATCTGCGCCTGGCACTAGCCAGCAATTTCAAGACCCTTCCGTGGATGACTCCGGCGACCCGCGCTGCGGCAAAGAGGAAGCTGGATCAGTTCGGGGTCAAGATTGGCTATCCGGAAAAATTCAAGACTTATGACGACCTGATCATCACCCCAGGCACGGCGCTGGCCAATGCAGCCTCCGCAGCGCAATGGGCGTGGAAGGATCAGTTGCACGACCTCGCCAATCCGGTGGACAAGACCAAGTGGTTGCTAACGCCGCAGACGGTGAACGCCTATTACTTGCCGCCGGCCAATGAGATCGTGTTCCCGGCCGCGATTTTGCAGCCGCCCTACTTCAACCCGAAAGCCGATCCGGCGGTGAATTACGGCGCCATCGGTGCGACCATCGGGCACGAGATTGGGCACGGTTTCGATGACCAGGGATCGCGCTACGACGGCACCGGAACGTTGCGCAATTGGTGGACCGACGCGGACCGCAAGACGTTTGACGCGCTCGGCGCCAAGCTTACTGCGCAATATGATGCGGTGTGCCTGTACGACAACGGCAAGACTTGCCACAACGGCAAGCTGACGCTGGGTGAGAACATCGGCGATCTCGGCGGGATCTCGATGGCGTACCAGGCGTACAAGCTGTCGCTCAAAGGCAAGCGCGCGCCAATCATCGACGGCCTGACTGGCGACCAGCGCTTCTTCCTCAGCTACGCGCAGGCATGGCGCTGGAAGTACCGGGACGCATTTGCGCGGCAGCTGCTGCAGACCGACCCGCATTCGCTGGCCGCGGCGCGCGTCAATGCGGTGCTGCGCAATTTCGATCCTTGGTACAAGGCGTTTAACGTGAAGCCGGGCGACAAGATGTATTTGCCGCCCGCTCAGCGCGTGCGAATCTGGTAGCAAAGTGTGTCCGCCGGCCCGCCGGCGGACACGAACTTGCGGTTAGGCCTTGACCGGCGCCCGCTTGCGCGCGGCGGGCTTGCGTGCCGCCGTCTTGCGCTTGGGCGCCGTCTTGCGCTTGGGCGCCGACTTGCGCGCGGCGGGCTTCTTGGCCGCCGTCGCACTGCGCGCGGATGCGGTCGACTTCGCCGCAGCGGAGCGCGGCTTTGCGGCCGTCTTCCGCTTCGCCGGGCTCTTGCGCGCGGGGGGCTTGCGGGCCGACGTCGCACTTTTCGCGGCTTGCGGACGCGACGAGCTACCATCATCGCCCCATTTGCCTGACATCACTCGTTGCGCGGCGTCGGCAACCGCTTCCGCAATGATCGAGCCGAGCTTGGTTGCGCTCGACATCATGTTGGTCGCGGCCTGGGACGCCGTGTCCGCGGCATCGAGGCCGGCATCGCGGATCGCACGGCGCGCCTTCGGGCTTGCGCTGATCGCCGCGGCCGCAGCTGCGAGCCCGGCGGCAAGCATTTCCTTGCTCATCGCCGCCTTGGCGAGCTTATCGACCGTGGTGCTGCCGGACGAACCCGAAGAACCCTTGCGTGCGGATTTAGCCATCGCTTCATCTCCCTAGAGTCGTTCCCGAAAAAGACACTTCAAAGCCGTAACGGTTCCCGAATGATAGCCCGTGCGGCGCAAATACACATTATCCGTGCGGCGTGAATTCAACCCTACGGGACTTTCCGGAGAGCAGATATGTTAAAGGGCACCGCCGCGCGATGCAGCGGTGCCCTTCGACATGGTCAGCGGCCGAAGGTGTGGCCGTTCGTTTGGCTATCAGGGCCTGCGAACACCCCTCTCCGACCTCCCTGCTGAACCATGAGACATCGGATCACCTCCTTTCGCTGCGTTGAAGCCGTTGCGAACATGAGTCTTCGCGCGGTCAAACGCAAGACTTGTAATGAGGTGAACATTCGGCAATTCTCTTGCGCTTCGAGAGCCCGGCAATGTCAAGTCCGGCAGTCCTCGATCACCCGGGATATCTCCGACCAGGACGGCACGACCAGCGCCGGCGCGGAACCGATGCTAAAGGCGACGCGGCCGCGGCTGAATGCAATCGCGTCGAGCATCGGATCGAAGGCGCCCAACTCGGCGGTCAAACGCGCGGTCGCGGGGTTGAAGCTGGCCGGCGCATTGCGGCTCTGCGTGCTGGTCCAAATCGACAGGAACGGCGCGGCTGCGCTCGCCGGTTTGGCAAGGGCAACGCGGCGTGTCGCGCGGGTGCAGCGGATCGTGATTTGCGGCTGCAAGCTTGCGCCGACAAACGTCGTCTCGCTGCCGTCGGCGGTCGCAGCGTAGCTCCAATCGCCGCCGATGGGCGTGGCGACGCTGTAATCCACCGCGGGAGCGGGAGCCTGGGTTTGCGGGGAGGCGGCGAGCGCGGGCGCAAGCGCAAGCGCGGCGAACATGCTGAAACTCATGGGTCCTGCTTTTACCGGCTCAGTTTGTCGACCTTGGCCTGAAGCGCGGCAAGCTCGGCCTTCAGCTGGTCCATGTCGTTGTCGACTGGCGACGCTTGCGCTTTCTTGTGGCCCGCGAAAACCTGGGCAGCCTCTTCCAGCATCGTCATGTTGCGCTTGGCGATATCGGCGAGCACGTTGCCGCCGAATGCATCGCGCACCGCGCTTTGGTTGCGCTGGAACGAGTCCATCGCCGCCTCGAGATACTGCGGCACGTAATTTTGCATCGAGTTGCCGTAGAGGCCGATCAGCTGCTTCAAGAAATTGATCGGTAACATCGTGCTGCCGTGCGATTCCTCGTCGACGATGATCTGCGTCAGCACCTGGCGGGTGATGTCTTCGCCGGTCTTGGCGTCGACCACTTCGAACTCGCGGCCCTCGCGCACCATGTGCGCCAGCCGGTCGAGCGTGATGTAAGCCGAGCTTTCGGTGTCGTAGAGACGCCGGTTGGCGTATTTCTTGATCGTCACCTTGCCGGTGGACTTGGACATGGATCGCTCCCAAACTCTTGGGCCATGGCCCTACTACCGGAGCATAGTGCGCTGCAACATGAACGCGCCGGACGAAGGTCGCCCCGCCCCCTGCCGCTGTTCCTCGACCTCGTCCGGCAGGTTGCGGCAAAAGACGCCGAACTGGCGCGCGACGCGCTCGCGGGCCTCCGCGCCTACGAAGCCGCCGAGCGCCGCCCCGCTTCCGCACCGAAACCCGAGATCACCAGGGTAAGCGGCGCGTGTCTGCGCGATCACGGCGGCGAAGGGCCGCTGGCCGTCCTCATCCCGTCATTGATCAACCCACCGCGGATCCTCGACCTCGACGCGGAAGTCTCGTTGACGAACGCGGTCGCCGCCATGGGCCGGCGCGCACTCCTCCTCGACTGGGGCGCGGCGGAGCACCGCTCCAAGCTCGGCGTTGCCGGCCATATCGAGCAACTGTTGCTGCCGTTGCTCCGCAGCATCGGCGAGCCCGCGGCGCTCATCGGCTATTGCCTTGGCGGGACGATGGCCATCGCGGCCGCGAACCTGGTCAACGTGGATCGGGTCGCGACCTTGGCCGCACCGTGGAACTTCGCGCGTTATCCCGAGCCTTCTCGAGCCGCGCTGGCGGAGATGTGGGGCCATTCCGAGCCTGCCGCCCGGCGACTCGGCGCGCTTCCGATGGAAGTGCTTCAGGCGGCCTTCTGGTCGCTCGATCCGGAGCGCACGGTGAGTAAATTCGCGGAGTTTGGACGGCTGGATCCGAAGGGCGCCGAGGCACGCCGTTTCGTCGAGCTCGAAGATTGGTCCAACGAAGGCGAGCCCCTGCCGTACCCCGCAGCGAGAGAGCTGATCGAGGACCTGTTCGGTCGCGATCTTTCGGGAAGCGGCAACTGGCGGGTCGGCGGTCAGCTGGTCAGCGACGAGTTCGGCGGCGCGTCGATGCACTTCCTGGCGGCGCGCGACCGCATCGCCCCACCCGAGACCTCCGCAACCGGGCCGGCAAACTTCATTGCCGCGGGCCATGTCGGAATGATCGTCGGGTCCAGTCGAGAGCGACTTCACGACGCGCTTCGCGGCTTCCTCGAGCCCGCTTGCCGCTGAGGACTCGCCTCGCTAAGTCGCCCCTCACGCACCCGTAGCTCAGCTGGATAGAGCGTTGCCCTCCGAAGGCAAAGGCCACAGGTTCGAATCCTGTCGGGTGCGCCACCTTGTTTTTTGCGCCGCAATGGCCCGTCTTCGAAGAGGATGACGAGAGAGTGACGCCGAGTTTCAGCATCATCACCACCTGCAAGGGCCGCCTCGAGCATTTGAAGCGAACGCTGCCCAGGATGCTCGTGCAAGACGCCGAGGTGATCGTGGTTGATTATTCGTGTCCCGAAGGCACGGCCGACTTCGTGGAGCGCGAATATCCACAATCAAAGGTTGTGCGCGTCATAGGCGAAAAGGGCTTTTCCAACTGGAAGGCCCGCAACCGCGGAGCGCAGGCGGCCTCGGGCGACGTGCTGGTTTTTTGCGACGCCGACACCATCCTTGCAGAAAACGCCGTGCAACAGCTCGCAGGTTCACTGCCCCCCAAGACGTTCGGCTTTTTCACCCGCTTGGCCACTGAAAAGTTCAACCGCAGCGGCACCAGGCTCGCAAAAAACCAGATGCGCGGATTCCACGTCATCCCGGCCCCCGCGTTCAAGGCGCTCGGCGGTTACGACGAAGTCGTCGAGGGATACGCGGCGGGCGGCGACACGGACCTCGAGGACCGGATGATCCGGCGCGGCCTCAAGGGCCATCAGCTGGGCGACGGCATCGTCGAGGATGTGATCGAGCATGCGGCGGAGACGCGCTTCACCTATCACGACGACCCGATTGCGCTGAGCTATGCTGCGGGCCTCCTGTACCGTCGTGCCAAGCTCGCGTTGCTGAACATCCTGAGGAAGCCCAACCTGCCGCTCAAGACGCGGCAGAATTTGTACCAGACGGCGCGGATCGCCGCCGCCGATATCGCCAAAGGAAAGAACAGTACGTCGATGAACGTCGCGTTCGAGAAGCGCGTGATCGGCATGCCGAGGCAGCTCGGCTTCGAGCGAGGCCACCACAGCGCCTCGATCGTCGTGCGAATCGTCATGGACGGAAAGATCGACCGCCCGCCGGAATGAAGCGCGCCGTCAGTATTGCCCGTAACGTCCCCTGACCGACTGCAGCAATTTGGCGCTGTCGTAGCCGACGCCGTCCTTGAACACGATCTCGACCTTTTCGACATCGCCGATCTTCGCCGCGGGGTTGCCACGGACAATGATCAGATCCGCATTCTTCCCCGGAGCGATCGATCCGATGCGATCGGCCAGCCCGAGATAGGTCGCGCCATTCAGCGTCCCGATCCGGATCGCTTCGACTGGTGAGAAGCCGGCCTCGACCAGCAGCTCCAGTTCGCGCTGATCGGCAAAGCCAGGGATCACGCCGCCATTGAAGGTGGGATCGGGTCCGGCGATCAATAAGCCGCCGGCAGCCACGAACTGGCGCTCCAGGCCAAGGTTGTGCTGATACTTTTCAGCTTCCTCCTGACCGGGTTTGGTGCCAGCCAATCGGGCGGTGAGGTTACGGAGATACAGGTAAGACTCTCGCGCCTGCGGACTCATCACGTCCATCTGCCGCGCTTGAAGAGGGGCATGCAACGGCACGAATTGCTCAAACACGGGCAGCGTGGACGTGATTGCCACGTGATGATCCACCAGCAGCTTGATCAGCGCGTTGGCTTCCGGGCTGCCCGGTTTCATCGCCAGCAGCGTTGGACCACCAGCTTCGTCGGTGCATTTGTCCGGCTGTTTGCCAGGATCGAGTTGCGTGTTGACGTAGAAGCCATGCTCCAAATTATCGATCCCCAGCTCGACCGCTTCGGGATACGTCACCGAGCACAAATGGCCGGTGACCTTGAGGTGGTAACGATGCGCCTCGTCGATCGCGGCTTTGAGCTCGGCGCGCGTGATGTGCATGTAGGCCTTGAATGAATTCACGCCCTGGTCGGCCCAGAAGGCAACCTCCTTCCGCGCGTCCTCGGGCGATGTGATCTCGTGGGCCTGGATGAAGAACGCGCCTGGTCCCTCCAGATAGGGGCCGGTCACATCGATATGTGGACCAACCAGATGACCCGCGTCGATCTCACGTTTGAGGCTAAGGTCGGTGTAGGTCTCGACGCTGCCGGTGGTTCGCATCGTCGTCACCCCGTTCGCGAGGTAAAGCCGCGGCGCGCTGAACGACATTTGCGGGACGATCAGCGGATTCTCGGAGTTGGCCGATGCGTCGATGTTCGGCCGCTGGATGTAAAAGAGGTGGTTATGCATGCCGACTATGCCGGGCATGACGCTCGCGCCGGCGAGATCGAGGATCTGATAGCCTTGAGGGATGGCAGCCGAACCCGGCTGCACCGCGGCGATCAGCGCGCCGTCGATGAGGATGGTCTGATCTTCGACCGCCGGCGCGCCGGTCCCGTCGATCACTCGCGCGTGAGCGAGCGCGATGCGCCCGGCGGGCACACGCACATACCGCTGAAGTTCGGATGCAACTGGGACCGGCGGCGCAAGGACCGGCGCGGCGCTGGCGACCGAATTAATGGCGATAGCAG
>Ga0070667_100001256_pt1 | contig 23016 bp, 20 predicted proteins | sample KBSS33metaG_FD_64659 | JGI IMG/M metagenome (GOLD analysis project Ga0070667, IMG submission 64659) | Switchgrass rhizosphere microbial communities from Kellogg Biological Station, Michigan, USA - KBS S3-3 metaG | ecosystem: Host-associated > Plants > Roots > Rhizosphere > Soil ... | reverse complement strand
CGCCTTCTTCAGCGCGGCGTCGGCCAGCGGCTTCTGCTTGGCGACGCTGGCGAGCAGCGCCTTCAGGGCAACGATCCGCTTGGCTTCGGCCAGGGCGCCGGCGGCAGCGCGGCCATCGACCACCTTCTGCATCTGCGCGCGCAAGGGCGCCGCCGCCGCATCGTCGTGGATGCCGTCGAGCACGGCGGCCAGCTCATCGAGGGCGGTGCCGAGCTTGGCGTCCAGGGCATCGGCGGGGGAGGCCTTCTCCTTCGCCTTGCCCGGCGCCTCGTCGCCGTCGCCGCCCGATCGCCGCTCCTGCGCGTCATCGCCATCGGCCAGCGCCATCGAGGGCAGCGGTGTCAGCCCCAGGTGTTGCAGCAGTCCCATCGAAATCTCCGCCGGTCGGTTCCGAGGCGCCGGACCATAGCACCGGGGTGGCCCCGCGGCCACTGGCTCATCGGAGGGAGAAAGGGTTATCGGGCGGCCAGGGAATCGATGGCGGCGGCGAAGCGCTCCACGTCCTCGTCGTCGTTATAGACCTGCATCGAGAGGCGCGCCCAGAGCGCGCCGCCGCGGGCGATCACCGGCGCCTCGATGCGGTGGCCGAAGAAGAGCGCGTCGCGCAGCCGCTGCGCGTTGTCGACGCTGCCCGGCCCGAGCCGCGCCGGCAGCGGCACGGTGACCATGCAGCCGACCATCGCTTCCGGCGTGGTCCAGGGCAGGCCCCAGCGCTCGCCCAGGCGCAGCGCGCTGCGCCAGGCGAGGTCGTGGTTCCAGGCACGCATCGCCGCCACGCCGAGCACATCGTGCATGAAGTCGAGCCCGGCCGGCGCCGCCAGCCAAGGCGAGGGATCGCGGGTGCCGGTCCACTCGAACTCCTGCAGCCAGTCGTCGTTCGTGATGCCCCAGGAGATCACACCGGGATGCAACGCCGCCTGCCGCTCGGGCGCCGCCCACAGGACGCCGCAGCTGCGCGGCGCGAAGCACCATTTGTGCAGGTTGGCGGCGTACCAGTCGACCCCGAGGGCGGCGATGTCGAGCGCGACCTGGCCGGGGGCATGCGCGCCGTCGACCAGCACCGGCACGCCGCTCGCCCGGCAGGCCGCCGCCATCGCCGCGAGCGGCATGACGAGCGCGGTCTCGGAGCTCACATGGTCGAGCACCGCCAGCCGGGTGCGCGGCGTGATCGCCGCGGCCAGCGCACGGACGTAGTCGTCGGGGTCGCGCGGCGGAAACGGCAGCGCTGCGGTTGTGACCGTCGCCCCGCGCTGCCTGGCGATGAATGCCGCGGCGCGGGCCACGCCGCCGTAGGCATGGTCGGAGAGCAGGATCTCGTCGCCGCGCTCGAGCTCGATCGCGCGCAGCACCGCGTTGACGCCGCTACTGGCGTTGTCGACGAATACCAGATCGTCGGCCGGCACGCCGAGGAACGCCGCCACGCGGCCGGCCGCGGCACGCAGCCGTGGCGCGGCCGGCGGCGCCGACATGCCGAGCTGCATCAGCTCGCGGATCATGTAGCGCGCCGGATGGCGCTCGATCTCCTCGAGGATCGCCGCCCGTGCGCGCATCACCGCGAGCGGCGTCACGCCGACCGTGCCGTGGTTCAGGTAGATGCCGCCCGGCTCGAGCGGAAACTGGGCCAGCAGGCCGTGGCCGAACTCCATGCCCGTGCGGCTACTGTCCACGCTCCGGCGCCGGCGCCATCGGGTCGCGCGGGGCAGGCGGCGGAACCGCCACCACGGCAGCGCGGTGAGGGATCGGCCGTGCCGGGTGAACGACGACGGCACGCGGTCCCGGCACGGGCCGCACGACCGGTCGGTAAGCCTCCCAGTGAGCGCGATCGCGATACCAGGCGCGACGGGGATAGTGCGCCGCCCAGTACGGACCGAGCGCGAAGGTGACGACCGGGATGCCGATCGCCGGGCCGTAGCCGAGCACCGGAACCTGGCGACGCTGGTAGGGATAGCCGATGTCGCCGGCATAGACCCAGCCGCGATAGCCGTTCGGCCCGATCACGTCGCACCAGGCGTAGCCCTCGGCGCAGCCCTGCACCGCGATCGGCGTGCCCGCGCCGTAGCTGGCGACGAGCGGATAGCCCGGGTCGGGCCCGGCGCGCATGGCGACGGCGTCGATGGTGCGTGCCTGCTGCGCTGCGGCGATCGCCGGCAGGAGCGCGACGAAGGCACAAGCGAGGGAGGTTCCAAGCTTCATGCCGGTCTCCGGAGCACTAGCCCCGGGTGAGCCGGAGCCCGGCGTCGAGGAGAAGCACTTCGCCGGTGGTCTTGGAGGCGCCGGCGCCCAGCCACCAGGCGGCGTCGGCCACGTCCTCGGGCGTCATCACCGCGTCCAGCGCCGAGCGGTCCTTGTAGAACTGCACCGCCGCGGCATAGCGCTCGGCGCCGAGGCCTTTCTGCAGCCACGGCGTCTCGACCAGGCCGGGGGCGATGGCATTGACCCGCACGGCCGGGCCGAACGCCCGCGCCATGCCGATCGTCATGGCGTTGAGCGCGCCCTTGCTCGCCATGTAGGCGAGCGACGAGCCGAAGCCCATCATCGAGGCGATCGACGAGACGTTGACGATGGCCGCGCCGGGCTGGCGCTGCAGCAACGGCATCAGCGCCCGTGCCATCTGGAAGGCGCCGATGACGTTGACGCCGTAGACTCGGTGGAACTCGGCCGCATCGAGGCCGTCGAGATCCTTGGCGGCGACGAACTTGGTGGTGCCGGCGTTGTTCACCAGGACGTCGGCGCGGCCGAGCGTCGCCTCGACCTCGGCGGCGAGGCGGCGGCAGTCGGCATCGAGCGCGACGTCGGCCTTGACCACGAGCGCCTCGGCCCCGACGGCGCGGCACTCGCCAGCCACCGCCTCGGCAGGTGCGATCTCGCGTGAGTAGTTGACGACGACGTTCCAGCCGTTCTTCGCATAGAGGCGCGCCGTCGCGGCGCCGATGCCCGACGACGAGCCGGTGACGACACAGACCTTGCGGGCATCGCTCATCGTCATTCCACCTTCGCGCCCGAGTCCTTGACCACCTTGGCCCACTTCGCGATCTCGGCGCGCTGGTAGGCGGCCAGCTCCTCGGAGGTGGAGCCGACGACGTCGAGGCCGATCTCGGCGAGCTTCTTGCCGACCTCGGGCGACTGGATGATCTTCTTCACCTCGACCTGCAGCTTGTCGACGATCGGCTTGGGCGTGCCTGCGGGCGCGAACATCGCGAACCACGACACCGCGTCGAAGCCGGGCAGGCCCTGCTCGGCGATCGTCGGGATGTCGGGCGCCGCCGGCGAGCGCTGCGCGCTGGTGACGCCCAGCGCCCGGAGCTTGCCTTCCTTCACCAGCGGCAGGCTGGACGGCATGTTGTCGAACATCATCGTCACCCGGCCGCCGAGCAGGTCGGGGATCGCCGTCGCCCGGCCCTTGTACGGGATGTGCGTCATGTCGATCCCGGTCATGGTCTTGAACAGCTCGCCCGAGACGTGGATCGAGGTGCCCGAGCCCGACGAAGCGAAGGTCATCTTGCCTTCCTTCTTGCCGAGGGCGATGAACTCGGCCAGGGTCTTCGCCGGCACGTCGTTGTTGATGACGAGCAGGTTCGGCGTGGTCGCGAGCAAGGTCACGGGCGTGAAGTCCTTGACCATGTCGTACGGCATCTTCGCGTACAGCGCGCCGTTGATCGAGTGCGTGCCCACCGTGCCAAGCACCAGGGTGTAGCCGTCGCCGGGCGACTTGGCGACGAAGTCGGCGCCGGTGTTCCCGCCGGCACCCGGCTTGTTGTCGACCACGACCGGCTGGCCCCAATCCGCCGTCAGCCGGTCGCCGATGAGACGCGCCAGGATGTCGGGCGCTCCGCCGGTGGTGAAGGTGACGACGATCCTGAGCGGCTTGTTCGGATAGCCGGCCGCGCCTTGGGCGAAGGCGGCGGGCGCGGCGAGCAACGCGGCCGCGGCGGCGAGCAGCCAGGCCAGGTGGCGGGAAATCGAACGTGTCATCGCGGCCTCCGTGTCCGGCCCATTATTCGGGCCGGCCGCGCCGGTGCGCCGAGGGGTTTCCCCGCTCAGCCGGCGGTTCGTGCCGCCTCGGCGAGCTGGCGCCGCCGCACCTCACCCTGGCGAGTGAACATCCAGCCGGGATATTCGCCCGGCAGGCGGCTCACCTCGTCGAGCCGCTTCAGCTCGTCGGCGCCGAGCGCGACCGCGGTCGCGCCGATGTTGTCGGCGAGCTGCTCGGCCTTCTTCGCGCCGATGATGACGCTCGTGACCACCGGCTGGTGCAGCAGCCAGGCGAGCGCGATCTGCGCCACCGAGACACCGCGCTTGCCGGCGATCTCGCGCATCGCGTCGATCGCGTCGTAGGCGCGCTCCTTGTCGACCGGCGGGAAGTCGAAGGCGGTGCGCCGGCTGCCGGCTTCGGCCTGCTGGGCGCGGCCGTACTTGCCGCTGAGAAAGCCGCCGGCGAGCGGGCTCCAGACCATCAGGCCCACGCCTTCGCTCTGCAGCATCGGCACCAGCTCGCGCTCGAGGTCGCGGCCGGCGATGGTGTAGTAGGCCTGCAGGCTCTCGAAGCGGGCCAGGCCGAGCCGCTCGGAAATGCCGAGCGCCTTCATGATCTGCCATGCGGCCCAGTTGGAGACGCCGACGTAGCGCACGTCGCCCTGTCGCACCAGGGTGTCGAGGGCGCGCACCGTCTCCTCGATCGGCGTCGCCGGATCGAAGCCGTGGATCTGGTAGAGGTCGACGTGCTCGAGCTGCAGCCGCTTCAGGCTCGCCTGCAGGCCGGCGACGATGTGGCTGCGGGTCGCGCCGCGCGCGTTCGGCCCGGAGCCGGTCTCGCCGAATACCTTGGTGGCGACGACCACGTTCTCGCGCCGGACCTTCAGGTTCTTCAGCGCCTGGCCGGTGATCTCTTCCGAACGGCCGCCGGCATAGACGTCGGCGGTGTCGATGAAGTTGATGCCGGCCTCGATCGCGCTGCCGACGATGCGCTCCGATTCCTCCTGCTGCAGCCGGCCGATCTTGCCCCAGATGCCCTGGTCGTCGCCGCCGAAAGTCATGGTGCCGAGGCAGAGCTCGGAAACGAAGAGGCCGGTGCGGCCGAGCGGCTTGTACTTCATTGCGTCCAGGGGTCGATGAGGCGGGAGGGCAGCATACGCCGCGTCGGTGGGCGCCGCGGGGTCAGCGCGCGCCGAACTGCGCGTTCTCGAACAGGTCCTTGAACTCGCGCGGCTGCGAGCGCCAGTACTGGTGCGGCGCCTCGACGCGAGCGCCGAGCTTCGCCGCGGCGTGCCAGGGCCAGCGCGGGTCGTAGAGCATCGCCCGGGCGAGCGACACCGCGTCGGCCTCGCCGTTGGCGACGATCGCCTCGGCCTGCTCCGGGTCGGTGATCAGGCCGACGGCGATCGTCGGCAGGCCGACCTCGGCCTTGACGCGCTGCGCGAACGGCACCTGGTAGCCGGGGCCGACCGGAATCTTCTGCTGCGGCGAAACGCCGCCGCTGGAGACATGGATCGCGGCGCAGCCGCGCGACTTCAACGCCTGCGACAGCGCCAGCGTGCCTTCGATGTCCCAGCCGCCGGGCACCCAGTCGGTGGCCGAGATCCGCGCCCAGACCGGCTTTGCGGCCGGGAAGGTGGCGCGCACGATGTCGAAGATCTCGAGCGGAAAGCGCATCCGGTTCTCGAGGCTGCCGCCGTACTGGTCGCCGCGCTTGTTGGCGATCGGCGAGAGGAACTGGTGCAGGAGGTAGCCGTGCGCGGCGTGGATCTCGAGCGCATCGAGGCCGAGACGCTCGGCGCGCTTCGCCGCCCGGGCGAAATCGTCGCGGATCTTCTGCAGGCCGGCGGCGTCGAGCGCCGCGGGCGGGTCTTCGCCGTCGATGTGCGGCACCGCCGACGGCGCCACGGCACGCCAGCTGCCCGGCTCGCCGAGCGCAATCTGCTTGCCGCCCTCCCAGGGCGCGCGGCTCGAGGCCTTGCGGCCGGCGTGGGCGAGCTGCATCGCCAGCTTGATCGGCGAGTGGGCGCGCACGGCGTTCAGCACCCGGGCGAGCGCCGCCTCGTTGGCATCGCTGTAGAGGCCCAGGTCGGTCGGCGTGATCCGGGCCTCGGGCGAGACCGCGGTCGCCTCGACGATCAGCATCGCCGCGCCGGACAGCGCGAGATGGCCGAGGTGGATGAAATGCCAGTCCGTCGCCGAGCCCTCGTCGGCGCTGTACTGGCACATCGGCGCGATGAGGATGCGGTTGGCGAGCCGGAGCTCGCCGATCTGGAAGGGGTCGAAGAGTCGGCTCATCGGCCGAGGTTAGCAAGGATCGGGCTCGGGCACGGAAGGGGGCGGCCCGAGCCCTGCCGCGGCACGCGCGCCCTGGGCCTAGCCGCGCAGCGCCCGCACCGCCGCGCCGATGACGGCCTCGACCGGCTGCACGATCTCCAGGCGCTGCACGTCGGGCTCGTCGGCACCGGGCGGCTCGAGGGTCTGCAGCTGGCTCGCGAGCAGGCTCTCCGGCATGTAGTGGCCGCTGCGGCCGGCCATGCGGGCCCGGATGACCTCGGCCGAGCCGTCGAGGAAGACGAAGCGGACACCGGGCGCGCCGGCACGGATCCGGTCGCGATAGGCCCGGCGCAGCGCCGAGCAGGCGATGACCAGCCCCGCCGGCCATTGCACCTCGTCGGCGAGGCAGGCGGCGATGCGCGCCAGCCAGGGCCAGCGGTCTTCGTCGGTGAGCGGCGTGCCGGCGCGCATGCGCGCGACGCTCTCCGGCGAATGCAGGCCGTCGCCGTCGATGAAGCCGAGGCCGAGCGCGTCGGCGATGCCGGCGGCGACGGTCGACTTGCCCGAGCCGGAAACGCCCATCACGACCAGCGCGATGCGCCTGGACCCGGCCATGTCAGCGGCGGCGCTCGAGCCGGCGGTAGGCGCTGAAATGGCGGACCGCGTTCTTCGCATCGCCGAGCTGCTCGTGCAGCCGGGCGGCGTTGTAGTGCGCGTCGGCCAGGTCGGGCGCGAGTTGCAGGCTGGTGTTGTAGGCGGCGAGCGCTTCCATCGGCCGGCCCTGGTCCTCGAGCGCGACCGCGCGGTTGAAGTGCAGCAGGGCTTCGCCCGGCTTGCGGCGCAGGGCCTCGTCGTAGAGCACTACCGCTTCCTTGTAGCGCTTGGCCTCGCAGAGCAGCGCGCCGAGGTTCAGATAGGCGTCGGCATGCTCAGGGTCGAGCGCGAGCACCTTGCGATAGGCGGCCTCGGCGGCCTCGCGATCGGTCGATTCAAGCGCCTCGCCGAGGCTGAACGCGGCATCGATCGAAGCGGCTGGCGCCTGCGGCTGCGCCGGTGCCGGGGCTGCCGTGCGCTGCAGGAACGTGACGCTGCCCTTCACCGGCGCGAACTGGAAGTCCATCACCCCCTGGCCCGAATCGGCCTGCCATTGCGCGCCGCCTTCGCGCACCGTGACGTCGTTGCCGACGGCGCTGATGCGCAGGCCGGCGAGCGGCAGCTCGGCCGGCAGCCGCTCCTTCAGCCGGCGCAGCGCCTGCAGGATCCGGCGCGGCGGGATCTTCGCCGCCTGCAGCTCGGCGGCGGTGCGCAGCAGCACCACGTCCTGGAAGGTGAAGCGGTATTCGTTGCGCGCGCCTCGTGCCGGCGCGACGAAGCCGGCAGCGATGAGGCTGGAAATGACGCCGCGCGAAAGGCCCAGCATCTCCTGGATGCTGCGGATCGTGTAGGGGCTGTCGAGCGGCTTGCGCGTCACTTCTTCGCCCGGACCCGGGCGGGTGCGGCGGCGACCTCTTCAGCGACCTTGGGCGCACGCTTGACGCCCTTGCGCTCCTTGGCCGCCTCGACCGGCGCCGGCTCGGGCACAGCCTTGGCCTGCGCCTTGCCCTTGGCGGCGCCGCGCGTGCCCAGGCTGGCGCGCAGCGCTTCCATCAGGTCGATCACCTGGCCGCCGGGCTGCGGCTCGACCGGCTCCATCGCCACCACCTGCTTGCCGGCGATCTTCTCGTCGATCGCGGCGAGGATGCGCTTCTTTTCCTCGTCCTCGAACATCGTCGGGTCGTAGGTGTCCTCGGAGATCTGGTCGATCAGCTGCATCGCCAGCTTGAGCTCGGCGTCGGAGACGGTGACCTTCTCGATCCCCAGCTCCTTCATCGAGCGCACCTCGTCGGCATAGAGCAGCTGCTGCAGCACCAGGCCGTCTTCCGCGAACCGCACCTGCACCACGTACTGCTTGCCCTTCCAGGCCCACTTGGCGAGGGCGCAGCGGCCGCTCGCGCGCATCGCTTCCATCAGCAGGTTGTAGGGCTTGGCGCCGCGCTTGTCGGGGGCGAGGAAGTAGGCCTTGTCGTAGAAGATCGGATCGACCGCCTTGTCGGGGATGAAGGCGACGATGTCGATGGTGTGGCTCGGGCTCTCCTGCAGCGCCTTCAGCTCCTCGGGCGAGAAGATGACGAAGCGGTCGTTCTCGAACTCGTAGCCCTTCACCATTTCCGCGCGCTCGACGACGCTCTGGTCCTTCTCGGAGACGTACTGCTGCTTGAGCCGCGAGCCGTCCTTGGCGAGCATGTTGAAGCGCACGGTGGCCGAGCTCTCGGTCGCCGAATAGAGCTTCACCGGGATCGAGACGAGACCGAAGGAAAGCGAGAGCGATGCGATCGAGCGGGCAGCCATCGAAACTCCTGATTGCACCGTTGCAACCGGTGGGGGATGCTGCGGCGGACGCGCAGCATACGGTCAGGAACCGGGCCTTGTCACCCCGACCGTTGCTATTCCGCCGCTGGGTGAAAACCCAGTATCTTCATCCCGGCGGCCAGCGTCTGCTTCGCCTGCCAATACCCTGCCCACGGGTCGGTCGTCTGGAAGCTCAGGTACTCGCGGGCGGTCGCGATGCTCCATTGCGCGCCGCCCTTCAGCTCCCGCAGCTGCTCCCAGGCCACCGGCATCGAGACGCCGAGGCCGGGCCGGGAGCGGGCCGAGAACGCCGTGGCCGTGGTCTGGCCGTGGCCGTTGCGCAGGTAGTCGACGAAGATCCGGCCGACCCGGTTGCTGCCGCCGCTCTTGGCGACGAAGCGCTGCGGAATCGTCTTCGCCAGGTGCTGCACGATTGCCTGCGAGAAGCCCTTCACCGCGTCGTAGCCGAGCTTCGGAAGCAACGGCACGACCACGTGCAGGCCCTTGCCGCCGCTGGTCTTGAGCCAGCCCTCGAGCTGGAGCTCCTGCAAGAGCGCGTGCACCAGCAGCGCGGCCTCCTGCACATGCCCCCAGGACACGCCTTCGCCCGGGTCGAGGTCGAAGACGACGCGATCGGGCTGGTCGATGCGCTTCGCGGTCGAGTTCCAGGTGTGGAACTCGACCGTGTTCATCTGCGCCGCCGAGACCAGCGCGTCGGCCGTGTCGACCGCGAGCAGCGCCGAGTGCCCCGGCCAGAGCGCCTTGTCGAGGACGCGCAGCCCCGGCATGCGCGTCTCCGGATGCTTCTGGAAGAACAGCTCGCCGGTGATGCCCTCGGGCGCGCGCACCAGGGACACCGGCCGGTCGACCAGGTGCGGCAGGATCTGCTCGGCGATGCTCTCGTAATAGCGCACCAGGGCCAGCTTGGTGAGGCCGGTCGACGGGTCGATCACCCGCTCCGGATTCGTCACCTTGATGCTGCTGCCGGCCCGGGCTGCCGACGCCGGCGCCACGCCCGGCGGGGACGACGCGACCGGCGGCACGCGCGCCACTTCGCGCGTCACCGACGAAGCCGGCTTGTCGAGGCGCAGTCCCTGGAACACCGCCTGGCGCACATGGCCGTCGGGCGTCCACTCGGCGAACGAGACTTCGGCGACGAGCTCGGGCCGCACCCAGCGCTCGCCGCCGGCGGTGCGCCGCGACCAGCGCCCGGGCTTGAGCGACTCGGCATCGAACAGCGGCTCGGCGACCTCGAGCTTCAGCAGCCGCGCATGCAGGTCGCGCCCGGTCTTCGCGTTCCAGCCGGTGCCGACATTGCCGGCGTACTTGAGCTCGCCCCCGTCGTGATAGCCGAGCAGCAGGCTGCCGACCTCGCCGCGGGCGTTTGCGCGGTCGGTGAAGCCGCAGATCACCAGCTCCTGGCGGGCGTGGCACTTGAGCTTGAGCCAGGTCTCGGTCCGGCCGGACACGTAGGGCGCGTCGCCGCGCTTCAGGATGATCCCCTCCAGGCCCATCTGCCGCGCCGCCTCGAGCATCTGCGCCGGTGCCGCCTCGAAGCTCTGGCTGAGCCGGACCCGGTCGAGAGCGTGGGCCTCGACGATCTCGCGCAGCAGGGCCCGGCGCGCGCGCAGCGGCACCTTGCGCAGGTCGCGGCCGGCATGAAACGGCAGGTCGAACACGAAGTAGTCGATCTCCTCGCCGGCCACGCTGTCGATCGCGTTCTGCAGGGCGTTGAAGTCGGGCACGCCGGCCTCGCTCATGACGACGATCTCGCCGTCGAGCCAGGTCGAGTCGACGCCCAGCGCCTCGATGGCGGCGGCGAGCGCCGGCATCTTCTTGGTCCAGTCGTGGCCGTTGCGGGTGATGAGCTTCGCCTTGCCGTTCTCGATGCGCGCCATCAATCGATAGCCGTCGAACTTGGTCTCGATCACCCAGTCCCCGGAGGGCGGTGCCGCCGCCAGGGTCGCGAGCTGCGGCTCGATCCGCGCCGGCAGCGCCGCCTTCGGCAGCGTCGTCAGGTCGGGCGGCGTCACCATGGCCGGCACGGACCTCGCGGCGGCCCCGCCGCGCGCGGCACGCGGCTCGCGCTCCTCGACCAGGCCGAGCGGCATTGCGACGACACTGTCGGGCAGGGCCGCGATCACGTCGTACTCGGCCAGGGGCCGCGCCCACTCGTCCTTCTTCTTGAACAGCATCCACGGGTCCTGGCGGTCGCCGGGCTTGGCGATCCGCACCAGCTCCCACAGGCCGGCGAGCTTCTGGCCGTGCAGCCGGAACAGGAGCTTGCCCTTGGCCATCCCTTCGGCGACATCGCCCACCGGCTCCCAGCTGCCGTGGTCCCAGACGATCACCTTGCCGGCGCCGTACTGCTTCGGCGGAATCGTGCCTTCGAAGTCGGCGTAGTCGAGCGGATGGTCCTCGACATGAATCGCCATCTGCATCTTCGAGGGGTCGTACGAAGGTCCCTTGGGCACCGCCCAGCTCAGCAGCACGCCGTCGTGCTCGAGCCGGAAGTCGTAGTGCAGCCGGCTCGCCCAGTGCTTCTGGACGACGAAGACCGGCGCCCCCGCGCCCTTCCTCGCCGGCTGCGCCGCCGCGGGCGCCTGGTCCGGCTCGGGCGTGCGCGCGAAGTCGCGCTTCTGGCGATAGCGGGCGAGCGGCGCGGCGGCCTTGTTCTCGGATGCGGCCATGGCGGCGCGAGGATGCCACACGACCTCGGTGCCCGCCGCTCGTCGGCGATCCGTAATCGCTCGTAAGGCACCGCAGTCGCTGGCCCTGCTCTTGCGTCTGACGTCACGCGGGAGCCCGTGTGACGTGATCCGTCAGCGCCAACCCGCTTCAACTGCAACCGATTGTCAGGCGCGCTTCAGGCGGCGCAGGACCTGGCCGATAGGGCGCCCCGCACGAGCGGGGCTGTGATGACAAGTGACGAATGACGCCTGACCCCTTCGTGTTGATGCTGAGCCGGATCCAGTTCGGCCTGACGATCGGCTTCCATTACATCTTTGTCCCGCTGACCCTCGGCCTGATCGTCGCCGTGGCGATCATGGACACCTTGCGCATCACCACCGGCCGCCACGACTGGCGGCGTGCGGCGCGTTTCTGGTACCGCTTCTTCGTCCTGGCGTGGCTGATCGGCATGGCCACCGGCTACCCGCTCAGGATGCAGCTCGCGCAGCAGTGGGCGGGCTACGGCGAGCACGCGCGCGAGGTCATCCACGCGATCATGGGGATGGAGGGCATGATCGCGCCGGCGATGGTGTCGCTGGTGCTGGTGCTGGCCTCGCTGGCGCATGGCCAGCCGGCCTTCGACCGCGCCGTCACCCGCTGGCTCCTCGCCGGCGTGATGCTGCTCCAGGGCGCCTGCATCGTCACGCTGAACGCCTGGATGCAGCATCCGGTCGGCACCGAGTTCGGCGCCGGCGGCGCGCAGATCGTCTCGATGCGCGAGATCTTCCTCAGCCCGACCGCGCTCGCCAAGGTGACGCACACGCTGAGCGCCGGGATGCTGACCGGCGCGATGTTCATCGCCGCCGTCTCGAGCTGGTATCTGCTGCGCCGGCAGCACCGCGACATCGCCCGGATCTCGCTGTCCCTGGCCCTGCCGATGGCGGCGATCGCCCTCGGCGCGGTGATCTGGAGCGGGCACGAGAGCGCGCGCGTGGTGATGACGATGCAGCCGATGAAGTTCGCGGCGATGGAGGCCCATTGGGAGCGCGACACCGGTCCCTCGCCGCTGACCTTGCTCGCCTGGCCCGACACCGCCCTGCAGACCAACCAGTTCGCGGTGACCGTGCCGAAGATGATGAGCTGGCTGGCGACGCAGAGCGACGAATCGCCGCTCGGCGTGCGCGACATGCTGGCGCTCGCCGAAGACCGGATCGTGCTCGCCCTGCGCGAAGGCGTCGGCCCCGACGGCGACGGCTGGCGCCAGCTGCACGCCCGCACCGCGGCGACGCGCAGCGACTGGCGCACGCTCTCGCCGGAGGCACAGATCCACGCCACCGCCCTGGCCAGCGTGCCGAGCGTGCCGACGCTCTTCGCCGGCTTTCGCGTGATGGTGGGGAGCGCCTTCGTGCTCGCCGTCGTCCTCGCCTGGGCGCTGGTGTTCCGGCGACAGGTGCTCCAGGGCAGCGAGCGAAGGCCTTTGCGCCTGCTCATGTTGGCGCTGCCCCTGCCGTGGCTCGCCACCTTCGCCGGCTGGACCGTGGCCGAGGTCGGCCGTCAGCCGTGGGTGATCTACGAGCAGTTCGCCACGGCCAGCGCTGCGCGCCTGCAGCCCGCGACCCCGGCCGTCGCCGAGCTGCTGATCTACTTCGCCGCCTACGGCCTGCTGGCGATGCTCTTCATCGCCGCAGGCGGCGCCATCCTGCGCGCCGGACCGCGCCGCCGGCTCTGGAGCTCGGCCTGGCAGTTCCGCCTGCGATCGCTGCTCGGCGACCGGCTGCAACGGCGAACGGCGGCGGCGGCGCGGGCGAGCGCCTGGAACGGCCGGCCGACGCCGGCCCGGTCGGGTCGACCGCTCAAGAGCCGGCGCCATCGCCCGGCCGATGGAAGGCTCAGCCGCTCCTGATCGGCGGACGACGCCCGCCATCGGCGAGCGGGCAGCGAGGCATGCGACGATAGCGTTCGACGTCTTCGTGGAGAACGCCTTGAGCCCCGAGTTCCAGACCGCCGCCTCGCGCGCCGCGGCCACCCTGTCGCTGCTGCTCGCGGTCGCCGGCTGCAGCGTCTTCAAGACCAACGAGGAAGCGCAGGCGGCCATCAACCAGCGCGTCGTCGGCATGTCGGTGGGCGACTTCATCGAGCGCTACGGTTCCTGGAAGGCCCGCCAGGTGCAGCCCGACGGCGCGGTCGAGTACGCCTGGATCTCGGCGACGACGACCGACCCCTACAAGGGCTTCTACGGCCTCGACGACCGCACCTGCTCGATGAGGCTCATCGCCGACAAGAACGGCCGGATCCTCAGCGCCACCATCGTCGACGACATGCCGGGCCGGACCACCACGTCGCGCTGCCTGGAGATCTTCAAGGCGACCTGAGGCGGCGATGACAGCGGAGCGGGTCGCGATCGTCGGCGCCGGCATCGGCGGACTGACGCTCGCCCTCTGCCTGCAGCGCGCCGGCATCGCCTGTCGCGTCTACGAGCAGGCGGCGCAGATCCGGCCGCTCGGCGTCGGCATCAACATCCTGCCGCACGCCACCGCCGAGCTGCGCGCGCTCGGCGTGCTCGAGGCGCTGGAGCGGGTCGCGGTGACGACGCGCGAAGCGGCGTTCTTCAACCGCTTCGGCCAGCTCGTCTACACCGAGCCCGCCGGGCGCTGGGCCGGCTACGAGACGCCGCAGCTCTCGATCCACCGCGGCGACCTGCAAGGCGTGCTCCTGGCCGCGGTGAAAGAGCGCCTCGGCAGCGACGCGGTCGTCGCCGGCCATGGCTGCGTCGGCGTCGACGCCGCCGGCGCCGACGCGGTGCGCCTGCGCTTTCAGGATCCCTCGGGTGCGCCGCTGCCCGAGGCCGAGGCGACGCTGGCGATCGCCTGCGACGGCATTCACTCGGCGATCCGCCGCCAGCTGCATCCGAGCGAGGGCCCGCCGCGCTGGTCGGGCGTCAACATGTGGCGCGGCGTGACGACGCACGCGCCGTTCCTGAGTGGCGCGACCATGGTCCGGGCCGGCTGGCTGACGGTCGGCAAGATGGTGATCTATCCGATCCGCAACGATGTCGACGGCCAGGGCCGCCAGCTCGTCAACTGGGTCGCCGAGCTGGAGGCGAAGGCGCCGGTCGAGCGCGACTGGAACGCCCGCGGCCGGCTCGGCGACTTCTTCGCCGCGTTCGCCGACTGGCATTTCGACTGGCTCGACGTCGCCGCGATGATCGAAGGCACCGAGACCGTGCTCGCCTATCCGATGGTCGACCAGGATCCGCTGCCGCGCTGGAGCTTCGGCCGCGTCACCCTGCTCGGCGACGCCGCCCATCCGATGGTGCCGCGCGGCTCGAACGGCGCCGGCCAGGCGATCCTCGACGCCCGCTTCCTCACCGACTGGCTGCTCGCGCAGGGCCTGACGCCCGCGGCGCTGACCGAGTACGACCGGGTGCGCAACGCGGCGACGGCCAAGGTGGTGCTGATGAACCGCAGCAACCCGCCGGACGCGATCCTGCGCGAGGTCCACGAGCGCTCCGGCGACCGGCCGTTCGCGCGCGTCGAGGACGTCGTGTCGCGCGAGGAGCTGGCGAAGATCGCCGATGCCTACAAGCAGGTCGCGGGGCTGAAGCGCTGAACGCTCGCCCTCCCAACGACCACGACAACGGAGACCGGCATGTCGCTGACCTATACCGAAGTCTGCAAGCTCGCCCTCGACCCCTCGACCCATCCCCGCGGCCGCCGCTTCCTCAGTGCCGCGAGCGGCCTGGTTCGCATGGGCCGCCGCCACTACGTCATCGCCGACGACGAGCAGCACCTGGGGGTGTTCGACCCGCAGGCGGGCGGGCCGGTGCAACTGGTGCGGCTGTTCGACGGCGACCTGCCGGAGTCGGCGAAAAAGCGCAAGAAGCAGAAGGCCGATCTCGAGAGCCTGATGCTCCTGCCGCCGTTGCCGCGCTGCCCGGGCGGCGCCCTGCTCACCCTCGGCTCCGGCTCGCGTCCCAATCGGCGGCGCGGCGCCCTGCTCGGCCTCGACGCCACCGGCGCCCTGCTCGGCCAGGTGCGGGTGATCGACCTCGAGCCGCTCTACGCACCGCTCGGTCGGCGCTTCGACGAGGTCAACATCGAAGGCGCGCTGATCTGCGACGACGACCTGATGCTGTTGCAGCGCGGCAACAAGGGCGGGCCGAACGCGACGATCCGCTTCGCATGGCGCGAGATCGAGCCGTGGCTGCTCGGCGAGGCCGACGACCCGCCCGAGCCGCGGCTGGTGCGCGAGTACGACCTCGGCCGGGTCGACGGCATCCCGTTCGGCTTCACCGACGCCACCCTCCTGCCCGACGGCGGCGGCTGGCTCTTCAGTGCGGTCGCCGAAGACAGCGACAACGCCTTCGACGACGGCGCCTGCCTCGGCGCGGTGATCGGCAGCGTCGGCAGCGACGGCGCGTTGCACCCGATGCAGGAGCTCGCTCCCCGACGCAAGGTCGAAGGCCTCGAGGCGCGACTGATCCACGGCAAGGTCGTGGTCGGGATGGTCACCGATGCCGACGATCCCGAGCAGCCGGCGGAATACGGCACCACCGTGCTCTAGCCGACATCGCGAACCACCCTCCCCGGACCTCGGAGACAAGCGCTTGAACCCGACCGATCCTCTGCGCCGCCGCGGCCTGCTCGGCGCCCTTTCCATCGGCGTGCTCGGCAGCGCCGGCACCTTCCCTGCCCTCGGCCAGGCGGCCTGGCCGGGCAAGCCGGTGCGCATCGTCGTGCCCTACACGCCTGGGACCGGCATGGACATCCTGGCACGCACCCTCGCGCCGCACCTGCAGGCGGCCTGGGGACAGGCGATCGTCGTCGACAACCGCCCGGGCGCCTCCGGCAACCTCGGCGCCGGCGCGGTGGCGAAGTCGCCGCCCGACGGGCTGACGCTTCTCATGGGCGTGAACACGCTGATCATCAACCCGGCGCTGTACGCGAACATGACCTACGACCCGCTCAGGGACCTGGCGCCGATCGGCCTGGCGGCGACCGGCTCGTTCCTGCTGGTGGCGAGCAGCGCTTCGAAGCTGAAGTCGGTGGACGACCTGGTCAAGGCGGCGCGGGCCCGGCCCGGCGCGCTCGACTACGCCTCGCCCGGCATCGCCACGCCGCATCACATGGCGATGGAGCTGTTCAAGCTGCAGGCCAAGGTCTCGATCACCCACATCCCGTTCTCGGGCACCGCCGGCGCGGTGAACGCAGTGCTTTCGGGCGACGTGCCGCTGATGTTCCTGCCGGTGCACGTGGCCATGGCGCAGGTGAAGGGCGGGCGGCTGGTCGCGCTCGCCGCCGCGGGCGACAAGCGCTCTGCGCTCGCGCCCGAGTTGCCGACCCTCGCCGAGCTCGGCTTCAAGGGCGTCGAGGCCGACCTCTGGTACGGCATGCTGGCGCCGGCGGGAACGCCGGCCGAGATCGTCGCCCGGATCAACGCCGACATGCGCGCCGCGCTCGCCCTGGCCGAAGTGAAGACCGCGCTCAGCGCCCAGGGGATGGAGATCGCGCCGAGCTCGCCCGAGGAGATGGCGGCGCTGATGCGGCGCGACGCCGCCCGCTGGGCCGCGGTGGTGAAGCAGGCCGGCATCAAGGCCGAATAGGCGCCACGGAGGAGGCAGCGACGATGAGTGCGAACCCTCCAGGCCGCGCGGCCTGGCCCGAGCTCCGCTTTGTCGAATGGCGCGACAGCGGCGCGACTCTGCAGCTCTGGACGCAGATCGTCGGCAAGCTGCGGCTCGCGCTCTCGCCCTGGCTCAACCACGGCTGGCAGGTGCCGCTCTACGTCAGCGCCCGCGGCCTCGGCAGCTCGGCGATGCATGTCGGCAACGACAGGATGGTCGAGGTCGAGTTCGATCTCGTCGACCATCGTCTGGTGATCCGCTCCTCCGACGCCGCCGAGCGCGGCTTCGCGCTCGCGCCGATGTCGGTCGCGGCCTTCTACGGGCGCTTCGTTGCCGAGCTCGCCGCGATCGGCGTCCGCGTCGCGATCAACCTGCGGCCGAACGAGGTGGCCGATCCGATCGCCTTCCCCGAGGACGAGACCCATGCCGCCTACGAGCCGGCGGCGGTCCATGCCCTCTGGCGGGCGCTGGTGCAGGCCGATCGGGTGTTCCGCCACTTCCGCAGCGGCTTTCTCGGCAAGGCGAGCCCGGTGCATCTGTTCTGGGGCGCGTTCGACCTGGCCGTCACCCGCTTTTCCGGCCGGCCCGCGCCGCTGCACAAGGGTGGCATCCCCGGCCTTCCCGACGCGGTGACGCGCGAGGCCTATTCGCACGAGGTCTCGAGCGCCGGTTTCTGGCCCGGCGGCGACGCCTATCCGCAGGCGGCGTTCTATTCCTATGCCTACCCCGCGCCGCCGGGCTTCGATACCGCGCCGGTCGAGCCGAGCGGCGCGGTCTGGTCGGCGGAAATGGGCGAATGGCTGCTGCCCTACGAAGCGGTGCGAACTGCCGCCGACCCCGACGCCGCACTGATGCGGTTCCTGCAGACGACCTATCGCGCCGCCGCCGACCTCGGACGCTGGGACCCGGCGCTCGAGTGCGCGCTCGGCATGCCGGGACGGCCGCGCGAGGTTTGACCCGCCCCTAGGCGAGCGCCGGCGGCGCCGCGGCCGCGGCACCGGCGACGACCTCGTCGGTGCGCACCACGAAGTGCTCGAGCGTGTTCGGCCCGAATGCGGTCGTGAGCGCCACGTCGCAGGCGTCGCGGCCGCGGGCCATCAGCACCCGGCCGATCCGCGGCGTGTTGTTGCGCGCATCGAAGGTGTACCAGCGATCGCCGAGAAAGGCCTCGAACCAGCCGGCGAAGTCCATCGTTCCATAGGGCGGCGGCGTGCCGATGTCGCCGAGGTAGCCGGTGCAGTAGCGCGCCGGGATGTTGAGACAGCGGCAGAACGCGATCGCCAGGTGGGCGTAGTCGCGACAGACGCCCTTGCCTTCGCGATAGACCTCCCACGCGGTCTTGGTGTTGCGCGCATGCTCGTAGCCGAACTCGATGTGCCGGTGCACGAAATCGCAGATCGCCTGCACCCGGGCCCAGCCGGTCGGCCCGGAGCCGAACCGCTTCCAGGCGATGTCGGACAGGAGGTCGGTCTCGCAGTAGCGGCTGCCGAGCAGAAAGACGAGGGTCGATTCGGGCAGGTACTCGATCGGCGTCTGCATCGCGCTCGGCATCACCGGATCGGGCAGGCCGCTGTCGTTGACCAGCGCATCGGTCCTGAGGACGGTCCGCCCGGCCGGCGCGACGATGCGGCTGCACCAGTTGCCGAACAGGTCGCGGTACGCGGTCAGCGGCACCGGCGGATCGATCGTCAGCAGGTCGGGCCGCACCAGGTCGGACGCGCGCGAATGGTGGATGTTGAGCACCAGCAGCATCGGCGTCGGCTGCGGGCAGCGGTACGCCATCTCGAAACCGACCCGTATCTGCATGCCTGCCTCCTCGCGTTGCCGGAGGGATGCCGACAGCGCCGTCCGTCTCCGAGTATCCGCCCATCGGCAACGCAATCCGCGTGCCACTCACAATGGCCGGACTCATGACCTCCCTTTCCCCCTCCGGCGACACCCTGCTCGCCACCCTGGCCAACGGCGTGCGTGTCGTCGCCATCCCCCTGCCCCATCTGGAAAGCGCGAGCGTCAGCGTGTTCGTGCACAGCGGCAGCGCCGGCGAAAGCAGGAAGGAAAGCGGCATCAGCCACTTCATCGAGCACATGGCCTTCAAGGGCACGACCGGCCGGAGCTGCCAGCAGATCAACCTCGACGCCGAGCAGCTCGGCGCCGACGTCAACGCCCATACCGACAAGGACCACACCGCCTTCCACATGCGCGGCATGGCGCGCGATGCCGCGAGCTTCGTGCACATGCTCGGCGACATCGTCCTCGAGGCCAGCTTTCCCGAGGCGGAGCTCGAGCGCGAGCGCCAGGTCCTGCTGCAGGAGTACATCGAGGACGAGGAGGACCCGCTCTCGACCGCGTTCAAGCTCTTCGACCGGCTTTCCTTCGGCAGCCATCCCGCCGGGCTGCCGGTGATCGGCCTGAAGGGCAACATCGGCCGCTTCAGCCGCGACGACCTGCTCGGCTTCGTCGAGAGCCGCTACGTCGGCGCCAACGTCGTCGTCGGCGCCGCCGGCGGCATCGAGCCCGGCGGAATAGTCGCCGCGGTCGAGGAGACCTTCGGCGGGCTGCGCGCCGGCGCGTCCGCCCGCGTGGCGCCGCCGACCCATCGCGGCGGCACCGGCTCGAAAGCGATCGCCGGGCTCGGCCAGACGCACGTCGTCTACGGCCTGCCGATCCCGCCGCTGGCCGACGAGGCGCAGCACGCCCACGCCGTCGCCACGGCGCTGTTCGGCGAGGGCATGAGCTCGCCGCTGCTCGACGAGATCCGCGAGCGGCGCGGCCTCGCCTATCACGTGTCGTGCTCGGCCGACGTCACCGAGCTCGCCGGGCAGTTCGTGATCGAGGCCTCGACCGCGCCCGAGCACGCCGAGGAGTTCATGGTCGAGATGAAGCGCCTGCTGCTGCAGCAGGCCGACCGGATCGACAGCGCCGGCCTCGAGCGGGCGAAGAACCTGATCGCGGTGCGGCGCTTGCGCGACTGGGAGCGCACCGCCCGCCGGCTCGAGGATGCGGTGCTGGACGTCTTCGCTCTCGGCCGGGTGCGCTCGCGCGCCGAGGTCGCGGCGCGGATCGATGCGGTCGGGCCGCTCGAGGTGCGGCGCGCCTTCGCCCGCATGCTCGCCGAGCGGCCAGCGGTGGCGATCGCCGGCAAGCTGAAGAAGGGCCTGCCGGAGAAGGCGCGGGCCCTGTTCGACGAACGCTGAGCGACGACGCGCCGCGCTGCTGCGGCGAGGCGTCGCTCAGGCGACCGGCTTGTCGCCCAGCACCACGTCGCCGTAGGCGAACAGCGACGGCAGCCCGCCGGTGTGCAGGAACAGCAGCTTCTCGCCGGGCGCGAAGTAGCCCTTGCGCGCCAGGCCGATGAGCCCGGCCATCGCCTTGCCGGTGTAGACCGGGTCGAGCAGCAGGCCCTCGCTGCGCGCCAGCATCTGCACCGCCTCGACCATGGGCGCGTTCGGCACCGAGTACTTCGGCTGCCACCAGCCGCCGATTGTCACCACCGCCTCGCGCGGCACGGTCAGGCGCACGCCGAGCAGGTCGAGCACGGCCTGGGCCTCGCGGTGCACCAGCGGCTCCTGGTCGGCCGGGTCGCGGCTGGTGCCGATGCCGACGATCGGCGTCGCCACGTTGTCGCCGAGGAAGCCGGCCAGCAGCCCGCCGTGCGTGCCCGAGCTGCCCGAGCCGACGACGACCCGGTCGAAGGCGAGGCCGAGCTCGAACTGCTGCTGCTGCAGCTCCTGCGCGCAGGCGACGTAGCCAAGGCCGCCGAGCGCGTTCGAGCCGCCGCCGGGGATGACGTAGGCCTTGCGGCCCTCGGCGGCGAGCGCGTCGGCCACCTGCTGCATCGCCTTGCCCATGTCGCTGCCGCCGGGCACGACGCTGATCGCCTCCACGCCGAGGAGACGGAACATGAAGTGGTTGCCGTTGCCCTTCGGGTCGTAGCCGCCGGCCACCCGCTCCTCGATGACGAAGCGGCACTTCAGCCCTTCCTTCACCGCCGCCGCGAGCGTGATGCGGCAGTGATTCGACTGCGGCGCGCCGCAGGTGACCAGCGTGTCGGCGCCTTCGGCCAGGGCCGCGGCGACCAGGAACTCGAGCTTTCGGGTCTTGTTGCCGCCGGGAAAGAGGCCGAGCAGGTCGTCGCGCTTGACCCAGACCTCGGGGCCGCGCCCGCCCGGACATTGCGCCGCGAGCGCGGCGCTGAAGCGAGGCAGCGGCTCGAGCGGCGTCGGTCCGGCGGTGTAGCGGCGGCGGGGAAAGCGGGAAAGGTCCATGGCGCGGTGCAGGGTTCGTGGAGCGGCGATTGTCAGACTGGCTTAAGGCAGGGTTAATCCCCCCCTCCCAGCATTCACCTCAACGAACGGCGGCCGCGGGCTCGTCGCAGGAGTCCGAATGTTGGCCATGGCATCGTCATCGCGAGATCGAAACCCTCCCCTCCCGGCGAGGGCCGCTGCAGAGGCCTCACTGCGCATGCACGGACCCGGCACGCCCGACCGGGCGCAAGTCGAGGCCTTCATCCGCGCCGTGTACCGCGAGCGCTACGGCGCCGACGTGAACCAGTTCGCCCCGGTGCTCGTCAGCCTGGCCGACGACAAGGGCGAGGTGATCGCCGCCGCCGGGTACCGCCCGGGAGATCGGGGACCGCTGTTCCTCGAGCAGTACCTGTCGTCGCCGATCGAGACCTACCTCGTGCAGGGGCCGACGACGCTGCCCGAGCGAAACCGCCTGGTCGAGGTGGGACACCTCGCGGCCACGCGCGCGGGCGCCGGCCGGCGGCTGATCCTGCTGCTCGGGCCGCATCTGGCGGCACTCGGCTTCCAGTGGGTGATCGGCACCCTGACGCAGGAGCTGCGGCAACTGTTCCTGCGCCTGGGCGTCGTGCCGCTTTCGCTCGCCGAAGCCGATCCCGCCGTCCTCGGTGCCGAGACCGCGCGCTGGGGCAGCTACTACGACCACCGCCCGGTGGTGCTGGCCGGACGGATCGACGTCGCCCTGCAGGCCTTCTCACGACGACGGGCGCTGCCGTGACGGCCGCCCTGCACGACGGCGCGAAGAACTGGAGCTGGAGCGAGCTCGCGGCCGAAGAGGAAGCGGCGTCGCGCCGCCTGCGCCAGGCCGGCGTGCGCGTGCTCGCGACCGCCATGGACAACGCCCCGGCATTCGTGGTGCTCGACGAGGCCGCGGGCGATGCCGAGTGCGTGCACCTGCCCCTGCCGCTCTTCTTCACGCCGATGCAGATGCAGCACGCCGTCGTTGCGGCCGGCGTCGACGCGCTGCTCGTCGATCCGTCGCTGGCCGCGCTCTGGCCGGCGCTGCACTGGTCGGCGGTCGTCGTCGCCGGCCGATCGCTGCGCTGGGCGCGGCGCGAGCCCCGGCCGGTCGCCTTGCCGCTGGGCACCGCCAAGATCACCTTCACCTCGGGCAGCACCGGAACGCCCAAGGGCGTGTGCCTGAGCGGCCAGGCCATGGAGCAGGTGACCGAGAGCCTGGTCGCGACGTTGGCGCCCTTCGGGATCGAACGCCACCTGAACGCGCTGCCGTTCGCGGTGCTGCTCGAGAACATCGCCGGCCTGATGGCGCCGCGCCGGCAGGGCGCCCTGCTGCAGACACTGCCGCTCGCCGAGCTCGGCCTGAGCGGATCGTCGAGCTTCGACGCCGCGCGCTTCCATGCCGCGGTGCAGGCGCATCGGCCGCACAGCCTCATTCTCCTGCCGCAGATGCTTCGTGCCTGGTGCGGCTTTCTGACGCAGACCGGACAGCACGCGCCGACAGCGCTGAAGCTGGTCGCGGTGGGCGGCGCAGCGGTCGGTGCGCCCCTGGTCGCGGCGGCGCAGGCGCTGGGCATCCCGGCGTACGAGGGCTATGGCCTTTCCGAAGCCTGCTCGGTGCAGACGCTCAACCTGCCGGGGGCGCAACGTCCGGGCAGCGTCGGCCGGGTGCTGCCGCATGCGCGCCTGCGCGTTGCCGCGGACGGCGAGCTCGAAGCTTCCGGCAGCCTGTTCAGCGCCTACCTCGGCGATCCGACGCCCGTGCCCGCGTGGTGGCCTACCGGCGATCTGGGCCGCATCGACAGCGACGGCTTCGTCCATGTGCAG
>Ga0070667_100001255_pt1 | contig 23018 bp, 23 predicted proteins | sample KBSS33metaG_FD_64659 | JGI IMG/M metagenome (GOLD analysis project Ga0070667, IMG submission 64659) | Switchgrass rhizosphere microbial communities from Kellogg Biological Station, Michigan, USA - KBS S3-3 metaG | ecosystem: Host-associated > Plants > Roots > Rhizosphere > Soil ... | reverse complement strand
CCGACCCTTTGCAGGGTCTCCGGCTTGATCAGCACTCGCGCGCCGATCCGTTCGTTCAGCGCCGGGCTCTCGAGGATCGGCGTGCGCACGGCCAAGCCTGCCAGCCGGTCGGCGGCGGCGCGCACCTCGGCGATCGTCACGCTCAACGCACGAACACCATGGCGTCGTCAGCGAAGGCCTTGAACTCCATCGCGTTGCCGCTGGGATCGCGGAAGAACATCGTCGCCTGTTCCCCCGGTTCGCCGCCGAACCGGATCTGCGGCGGGATGAGGAACTCGACCCCGCTGTCGCGCAAGCCTTCCGCCAGCCGCGACCAGGCGCTCATCGACAGGATCACGCCGAAGTGGCGCACCGGCGTCCCGTCCCCCGCCGCAAGCGTGCTCGACTCGGCCGCCTCGGGCGCCAGGTGGGCCACGATCTGGTGGCCATAGAGGTTGAAGTCGACCCAGTTGTCGCTGCACCGGCCTTCCGGGCAGCCCAGCAGCCCGCCATAGAAGGCCCGAGCTTCGTCCAGGTCGCGCACCGGGAACGCCATGTGAAATCGCGGGCAGTTCATGGACGAGGATCCTAACGCCAAAATGCGGCGCTGCGACAGTCCGATGTTGCGATGCGGCGCCCGAATTTCACGGTGAACCGGCGAAGGGGGGATGGCGGGGGATTGACGCGCGCGTTGCGCAAATGCTCTACAGGCCTACGCGTGCGAGGCGACGCCTCCGCGGAACATCTTTCTTACGTCCAGTCGCCGAGAGCCTGTCGAAGGGCGGCTGGATCCGCGCGGCAGGCGGGAAGCACATCCGGATGGCCAATGTGACCGTGATCGGCGCCCAATGGGGCGACGAGGGCAAGGGCAAGCTTGTCGACTGGCTGTGCAACCGCGCCGACGTGGTGGTGCGCTTCCAGGGCGGCCACAACGCCGGCCACACCCTCGTGGTCGGGAACAAGACCTACAAGCTCTCGCTGCTGCCGTCGGGCCTGGTGCAGGGCAAGCTGTCGATCATCGGCAACGGGGTCGTCGTCGACCCCTGGCACCTGCTCACCGAAATCGAGAACCTGCGTGGCCAGGGCGTGGACATTTCGCCGCAGATCCTGGTGCTGGCCGACAACGCCTGCCTGATCCTGCCGATCCACCGCGACCTGGACCAGGCGCGCGAGGCCGCCGCCCAGAACAAGATCGGCACCACCGGCCGCGGCATCGGGCCGGCCTACGAGGACAAGGTCGGCCGCCGCGCCATCCGTGTCGCCGACCTCGCCGACCGCGAGGCGCTGGAGGCCAAGATCGATCGGCTTCTCGCCCACCACGAGCCCCTGCGCCGGGGCCTCGGCCTGCCGAAGGTCGACGCCGCCGCCCTGCTGGCCGACCTGGAGGCGCTGGCCCCCAAGGTGCTGCCCTACGCCCAGCCGGCCTGGCGGCTCCTGGACAAGGTGGTCAAGGACGGCCGCCGCGTGCTGTTCGAGGGCGCCCAGGGCGCGCTTCTGGACGTCGACCACGGCACCTATCCCTATGTGACATCCTCCAACACCGTCGCCGGCCAGGCCGCGGCCGGTTCCGGCCAGGGTCCCAAGGGCCCTGGTTACGTCCTGGGGATCGTCAAGGCCTACACCACCCGGGTGGGCGAGGGGCCGTTTCCCGCCGAGCTGTTCGACGAGGTGGGCAAGCACCTGGGCGTGGTGGGCCGCGAGGTCGGAACCGTGACCGGCCGCAGCCGGCGATGCGGCTGGTTCGACGCGGCGCTGGTCCGCCAATCGGTGATCCTGAACGGCATCAGCGGGGTGGCCCTGACCAAGCTCGACGTGCTGGACGGCCTGCCGTCCCTGAAGATCTGCACCGGCTACAACCTCGACGGCCAGACCGTCGACTACCTGCCCGCCGGACTGCGGGCCCAGAGCCAGCTCACCCCGATCTACGAGGAGATGGAGGGATGGAGCGAGACCACTCAGGGCGCGCGCACCTGGAAGGACCTGCCGGGCGCGGCGGTGAAGTACGTCCGCCGGATCGAAGAGCTGATCGGCGCGCCGGTGGCCCTGCTGTCCACCAGTCCGGAGCGCGACGACACCATCCTGATGCACGACCCTTTCCACGGCTGAGGGTCGGGCGAACGTAAGCCGATCTTTACCCTCCTGGTTGATGGTTTCTCAGCGCCCCGGGAGCCGACCTTAAGTGTTCAACGACGACTACAAGACCGTCCAACGCATGCTTCCGATGCTGCAGCGCGTCATGGTCGTCCATCCGAAGCCTGCGGGGGCGCGGCTGGTCTGCGACCTCATGCGCACCATCGCCCGCTCCGAAATCTACATCGCCTCCTCCCTGGCCGAGGGCATGGGGACGGCCGCCGCCGTCGATCCGCAGATCATCTTCGTGGAGATGTCGGAGACTGGCTTCGACGGTTGCGAGTTCACCCGCACGCTTCGCCGCAGCAACCTGGCCTGCCGTCAGACGCCGGTGATCATGCTGGCTTCGGCGGTCACCGCCGCCAGCATCCTGGCCGCGCGCGACGCCGGCGTGCACGAATTCCTGCGCAAGCCCTTCACCACCCGCGACCTGCTGCGCCGCCTGGAAGCGGTGACGCTGCGTCCCCGGGACTGGATCGAGGCGGTGATCTACGTCGGGCCTGATCGGCGACGGTTCAACTCCGGCGACTACCAGGGGCCGCTGAAGCGCCGCTCCGACACCCGGGCCACGCCGGAATCGGCCCGCATCCTCCAGGCTCTGAAGATCCTGAAGGCCGCGGTGGACGCGGTGGGCCACGATCCTGTCCAGGCGATGCGATCGATGCAGGCCCAGACGAGCGAGCTGCAGCGCGCCGCGCTCGCGGTGTCCGACGTCGAGCTGTCCTGCGCCGCCAGCGACTTCCAGCGCTACCTAGCCGGCGCCGCCCAGCCCCTGGTGGCGTCCGGAGTGGCCGCCGCCGCCGCCCCGCTGCTGGCGCTCACCCCGCCGGACGACGGCCTGGACGTGGACACCGGCGCGGAAATCGTCGCGGCCTGAGCCTCGTCGTCGCGACGACCGATCATCACGAACAGGCCGCCCTCGCGGCCGAGCGTCGCGGCCCAGGAGATCTGCGCCAGCCACGCCTCCAGCGCCCAGCGGTCCGCCGCGGGCGCGAACAGGTCCTCGTCCTCGTCGCCCAGAACCGTGCTCGGGTAGGCGCGCAGGTGCCGGACACCGTTGCGGGCGAACCAGCGCAGCACCTCGCCGTGGGTATGGCGATGCTCTTCGGGATGCAGGTACTGGTCGCGCAGCCACGCCTCGCGCCGGGCCGGCTCGGCCTGGCGTTCGCGCAGCACCGGATCGAACGGGATCCAGCGGTTCCCGGTCAGCCGGGCGACCAGGCGCCGCATCCGCAGCGGCAGGCGCGCCACGGCGTTGTAGAGCCCCAGAACGATGATCCCCCCGGGTCTGGCCAACCGCACCAGGCTGCGGAACGAAGCCTCCGGATCGGGCGTGTGGTGCAGGACGCCGGAGCAATAGACCACGTCGAAGGCGCCTGCCCTGAGACCCGGTCGGCGAAGGTCGGTCTCCACGAACATCGCCTGGGCCACGCCGAAGCGGCCGGCGGCCTCGGCCGCCAGCGCCAGCGAGGCGCGGGTGAGGTCCGCGCCGACCACCAGCCGGTCGGCGCGCGCCAGATAGAGGCTCATCTGCCCCGTGCCGCAGCCCACTTCGACGATGCGCGCGTCGCCGGGGATCGCCCGGTCGAGCGCCCGCGCGAATTCGCTCCGCTCCGCCCGGGTCCTCAGCCACGCCAGGCTGTCGTTGGGCGGATAGCCGGGGAAGGGCGCAGCCTCGTAGAACCGCCGCACGGTCTCGGTGCGCGCATCGGCCGGCAGGCGCAGGTCGGGGATTCCGTTCCGGACCTGATAGGTCGCCCCGCAGCCCTCGCAGGCCCAGGCCAGCGTCAAGGCTTCCGAGCAGGCCGGACAGGCCAGAAGCTCGCGCAGCCCCGCCACGGATCAGAAGATCGCGTAGACGAAGGGCGCCACGGCCTCGACGGCGACGGCCAGCACCAGGAAGGCGCCCGTCAGGCACAGGAACACCGCCAGCGGGATGAGCCAGCGGCGGCTCCCGCCGCCCCGCCACAGCCCTTGGGCCAGCGAGGCCGTCGAGCCGGCGATGCTGCTCAACACGATCATCTGGCGATGCATGCGGCCGCGCTTGGGGATCATGCCGTTTCCTCCTCTGGGTGGGTCGCGGGCGCGAGGGCCCGCTTGGCGACGCGGACGCCGCCGGCCACCAGCACGTCGACGCCGGAGCGGCGGAAGGTCGAATAGCCCTCGACCGCACGGTTCACGATCGGCTCGCCGGCCAGGTTGAACGAGGTGTTCAACAGGACCGGCGGTCCGGTGCGGCGGCCGAACGCCTCCAGCAGGCCGTGCAGGCGAGGGGCCATCTCGCGGTCCACCACCTGCAGGCGCGCGGTGCCGTCCACGTGGGTGACCGCGGCCAATCGCTCGCGCCACTCGGGCCGGACGGGGAACACGCCCGACATGAAGCGGGCCAGCCGCGCGCCGCCGGGCGGCAGGTCGAAGTAGAGGTGGGCGCTCTCCGCGGTCGCGACGGGGGCGAAGGGCCGGAACTCCTCGCGGTACTTCACGTCCTTGTTCAGCCGGTCGCGCACCGCCACGTCGCCCGGCGCGGCCAAGAGGCTGCGGTGGCCGAGCGCCCGGGGGCCCAGCTCCAGCGCGCCGTCCATCCAGCCCACCACGCGGCCGGCGGCCAGGTCGAGGGCGGTCTGTTCGAGGATCTCCGCCTCGCTCATCTCGGCGACCGGCAGGCCGTCCTCGCGGGCGATGCGCGCCAGGTCGGCGGCGTCGACGGCCGGCCCCCAGAACGGGTGGTCGGGCACGTCGCGGTCCGGGTTTCCGAAGTGGATGCGGTCGGCGTAGAGCGCCGCGCCCAGCGCGCAGCCGGCGTCGCCCGGCGCCGGCGGCACGAACAGGCGCTCGAAGCCGGACTCGCGCAGGATCCGGGCGTTGGCGACCCCGTTCAGGGCGACGCCGCCGCCCAGGCAGAGGTCGGGCAGGCCCGTCTCGCGATGCAGGTCCCGGGTCATCTCGACCAGCAGCTCCTCCAGCACCAGTTGGGCGCTGGCGGCGATGTCGGCCCAGCGGCGGCCGGCCTCGGTGGCCAGGTCGATGGGCTCGTAGGGGCTGCGGGGCGGGCCGAACAGCTCGATGAACCGCCGCGAAAACGAGCGGGCGGCCGTGGTCTGGTATTCGAAGTAGGAGAGGTCCAGGGCGAAGGCCCCGTCCGGCGTGCGGCGGATGACCTTGCGCACCTCGTCGGCGAAGCGGGGGCGCCCGTAGGAGGCCAGACCCATCACCTTGTACTCGCCGTCGTTCACCTGGAAGCCCAGGTAGGCGGTGAAGGTCGAGTAGAACATCCCCAGCGAATGCGGATAGCGGACCTCGCGGGTGAGATTGATGCGCGTCGGAACGTCGGGCCCGCGCTCGCCGGTCCCCACTGTCAGCGTCGCCCACTCGCCCACCCCGTCGGTAGTCAGGATGGCGGCGCGCCGGGTGGGCGCGGTGAGGAAGGCCGCCGCGGCATGGGACTGGTGGTGCTCGGTGAAGAGGATCCTCTTCGGGTCGACGCCCAGGTTGGCGCTGATGTGGCCGCGCACCCAGACCTTCTCGCCGACGGCGTTCTTCATCGCCCGGGCGAAGGCCTTGCGCCCCTGGGGCCAGGCCCGCAGGCCGCACATGAGGATGCGCTCGAACTTGAGCATCGGCCGTTCGTAGAAGACCACCGCGTCGAGGTCCTCAGGCTCCAGGCCGCCCGCCTCCAGGCACCACTCGATGGCCGCCATCGGGAAGGCCGCGTCGTTCTTGCGCCGCGAGAGCCGCTCCTCCTGCACGGAAGCGACGGGCAGGCCGTCCACCACCAGCGCGGCGGCGGAGTCGTGGTAGTGCGCCGAGATCCCGAGGATCTTCATCAGTATTGCCTGTGCAGCGCGCCGCTGCGCTCGGCGGCGACAGGGGTCCAGCCGGGGGCTTCGGTGCGGGCCTGGCGTCGGGCCGCCCAGGCGAAGGGCGGCAAGAGGACGTAGAACTGCAGGGTGAGGATGATCGAGGCGATGATCTCGGCCAGGCCGCCCGCCAGCCGCAGGTAGGCCTTCCACAGGCGCACGAGCCGCGCCCGCCAGAGTAGGGCGCCGGGATTCGTCGCAACGCGGCGAAGCTGGCCGTCGGTGTATTTCATGTGGAACGCCTCATCGCGCATCACCGCTTCGAAGACGGCCTGGGTCTGCGGGTCGGACCCCAGCACGTTGGCATAGAGGGCGAAGTCTCGCGCGGCGGTCTTCTCCGAGAGGTGCAGGAAGGCCAAAAGCGCGCCTGAGCGCACCTTCTCCACCTGCAGGTCGTCCAGCCCGCGCTCCCCCGGCGCCATCCACTCGGCGCTGGCGGATTCGCCCGGCCGGGCGGCGGTGGTGCGCAGCAACTCCAGGCCCCGGTTGCGGAACAGGTCGGCGTGGCGCTGTTCGTCCGCGGCATGGACCAGGAAGCTGCGGCGCAGGTGCGGATCGGCGGTCAGCTCGGCGGCGCGGACGAGGTCGCGTCCGCCATCGGCCTCGACCTCGGCGAACCGCAGCAGGTTGAGCGCGCGCCGGCGGGGATTTCTCCAGACCCAGCGATGGAGCGGCGCCATCGGACTGAACATGGGATCGACCCCGCTAAACCGTTTGCTACCCTGGCGTGGGAGGGCCCAACGCTGCAGCCGCCAACCTCCGACCGTCCGTCCTTCCGCCGTCGCGTCGCGCAAATCACGGTCGCAACGGCGGGTCTTGCACTCCTCGTCTCGGCCGTCTGCGCCGACACGGCCTGGTTCGATCGTCACTTTACGCCGTCGTTCCACCTGACGCGAGGCGACCAGCTCCGCGTCCTTTTGAATGTGAGACTCGCGGCCGCGGCGGTTGGATTCGCGCTCCTGACCGTCGGACGGGCGCTGGCGGGACGCCTGTTCGCCCGCATGACCCTGGCCCAGGCGCTGAGGGGGGTCGCACCGACCCTGGCGGCCGTGGTCCTGGCCCTCGGCGCCAGCGAGCTGATCCTGCGACGGGTTCCGGGCATGGCCCTCCAGCACATCGACATGCGGCGCGAGCCCGTGCGGCGGACAGACCCGGAGCTCGGCTGGGACTATCAGCCCGGCCGCGTCGGCCATGGCGCGCCGGCGGGCCGCCGGACGACCTACGTCCTCGACCCGGCCGGCTTCCGGGTCGCGGCGGCAGACCGGCCGGTGGACCCGACCAGACCAACGGTGCTGTTCGCCGGCGAGTCCTTCATCCTGGGCCAGGGCCTGGACTGGCCGCAGACCATTCCCGCCCAGGTGGAGGCGGCCACCGGCGTGCAGAGCGCCAACCTGGGCGTGGAGGGCTATGCGACCGACCAGTCCTACCTGCGGCTGCGCCGGGCTTGGCCGGCGTTCCGCCAGCCGGCGGCGGTGGTGTTCCTAGTGATGCCGCAGATCTTCTCGCGCAACCTCGACACCGACCGCCCGCATCTGACGCCTAACCTGTCGCGGGCGCCCGAGAATTCAAACTGGCGCCTGGTCCGGGTGCTGCGCCGCGCCGCGCCCTATCGCACGCAAGGCGAGATGGCGGCCGGCGTCGCCATGACCCGCAACATCCTGGCCGCGACCGCCGCCATGGCGCGGTCGAAGGGGGCGGCGATGCTGATCGTCGTGCCGCAGCCGCGGGCCGAGAGCCCGGCGGAACGGGCGCTGCGCCGCCGGCTGCTCGACGGCCTGGGCGTTCCGGTCGTGCTGGTCCCGCTGGACCCTGCATGGCGGCTGCCCAACAACCGCCACCCCGACGCCCGCGGCGCCGCGGCCATCGCCGGGGCGGTGACGCGCGAGCTGCGGGCTCGCGATGCGCGGTTCGCCGGGCCCCAGAGCATGCCTGGTTACACTCGAACCAGACATGCTCAATAAGTCTTTGAAATTAGAGCGTGACGGGCGCCGAAACCGCACACACCTTCGGCTGTCACGTCCTAGGCGTCGAGCAGGTTGCGCTCTTCGGCGGCCGCCTTCATCGACTTCTGCAGCTTCTCGAAGGCGCGCACCTCGATCTGGCGGACCCGCTCGCGGCTGACGCCGTACTCGCCGGCCAGGGCTTCCAGGGTGGTGGGCTCGTCCTTCAGGCGCCGCTCGGTCAGGATGTGCCGTTCGCGGTCGGTGAGCTCGGTCATCGCCTCTTCCAGGAGGCTCATGCGGATCGAGCGCTCCTCGGCCTCGGCCACGACGCTCTCCTGGCTGGGCGTGGTGTCGTCGGCCAGCCAGTCCTGCCACTCGCTGTCGCCGTCCGAGCGCAGGGGCGCGTTCAGCGAGGCGTCCGGCCCGGAGAGCCGGCGGTTCATCGAGATGACTTCTTCGTCGAGCACGCCCAGGCGGGTGGCGATCTGGTGGACCTGGTCGGGCCGCAGGTCGCCTTCCTCCAAGGCCGAAATCTCGCTCTTGGCCTTCCGCAGGTTGAAGAACAGCTTCTTCTGCGCCGCGGTGGTGCCCATCTTCACGAGGCTCCACGAGCGCAGGATGTACTCCTGTATCGAAGCGCGGATCCACCACATGGCGTAGGTGGCCAGGCGGAAGCCCTTGTCGGGCTCGAACTTCTTGACCGCCTGCATCAGGCCGACGTTGCCCTCGGAGATCACCTCGCCGATCGGCAGGCCGTAGCCGCGGTAGCCCATGGCGATCTTCGCCACCAGGCGCAGGTGGGACGTGACGAGTTGATGGGCGGCGGCGGAATCCTGATGCTCGCGCCACGCCTTGGCCAGCATGAATTCCTGGTCTTTCGCCAGCATCGGAAACTTGCGGATTTCCGACAGGTAACGGCTGAGGCCGCCCTCAGGCGACATCACGGCGATTGCGTTCAGATTCGCGGCCATGGCCAGGATCCCCTCGTCCGGACGTTCGGGTCGCCCACCGCGCATGCGGCTTCCACCACCCCCTCCAACTCTCCCAGATAGGGATTGGTTGCCGGGTGCGGAAGGCCGCGCTTGATGATGCGACTGTATATTCCCACTAGAATAGTCGGGTATTTAGGGAGCCGACCGTCGGGCTGCAAGGCAGGACTGCGACAGGAATCCTTACAACGCCGCCAGCAGAGCTTCCAGCGCCGCCATGTCGGCCGGCAGAGGGCTCTCGAACCGCAAGGTCTCGCCCGTGCACGGATGGACGAAGCCGAGCACGGCGGCGTGCAGCGCCTGCCGGGCGAGTCCGGCCTCGGCCATCGCCGCGCGGACCGCCGGCGCCGGCGGTCCGGAGCCGTAGACGGCGTCGCCTAGCACCGGCGCGCCGCGGGAGGCCAGGTGCACGCGGATCTGATGGGTGCGGCCGGTCTCCAGCCGGCAGTCGACGCGGGCGGCCAGCGGTCGCTCGGCGGGCCCGAAGGCGCGGGCCACCTTGTAGTGGGTCACCGCCGCCCGGCCGGCCGTGCGCACCACGGCCATCTTCTTGCGGTCGTGGGACGAGCGGGCGATGCGCCCGTCGATGACCCCCCGGGCCGGCGACGGCGCGCCGCGGGTCAGGGCGACATAGGTCCGGTCGATATCGTGGCGGGCGAAGAGCTCGGCGAGGCCCCGGTGGGCGGCGTCGCTCTTGGCGGCCACCAGGACCCCGGAGGTGTCCTTGTCCAGCCGGTGGACGATGCCCGGCCGCGCCACGCCGCCGATACCCGACAGGGTCGCGCCGCAGTGATGCATCAGGGCGTTGACCAGGGTGCCGCTGGGCGTGCCGGGCGCCGGGTGGGCCGCCATGCCGGCCGGCTTGTCGACGACGATCAGGTCGGCGTCCTCGTAGAGCACCTGAAGCGGGATCGCCTCGGGCAGGGGCTCCGCCGGCTCCGGGGGCGGGATCAGCAGGGCGTAGTCGCCGGCGGCGGCCTTGGCGGAGGCGTCGCGCAACGCCACGCCGTCGCGCGAGACCAGGCCCTGGGCGATCAGCGCCTGGACGCGCCCGCGGGAGAGCTCGGGCGTGCGGTCGGCCAGGGCCTTGTCCAGCCGGACGCCGGCGTCGCCAGGCTCCAGGCGCACCGTCAGGATGTCGAATTCGTCGTCGCCGGCGTCTTCGTCGGCGGCGGGGGGGCGCGGGCTCACCCTTCCAGGTGCCCGCCTATGCTCGAGCCCCGCGACATGCTGTTGGCCCAGCTCGACAGCAGGAATAGCTCGCCCGCGCCGGCCGCGACGGCGGCGGGGCCGATGTCGCGGACCAGGTGCTTGCGGAACCGCTCGCAGGTGGCCTCGTCGGCGTGGGTGTCGCGCATCAGGAGTTCCTGCACGTGCGCGTCGTCGGCCTCGCGGTCGCCGCTGAGGTCGCCCAGCCGCTCCAGCACCACCGGGTAGGCCGAGGGCGTGCGCGCCGCGTTCAGCGCCGCCGCCAGGATCAGCCCGTCGAGCTGGGTCGCCTTGTGCAGGGCCACGCCGTTGAAAATCAGGAACACCGGGGTCTGGCCCACGGTGTCGAACAGGATGCCGAAGAGCTGGCCTTCGACCGGCAGCATCCAGCCGTCGAACAACAGGCCCGAGCCGCCCATCTGGAACTGCAGCAGCCCCTCGCCGCCGCGGCGGATGATCCCGTAGTCGTGGAAGATCTTGCCCGGCATGGCGATGGACGGGCGGGTGGACCGCCAGAAGCCCTCATAGGTGGCCGCCCGCCGTTCGGTGACCAGGCGGGCGATGTCGAGGCCCGGCAGCGGCAGGCCGCTGACGCCGGAGCCATTGGTCTTCACCTCGACCGTCGGCGCTGCGGCCAGCTCCAGCCCGAACACCTTGGCCACGCCGTTCAGGTCGCGGTCCCAGTCCAGCATGGTGAAGCCGGCGCGCTTGGTCGAAACCAAGCGGGTGAGGTTCTCGAGGCTATGGGCCGAGGGCGTCACGGCGCCGGATGTCCAGCGTCCGACCAGCGACTTGTCGACGCCCAGCTCGGCCGCGAGACGGCCGCGACTCATCGACAGCGCCTTGAGCACCAAGTCGAGTTTCGCCGGGAAAGCGTCGGGCGCCGTCATGCGCTGAAGGTTCCTCATGCCGAGCAGAAATGCAACCCGTTGCGCAACCGGTGCACGCAGGTGCAGCGAGAAATGCAACCCGTTGCAGCCGCACGCGCCGGATTGCTCCGCAGGCTGCAACCGTTGCGCATGGCGTGGACGGTCGCTGCAACTGCGCACGAAGGGCCGACAAGCCTAGTTAATTCCCCAGGCGCAGAGAGGCGCGGCGGCGGCCGACAAGGCGGTCCGACAGGCGCCCTTCTTGCCCGGTAAAGTTGTTCGCCGCGGCGACGAGCTGATTTGGGACGGGACATGGAAACGAACGCGTTCAAGGCCGAGTTGGTCGCTCACCTGCCCAAGCTGCGGGGGCACGCGATCGCGCTGACCGGGTCCAGTGTCGCCGCCGACGATCTGGTGCAGGACACCATGGTGCGCGCCTGGCGCTTCCGCGACGGGTTCCAGGACGGCAGCAACATGGGCGCCTGGCTGAACCGCATCCTGCGTAACACCTTCTACACCGCCGCCGTCGCTCAGAAGCGCACCGTGCAGGACGTGGACGGCCGCTACGCCGCCCAGCTCTCGTGCAAGCCCGAGCAGGAATGGCGCGTGAAGTACGGAGAGTTCCAGGCCGCCCTGCTGACCTTGACGCCGGAGTCGCGCGACGCGCTGCTGCTGGTGGTCGGCGAAGGCCATAGCTACGAAGAAGCCGCCGAGATCGCCGGCTGCCCGGTGGGGACAATGAAGAGCCGCGTGAACCGCGCCCGCGAGCGGCTCGCCGAGCTCATCGACATGGACCTGCCGAAGGCGAGTTCGCGCGCCGGCCGACGCGAGCCGGCCGCCCGTCCGGCGAACCCGCGCCAACAGTGGGCGCCCACGGCCTCCGCCGCTTGAGCCCGCGCCAGACGTCCAGACGCCCACGGTCCCGGCCCGGCCCTGCGCCGATCAAGCCGCCCAGCGGCAAGGGAGCCGCGGACGCCGCCGCCCATCCGGTGCCGGCCTTTCTTTCCTTCGTGGTGGCGCGGATTCTCGAGGCCCGCGAACCGGATCGCCAGGATTAGCGCCGCTCCACCAGCCGGCCGTTCTCGATGGCCCGGTAGAAGCAGGACCGCGCGCCGGTGTGGCACGCGCCGCCGTCGCCCTGCGGGCGCACGCGCAGCAGCACCACGTCCTGGTCGCAGTCGATGCGCGCCTCGACCACCTGCTGGATCTGGCCGCTGGTCGCGCCCTTGTGCCAGAGCTCGCCCCGGGAACGACTGAAGTACCAGGCCTCCCGGGTGTCGAGGGTCAGCCGCAGGGCCTCGGCGTTCATCCAGGCCACCATCAGGATCTCGCCGCTGTCCGCATGGGTCGTCACCGCGCAGATCAGGCCGGCGGCGTCGAAGCGCGGCGCCAGGATCTCCCCGTGCTCGAGGTCGTGCTTGGAGGCGAGGGTGGGGAAGGGCGTCGGCATGGGCTGTATATGGCGTTTTTTCGTCAGGCTGCGCTAGCCTTGCGGGAGAGGAGGCGGGGCGCATGAGCCTGAAGGACTGGATCAAGGCCCGCGTGGCCGCCTTCGACGCCGCGGCGCGGCCGTGGGCTGATGCGAGTCCCCTACACGCCGGGCTCTACGAGTTCCTGCTGTTCGCGCTGAAGCAGGCCTGGGCCTGCCTGTTCGGCGCGGCGATGCTCAGCCTGCTGATCCTCACCCACTTTCTGTGGCCAGCGCAGGCTCCGCTCGCCCGCTACGATTTCCTGGTGCTGGCCGCAGTGGCCATCCAGGCGGCGATGCTGTTCACGCGCCTGGAGCAGGCGGAGGAGGCGGTGGTCATCGCCGTCTTCCACGTGGTGGGCACTCTCATGGAGGTGTTCAAGACCGCCCACGGGAGCTGGATCTACCCCGAGCCCAGCATATTGAGGATCGGCGGCGTGCCGCTCTTCTCGGGCTTCATGTACGGCTGCATCGGCAGCTACATCGCCCGCGCAATCCGCCTGTTCGAGATCCGCTTCGAACGCTACCCGCCGATCTGGGGGCCGTGGATCCTGGCGCTGCTCGCCTACGTGAACTTCTTCAGCCACCACTACGTCATGGACATTCGCTGGGGCCTGTTCGCCTTCTCAGCCCTGCTGTTCGGGCGAGCATCGTTCCTGTTCACCCCGGACCGAGTCCCGCGCCGGATGCCCGTGCTGCTGGGCTTCCTGCTGGTCTCGCTGTTCATCTGGGTCGCCGAGAACGTCGGCACCTTCACTTCGGCCTGGATCTACCCCAGCCAAAGGCACGGCTGGTCGCTGGTGCCCATCGCCAAGCTGGGCTCCTGGTATCTGCTGATGATGCTGAGCTTCGCGCTCGTCACCCTGGTCCACCGGCCCGAGCGGGTGGCGCGCGGCGCGACAGTAGAGGAAGACCTGCGCAGGGCGGCGGAATAGGCCGACCGCCCCTTGCAGGATGGTCCTCAGCGCTTGTTGACGAAGTCCAGGAAGCGCTGGCGCAGGCTGGCGTCGGTCTTGAAGACGCCGGTGAACTGGGTGGTGATGGTCGAGACGTGGCGGTGGTGCACGCCGCGGGTGGTCATGCACTGGTGCGCCGCGTCGATCAGCACGGCGACGCCGGCGGGGCGCAGGCTATCGGTGATCGCGTCGGCGATCTGCTGGGTCATGGTCTCCTGCGTCTGCAGGCGCCGCGCGAAGATCTCCACAACCCGGGCGATCTTGGAGATGCCGACCACGCGGTTGGTGGGCATGTAGGCCACGTAGGCCTTGCCCAGGAACGGCGCCATGTGGTGCTCGCAGTGGCTCTCCACCTCGATCTCGCGCAGCATGACGATGTCGTCGTAGCCCTGCACGTCCTCGAAGGTGCGCGACAGTTCCTTGGCCGGATCGGCCTGGTAGCCCTCGAACCATTCGTCGTAGGCGTCCACCACGCGCTTGGGGGTGTCGATCACGCCCTCGCGGCGCGGGTCGTCGCCGGCCCAGGCGATCAGGGTGCGCACGGCGTCCATCGCCTCCTCGCGGGTGGGGCGCTTGGCGGGTTCCAAGTCGGAGTCAGCCGATCCCACCAGGGTCCGGTCGCGAGCTACGGCGTCCATCAAGAAGCGTTTCTTTCCCGGGTCGAGTTGCGCCGGGGCGATGGCCCCGGAATGACGCGTGTGCACCCGTGTACGTAAGGCCCAGCTCCACGAGCGCAACCCCGTGGCCTCCCTCCGCAGCCGTCTGTATATGGGGCCGACGCCAACCCCGGCAACCCTTTCATGCGTAAAGCGTAACCATGGCCCTGACCCTCTACGACACCATGGCCCGCGAGAAGCGGCCCTTCGTCCCGCACGACCCTAAGCGGGTGACGATGTATGTCTGCGGTCCGACGGTCTACAACTACGCCCACATCGGCAACGCACGCCCCGTGGTGGTGTTCGACGTGCTGTTCCGCGTCCTGCGTCACCTCTACGGGGCCGACGCGGTGCTCTATGCGGCGAACGTCACCGACGTGGACGACAAGATCAACGCCAAGGCCCAGGCCGAGGGCGTGCCGATCTCGGTCATCACCGAGCGCTACCTGGAGGCCTACAACGCCGACATGGCCGCGCTGGGCGCGCTGCGGCCGACGTTCCAGCCCAAGGTGACCGAGAGCTTCGAGGCGATCGTCGCGATGATCGGCCGGCTGGTCGCCAACGGCGCGGCCTACGCGGCCGAGGGCCATGTGCTGTTCAACACCCAGGCCTACGCCGACTACGGCAAGCTCTCGCGCCACCCGATGGAGGACATGATCGCCGGCGCGCGGGTCGACGTGGCCCCCTACAAGCGCCACCCCGCCGACTTCGTGCTCTGGAAGCCCTCCAAGCCCGGCGAGCCGGAGTGGGAGAGCCCGTGGGGGCCAGGGCGTCCCGGCTGGCACATCGAATGCTCGGCGATGATCGAGGAGGCGCTGGGCCTGCCCATCGACATCCATGGGGGCGGCGTCGACCTGATCTTCCCCCACCACGAGAACGAGATGGCCCAGGGCCTGTGCGCCGACCACGCGGAGGAATACGCGCGGTTCTGGATGCACAACGGCTTCCTGAACTTCGGCGACGAGAAGATGTCCAAGAGCCTGGGCAACGTCGTCCTGGCCCACGACCTGGTGAAGCAGGTCCCGGGCGAAGCGTTGCGCTGGGCGCTGCTGGTCGGCCACTACCGCGCGCCGCTGGAGTGGACGGGCGATCTGATCGAGCAGTCGCGCCGTTCGCTTGACCGGCTCTACGGCGCGCTTCGCCGAGCCGCCGACGTGACGTCCGCGGCGACCGCGCCGTCGGCGAGGTTCGTGGCCGCGATCGAGGACGACCTCAACACCCCCCAGGCCATGGCCGAGCTCTTCGCCCTGGCCTCGGAGCTGGAGACCGGCGATGCGGCCGCGCGCGCCCGCGCCAAGGGCGAGCTCCTGGCCTCCGGCGCCCTGATAGGCTTTCTGCAGGCCGATCCCGAAAGCTGGTTCCAGGGCGGCGTCGACGACGACCTGAAGACGCGTATCGACGGCCTGATCGCCGAGCGGGTCGCCGCCCGCCAGGCCAAGAACTACGCCCGCGCCGACCAGATCCGCGCCGAGCTCACCGCGTTGAACGTGGAGGTGATGGACAACCCCACGGGCGCAACCTGGCGGATCCGGGAGCCGACCTGATGCCGGCGACGGTCGACTTCTACAACCGCCGCAAGGGCTTCGAAATTCCCAAGGGCGGCGGCGGTCCGATGGGCGTGAAGTACGAGCATCGGGTCGGCGTGCATGCCCCGGCCTCGGTGATCTGGGAGATGATCCAGGATGTCGCGACCTGGCCGGACTGGAATCCGATGTACCCCAAGGCCTCCGGGATCGTGCGGATCGGCGAGAAGCTGACGCTGACCCGCGCCCTGCCGGGCCAGCCGCACCAGGTGATCGAGCCGGTTGTGCTGGACTGGACGCCCAACGAACTCTTGCACGTCAAGCGCACCGCGTTCGGCGGGATGTTCTCGGTCACCAGCTACTGGGAGATCGACGCCCTGGCCGAGGAGAATTGCATCTTCTCCACCGGCGAGCTCTACCTGGGCTTTCTGGGCCGGCGGACGGCGCGCCGGCTGCGGGGCGCGTTGAAGCGCGGCTTCATGGCCGCCGCCGAGGCCATGAAGGCGCGCGCCGAGGCCGCATGGCAGGCGCAGGCCTCGCAACCTACATCTGACGCATGATCGACGACCTCTATTCGGCGAAGCTTCTGGCGCTGGCGGCGAACATGCCGCACGCGGGGCGCCTGCCTGCGCCGGACGGCAGCGCCGAGAAGGTCTCCAAGCTGTGCGGCAGCCGGGTGGTGGTCGACGTCAAGGTCGACGGCGACAAGGTCACGGACTTCGCGCAGGACGTGAAGGCCTGCGCGCTGGGCCAGGCCTCGGCCGCCGTGCTGGGCGCCTCGGTGGTGGGCGCGAGCCTGGGCGAGATCGAGATGGCCCGCGACGCTTTCCGCGCCATGCTGAAGGCGGGTGGGGCGCCGCCCGCCGGCCGGTTCTCTGACATCGCCATGCTGGCGCCGGTGAAGGACTATCCGGCGCGCCACACCTCCACCCTGCTGGCCTTCGAGGCGGCCGCGGAGGCGGTGCGCAAGGGCATGGCCCGAACTAGCCCCGCCGGCGCGGCTTGATCCCAGGGACTCCGCAGCGTAATCGCTGCCCCTGACTCCCGCTCCGCGAGCCGGCATGACCATCTACGAGACCTGCGTCCGGGGCGCGCTGCGCGCCTACAAGCTGACGCTTTCGCCTCTGATCGGACGCCAATGCCGGTTCCTTCCGACCTGTTCGGAATACGCCGCGGAGGCCCTGATCAGCCACGGCCCGCTTCGCGGCTCCTGGATGGCCGCCGGCAGGCTGTGCCGTTGCCATCCCATGGGCGGTTCGGGCTACGACCCGCCCCCGCCGCGCCGGACGCCTCCCGCGCGGACCTGGACGAGTGAGACATGATCGAACTGATATTTCCCGACGGCTCCAAACGCGCCTTCGACGACGGCGTCACGGGCCGCGACGTCGCCGCCTCCATCGCCAAGTCGCTGGAGAAGCGCGCCGTGCTGGTGAAGCTCGACGGCAAGCTGCTCGATCTCGAGCGGCCGCTGCCGGGCGGCGGCAAATTCGAGATTCTGACGCGCGAGAGCCCCGAGACTCTCGAAACCATCCGCCACGACGCCTCGCACGTCATGGCCGAGGCGGTCCAGGAGCTGTTCCCCGGCACTCAGGTGACGATCGGCCCAGCCATCGAGGACGGCTTCTATTACGACTTCGCCCGCAGCGAGCCTTTCAGCCTGGACGACCTGGCCAGGATCGAGCAGCGCATGCGCGAAATCGTCGACCGCGACGAGGCCATCAAGCGCGAGGTCTGGGACCGCGACGAGGCCATCGCCCACTTCAAGTCGATCGGCGAGGCCTATAAGGCCGAGATCATCTCCGACCTCCCGCCGAGCGAGGAGATCAGCGTCTACCGGCAGGGCGCCTGGAAGGATCTGTGCCTGGGGCCCCATCTGCCGTCCACCAAGCACGTCGGCAAGGCGTTCAAGCTGACCAAGCTGGCCGGCGCGTACTGGCGCGGCGACCACCGCAACCCCCAGCTCCAGCGCATCTACGGCACGGCCTGGGCCAGCGAGGCCGACCTTGAAGCCTACCTCAAGCGCATCGAGGAGGCGGAGAAGCGCGACCACCGCAAGCTGGGCGCGGCCATGGACCTCTTCCACATCCAGGAAGAGGGCAAGGGGATGATCTTCTGGCATCCCAAGGGCTGGACGCTCTACCGCACCCTCCAGAACTACGTGCGCCGGCGCATGGAGGCCGAGGGCTACGTAGAGGTGAAAACGCCCCAGGTGCTCGACTACTCGCTGTGGGAGCAATCGGGGCACGCGGAAAAATTCGGCGCAAACATGTTCGTTTGCGAGACGGATGAAGGCGAGAAGCTCGCTTTAAAGCCTATGAACTGCCCGGGCCACCTGCAGATCTTCAACCACGGTCAGCGCTCGTACCGCGAGCTGCCGATCCGCATGGCCGAGTTCGACGGCCTGCATCGCTACGAGAGCTCGGGCTCGTTGCACGGCCTGTTGCGGGTGCGCGGGCTGGCGCAGGACGACGCCCACATCTTTTGCCGCGAGGACCAGATCGAGGCCGAGGCGCAGGCCTTCGTCGAGCTTTTGCAGACGGTCTATCGCGACCTCGACGTGACCCTGGATTCGGTGAAGCTCGCCTTGCGCCCGGACCTGCGGTTCGGCACCGACGAGATCTGGACGGTGGCCGAGGACGCCCTGGAGCGGGCCGCCAACGCCGCCGGCGTGAAGGTCGAGCGGATCGAGAACGAGGGCGCCTTCTACGGACCCAAGCTCGAGTTCCACCTGCGCGACGCGATCGGCCGGACGTGGCAGTGCGGCACGCTGCAGCTCGACTACGTCCTGCCCGAGCGGATGGACGCCGCCTACATCGGCGAGGACGGGCAGAAGCATCGCCCGGTGATGTTGCACCGCGCCATCCTGGGGTCGCTGGAGCGCTTCCTCGGTGTGCTCATCGAACATTTTTCCGGCGCATTTCCGATGTGGTTAGCGCCCGTGCAGGTCGTGGTCGCCACAATCACATCGGACGCCGACGACTATGCGGGGTCTGTGGTGCAGGCGTTGCGGAAAGCGGGATTGCGGGTCGAGAGCGATCTTCGTAACGAAAAAATCAACTACAAAGTGCGAGAGCACAGCCTGACGAAGGTTCCCGTGATCGCCGTCGTGGGCCGGCGCGAAGCCGACGAGGGCAAGGTGGCCCTCCGGCGCTTCGGATCGGACCGCCAGGAGTTCGCGACCTTGGCCGAGGCGGTAAACATGCTTGCCATGCAGGCTTTACCGCCTGATCTTGAATTTCGCGCTGGGGGCGAAGCTGACTCGCTTCCTGGGATTGTCCGCCCCATGGAGGCTGGATGAACAGCATCGTCGCCCCGATCATCGCTGTCGAACCGGCGAAGCTTCGCTCGTACTTGAAGCCGCGCCGGCGGATCTCGGTGGTCATGGTCGTGTACATGACCGGCGACGCGCTGGAGGAAAGCGTGGCCTGCGTGCTCGCCGACCCGCTGGTCGATGAGTTCGTGATCGTCGACAACGGCTCCAACGGTCCCGACACGGCGCGCCTGCGCAGCCTGGTCGACCGCGACGAGCGCGTGGTGCTGCTGGGCGGGCACGGCAACGTGGGCTTCGCCAAGGGCGCCAACATGGGCGCGCGGCGCGCCACCGGCGACGTCCTGGTGTTCCTCAACCCCGACGCCTTCCTGCAGCCGGGCTGCATCGCCGAGCTCGTGCGGGCCATCGACGAGCGGCCGACGCCCTGCATCGTGGGCGGCCGGGTGCTGAACGCCGACCGCACCGAACAGCGCGGCGCGCGCCGCGGCGACATCACGCCCATGAGCGCGCTGATGTCGCTCAGCCGGCTCAGCCAGCAGTTTCCCTCCTGGCGGCGGTTCGAGGTGCACTGGGAGAAGGATCTCCCCCCCGAGGAGGTCTCGGCGGTGCCGACCATCTCCGGCGCCTGCTTCTGCATGCGTCGCCAGGACTTCGACGCCGTGAACGGCTTCGACGAGGGCTATTTCCTGCATGTGGAAGACGTCGACCTGTGCTGGCGCGTGCGCCGCCAGGGCGGGCTGGTGCTGTTCCACCCCAAGGCCGAAGTGATCCATCTGGGCCACACCAGCAAGGTGAGCCCGCTGCGGGTCGAGTTCCACAAAGGCGTCGGCCTGGCGCGCTACTTCCGCAAGCGCGCGGAAGGTTTCTCCCAGCACGTAGCGGCCTGGGCGCTGTCGCCGCTGATCGTGCTCAGCGCCGTCATGCGCCCGGTGCTCTGGCGCCTGCGCGGCCGCGCGGCCTGAGGGTCTAGGCCGGGACCGGGGCCGGGAACACGCCGGCGCGGCTGACCGCGGCCGTCGGCGGCTTGCCCAGCAGGGCCGAGACCCACTTGGCCGTCTCGATGAGGCCTGCAAGGTCGTAGCCGGTCTCATAGCCGGCGCGCTGCAGCATGTAGACCAGGTCCTCGGTGCCGATGTTGCCGGTGGCGTCCGGGGCGAACGGGCAGCCGCCCAGGCCGCCGCAACTGGCGTCCAGGATGTCGATCCCGGCCTCGACGCTGGCGTAGGCGTTGGCCAGGCCGGTGTTGCGGGTGTCGTGGAAATGCATGCGCAGCTTGGCGTCCGGAGCGACCTTCCTCGCCGCCTCGATGCGGCGGCGCACCATCCACGGATCGGCCATGCCGATGGTGTCGGCGAGCGCGATCTCCGGCACCTTCAGGTCGGCGGCGTGGCGCACGATGCGCATCAGCCGTTCCTCGGACACTTCGCCGTCGAACGGACAGCCGAACGCCACCGACACCGTCATGGAAATCGGCGGCCCGCCGTGGGCGTTCTTCTTCTCGACGATGGCGGTTAGGGCGGCGAGTTGTTCTTCGGTCGAGGCGCCCTGGTTGCGGATGCCGAAGCCGTCGGTGGCGCAGACCACCACATTGGCCTCGCCGCAGCCGGCCTCGACGCAGCGGTCCCAGCCCCGCTCGTTGAGCACAAGGCCGATGCGGGAGCGCGAGCTGTCAGCCGGCAGTCCCGCCATCACTTCCTCGGCGCCGGCCATCTGCGGCACTCGGCGAGCATTGACGAACGAGACCGTCTCCATCCGTTTGGCGCCGTTGGCCTCCAGACGGTTGATGAACTCGATCTTCTGCTCGACGGAGAGCAGGGACTTCTCGTTCTGCAGCCCGTCCCGGGGACCGACTTCGACGATCTCGATATGGCGGCTCATGGCGTCTCCTTCGGAGCGTAGATCCGTAGCGTCTGTGCGTCGCCGTTGGAATAGTCGAGACCGCGCGCCTCGCCCACCATCCACGCGGCGGCGCGCCGGGCGGCGAGGCTCCGCCGGAAGGCGGCGTCTTCGCGCGCCTCGACCACCGCCGGGCGACCTTCGGCGACGGCCTCGGCGGCCTCGACCGGTCCGTCGAGCTGGGTCGGCGTGCCGAGCGCGAACACCAGGCTGGGCTCGGCGTAGCCGGCCACCGCGACCGGGGCCGAGGCCATGCCCTGGCGGGGAAGTAGCTTGGCTCTGGCCATGACCTGCTCCGTCGACCGCGACAGCCAGAGGGGCTCCAGGCGGGGAGCCAGCGCCGCCGCCAGGGCGGCGTGACCGGCGATCCCCAGCCCCAGGGCGGCGGCTAGGGCGGCGCCCGGCGCGCCTCTCGCCATCATATAGGCGCCCACAAGCCCCGCCGCCGCCAACAGGCCCGCAGTGATCGCCGCTGCGGTGACGTCGGAGGCGTCGCCATAGGTGGCGAAAAGGTAGAGCGCGCCGCCCGCCAGGGCGAGGCCGGCCAGGGCCGACAGCGCGACGCCGGTCCAGCGCGCGCCGGCGCCGATCGGCTCGGCCAGGGCCGCGGCGGCCAGCCAGGCCAGGGCGCCGTAGGCGGGCAGGGGATAGTGCACGAGCTTGGTCGGCAAGAGTTCGAAGGCGATCCAAGTGGGCGCGAGCCAGCACAGGGCGAACCGCACGCCGGGCTCCGCCCGCCGCCGCCAGGCGAACGCCAGCGCCGCCGGCAGCAGCAGGGTCGAGGGGAACATCAGCAGGGGCGCGAGCAGGGTGTGGTAGCCGGGCGGGGCGCCGTGGGTCTCTTGGCCGCCCATCAGCTTCGGCGCCAGGTCGCCGCCCAGCGCCGCGCCCCAGAAGCCGCCGTCGGTCGCCACCGTCACCGCCCCGGCCCAGGGTCCGCAGACCGCCGCCAGGATGATCACGCCCCAGCCCCAGCCCAGTCGGCCGAGGAGGGCCGTGCTGCGGTCGCTGAGACAGAGCGCGACAAGGGTCAGGCCCACCACCATCGGGGCGACGGGGCCCTTGATGAGGATCGCGACCGACAGCCCCAGCCAGAACAACAGTTGGGCGAGGCGGATCTGCCGGGGGCTTTCTCCGACGGCGTAGAGGTGCGCCAGCGCGGCCAAGGCCAGGGTCGTGGTCCCACACAGCGCCGCGTCGGTTTTGGCGATGAAGGCCTCGGTGGACAGCAGCAGGCCGCCGCCCAGGATCGCGCCGGCGGCGAGGCCCGCGCCGCCGCCGAAGAACGCCCGCGCGCCCCAGCAGCAGGCGGCCGCGGCCAGCATGGCCCCCAGCAGCGACGGAATCCGGTAGGCCCAGATCTCCCGGGACGCGGCGTCCGAGAAGGCCGCCACGCTGGCGGCCTGCAGCCAGTGGATGCCCACCGGCTTCTTGAAGCGCGGCGCATCCTGGAAGCGGATGACCACGAAGTCGCCGGTCTCCAGCATCTGGGCCGTGGCCTGGGCGAAGCGCGATTCGTCACGGTCCAGCGGCGGCACGGCGAACAGGCCCGGCGCGCCAGCCAGGAAGGCGAGCAGCGCCGCCAGCAGCGGACCGCGCCAGCCTTGCCCCCACCGAGTCAGGACGCCTTCCCGCTTCATGCCGAGCTTGATACCACGAACCTTCCGCCGCCCGACTTTTCCGCTATGGGAGGGCCATGGCCGACACGCCCGAAATCTCCGTCGTGGTTCCCGTCTTCGACGAAGAGGGCGCAGCGCCCGCGCTGGCGCGCGAGATCGCCCAGGCCTTCGCGGGACGCGACTTCGAGATGGTGTTCGTGGACGACGCTAGCCGCGACGGGACGCGGGCGGCCCTGACGGCGCTGAAAGCGGAGATCCCGCAGCTTCGCGTGCTGGGCCACCGGTCCAACGCCGGCCAGAGCCGGGCGATCCGCTCCGGCGTGCTGGCGGCCCGCGGCCGGATCGTCGTCACTCTGGACGGCGACGGCCAGAACGATCCGGCCGACGCCCCGGGGCTGGTCGACCGGTTGGCGGCCGGTCCGGCCGAGCTCGCACTGGTGGGCGGCGAGCGGGTGAAGCGCCAGGACTCGGCGGCGAAGAAGTTCGCGTCGCGCCTGGGCAACGGCGTGCGTCGCCGGCTGCTCGACGACCAAGCGGTCGACACCGGCTGCGGCCTCAAGGTCTTTCGACGCGAGGCGTTCCTGCGGCTTCCCTACTTCGACCACATCCACCGCTACCTGCCGGCGCTGATGATTCGCGAGGGCTACCAGGTG
>Ga0070667_100001253_pt1 | contig 23047 bp, 20 predicted proteins | sample KBSS33metaG_FD_64659 | JGI IMG/M metagenome (GOLD analysis project Ga0070667, IMG submission 64659) | Switchgrass rhizosphere microbial communities from Kellogg Biological Station, Michigan, USA - KBS S3-3 metaG | ecosystem: Host-associated > Plants > Roots > Rhizosphere > Soil ... | reverse complement strand
GGGCCATCAGCGCGCGGCCGATCGCCAGCATCTGCTGCTCACCGCCTGACAGGGTGCCACCGACCTGGCTGCGGCGTTCGGCCAGCCGTGGGAAGGTCGTCAGCACCCAGTCGAGACGCTCGTCGTGGTCGTGCTTGGAGTCGAATTTTCTGCCATAGCAGCCCATTTCCAGGTTCTCGACCACCGACATACCGGGGAACACGCCGCGGCCTTCGGGAGCCTGGATGAGCCCCCGGGTCACCCGTTGGTGCGGCTTGACCTTGGAGACGTCCTGACCGTCGAACCACACAGATCCCGACGTCAGCGGCCGCAACCCGGAGATGGCCCGCATCATGGTGGTCTTTCCCGCGCCGTTGGAGCCGAGCAAGGTGACCAGTTCGCCTTCCCGCACGACGAGCGAAACACCGTGCAGCGCTTCAATTCTGCCGTAGTGGACGACGACGTCGCGAACCTCCAGCAGCACCGGCCGCGGGTCGAGGTCGGCGGATTCAGAGCTGGTCATCGGGCACCCCCAGGTAAGCGGCGATGACCTTGGGGTCCTCGCGAATCTCGGCCGGCAGGCCTTCGGCGATCTTGCGGCCGAACTCCAGCACCACGATCCGGTCGGTGACGCCCATGACCAGCCGCATGTCGTGTTCGATCAGCAGCACGGTGTAGCCGTCCTCCCGGATCGCATGGATCAATTCGATGAGTGCGGACTTCTCGCTCGGATTGAAACCCGCGGCAGGCTCGTCGAGGCACAGCAGTTTCGGTTCGGTGGCCAGGGCCCGGGCGATCTCCAGCCGGCGCTGGTCACCGTAGGACAGGTTCCGGGCCTTCTCCTCGCCGCGGTGTGCGATCCCGACGAATTGCAGTAACGCAGCGGCACGTTCGATGGCGTCGCGTTCCTCGCGGCGGTGCCGCGCGGTCCGCAAGAGGGCACCGGGTACCGACGTCTTGTGCCGGGCATCGGTGCCGACGACGACGTTCTCCAGCGCCGTCATCTCGCCCCACAGCCGGATGTTCTGGAACGTCCGCGCGATGCCGCGTCGGGTGATCTCGTGGCGCTTGATCTTGCCGAGCGGCGCGCCGTCGAACATCACTGCGCCGGATGACGGCCGGTACACACCGGTGATCGCGTTGAAGCACGTGGTCTTGCCCGCGCCGTTGGGGCCGATGAGACCGAGAATCTCGCCGCGCCGGATGTCGAACGTCACGGCATCGAGCGCGGTGAGCCCACCGAACTTGACAGTGAGATCGGTTGTCGCCAAGAGCTTCTCACCTTCGGCGACCTGCACATCACGGTGCAGTGCGGCAAGCTCCTCGTCGGGCGCGGGCTCGAACGGCTGTGTCATGGGCGACCCCGCTCCGCTTCTCGCTTGGCTCTCATGCCGCCGCCTTCGACTCGTCGGCATTGCGCAGCAGCCGGCGTGCCGAATTCCCGTATGCCAGCAGCTGCTGGCGTACCGGGAACAGGCCCTGCGGCCGGAAGATCATCAGCACCACGAGGGCCAGGCCGAAGAACAGGTACTTGAGGTCACCGAGGTTGATGCCGAGCACATGCACCCCGAGCAGCCGGTTCGGCAGGTAGACGATGATGAACGCACCGATGATCACGCCGAGCTTGTTGCCCTGGCCGCCGAGGACGACGGCGCACAGGAACAGCATCGAGTTGATGATGTTGAAGGTGGGCGGCGCGACGTACTGCACCTGGCCGGCATACAGCGCGCCCGACAAGCCGCCGATCCCCGCGCCGATGACGAACGCCCACAGCTTGAACTTGAACGTGTTGACGCCCATGACTTCCGCGGCGTCCTCGTCCTCTCGGATGGCGACCCACGCCCGCCCGACGCGGCTGCGTTCCAGGTTCCCGACGAGCAGCAGGATGGCGACCATGAGCGCGAGCCCCAGCCAGAACCACCAGGTGCCGTAATTGGCCTGGCCGGCGGAGTTGCCGCTGGAGAACACGCCCGTGGGCAGTCTGTCGGTCTCGCCCAGCCGCGGATAGGCGATCTGGTTGAGGCCGCGGGCGCCGTTGGTCAGGTCGGAAAGATTGTCGGCCAGGAGCCGGATTATCTCGCCGAATCCCAGCGTGACGATGGCGAGGTAGTCGCCGCGCAGCCGCAGTGTCGGAATGCCCAGCACCAGGCCGGCCATGGCGGTGACGGCCATGGCCAGCGGTACGCAGGCCAGCCACGCCCAGTCCTTGTCGAGGAATCCGTCCACCCCGACCTGGTTCCACGGACTGTCGGGGCTGGTCAGTAGCGCGACGGTATAGGCGCCGACGGCGTAGAACCCGACGTAACCGAGGTCGAGCAATCCGGCTTGGCCCACAACGACATTGAGGCCGATCGCGATGATCGCCACCATCGCGAACTGCGCCATGGTGCCGCCGAAACTGATGCCGGGCGTGTTGAGGAACGGTGGGGTGTACACCGGCAGCGCCGCCACCGCCGTGAATACGAGACCCCCGAAGACCCATTTCGCGGGCCGGCTCTGCTGGTCCCACCACTGGCGCATCTGGTCGCCGGGTGCCAGCAGGTACCTGGCACGGCCCTCGTTTCGATGCTGAGCGCTCATGCTCGTGCCTTCCCGAGACTTTCACCGAGTATCCCGGTGGGGCGGATCAGCAGCACCAGCACCAGCAGCACGAAGGCCACCACGTCGCGCCATTGCGTGCCGAAGAACGCCTGCCCGTAGTTCTCCATGATGCCGAGGATCAGCCCACCGAGCAGGGCGCCGCGCAGGTTGCCGATGCCGCCGAGCACCGCGGCCGAGAATGCCTTGATGCCCAACAGGAATCCGCCCGAATAGATGATGCCCTGCGGCACCTTCAAGGTGTAGAGCAGCGCGGCCGCGCCCGCCAGCAGGCCGCCGATGAGGAACGTCGTCATGATGATCCGCTCCCGGGACACGCCCATGAGGGTCGCGGTCGTCGGATCCTGGGCGACAGCGCGGATGCCGCGCCCGAACTTGGTGCGGTTGAGCGCGATGTCGGTGAGCAGCGCCAGCACGATGGCCGCCACGACGATGACGACGGTGACGTTCGAGATGTTCGCGCTGAAGAGCGTGAACTGGGTCTTGGGCTGCACCAGGATGATCGGCTGTTGGGCATTGCTGCCGCCGAATCCCTTGAGAATCTTCGGCAGTACGAAGTGCACGAACTCCTGTAGGACGAACGACATCCCGATCGCGGTGATCAGGAACGTCAGCCCGCGCGCATTGCGGCGGCGCAAGGGCCGGTACGCCACGACCTCCAGACCGACGGCGGCAGCGCCCGAGACCAGCATGGCGACAAGCGCCGCCACGCCCAGATAGACGATCGTCAACCCGATGCCGAGGTTGTAGGCATTACCGCTGGGTCTGAAGCCGAGGATGATCTCCAGGGCGAAGTACGCGCCGAACATCCCCAGCATGAAGATCTCCGAGTGCGCGAAGTTGATGAGTCGCAGCACGCCGAACACGAGGGTGTAGCCGACGGCGACCAGCGCGTAGATCGCGCCCCAGGACAGCCCGTCAATCGTCAACTGCCAGAACCCGTTGACCAGGTTGTCGACGTTGAAATTGATATTGGCCGCAGTGCACACGTACTGGCCGACGCAGTCGGGGGTCATCGGGTGGCGGCTCCTCGGTCGTACGGTGGTGACAGTCCAGGAACGACGACGCGCCCGGCACTGGGTCCGGACGCGTCGTCGTCTTCTGGTTCCTACTGGACCTTGTAGATCCAGATCAGGTTGGTGGTCAGCTCACCCTCGTTGTTCCACTGGTATTTGCGGGCCACACCCTGGCCTTCGTACTTGGTGACGAAGTCGAGTAGAGCCGGCCGGGTGACCGCACCGGAGTCGATGCCCTTGACCAGGATGGTGCCCAGGTCATAGCCCTCGGTGCTGTAGGTGCCGGGCTCCTGCCCGAACTTCTTGGTGTACTCCTCGGCGAACTGCTTGCTCGCGGGGCCGCACGGGCACGACAGGATGGCGCCCTTCGTCGCCTCGCCGCCCTGCTTGACGAACTCGGGGTCCTTGGTGCCGTCGGCACTGGCGAACGTCGCGGTCACGCCGCCGTCCTTGAGCTGCTGGGCGAACGTGGCGGCCTCGGCGTAGTACCCGCTGTAGAAGATCGCGTCCGGAGCCGCGCCCTTGATCTGGGTGACGGCGGCCGAGAAGTCCTTGTCGCCCTTCTTCACCGAGATGTTGCACGCCGCGTCCGCGACCGGTCCCAGCGTGGTGCGCACGGCGGTGGCCAGGCCCAGTCCGTAGTCGGTGCTGTCGTCGACGACACAGACCTTCTTGTACTTGAGCGTGTTCTTCAGGTAGTTGGCGACCGAAGGACCCTGCACGCCGTCATTGGCCAGGCCGCGGAAGAAGGTCTTCCAGCCGTTCTTGCTGAGCGTCACATTGGTGGCCGAGGCGGTCGCGGCGACGAGGCCGGCCTGGTCGAAGACGGTGCCGGTGGCCTTGGTCTCGCCGGAGAAGGCCGGGCCGACGAGGCCGATGGTGAACTTGTCGTCGACGATCTGCGGCGCGATGGCCGTCGCCTTCTGCGGGTCGCCCTCGGTGTCGAAGGTCTTGAGCGTCACCTGGCAACCGGGGTTGGCCGCGTTGTGCTTGTCGATGGCGAGCTGCACGCCATCCTTGATGTTGATGCCGAGTGCGGCATCAGGTCCGTTGAGAGCACCGGCCATGGCGATGGAGACCGGCGGGCAGGTCGCCTTGCCGTCGCCGGCCGGATCCGCGGGGTTCGCGCCGCCGGCGGCCTTGATCTCCGCGCCGTTCTCGTCGATCTGCACCTGTTCGACGATCTTGAGATCCGAGCCGGCCGCGCCGCTCTGCTTCGGATCAGACTGGCTGCAGCCAGCCATACCGAACACGATCAGACCGGCACTGCCGACTGCAAGAGCATTCCGAGCTACGCGACTGCGCACGCTTCACCTCCGGGTCATGGTTACCTGGCACCGGATGTCGACCTGACTCTTCGCAGGTGGGCCCGACGTCCGCTACTTCGCGTAGACAGTAACCAACACGGCGCGGCGATACTCGCTGTTGAGCCATGCTCGCCAACGTTGTCTCCGGCGGACCTGTGTAAATGCTGCGGCCCGAAACACAGAGTTAACGGCAGGCGCGTCCGCGACTCAGCCGGCCGACGGCGCCGTCGCTTCCGCGGCCGGCGGATCCAGCGTCTCGACGACGACCTCGGCTACCCGTTTCATCGTGGTGCGGCGGTCCATCGCAGCCCGCTGAATCCACTTGAACGCCTCGGGTTCGGTCATGCCCTGTTTGGTCTGCAGGATGCCTTTGGCGCGCTCGACGAGCTTGCGGGTCTCGAGCCGGTCGGACAGCGAGAGGACTTCCTTCTCCAGGGCCGTCAGCTCACCGAAGCGGCTGACCGCGACCTCGATGGCCGGCACCAGGTCGGTGATGGAGAACGGCTTGACCAGATAGGCCATGGCACCCGCGTCACGAGCCCGTTCGACCAGCTCACGCTGCGAAAACGCGGTCAGGATCACGATGGGTGCGATGCGCTTGGCGGCGATCTCCGAGGCCGCGTCGATGCCGTCCCGGCGCGGCATCTTCACGTCCATGATCACCAGGTCCGGCTTCAGCTGCTCGGCGAGCTCGACGGCCTCTTGGCCGTCGCCGGCCTCGCCGACAATCTCGTAGCCCTCCTCGCGGAGCATCTCCGCCAGGTCCATCCGGATGAGTGCCTCATCCTCGGCGACGAGAACACGGCGCGGTGCGACGGCATCAGTTGTTGGCCCGGTCATCCCCACATTGTCGCGTGAGGTCGCCGATGAGGCGACCTCGGGGCGCGGCGTGGCCGCCAGAATCACATCAACTATGGTGGTACACCGCCACCCAAACAACCGGTGCGACGCCCTCGTATCCCAACTGGCAGAGGAAACGGATTCAAAACCCGTGCAGTGTGAGTTCGAATCTCACCGAGGGCACCAAATCTCGCCGCTAAACTGCAGGCATGGGGGCACTGCGAGTCACTGCGGATGGACTGTTCGCCGTTGCCGGTCAACTCGAGCAGCATGCCCAAGTTTTATCGGCACACACCATCAGTGGCGCCCCGCTGCCTGAAGGCCAGTCCACCGCCGATGTGGTCGCGGAAATCCAGTCGCGCGTTGATGCGGCGTCCGCCGCGCACGCCGAACGGATCTGGTCTGTCGCATCCTCGCTGACCGCCGCCGGACGTGCCTACACCAACTCCGACAGCTCTGCCTCGGCAGCATTGGCGGAATCGCCTTGATGGCCGAACTCGAGTTGCCGACACTCGCACAGATCACCGATTGGGATGTTCAGCACCTGGTCGACGCTGCGGCGGACTGGAACAAGACCGCCGACCTCTGGGAGAACTCATTCCACGACGTCTGGCAGGGCACCCTGCGCCCCGGCGGCACCACGTGGGAAGGCAGCGCCGCGGAGAACGCGCAGGACATCGCCTGGCGCGATCTGGTCAAGGTCCGCGGTTCGGCCGACGCACTGCGGGCGGCCGCCAACATCGCCCACACCGGCGCGGCGTCGCTCTCCGACGTCAAACGTCTGGCGCTGGGCGCAATTGACGAAGCGCGCACCAACGAGTTCACCGTCGCCGAAGACCTGTCGGTGAACGAGGTCCGGTACCGGTTCGTGGCCAGGGAACGCGAGTCACGCGAGTCCATGGCCGACGACCACTCCGCTGACATCCGGCACTTCGCCGCGAATCTCGTTGCGCTGGACCGGGATATCGCCCACCGTCTGCGGGCGACCATGTCCGGGATCGGCGCCCCGATCTATTCGGTCTGAGCTGCTCAGGCTGAGGGGCCTCCCCGGCGCATCACCCGCCGGGGAGGCCCATCCAGACCCGGACTACGCGCCCTGGTGCTGGTGTGACTTGCCGTCCGTCGACGAGTTCTTGCCACCGCCCTCGCTGTTGGACCGGCCCGTCGGCTTCGACGGTTCGGCGGCAGCGGGGGCCGGCTTCTTCGACTTGCCCGCCTTCTTGCCCGACTTGCCCTTGGTGCCCGACTTGTCGTCGGCCTTACCATCGGTCGACTTGTCCTGGGCCGCGCCGTCTTTGGCCGGCTTCTTGGACTCGTTGGCGGCCTTGGGCTCCGCCGATGCAGGCGAATCAGCCTGCGACGTTCCGGCTTTCGGGGTTTCCGCCTTGGGCGTCTCGACCTTGGGGTTCTCGGCCGCCGGGGTTTCGGCCGCCGGGGTTTCGGTCTTGACGTCGGGCTTGGTCTCGTCGACCTTCGGAGTCTCCGTCTTGGGGTCTTCAGCCTTGGTATCGACGGCCTTGGTATCGACAGCCTTGGTATCGACAGCCTTGGTATCGACGGCCCCAGCGGCTTCGTGCTCAGCGGCGTCAACCACCTTGACGTCGCCGGACTCCGACTTGTCGCCGGCCTTGACGTGGTCGGCAGAGTCCTTCGATCCGCCCACCTGAGACTTCAGCTCGGTCGCGGCCCGGTTGGCGGCCGCAAGAGAATCCGCACTGATCGAAGCGGCGGCAGGTGCGAGGCTCGCGGTCGTAACCGGTTGTGCCGCAGCCGGTTTGAAGATTCCTGACAGCAGGCTCTGGAACGCCTTGACGGCATTGCTGAACGCGGTCTGCAGTGACGCCGTGAACGACGTGAATGCCTTCTGGAACTGAGCCAACGCCTTCTGGATCAATTCGGCCAGTGCCACGATCGGTGAGACGACGACGGGCGGCAGACCGATGGCGTCTGAGATCACCTTCACAGCCAGCTTCGCTGTCCAGTCGGCCTGGAAGATGCCGTAGCCGGTATCCGTGCCAGGCACACCGTCGCGGGTGGTGTAGATGAACAACGGCCCGGTGTAGGTCAGTGCCCGCCAGGTGGTGATGAAGTCCTGGATGAAATCGGCCTGCTTCTGGTTGCTGGTCGGATCGACGACACCGTTTTGGTCGAGCACGGTTTGGAAGCCGTACTCGGTGGCCCAGATCAGCTTTTGGCTGTCACCGTTCTGCACCATGATCGCCCGCATCTGCTGCACCTGGTACAGCGCCGCCAATGGGTTCAAGGCGCCCTGCGAGAACTTCAGTACCTGGTTGAACTCATACGGGTGAACCGAGATGGCATCGAAATAGCCTTTGGCGCCAGCGGCATACATCGCGGCCAGGAAGGTCTGCGGTGACGAGGTGAGACCGAAGAAGTCCTGCAGCGGAGCCAGCGCGCCCGCGATGACCGTGGACGTCGGGTCCACACCCCCGGTCCCGTTGACACCCTTGAGGGTGGTGTAGACGGCCTTCAGGATGGCGGTGTACTTGACCGGATCCATCGGCTGGAAGAAGCTGGCGCTATTGGGCTCGTTCCAGACCTCGTACGCGGAGATCACGTCGCCATACCGGGTCGCCACCTGCTTAACGAAGTCGGCGTAGACCGCCGGATCGGGAGCGCCGGCGCCGGGCAGCGTGCCGCTCGGCGCCGCCCACAAGGGGGTGTGGCTGATAACGGCCAGCACACCCATGTTGTGGGCGCGAGCGGCATCCATCACGTTGTTCATCAGGGTCCAGTTCGCGTCATTCGCCAGATCATTCGGACCCGTCATCTTGATCAACGCCCACGGGACGAAGACCCGGACGTTCTGCACACCGATGCTCTGCAGCTGGGTCAAGGTCTTGTCGATGTCCGCCGGAGACAGTCCATAGAGGCTCGAGTCGGCGATGCCGATGCTCGACGACGCCGGGTCGATCTCGGCGGTGGGTATGACGTCGACCGCGACCGGGCGGGGCGGCGTCGGCGTCACCTGGCTGTAGGTGCAGATGACGGCCAACGGCATCAATACGACAACGACTCTCAGCATGAGAGCACGGACCAGACGTTTCACCGCAGTCCCCTTTCCGCCCTGGTGACCGCCCCTCGGCGACCACGCGTGGCAGTTAATTTACTGCCACGACAACAACTAAATAAGTGCAAATTCGAAATCAGATTGAAATAATCTGATCATGCATTTTAGGCAAATGTAGAGCCGGCCTAAATACTTTTGGTATGTTCTTCTACAGCTAATCAATATCGGTTTGCAAATTCGCCATTAGCAAGGATTTTTCAGCTTTTCTCCCAGTTCAAGCGCTATTAGTAGCGCGGTAGATCGCCATTCGACGCAACTGAAGAATGTTTGGCAATTTTGATATTGATCGGCGTCATACATACTTTGCAATGGCGGCGAAGAATCGTCCGACACCGGTGAATGTCCCGCTCACCGGGCCCCCCGAAATGGCCACAGCAACTGGCCATTACTGGCTCCGCAACGGCCCGGGACAGCCGCACCCGAGGCACCGCGGCGGCCCGCGGTTTCGCCGTCAGCGGAGTATCCGCAGGCGACCGACAAATCCGGCCCTGCACGTCTACCCTTAAATCCATGGCGATCATGGGCGACGCTCGCCTCGCCGGTGGTACCGCGAACCCGGCCAGCGCAGAGTTGGTCGCTGCCGTGCGCCGTTCCGTGTGTGTGCCGACCGCGACGGTCCGCGAGTGCCTTCATCCCGACGCCGACACCCTGAGCCCCACCGTCGCCCGCAGCCGACGCATCCTCACCCGCACCAGCCGGCTCGGCACCATCCTGAGCGTCTTCTTCGCCTTCCAGGCGTTGTCCACCGGGCCGCATGCGATGTGGATCAGCGGGGTGAACCTGGCCAGCGCTGCGCTGTTCCTGCTCGTCCCGACGCTCTACCGGTTCGGCGAGCTCGTCGCGCCGGCGGCGTTCGTCCTCATCGCGTACACCTCGGTCACCGTCGTGACCATCGACATCGGCACCGGCTCCGGCATCCTGCTGTATTTCGCTGTGGCAGGCGCGATCACGCTGCTCATCGTGGGGCTGGAGCACCTCGCATTCGCCGCCGTCGTCGCTGCGGTCGGCATCATCACCGCGACCATCCTGGAATTCACGGTCCCGGCGCACACCGGCGCACAGACCGAGCTGGAAAGCCGGGTGTCGTTCGTCATCACGGCAGTGTCCGGCTGCCTGATCGTGATGGCGACCGTCTGGTCCGTCCTGCGCGAGAACGCCATCGCCCAGCGCGCCATCCAGGCGGAGTATCTCCGGTCAGAGACACTGCTGTCCAACATCCTCCCGGAGTCCATCGCGCAACGGCTAAAGGATCCGGCGCACACGGTGATCGCCGACAAATTCGACGATGCCTCAGTCCTTTTCGCCGATATCGCCGGCTACACCCAACGCGCCAGCGACACCGCTCCGGCCGACCTGGTCCAGTTCCTGGACACCCTGTACACCGGCCTGGACGCGCTGGTCGACCGGCACGGCCTGGAGAAGGTCAAGACGAGCGGTGACTCCTACATGGTGGTCAGCGGTATACCGCACGGGCGGGCCGATCACCTCGAGGCGCTGGCCTGCCTGGCCCTGGACTTCGCCGATGAAGTCCGCGAACTGACCGATCCCAAGGGACGCCCCGTCCCGGTCCGCATCGGTATCGCCGCAGGGCCGGTGGTCGCCGGTGTGGTGGGGTCACGCAAGTTCTTCTACGACGTCTGGGGCGACGCCGTCAACGTGGCGTCGCGCATGGAGAGCACCGACATCGCGGGACGAATCCAAGTGCCCCACAACGTATATGAACGCCTCCAGCATGCCTACGAATTCGAGGAGCGCGGCGAAATCGACGTCAAGGGCAAAGGACTCATGCACACCTGGTACCTCGTCGGGCCCCTGTCCGGGGCGGGCTCGTCGCGGGCCGACGGCACTCAGTCCAGGCCGTGCTCGATCGCGTAGCGCGCCGCTTCCACCCGATTGGCGACCTGCAGTTTGCGGAACGTCGCCTGTACGTGGTTCTCGACGGTGCGGTGGCTCAACGTCAGCCGTTCGGCGATCTGCTTGGCGGTCAACCCTTTTGCCACATAACGGAGGATCTCGGTCTCCCGCTCCGTCAGGCCCGCAGCCGGGTCCGCACCCGGCGCCTTGGCCATCCGCCGGTGCTCCCCCAGCACCAGGCCGGCCAGACCCGGGGTGAAGACCGCACGCCCCTGGCCCGTCGCGCGCACCGCGTCGGCCAACTCGGCCTTTGACGCGCTCTTCACCAGATACCCCGTGGCACCGGCCTTCACGGCCTCCAGCACATCGTCGCGCTCATCGGACGCCGACAGCACCAGTACCCGGCTGGCCGGCGACACCGCCAGTACCTGGATGGTCGCTTCAACACCGCTGCCGTCGGACAGCCGCATATCCATCACCACCACCTGGGGTTTGACCACCGCGGCCCGACGTCCCGCGGCGCCGACGCCGTCGGCAGTGGCCACCACGGTGAAGCCGCAGTCTTCGAGATCACGGGCGACGGCGTCCCGCCAGATCGGGTGGTCGTCGACCACCATGACCGTCAGCTGCGGCTCAGGCATCAGTGTCCGCCACCCTCGGCACTGTCAGCTCCCACTCGGTGCCCGCGCCCGGCGACGTCGTCAACTCGGCCCCACCGCCGAGCGATTCCATCCGTCCCACAATGGATTTCGTCACGCCCATATGCCCCTCTGCCGCAGCCTGCGCCAACCGTCCGTCGGCAATCCCCACCCCATCGTCCCGGATGCTCACCACGACCTGCTCCCCCAGGTCCTCGACGAGTACGAAGGCCCGGGCCTCTGGACCCGCGTGCGCGGTCGTGTTGGCGAGCACGTTGGCCACCGCGGCATCGAGCTCGCGCGCCACGGCGGCATCGAGCAGCACCGGGTCCGGCGGCACGCTGACCGCGACGCGATCACCTGCCCGGGTCCGGAGCATCTCCCCGACGTCGATGCGACCACCCGTCGCCTCATCCAGGCCGGAACTGACCAACCGCCGCAGCGCACGTTCCTGCTCGCCGGCCAGCTGCGCCAGTTCTGTTGTCTCGCCCCCGATTTCCCGTCCCTTGCGGGCCACCAGCGCCAGCACCTGGATGGCGCCGTCATGAACCTGGCGGGACAGCCGCTCGCGCTCCGCGGTCGCCGCCGCCAGCCGGATGGCACGCTGCAGATCCGCGTGGGCCCGGCGGGCGGTCTGCGCGGCCATCCCGACCGCGAGCCCCACCGCCAACTCGATGACGAGTGTCGCCTGCCGGCCGAGATTGGGGTCGAAGTAGCCCTTGAGCACCGCGCCGGCCGCCGTCACCAGTAGCCCGACGCCCATTCCGGTCAACGGCCCCAGCTGGATTGCGGCCGACAACGTCGCGTTGGTGGCCCACAACGTCGTCGGCCACGATTGGTTGCCGGCGATCCACGCCGGGGACGCCACCAGATCGGTCGACAACACCAGCACGACGACGACCAATACTTCGGCCAGCACCCAGGCCATCCGCCGGCCGAAGCCCTTCAGATAAGCCATCGCACACGCCAGGCTCCAGGCGATGAGGACCCCGAACAGCGCCCACGTGACGGCCGGGTGCTGCAGATCGTCATTCACGGCGAGCTGAAAACCCAAGGCGTACAGACAGCTGAGCAGCCGGAAGCCCTGCGCCGCCCACCACAGCGGGGCGGCCGGGTCCGGTTCCGGGCCCGGTTTCGAGGCGGGGTGCACAGCCACTACATCACTTTGGACAGGAAAGCCTTCGTGCGTTCATGTTTCGGGTCGGCCATCACCTCGCGCGGGGCGCCGCGCTCGACCACCACGCCGCCGTCCATGAACACCAGCTGGTCGGCCACCTCGCGAGCGAAGCCCATCTCGTGCGTGACCACGATCATCGTCATGCCCTGCTGGGCAAGCTTTTTCATGACCGCGAGGACGTCTCCGACCAGTTCCGGATCCAGGGCCGAGGTCGGTTCGTCGAACAGCATCAGCTTGGGTTCCATCGCCAACGCACGGGCGATCGCGACGCGCTGCTGCTGGCCGCCGGACAACTGGGCCGGATACGCATCCGCCTTGCTGGACAGCCCCACCTGCTCGAGCAGGTCCCGCGCACGGCCCACCGCCGCCGCGCGCTTGACGCCCTTGACGTGTAATGGCGCCTCGACGATGTTCTCGAGTGCGGTCCGGTGCGGGAACAGATTGAAGTGCTGGAAGACCATGCCGACATCGCGGCGCTGGCGAGCGGCCTCCTTGGGCGGGAGCTCGTGCAGCTTGCCCCCGCGTTCGCGGTACCCGACCAGCTCCTCATCGACATACAACCGCCCGGCGCTGACCTGCTCCAGGTGATTGATGCACCGCAGGAACGTCGACTTGCCGGATCCCGAGGGCCCGACGAGCACGAGGACCTGTCCGCGCTCGACCTCCAGAGAGACGCCCTTGAGGACGTTCAGGGCGCCGAAGCTCTTGCACACCTGTTCGGCGCGCACCATCGGGGCAGATGCGTGAACCGCCTTCGGCTCCTCGCTCGGCGTCATGCGGGCACACCCCCGTGGTCGCCCATCTGTGCCAGCGCGAGGGCCTGGAGCTGTTTGGCCGTCAGCTTGCGCGACGCGCCCCGGGAGAAGTATCGCTCCAGGTAGAACTGGCCGACCATCAGCACGCTGGTGATGACCAGGTACCAGGTGGCGGCGACCAGCAGCAGCGGGATGGGCTGGAAGATCACCGCGGAGATGTCGCGGGTGCGGGTGTACAGCTCGAGCGTGTAAGGCACGGCCGTGACCAGCGAAGTGGTTTTCAGCATGCTGATCAGTTCGTTGCCGGTGGGCGGCACGATGACCCGCATCGCCTGCGGCAGAACAGTGCGCCGCATGGTCATCCACCAGGACATGCCGAGGGCGACCGATGCCTCGGTCTGCCCCTCCGGGACGGAAATGATTCCGGCACGGATGATCTCGGCCATATAGGCGGCTTCGTTGAGGCCCAGGCCGATGAAGGCCATCTCGAACGCCAGTGACAGTCCCTGCAGCTGAATGTGGAACAACGACGGACCGAACGGCACCCCGATCTGGATGTTCTGGTAGATCGACGGGAACAGGCCCCAGAACACCAGCTGCACGTACACCGGAGTCCCGCGGAAAATCCACAGATAGCCCCATGCGACCGCGCGGAACACCGGGTTCGGTGACAGCCGCATCACGGCCAGGACGACACCTAGCACCAAGCCGATCGCCATCGCATAGACGGTGAGCTGCACGGTGTTCCACGCTGCCTCGGCAACCCGCACGTCGAGCAGGTACTTGAGGTAGGTGTCCCAGCCGTAGGCAGGGTTGGTCGCGGCGCCGTAGAGGAACAGCCCGGCAACGATGATGATCGCGACGGCCCCGACCCACCGCCAGGGGTGCCGCAGCGGTACCGCGTGGATGGCAGCTGGACCGTGCGGGTCAGCCGCCGACTCAGCTTTCGTCACGTCAGCTGGTGGCCCCGTTGACGACCGGCTTGTCGATCATTCCGGCCTGCACGCCCCAGTTGGTGGCAATCTGCTTGTACGTGCCGTTGTCGATGAGGTGCTGCAGCGCCTGCAGCAGCGACTGCGCCAATGGCGAGCCCTTCTTCACGGGCCAGCCGTACGGCGCCGAATCGAACACCTCGCCGGCCTGCACGAGCTTGCCGCCCGCCTGCTTGATCGCCCACAGCGTCACCGGTGAATCGGCGGACATCGCGTCGGCCTGGCCGACGACGACGGCGTTGGCGGCCTGATCCTGGTTGTCGAACTTCACCACGTCGATGGGCGGTTTACCGGAATCGGTGCACGCCTTGGTCTTCGCGGGCAGTTCCTCGGTGTCCTGGACCGTGGTGGACTCGACCGCGACCTTCTTGCCGCAGGCGTTGGTGGGGTCGACATGGTCACCGGCACGCTGGGCCCACAGGCTGCCCGCGGAGAAGTAGGTGACGAAATCGACCTGCTGCTCGCGCTGTTTGCTATCGGTGAAGGACGACATCCCGACGTTGTAGGTGCCGGCCTGGATCGCCGGGATGATCTTGGAGAAGTCGGACTCTTCGCGGTAGTCGACCGTCAGCCCGAGCGTCTGCGCGATGGCGTTCATCAGGTCGACGTCGAATCCAACGACCTTGCCACTGGGATCCTTGTATTCGTTGGGCGCGTACGGGATGTTCACGCCGACGATCAGCTTGCCGCTGGACTTGATGGCCTCCGGCACCGTGTTGGCGATGGACTCGACCTTGGCTGCGGGAGCCGCCGACGAACTCGATGCGGGCGAGCTGGATTCGGTGTTCTTGGTGCAACCGGACAGCGCCAACGCGCCACTGGCCGCCACCACCACCGCAATGCGCCACGCCGTGCCCCGACGGGTCTGACTCACACCTGACACGTTGCCTCTTCCTTCGTGCTCAACTCTGCCTCGACCACAACTGCCATGCCACACCGTCAGCGCGCATCGGTCAGCACGCTGCGTTGGAGAGCACCTTATCGGCACGGTGGTCACCAAGCAGCCCAATCGCCAGTTGTCCACATCTAGAACCAACGAAAAACAGTGATGCCCGAACCCGGTTGCAGTCACCGTCAAATATGTGAGACTGCGTCAATGACGACCCCAACTCCGCCAAGTTTGTTGCAGCACCTGTGGAAAGCCGAGCTCATCGCGGGCCTGATCTCCGTGGTCTTGGGCGCTGCCGTTCTGGCTCAGCCCGGCATCTCGGTCGCGGTGGCGGCCATCTTCTTCGGCGCCTACCTGCTCGTCACCGGCATCGGCCAGGTGGTGTTCGCGTTCAGCCTGCACGTCGCGGCCGGTGGACGGGTACTGGCGTTCATCAGTGGCGCCGCGTCACTGGTGCTCGCGGTGCTGGCGTTCCGCCATATCGGCGATGCCGTACTGCTACTTGCGATCTGGATCGGCATCGGCTTCATCTTCCGCGGTGTCGCCACCACGGTGTCGGCGATCAGTGACCCCGGCCTGCCCGGCCGCGGCTGGAACATCTTCCTCGGCATCATCAGCCTGATCGCCGGTTTCGTGGTGCTGGGCTCGCCGATCGAGTCGATCGGCACGCTGGCGCTCGTGACCGGCATCTGGCTGGTGGTCACCGGCGTCGCCGAAGTGATCACCGCATTCGGAATCCGCAAGGGCGCCAAGGCTGTTGGCGAGGCCATCAACGGGGCGCCGACCAACGCCTGAGTCCGCTGACGGTCTGCGAATTGTGTGGCCGGGCGCACGTGTGCGCCTGGCCACACAATTCGCGGCACTCCAGGTCTGGACCGTCGCCCGGATGAACTACTACAGTAAGTCGTAGACCAATCCCTCCGGCTCGGGGAAGGCCCCATGGACGCACTGGACGTATCGAGGTGGCAGTTCGGGATCACCACCGTCTACCACTTCATCCTGGTCCCCCTGACCATCGGCCTCGCGCCGCTGCTCGCGGTCATGCAGACCATCTGGGTGGTGACCGGTAATCCGGCCTGGTACCGGCTGACCAAGTTCTTCGGCAAGCTGTTCCTGATCAACTTCGCTCTAGGCGTGGCCACGGGCATCGTGCAGGAATTCCAGTTCGGGATGAACTGGAGTGAGTACTCACGATTCGTCGGCGACGTGTTCGGGGCGCCTCTTGCCCTGGAGGGCCTGGCCGCGTTCTTCTTCGAATCCACCTTCATCGGTCTGTGGATCTTCGGCTGGACCAAGCTGCCCAGGCTGGTGCACCTCGCGTGCATCTGGATCGTCGCGTTCGGGGTGAACGCGTCGGCGTTCTTCATCATCTCGGCCAACTCGTTCATGCAGCATCCCGTTGGGGCGCACTACAACCCCGAGACCGGCCGGGCCGAGCTGACCAGCATCTGGGAGCTGCTGACCAACAACACCGGCATCGCGGCCTTCACGCACACCGTCGGTGGCGCCATCCTGACGGCCGCCACCTTCGTCGCGGCGATCAGTGCCTGGTGGATGGTGCGCAGCGGCAACACCGAAGAATCGCGCACCATGTTCCGCCCCGCCGCGATGCTGGGCTGTGCTGTCGCCCTGGTCGCGGCCGCCTCGCTCGGGCTCACCGGGGACTTCCAGGGCAAGCTGATGTTCGTCCAGCAGCCCATGAAGATGGCCTCGGCAGAATCGTTGTGCCACACCGAAACCGACCCCGACTTCTCGGTGCTGACCATCGGTACCCACAACAACTGCGACAGCGTCACGCACGTCATCGAAGTGCCGTACGTCCTGCCGTTCCTCGCCGAGAGCAAGTTCGAAGGCGTCCGTCTGGAAGGCGTGCAGGACCTCCAGAAGGAGTACGTGGCCAAGTACGGTCCGGGTGACTACCGGCCCAACCTGTTCGTCACCTACTGGTCGTTCCGCATGATGATCGGATTGCTGGCCTTTCCAGGACTTTTCGCACTCACCACACTGTGGCTGACGCGCAAGGGCCGGATACCCACCCAGCGCTGGCTCAGCATCTTCGCCCTCGTGACGCTGCCCATGCCGTTCCTGGCCAACAGCGCCGGCTGGGTCTTCACCGAGATGGGCCGGCAGCCCTGGGTGGTCGCGGCCAACCCGACCGGCGACCCGAACCTGCACCTGACCATCCGGCAAGGCGTTTCGGCACATAGCGCGGGCACGGTCTGGATCTCGCTGATCACCTTCACCGCGCTCTACGCCCTGCTCGCCGCCATCTGGTTCTGGCTGATCCGCCGCTACACGCTGGAAGGGCCGCTGGAACACGACGCCGAACCGGCGCCCCCCACCCCACCCGGCAGCGACGACGTCGCCCCACTGTCGTTCGCGTACTAGGAGGGGGCAGCCATGACCACCAGCGAGGAGCCGAAGGCGGATCGCGCATGACATTGCAGCATCTCTGGTTCATCATCCTGGCCGCGCTCTTCGTCGGCTTCTTCGTCCTGGAGGGGTTCGACTTCGGCGTCGGCATGCTCATGGAGTTCTTCGGCCGCGCCGCCGACGGTGCCGAAGAGACCGCGGAGCAGCACCGCCGTGCCGCGCTGAACACCATCGGGCCGGTGTGGGACGGCAACGAGGTCTGGATCATCACCGCGGGCGCGGCGATGTTCGCGGCGTTCCCCGGTATGTACGCGACTTTGTTCTCCGGCCTCTACCTGCCGCTGCTGGCGATCCTGGTCGGCATGATCGTGCGAGTCTGTGCCATCGAATGGCGCGGCAAGATCGACGACCCGCAGTGGCGCCGCTGGGCCGACATCGGTATCGCGATGGGGTCGTGGCTGCCCGCCGTGCTGTGGGGCGTGGCATTCGCCTCCATCCTTCGCGGCCTCCCGGTCGACGCCCATCATCAGATTCAGTTGTCGGCCGGCGATGTGCTGAACCCGTACTCGCTGCTCGGCGGTATCGCCACGGCCGGCCTGTTCGCGTTCCACGGCGCGGTGTTCGTCACACTCAAAACCGAAGGGGCCGTGCATGACGACGCGCGTCGCTTCGCCACCCGACTGACCGTCCCGGTGACCGTGATCGTCGCCGCGTTCGGCATTTGGACCCAGATGGCCTACGGCAACGACGTCACCTGGATAGCGCTGGGAGTCGCTGTGGTAGCTCAGCTTTCGGCCGTCCGGCTGGTCTGGACGCGCCGTGCCGACGGTTGGGCGTTCGCCGCGACGGCCGTCGTCGTCGCCGCCGTGGTGGTGCTGCTGTTCAGCTGCCTGTACCCGAATCTCATCCCCTCGACCCTCAACCCGGCGTGGAGCCTGACCATCCACAACGCATCGTCGTCGCCGTACACCCTCAAGGTGATGACCTGGGCCGCACTGCTGCTCACGCCGTTGGTGATGTGCTACCAGGGCTGGACGTACTGGGTGTTCCGGCAGCGGATTTCGGCCGCGCACATCCCCGCCTCCATCGGGTTGTCCCGAAACGGCGGGCCGCACTGACGCGTTCGTCGACCAATCCCCGCATGACTGCCGGTCTGCGGCGGCATCTGGTTGCCACGGTCGGCAGCGGGGTCGTCATCACCGGCGCGGCGCTCGCGGCGGCGGTACTCACCGCACACGTGGTGGCCGGGGTCATCACCACCGGCGCGCCGCTGTCGCACTGGATGCCTCAGCTACTGGCGCTCGCCGCGCTCTGGTCCCTGCGCGCCGGCGCCCAGTGGTGGCAGGCCAGGCTGAGCCAGCACGGCGCGACCGCGATGATCGCCGACCTCGACGCCCAGGTGCTTACCGCCGTCACCGCGTTGCCGCCGCACCGGCGTCAGGCTGTGCACGACGAGGCGGCGATCCTGCTGACCCGGGGCCTGGACGGGCTGCGGCCGTACTTCACCCGGTATCTGCCCGCGGTGGTCATGTCCGTGCTGCTGACCCCGGCAGCCGTCATCGTGATCGCTTGGTACGACGTGAAATCCGCGTTGGTCGTGTTGATCGCGCTGCCGCTCATCCCACTTTTCATGGTGCTGATCGGTGTCATGACGACCGAGCGGTCCGCCGCCGCACTGGCCGCCATGGCCACCCTGCAGTCGCGACTGCTCGACCTCATCGCGGGTATCCCGACGCTGCGCGCCCTGGACCGTGCCGAGGGCGCCGCTCCGCGCATCACCGAACTGTCCGACGCACACCGGCATTCGGCCCTGGCCACACTGCGTATCGCGTTCCTGTCGGCGCTCGTCCTCGAATTGCTGGCGACCCTCGGAGTGGCGCTGGTGGCCGTCGGTGTCGGTCTGCGGCTCGTCAGCGGCGGAGTCACCCTGCCGGTTGCCCTGACGGTCTTGCTGCTGGCGCCCGAGGTGTTCTGGCCGCTGCGCCGTGTCGGCGTGGAATTCCATGCGGCGCAGGACGGCAAGGTCGCCTTCGGGCAGGCCTATCGGTTGCTGGAAGACGCCGGGCAACCGGAACGCGGCACCGCACGGATCGGGGCGCGACCGACCATCGAGCTGGCGCAGGTCAGCATCGAGGGCCGCGACGGACCGGCGCCACACAACCTGACGCTCCGGGCGGCGCCCGGCGCGGTGACCGTACTGACCGGGCCCAACGGCAGCGGGAAAAGCACAGCATTGCAGGCGATTCTGGGGCTGGCGACGCCCGACGTCGGCTGCGTGGTGATCGGTGATGACAGATACTCCTTCGACGTCGGCGCGCTGGACCGGCAGCACTGGTGGCACCAGATCGGCTGGCTGCCGCAGCGGCCGGTTCTGGTCCCGGGCACCGTGCGGGAAAACCTGGAACTGCTCGGCGCCCTGCCCGACCTCGACGATGCCTGCCGGGCAGCAGGGTTCGATGAGGTGCTGGCCACTCTGCCCGCCGGACTGGACACCGTGCTCGGCCGCGGCGGCTCCGGCCTGTCGCTGGGCCAGCGGCAGCGGCTCGCTCTGGCGCGGGTGCTGGGCCGACCCAGCCCGGTGCTGCTGCTCGACGAACCGACCTCGCATTTGAACGCCGAGTTGGAAATCCAGGTGCTCCAGGCGATCCGGGCCCGCGCTGCCGCCGGCGCGACCGTCGTGGTCGTCGGACACCGCGATGCGGTGCTCGACATCGGCGACGAGATCATCCGGGTGGTCGGGGCAGAAGGAGCCATCCGTGTCCACAGCTAGGATCGCGCTCGACCTGCTCCGGCCCCGACTCCCACGCCTGGCGCTGGCGGTCTTCCTCGGGTCCGCGGCGCTCGGCAGTGCCCTCGCCCTGGCCGGCGTGTCGGCGTGGCTGATCACCCGGGCCTGGCAACAACCGCCGATTCTCCAGTTGTCCGTCGCGGTGGTGGCGGTCCGCCTGTTCGGCATTTCCCGTGGCGTACTGGGTTATTGCGAACGCCTGGCATCGCACGACGTGGCCCTGCGCGCCGCGGGCCGGGCCCGCACCGAGCTGTACCGGCGCCTGTCCGCCGCCCCGCCGGCGACCGTTCTGCGGCTGAGCAGCGGCGAATTGGTCTCGCGCGCAGGCGCTTCCGTCGACGATCTGGCCGACACCCTGGTGCGCTCCGTACTACCCATCGCCGTGGCGACGGTGCTGTCGACCGCCACGGTGATCGTCATCGCCGTCATCTCCCCCGCCGCGGCGCTCGTCCTGGCGGCCGGGCTGGTCGTCGCCGGAGTATGGGCGCCGTGGCAGGCGGCCCGAGCCGCGGAAGCCACCGAGCACCTTGCCGCAGTACATCATTCGGATCGTGACGAGGCCGTCATGCTGGCGCTCGACCATGCCGCGGAACTGGCGGTGGCCGGGCGCCTGACCGACGTCATCGCGCAAGCCACCGCGGGCCACCGGCGCTGGGGCGACGCGGCCGACCGCGCGGCCCGGCCCGCCGCACTGGCCAGTGCGGTCCCGATCCTGGCGACGGGCGCGAGTGCCATCGCCGCGGTACTCGCCGCCATCTCTCTCTCGCCGGCCGTCGCACCCACGACGCTGGCGGTCCTCATGCTGCTGCCGCTGTCGGCGTTCGAGGCCACGGGTGCCCTGCCGGCGGCGGCGGTGCAGCTGACGCGGGCCCGCATCGCGATCGCGCGGCTGACCGCAATGCTGACCGAGGACGCCGACGACCGCACGCACGCGGCCGTCACGCCGCTGCGGGTGGCAGCCGGCGACCGGGTTGCCGTGCTGGGCGCCAGCGGTCGCGGCAAGACGACGCTGCTACTGTCCACCGCGGACCGACTCCGCGGAACCGATTCACCGGCAGGGTTTTTCGCCGAGGATGCCCACCTGTTCGACACCACGCTGCGGGACAACCTCCTGGTGGCCCGCGGCGACGCCACCGACGGCGAACTTACCGCAGCCCTGGCGCAGGTCGGACTGGGACCCTGGCTCGCGACGCTGCCGGATGGATTGGCCACGCTGCTCGCCGGCGGGGCCACCGCCGTATCCGCCGGCCAGCGGCGCAGACTGCTGCTCGCCCGCGCCTTGCTGACCGACTTTCCCGTCGTGCTCCTCGACGAACCAACCGAGCACCTCGACGCGGCGGACACTCATCGCCTGCTCACCGAACTCCTCACTCCCGGCGCATTGTTCGGCGCCGACCGTGCCGTGGTGGTGGCCACGCACCATCTGCCGCCGAACCTGAACTGCAGGGTGCTGGACCTCAGCAATGACGGGTACCCTGCGCAGTCATGAGCATGTATCCCGGTGGCGGGTATCCCCCGCCACCACCGCCGCCCTACGCCAACCAGGGTTACGGGCAGTACACGCCGGCGCCGCGCAACGGGTTGGGGACCGCCGCGCTGATCCTGGGCATCGTGGGACTGCTGACGTCATGGTCGGTGGTCGGTGGGCTGCTGTTCGGGCTGGGGGCGGTGGCCTGCGGCATCCTCGGCCGTAGCCGGGCCAAAGAGGGGCTCGCCAACAACGCCGTGGTGGCCGGCGCGGGCATCGCGCTCGGCGCGCTGGCCACCGTGCTGGCGGTGGTGTTCGTCTTCGTCGTGATCGGCTTCTACCGTCAGGTCGGGTTCGGCGACTACACCGATTGCATGACACGCGCCGGACAGGACCAGAACGCCCAGAGCACCTGCGTCCAGGATTTCAGGAGCCGGATCGAGAAGGAGTTCGGCGTCGCGGCTGGCTGAGCCGTCCCAAAACCGTTAGCCCGGAAAGTGTTTGACGATGCCTTCCTGGGTGACCGTCGCCAGCACCTGGCCGGCGCGATCGAAGAAATGACCGGACGCCAAGCCCCGGGAGTCAGCGGCCACCGGCGACGTCGTCGAATACAGCACCCACTCGTCGAACTTGATGGGCCGGTGGAACCACACAGTGTGGTTCATGCTGACCGCGAAAATCCGGTCGTGGCCCCACGACAAGCCGTGGGTGGTGATGATCGAGTCCAGCAGCGTCGTGTCCGACGAGTAGACCAGTGCCGCGGCGTGCAGCACCGGATCGTCGGGCATGGCACCCATGGTCTTGAGCCACACGCGGTTGTGGTCGAGCTTGCCGCCCTTGTCCCGCATCACCCAGGCCGGGTCGTTGGTGTAGCGCCATTCGATCGGCTTGAGGGCCTCGACGAACAGCGGAACGGTCTCTTCGTAGCCCTTCAGCAAGTCGTCGATCGTGGGCAGCGACAACGGGTCCGGCACCACGGGCGCCTTGACGGCATGCTCCAGGCTCTTGCCGCCGGCCAGGTGTGACACCAGCGCCGTCGCCAGCAGCGTGTCACCCTGCATGACGTCGACGCGGCGGTTCGCGAAGCGCCGCTCGTCGCGCAGCCGGACCACCTTGAACTCCAGGTCGCGCTCCGGGTCACCGCCGGCGATGAAATGTGTCGACAGCGTCGTCGGCGGCAACTTCGGCGGCACGGTGCGGCTGGCGGCGACGAATGCCTGCGCCATCATCTGCCCGCCGAAGGTGCGAACCGGGTTCCGGCTGGGATGACCACCGGCGAAGG
>Ga0070667_100001250_pt1 | contig 23094 bp, 20 predicted proteins | sample KBSS33metaG_FD_64659 | JGI IMG/M metagenome (GOLD analysis project Ga0070667, IMG submission 64659) | Switchgrass rhizosphere microbial communities from Kellogg Biological Station, Michigan, USA - KBS S3-3 metaG | ecosystem: Host-associated > Plants > Roots > Rhizosphere > Soil ... | reverse complement strand
GTGGCAATCCCGTTGGCGGGCAAGCTCTCCGACCGCATCGGCAGGCGCCCGGTATATCTGATCGGGACGCTGCTCACCGCCGGCTGGGGCTTCGTCGCGTTCCCGATGATGGACAGCAAGCACTACTTCGTCATCATGACGGCCATCACCGCGGGCCTGGTGGCGCACGCGTTCATGTATGCGCCGCAGCCCGCGTTGATGTCCGAGATGTTCCCGACCCGGATGCGCTATTCCGGTGTGTCCCTTGGCTATCAGGTGACGGCGATCTTCGCCGGCTCCCTCGCGCCGATCATCGCGGTGCGGCTGTTGAAGGACTACCACTCGTCGGTGCCGATCGCGATCTATCTGGCCGGGGCCTGCGTGGTGACGCTGGTGGCGTTGGCGTTCGCGCGCGAGACCAAGGGGATCGACCTGGCGGACGTGGACCGCGCGGACAGTGAGCGCGCCCTGGTCGGGTGAGTTAGGACTCGTCCTTCATGGCGGCTTCCCACAGCCCGCGACCGAGTTCCGACAGCTGCAACGCGAGCTTCTCGACCCGTGCCGGGAACGGGCCCCGCGAAGCGTCCTTGATGGCCTTCAGCACCATTGATTCCGCGCCGAGGATTTCGTAGTCCGCCTTCAGATTCGGGTCTTCGGGGACGGTCTCGACCAACCCGAGCGTCAGCAGGTGGCTGACGTACTGCGGCACCATCTGCGGCAGGGCGACATTGGCGGTGCGGCCGATGAGGCAGGCGTTCTCCAGCGTCGGGACGCTGCGGTTCCGGGGGTAGATGTTCACCAGCGGCGACGATTCGTTGTCGGACAGCGCACCGATGATGCGGGCTTCGTCGGCAACCAGCTGATCGAGCAGCCGGTGGTAGAGCTCGGTGCGTCCGTCGGCGGTGCTCTGGTCCAGGGCACGGTCGAGCAATCCGCCGAGCTTGCCGTGCAGGGACTCCTTGACGGGCTGCTTCTGCGGTGCCGGAGCCGGCGTCCGTTCGGGGGCCATCTCGATGGCTTCGACAGTGGTCTTGGTCGCGATCGCGATCTGCTCGCCGCCCCAGGCGGCCAGCTTGAAACCGAATTTCGCGACGCCGAGGGCACGGTTGGCCAGGCCGAGCGGGTCGAAACGCTTCGGGATCGCCAAGCCCCCGCGCGGCGTCGAGATCGCGATGGCGATCTCACCGATCGGCGTCGACAGCTTGATGCCGTGCCGTTCGAGGCCCTCGCGGTTCACCGGTAAGTCGTCAGTAACTTCCGGTTCTGGGTTGTCGGTTTCCTGGGACATTGCGGACCGATGGTACCGGTCTGCCGTCTGATCTCGGTGGTTGTGTGGCAAACGCCTCAGCGGCCGGAAACAGCCACGTCAGTACGCGGCGAGCCAGGGGCCCAGGCGGTGCAGTGCTTCTTCGATGTCGGACTTCGGTCCGGCGAACGACAATCGGACGAACGATCCGCCGTGCTGGGTGTCGAAGTCCACGCCCGGCGCGATCGCCAGGCCGGTGTCGGCGAGGAGCGTCTCGCAGAACATCAGCGAGTCGGTGGAGTACTCCGAGATGTCGGCGTACACGTAGAACGCGCCGTCGGCGGGCGCCAGCTTGTCGAGTCCCACCGCGGCCAGCCCCGCGAGCAGCAACGCCCGGTTCTCGGCGTAGTGATGCACCAGGGCGTCGGCTTCGGCGATGGCCTCCGGCGTGAACGCCGCGACGGCCGCGTATTGCGGCAGTGTCGGTGGGCAGATGGAGAAGTTGCCCGTCAGGCAATCGACGGCTCGGCGCAGCGGCTCGGGTACCAGCAGCCAGCCCAGCCGCCAGCCGGTCATGGCGAAGTACTTCGAAAAGCTGTTCACCACAATGGCGTTGCGTGAGGTCTCCCACGCGCAGCTGGTCGCGGGCGCGCCGTCGTAGATGAGGCCGTGGTACAGCTCGTCACTGATCAACTGCACGGAATTGTCGTCGCACCAGGTCGCGATGGCAGCCAGGTCCTCGGCCGGCAGCACGGTGCCCGTCGGGTTGTTCGGGCTGGCGATGATCAGACCCTTCACCGGCGGGTCGAGCTGCTCCAACATGGAAATGGTTGGGTGGAAACGGGTTTCGGGTCCGCACGGCACCTCGACGACCTCGCAGCCCAAGGCCGACAGGATGTTTCGGTAGCACGGGTAGCCGGGGCTGGCGACCGCGACGCGGTCGCCGACGTCGAAGCACGACAGGAACGCCAGCAGGAAGCCGCCCGTGGACCCCGTGGTGATGACGACCGCGTCCGGTTCCACCTCGACGCCGTACCGGTCGAGGTACGACTTGGCGATCGCCTCACGCAGTTCCGGAATACCCAGCGCGACCGTATATCCGAGGTTGTCGTTGGCCAGCGCTTCGGCGGCGGCAGCCCGGATGGGCGCCGGTGCCTGGGCGGCCGGCTGTCCCGCCGAGAGGTTCACCAGGTCGCCGTGGCTGCGCTGGCGCTCGGCCGCCGCCAGCCACACGTCCATGACATAGAACGGTGGAATGCCTGCACGTAGCGCCACGGGGTTGGTCACCTGAGTCAGGCTAGAACACCTCGCCGCAATACCGGCCGGCCGGTGACGGCATGCACAATCGTGGAATGGTCCAGGTTGCGGTGGGTGTCGGCCCCGTCAGTGCCGACGACGTCGTTCGGGTGGCGCGTGACGATGCGGAAGTGGTGCTCGCCGACGACGCGATCGCCGCCATGGCGGCCAGTCGGGCCCACATCGAATCGCTCGCAGGGAACCCGGCCCCGGCGTACGGAATCTCTACCGGGTTCGGCGCGTTGGCCACCCGGCACATTCCACATGAACTGCGAACGAGGCTGCAGCGTAGCCTGATTCGTTCGCACGCCGCGGGATCCGGTCCGGAAGTCGAACGCGAGGTCATTCGGGCGATGATGCTGCTCAGGCTGTCGACGCTGGCGACCAGCCGCACCGGGGTCCGTCCACAGGTCGCCCAGGCGTACGCCGCACTGCTATCCGCTGGGGTGACGCCGGTGGTCTATGAATACGGCAGCCTCGGCTGTTCCGGGGATCTCGCGCCGCTGTCGCACATCGCGCTCGCGGTCATGGGTGAAGGCCACGTTCGGACCGCCGCCGGCGCCCTCGTGACCGCCGCAGATGCGCTGCGCGAGCACGGGCTGGAACCGGTCACCTTCGCCGAGAAGGAAGGCCTGGCGCTCATCAACGGCACCGACGGGATGCTCGGCCAGCTGGTGCTGGCGCTCGCCGACCTCGATCGGCTGCTCGCGCTCGCCGACATCGCGGCGGCGATGAGCGTGGAGGGGCTGCTGGGCACCGACCGGGTCTTCGCACCGCATCTGCAGGCTTTGCGTCCCCAACCTGGTCAGGCTTTGGCGGCCGCGAATATGACACGGATGCTTGCGGAATCGCCCATCGTCGCCAGCCACAGTGGACCGGACTGCCCACTGGTGCAGGATGCCTATTCACTGCGGTGCGCGCCGCAGGTCGCCGGCGCCGTTCGTGACACCGTGGCGCACGCCCGCAACGTCGCGAACTGGGAATTGGCCAGCATCGTCGACAACCCCGTCATCACTGATGCCGGCACCGTCGAGTCCAACGGGAACTTCCACGGCGCTCCGGTGGCCTATGTGCTGGACTTCCTGGCGATCGCCGTGGCCGATCTGGCCAGCATTAGCGAACGGCGCACCGACCGGTTCCTCGACGCGGCCCGCAGCCGTGGCCTCAACCCGTTCCTGGCCGACGATCCCGGAGTCGACAGCGGTCACATGATCGCGCAGTACACGCAGGCCGCCATCGTCTCCGAACTCAAACGCCTGGCGCAGCCGGCCAGCGTCGACTCGATCCCGTCGTCGGCGATGCAGGAAGATCACGTATCGATGGGCTGGTCCGCGGCCCGCAAACTCCGCAAGGCAATCGACGGGCTGACGCGCGTGCTGGCCATCGAGATACTCACCGCGGCAAGAGGAATCGAGATGCGGGCACCGTTGCGGCCCGCGCCGGGCACCGCCGCCGTCATAGCTGCCGTGCGCGATCAGGTCCCCGGCGTCGGACCGGATCGCTACCTGGCGCCCGAGATCGACGCGGTCGTCCAGCTGGCCCGGGACGGGTCGCTGGTGGCCGCGGCCGAGGCAGTCGTCGGTGGTCTCAGCTGAGCTGATCGGCATCGGTGACGAGGCGGCCGAGATCGTCCAGCAGGGCCTCGGCGGCGGCGAGGTCACCGCGCAGGTCCCGGTCCGTGTCGTCCCAGGGCAGATCGGCCGCCAGGGCGATGGCCTGTCCGGCGACACCCGTGAATCGATGGTGCAGACCACGCTGCCGCAACAGACGCACGGTCCCGACCAGCTCGCAGCACAACAACACCCGGTAAGCGGCGACCGACCGTTCCAGCTGAAGCGCGCTCTGCGACGCGAACGTGGCGTCCTCCTCCATACCCCTGGACAGCACGAGGGTCCCGACGGACGCGGGTTGTGCGGCGGCCCGGATTTCGGCGATTGCCCCGGCGGCGACGTACTCGACCATCATGAGCCCGGACGAACCGTCCTCGGCGGCGGCCAGAAAAGCATTGCGGCCGTTGGTTTCCGGGTCGTTCAGCATTCTGATCCGGGAGTGCGTGATGGGCGCGGTCAACGCCAGCGCCAAGGTGGTGCCGTCGAGTTCCAATGACAACGACGCCTGGTAGAACGCGCCGTGATGCACCACCTGATCGCCGTCGATATCGAACAGCGGGTTCTCCTGGGCGGTGTTGAGTGTTCGTTCGAGCTGTCCGACAAGGGATTTCAGCGTCGCGGCCAGGCTCGCCTGGGCAACGGGGTAGACGCGCAGGCCGTACGGATCCTGGATGCGCGCCGGACGGTGATCGGAATGCCCGGCGCCGGTGAACAACGACCGCAGGCGGCCGGCCAGAACATCTACTTCTGGCGCAGCGGCCGCGCGGGCGGCGGCCGCTGCGAATGCTGACGGATTACCTTCCAAGGCAAGAAAACTCAGCAGGTAGATGACGCTCGACGCGCGCTCCAGCCGGATCAGTTCGTCGGCGGCCAGGCAGCTCCGGCCGACGGTCAAAGCGCTGCTGCTCATGAACGGCAGCGCGCTGTCCGCACCCCACCGCGGCATCGGCGTCAGTGGGCGGCTGGCTGGGCGCTCGCCCATCAAGGTGAGCGCGGTACCGGCCAGGGCGGCCAGATCACCGGTTCCGATGGAGGCGTAATGCCGCAGTTCGGGCAGGGTGTCGTCGTTGAGCATGCGCTCCAGGCCGCCCAGGATGTGCGGATCCAGTCCCGCGCCGGGGATACACAACTGAATAAGCCGCACGGCCAGCATGGCACGCACCGTCCGGTCGTCCAGAGGGTCGCCGGCGTCTGCGGCGTGACTGCGCAGCAGGCGCAGGCCGTAGTCGTCGTCATCGGGCGCGACCGGAGTGGCGCGATTCGCTCCGACGCCCGTGGTGCGCCCGTAGGTGGCGAACCGCGAACTCAGGTCGGCCGCCTGCTGGTGTGCCCGGGCCACCGCATCGAGCACGGCGGGTGCCACGCCGACCTGATCGCGCCGGTCAGCGAGCGCCACGACGTCGGCAATCGTGCCCGCTCCGGTCAGCAGAATCATGTAATTCTCCTCTTTCTCTACCGCATGCGGGCGATCGGTCCTATCATCGCCAAAGCGAAGACTTTCCGCTAGATGGAAAGCAAATTTTACTCAGTGGCAACGCTGAGTGTGTTGTCTGAAACGTCGGACTCCTAGATTTCAGCGTCGAGGAGAGGAGGTCACGATGGCCGAAGCGTCCACTCGGACCGTCGAACGAGCACTGGCACTGCTCGCGACGGTCTGCGAGACCGGCGCGACGAATCTCGTCGACAGCGCCCGGGAGTGCGAACTCGCGCCGAGCACGGCATTGCGGCTGCTGCGAACGCTGGAATCGACCGGATTCGTCAGCAGAGACGAGTCCGGCACCTACCGGCCGGGTGGACGGATCATCCAGCTCGGTGCTCAAGCGTTGAGCACCGAGTCCCTGATCGATCTGGCCAAACCGACCATGGACGCACTGGTCGCCGAAACCGGCGAATCCGCGTACCTGTCGGTCAGGGGCCATGGCCAGACCGCGCTCTACCTCAGCATCGTCGAGGGCACCCATTCCGTCCGGCATGCCAACTGGGTGGGCAGGACCGTACCCCTCGACAGTTCGGCCGCCGGGCACGCGTTGCGGGGCGACATCCCCGTCGACGGCTATGTCGTGGTGGAACGCGGTGTGGAAACCGATGTCACCGCGATCGCCTGCCCTGTGCGCTCGGAGGCTCGCATCGTCGGGGCGCTCAGCCTCGTCATCCCGAGCTATCGGCTCACCGCGCCGGAAACGGCACGGTACGGCCACATGCTGGTCTCGGCCGCCGCGGAAGTCTCCGCCCGGCTGAGCGGACCCACGAAACAAGGCCCCCCGGAAAGACAGTCATGATCACATTCGACACCGTCTCCAAGATGTACCCGGACGGCACCGTCGCCGTCGACAAGCTGACACTCACCGCGCCCAATGGCAAGATCACCGCGCTGGTCGGACCGTCGGGATGCGGCAAGACCACCTCGATGCGGTTGATCAACCGGCTCATCGAACCCACCTCGGGCACCATCGAACTCGACGGTGTCGACACCCAGTCCCTGGACCGGGTCGCGTTGCGGCGCAGGATCGGCTACGTCATCCAGAACGCCGGACTCTTTCCGCATCGCACGGTCGTCGACAACGTCGCCGCCCTGCCGCGGCTTCTCGGCGGCGGAAAGAGGGAAACGCGTTCGGCGGCAATGGAACTCCTCGAGCGCGTCGGTCTCGACGCCAAGTTCGCCCGCCGCTATCCGTGGCAGCTGTCCGGCGGGCAGCAACAGCGTGTCGGGGTGGCTCGGGCATTGGCGACCGATCCACCGTTCCTCCTGATGGACGAGCCGTTCAGCGCCGTGGATCCGATTGTCCGCAGCCAATTGCAGGACGAATTCCTGCGCCTGCAGGCCGATATCTCCAAGACCATCGTGATGGTCACCCACGACATCGACGAAGCGCTGAAGCTGGGCGATCAGGTCGTGGTGCTCCGGGAAGGAGGCACCCTTGCTCAGGCCGCGACGCCCGCCGAACTGCTGGCCGCCCCCAAGGATGCCTTCGTCGCCGACTTCGTCGGCTCGGCGCGCGGCTACCGGGCACTCGGCTTCCACGCCGGCGACGACCGGCTGCCCGTACAGCAGGAGCCGACGGTCACTGTGGGGCAATCGATCTCGGCGATCCCGACCGGTGTGAGCCGGTGGGTTCTCGCGGTCGACGCGCACCGGTCACCGATCGGCTGGGTCGACACCGCCACGCGGTCCGGCGACACCGTGCTCGACACCGACATCAACCTGTGCACCACGGCGCGCCGCGGCGACCCGCTCCGCGACCTGCTCAACGCCGCGTTGTCCAGCCCGAGCGGCCGAGGTGTCGTCACCGATGAATCGGGTGTGCTGGTCGGCACCGTGACCGACCACGACGTCATCGACGCGATCCGGCGGGCCAAGGAAGCGAGGTCGGTCTCGGCATGAACTGGCTCTCGTCGAACGTCGACCGCATCATCTCTCTGAGTATCAGCCACACCTGGCTCACTCTTGTCCCGACCGTCATCGGGTTGCTGTTGGCCCTACCGCTGGGCTGGTGGGCCCACCGCTCGGGGCGGGGGTATGCCGCCATCGTGGGCACCGCCGGCCTGCTCTATACGATCCCATCGCTCGCGCTGTTCATCATCCTGCCGGTGATCCTGGGCACCAAGATCCTCGATCCGCTGAATATCGTTGTCGCACTGACGCTGTACACCCTGGCGCTGCTGGTTCGGGTCGTCGCCGACGGTCTCGGCTCGGTGCCGCACGACACCGTTGCCGCTGCCGAGGCGATGGGCTACCGCGGTTGGCAGCGCTTGCTGTTGGTAGAACTTCCCGTCGCGGTGCCCGTGATCGCCGCGGGGCTGCGTGTCGCGGTGGTGTCCAACGTCAGCATCGTCACGATGGCCGCACTGCTGGGCATCCCGCAGCTCGGATCGCTGTTCACGCAAGGCTTTCAGCTGCGGCTGTATGTTCCGCTGATCACCGGCGTGGTCCTGTGTGCCGTGCTCGCGATCATCTTCGACGGGCTGATCATCTGGCTGAACAAACTGCTCACCCCCTGGCGTCCGCGGACGGTGACCTCATGAACATCGTCGGCTGGTTCACCGACCCGGCCAACTGGTCCGGCTCGGGCGGCATCCCCGTACAGATCGGGTATCACCTGCTGTACTCCGCCATCGCGCTGCTGGCCGCACTGGTCATCGCGGTCCCGCTCGGTATCTTGATCGGCTCCACCGGACGTGGCGAGGCGGTGGTCGCCGGGTTCGCAAATGCCTTGCGCGCCCTGCCATCCCTCGGGCTACTGGTCCTGCTGTTCTTGATCATCTCGCCTGTGGTGGCCGGCAAGCTGGTGTACATCCTGCCCACCGTCGTCGTGCTCGTGCTGCTGGCCGTGCCGCCGATTCTCACCGGCACGTACGCCGGCATCCAGAGTGCCGATCCGCATGCGGTGGACGCGGCCCGCGGTATGGGCTTCACCAGAAGCCAGATCCTGATGCGCGTGCAGTTACCGTGCGCGTTGCCGCTGATGGTGTCCGGCGTCAGAAGCTCGACACTGCAAATCGTTTCGACGGCGACCATCGCGGCGTACCTCGGTCTACAGGGTCTCGGCAGGTTCATCCTGGACGGCCGGGCGACCGCAAGCTTCAGCGAAATGGCCGGCGGCGCCATCCTCGTCGCCCTCCTCGCGATCGTGCTCGAATTCACCTTCGCCTGGATCGGCCGGCTCATCGTGTCGCCCGGCCTGCGCCGGACCGCGATCAAATCCACTTCACCCCTCGAAACCTCAGTAACCACCGTCACCTTGGAGAAATCACCATGAAGAAACGCAGCATCCTCTCGATCGTCGCCGCCACCGCCGTGCTCGCGCTCAGCGCGTGCGGAGGAGGTGGAGGCGACCCGCTCTCCGGCGGCGGGAGCGACAAGGGGTCCGCGGGTTCGCAGATCATCATCGGATCCGCCGACTTCACCGAAAGCCAGCTCGTCGCCAGTATCTACTCACAGGCGTTGCAGGCCAAAGGCGTCAGCGTCAAGGAGCAGTTCAACATCGGCAGCCGAGAGGTCTATCTCCAGGCGCTGAAGGATGGATCGATCGATCTGGTGCCGGAATACTCCGGAGCGCTGCTGAGCTATCTCGACCCCAAGTCCACCGCCGCGACGAAGGACGCGGTGACCGCTGAGCTCAAGAGCAAGCTGCCCGCCGGGATCGCCATGCTGACCCCGTCGGCCGCCGAGGACAAGGACGTCCTCGCGGTCACGCAGGCGACGGCGGACAAGTACAAGCTCAAGACCATCTCCGACCTCACCCTGGTGGCCGGGGAACTGGTGCTCGGCGGCCCGGCGGAATGGAAGACCCGCCAACAGGGCGTCGTCGGCCTGCGCGACGTGTACGGGCTCCACTTCAAGGACTTCGTCAGCCTCGACGCGGGCGGCACGTTGACCATGACGGCTCTGACCAACGGTCAGATCCAGGCCGGTGACCTGTTCAGTACCGACCCCGGATTGAAGGCGAATCATCTTGTCGCCCTTGAGGACAACAAGAACCTGTTCGCAGCGGAGAACGTGGTGCCGCTGATCAAGGCGGGCAAGCAGAACGATACCGTCACCAAGACCCTCGACGCGGTTTCGGCGAAACTGACCACCGACGACCTGATCTCGATGAACGCCGAGGCCGCCACCGGCGCCAACCTCTCCGATATCGCCAAGAAATGGCTGGCCCGCGCAGGCATCAGCGGACAGTGAACGACTCTTTCGGCAAAGGATCTCTTCTCTCATGACCAATTCCGTGACCACCGGTCCACGTCCCGTCCGCGCCCCGCGCGGCACCGAAATCTCTTGTCGCGGCTGGCAACAGGAAGCCGCCCTGCGCATGCTGATGAACAATCTCGACCCCGAGGTGGCCGAGCATCCCGAGGACCTCGTCGTCTACGGCGGCACCGGCCGCGCGGCACGCAACTGGGAGGCCTTCGATGCGATCGTGCACACGCTGCGGTCGCTGGCGGACGACGAGACCATGCTCATCCAGTCCGGAAAACCGGTCGGCGTCTTCCGGACGAATGTCTGGTCTCCTCGTGTGCTGCTGGCGAATTCGAACCTGGTCGGCGACTGGGCGACTTGGGAGCAGTTCCGCAAGCTGGAAGCCGAAGGGCTCATGATGTACGGCCAGATGACGGCCGGCTCATGGATCTACATCGGCACCCAGGGCATCCTGCAGGGCACCTTCGAGACCTTCGGTGCCGTGGCGCGCAAGCGATTCGGCGGTACCCTCGCCGGCACGATCACCCTCACAGCCGGCGTCGGCGGAATGGGGGGCGCGCAGCCGCTGGCGGTCACCATGAACGACGGCGTCGCGATCTGCGTCGACTGCGACGAGAGCCGCATCGACCGGCGCATCGCACACCGCTACCTGGATACCAAGGCCGCCGGTATCGACGAAGCCCTCGCGCTGGCGATCGAAGCCCGGGATGCCAAGCGGCCGTTGTCTATCGGGCTGGTGGGTAACGCGGCGGCGGTGTTCCCCGAACTCCTGGCACGCGACGCACCGATCGATATCGTCACCGACCAGACCTCGGCCCACGACCCGCTGTCCTACCTGCCACTGGGCGTCGACTTTGAGGACATGAAGAAGATGGCGGACAAAGATCCCGCCTACTTCACCGAGCAGGCCGAGCTGTCCATGGCCAAGCACGTCGCCGCCATGGTCGGCTTCATGGACCGCGGTGCCGAGGTTTTCGACTACGGCAACTCCATCCGCGACGAGGCCCGCAAGGCCGGCTACGACCGGGCCTTCGCCTTCCCTGGTTTCGTGCCGGCCTACATCCGACCGCAATTCGAGGAGGGCCTCGGGCCGTTCCGCTGGGCCGCACTCTCCGGCGATCCCGCCGACATCGCCGCAACGGACCGCGCGATCCTGGAGCTGTTCCCCGACAACGACCATCTGCGGCGCTGGATCACCATGGCCGGCGAGAAGGTGGCGTTCGAAGGACTGCCCGCACGGATCTGCTGGCTCGGGTACGGCGAGCGGCACCGGGCCGGCTTGCGCTTCAACGAGATGGTGGCTTCCGGTGAGCTCTCGGCACCTCTGGTGATCGGCCGCGACCATCTCGACTCGGGGTCGGTCGCGTCGCCCTATCGTGAAACCGAGTCCATGCTCGACGGTTCGGATGCGATCGCCGACTGGCCGCTGCTGAACGCCTTGGTCAACACCGCATCCGGGGCGTCCTGGGTGTCGATCCATCACGGCGGCGGCGTGGGCATCGGACGCTCGATCCATGCCGGTCAGGTATGTGTCGCCGACGGCACCGAACTGGCCGCGCAGAAGCTCGAGCGGGTGCTGACCAACGATCCGGGCATGGGTGTCATCAGGCACGTGGATGCCGGTTACGAGCACGCCGCGGACGTGGCGCGGGAACGAGGCGTGCGGATTCCGATGTGGGAGAACGCGTGACGTCGTCCCGAACGTCGTTCGACACGTTGTGGCCATCCATCCTCGACGTCGGCCGCAACCCGGCCAACGGCGGCTATCGGCGGTTCGCGTGGACCGACGCCGATCTGACCCTGCGGGAGTGGTTCACCGGCGAGGCCGAGCGGCGCGGCATGGATGTCGAGGTCGATCGCAACGGCAACCTGTGGGCGTGGTGGCTGCCGCCGGGCTGGTCCGGTGATCCGCACGATGCGTTCGTGACCGGCTCGCATCTGGACTCCGTGCCCGACGGTGGCGCGTTCGACGGGCCGCTCGGCATCGTGTCGGCCTTCGCCGCGATCGATATCGTCCGCGAGCGCGGCGTGGTGCCCGCCATCCCGGTCGGGGTGGCGGCGTTCTCGGACGAGGAAGGCGCCCGGTTCGGGGTGGCGTGTGTCGGCTCACAGCTGTCCACCGGTGCGTTGAGTGCCGACCGGGCGCGCGGGTTGCGCGACATCGACGGAATCACGTTGGCGGAGGCACTGATTCGTGTCGGGCGCGATCCCGGGCACCTCGGCCCGGATCCGCGGCTGGCCGAGCGCGTCGGCGTGTTCGTCGAGTTGCACGTGGAGCAGGGCCGGGCGCTGGATCTGGTCGATGCCCCCATCGCGGTGGCATCATCGATCTGGCCGCACGGCCGCTGGGAGTTCACGTTCGACGGTGAGGCCAACCATGCCGGCGCGACCCGGCTGATCGATCGCCGTGACCCGATGCTGGCCTTCGCGTCCTCGGTGCACACCGCGCGGGTGCAGGCCGCGGCGCACAATGCGGTGGCGACCTTCGGCAAGGTGATCGTGGCCCCCAACGGGGCCAACGCGATACCGTCGCAGATCCGCGCGTGGCTGGACGCCCGGGCCGCGGACGAGGTCACGCTCGGCGCGCTGGTCGACGCCATCTCCGCGGAGGCGCACCGGCACGCCGAACGTGAGTCCGTCATGCTGGACGTGATCGCCGAATCGATCACGCCCATCGTCGAATTCCCCGAAGGCCCGCGCGCACGGCTCACCAAGGCCCTGCACCACCTGGGGGACATCCCGGTGCTGCCCACAGCAGCCGGCCACGACGCCGGCATCCTTGCGGCTCAGGTGCCGACGGCGATGTTGTTCGTGCGCAACCCGACGGGGGTGTCGCACTCGCCCGTCGAGTACGCGGAGCCCGCCGACTGCAATCGCGGTGCCGTCGCTCTCGCCGACGTGATGGCCGAGTGGGTTTCGCGGTGACGGCCACCTGGTGGTGCGAGCACGCCTGGATCGGCGACACCGTGCAGGCAGGCGTGCTGATCACCGTGGACGACGGACGGATCACCTCGATCGTGGCGGGCGCGCCGGCTACCGGTACGCCGAAACGGTTGTACGGCTTGGTGATTCCCGGTATGGCCAACGCCCATTCGCATGCCTTCCACCGTGCGCTGCGTGGACGCACGCAGCGCGACCGCGGATCGTTCTGGACGTGGCGTGACCTCATGTACCGGGTGGCCGAACGGTTGGATCCCGATCGCTACCGCGCGTTGGCCCGCGCCGTGTATGCCGAAATGGCGCTGGCTGGAATCACTTCCGTCGGCGAATTCCACTACCTGCACCACGACAACGGCGGCCGGCGCTATGCCGACCCGAACGCGATGGGGCACGCGCTGATCGAGGCCGCCGCCGATGCGGGGCCGCGGCTGACGCTGCTCGACACCTGCTATCTCAGCTCCGCACCGGACGGCACTCCGTTGCAGGACGGACCCCAACAGCGCTTCGGCGACGGTACCGGGGCTGGATGGGCAGACCGGGTCAATGCTCTACGCGACCAAACCGGTTCCCGGCCAGGCGTTCTCGTCGGCGCGGCGCTGCACTCGGTGCGCGGCGTCCCGGTCGAGCAGATGCCCGCGGTGGTCGAGTGGGCGTCCGCACATGGGGCGCCGCTACATGTGCACTCGTCGGAGCAGCGCGCCGAGATCGAACAATGTCAGGCCGTGCACGGCCGCACGCCCACCGCGGTGCTACGGGACGCCGGCGTGCTGGGTCCGCGGACCACCGCCGTCCATGCCACGCATCTGACACCGCGCGATATCACCGACCTGAGTGCCTCGGCCACCGGTGTCTGTTTCTGCCCTACCACCGAACGGGATCTCGGTGACGGGATCGGGCCGGCGCCGGCCCTGCTCGACATGCCGGGACTGTTCAGCCTGGGATCGGACAGCCACGCCATCATCGACATGTTCGAGGAGGCCCGCGCCGTCGAGCTCGACGAACGGCTGGCTCGACAGGAGCGCGGCATCATCGGCGCGCCGACCTTGCTACGCGCCGCCACCGCCGACGGTCAACATGCGCTCGGCTGGACTGATGCGGGCGTTTTGCAGGTCGGGGCGCGCGCCGATCTGGTTGCGGTGGACCTGAATTCGGTACGTATCGCCGGTGGCGGGGCCACCGCGGAGTCCATCGTGTTCGCCGCCTCCGCCGCCGATGTCACCGATGTGGTGATCGACGGCCAGGTGGTGGTCGCCGACCGCAGACACGTCCGCGTCGATGTGGCCGCCGAGTTGCAGGCGGCGATCACGGATCTGTTGGGGGACTCATGACCGTGCTGTACTCCGGCATTGCCGAGCTCGTCACCAACGACCCGGAACAGGGTGACGGCACCACTCTCGGTGTGATCGCCGATGGCGCCGTGCTCGTCGCGGGTGACACGGTCGAGTGGGTGGGCCGGCGCCGCGACGCGCCCGCCGCGGACCGGCGCGTCGACTGCGGCGGCGTGAGCGTTGTGCCCGGCTTCGTCGACAGCCATGCTCATCTGGTCTTCGCGGGCGAACGGTCGGCGGAATTCGCAGCCCGGATGAGCGGGCAGCCCTACGCGGCCGGCGGTATCGCGACGACGGTGGCGGCGACCCGCGCCGCCGATGATGCCGCGCTGTCCGCGGGCGTAAGCCGGCTCGCCGGCGAACTCGTCGCCGCGGGGGTGACGACGTTCGAATGCAAGAGCGGATACGGCCTCGACATCCAGAACGAGGCCCGTTCCCTGCTCGTCGCTCGCGAATACACCGGTGAGACAACATTTCTCGGAGCCCATGTCGTCCCCGCCGAATATCGCGACGATCGTGCCGGATACATCGATCTCGTCACGGGCCCGATGCTGGACGCCTGCGCGCCGCTGGCCCGCTGGATCGACGTGTTCTGCGACAGGGGAGCGTTCGACGTCGACGAATCCCGCGCCATCCTCACCGCGGGCATCAGGGCCGGTTTACAACCGCGGATGCACGCCGGTCAACTCGGCCCAAGCGGGGGGATTCAACTGGCGGTAGAACTGGGGGCGGCTTCGGTTGATCACTGCACGTATGCCACCGATACGGACATCGAGGCACTGGCGTCCGGCGGCACGGTGGCCACGTTGTTGCCCGGAGCCGAATTCTCCACGCGCGCACCGTGGCCGGACGCCCGCAGGATGATCGACGCAGGCGTGACGGTCGCGATCGCCACCGACTGCAACCCGGGAAGTTCCTTCACGACCAGCATGCCGTTCTGCATCGCGGTGGCGGTTCGCGATATGAAGTTCACACCCGCCGAGGCGTTGTGGTCGGCGACAGCCGGCGGCGCGGCAGCACTACGCCGTGACGATGTCGGGGCGCTGGCGCGCGGCAAGCGCGCCGACTTCCTGTGCCTGGGCGCGCCGTCGTACATCCATCTCGCGTACCGGCCAGGGGTGCCGCTGATCCGCGATGTGGTGCAGGCCGGTCAGAGGATCTGAGCTTCCAGCCGCCGCAGGTGCTCCCACGACGACCCGAGCAGCTGGGCGCTGCCGTGCGCGCGCTTGAAGTAGAACTGGATGTCGCTTTCCCACGTGATCGCGATGCCGCCGTGCATCTGGATCGCTTCGCCGGCAACGGCATTGAACGCCTCGGTGGCCAGGTACCGGGCCAGTGACGCATTGGTGGGCGTCGGATCGGCGATGGCGTCGTTGACGATCGACCGGGCGGCCGAGACCTTGACGTAGAGGTCCGACATGCGGTGCTTGAGTGCCTGGAAGCTGCCGATCGGGCGGCCGAACTGCACACGGTCCTTGGAGTAGGCCACGGTCAGGTCCAGGCAACGGCTCGCGGCGGCGACCTGCTCGACGGCCATCAGGATGGCCGCGGTGTCCGCCAAACCGGGATCGGCGCCCAGGACAGCGGTGCTGCCCGGTGCCACTGCTGCGAGCCGGCGGGTCGGGTCCATCGCCGTGGCGGGGGTGACCGTGTTGTCGGTCCAGCGGCTCAGCTGGCCGTCCTGCGCCGCGATCACCACGTCGGCGACGTCACCGTTGATGACGTAACCGGCGTCGAAAACGACTGTGCCGATCGAGGTTCCCTCGGCTAGGCCCTCGAGTGACTCTTCCGCGCCGACGGCGAGCAGGGCCAGTTCGGCCAGCGTGGTGCCGAGCAGCGGTGTCGGAACCAGGCCCTTGGCCAGTTCCTCGAGAACCACTGCGGCGTCGCCCAATTCGCCGCCGGCACCGCCGAGCTCCTCGGGCACGACGAGCGCCGCGGCACCGACCTGCTCGCACAACATCTGCCAGAGCTTCTCGTCGTAGCCCTTCTCGGACTCGATGGCGGCCCGGACGGCCTCAGGGCCGGCGTGCTTCTCTACCAGCGCTGCGACGGTGGCGCGCAGCATCTCCCGTTCTTCGCTCACAGTCACAGCCCTTCCAGTACGCGGGTTCGGTGCCACGCCGAGTCGCCCCACGCCGAGCGGAGCGCCTGCGTGCGCAGCAGCAACAGGGACAGGTCGTGTTCCTGCGTGAAACCGATGGCGCCGTGGGTCTGCAGCGACGACCGAGCCGCCAGTAGCGCGGCTTCGTTCGCGGCGACCTTGGCGGCGCTGATGTCGCGGGCCAGTGTCGACGAGCCGTCGGCGAGGGCCAGGGCAGCACCGTAGACCAGCGGACGGGCCAGCTCGACGGCGATGTGCACGTCGGCAAGTTTGTGCTTGATGGCCTGGTACGACCCGATCACGGTGCCGAACTGGGTGCGCTGCTTGGCGTAGGCGACAGCCATGTCGAGCATCGCCTGGCCGGCACCGACCAGCTGCGCCGCGGTGGCCAGCGCGCCGAACTCGAAAGCCTTTGCGGTGTCGGCGGATTGAGCCGCACCGGTGGCGGTCACGTCGAACAGGTGCCGGGCCGGGTCGACGGACTGGTACTCGGCACCGATGACGGCGTCCTGCACCTGGCCATCTCCGGCCAGCAGGATCAGCCCGGCGGTGTCGGCGTCGACGGCCCGCGGCGCCAGTGGCGGCTGCGCGACGGTGGCGATGAGCTCGCCCGAGGCCAATTCTGCGGACCGCTTAGCTCCGGCTTCCGATGCCAGCAGGACCGGGGCCACCGCGATGGACTCGGTGACCGGACCGGGGACGGCCCAGTAGCCCAGACGCTCAAGGGCGACAACCAGATCCACCGGGTGTGCGCCGATCCCGTCGAACTCTTCCGGCACGTTCAGCGCGGTGACGCCGAGGTCTGCCAGGGTCGACCAGACCTTCCGGCCGGGAGCGGCGTCGGCCGCCTTCTCGACCCCGCCCCACGCCCGTACGGCGGCGGGCACGTCTGCCGCGCCCAGCGCGGCGTCGATGCTCGCAGCGAAATCGCGCTGCGATTCGTCCAATTCAAAGAACACGTGAACAATCCCTCTTATTTGCGGGGCAGGCCCAGCAGGCGCTCGGCGATGATGTTGCGCTGAATTTCGTTGGTACCGGCGTAGATCGGGCCGCCCAGGGCGAACAACAATCCATCGGTCCAGTGGTCGTACAGCTCGGCGTCGGCGCCGCGCAGGTCCAGTGCGGTCTGGTGCAGGGCGACGTCGAGGTCGGACCAGAACACCTTGGTCACCGAGGACTCGGCGCCCAGTTCGCCACCATTGGCGAGCCGGGTGACTGTGCCGAAGGTGTGCAGGCGGTAGGCCTGGGCCTTGATCCAGGCGTCGGCGACGCGCTCCGCGTAGGCCGGGTTCTGGTCGACCTTCCATTGCGCGACAAGGCGTTCGGCCGGCGCGACGAAGCGGGCCGGGCTGCGCAGCGACATGCCGCGCTCGTTGCTCGAGGTGCTCATGGCGGCGGTCCAGCCGCCATGCACCTGACCGATGACGTCCTCGTCGGGGACGAACACGTCGTCGAGGAAAATCTCACCGAAGCCGGTCTCACCACCCAGCTGGGCGATGGGCCGGACCGTGATGCCCTCGGCCTTGAGGTCGAACATGAAGTACGTCAGACCCTTGTGGCGCTGCGCTTCCGGGTCGGAGCGGAACAGGCCGAAACCGCGCTCACCGAACGGGGCACGCGAGCTCCAGATCTTCTGGCCGTTGAGCTTCCAGCCGCCGTCGACCTTGGTCGCGGTCGAGCGCAGCGAGGCCAGGTCGCTGCCGGACTCGGGCTCGGACCAGGCCTGAGCCCAGATCTCCTCGCCGGAAGCCATTTTCGGCAGCACGCGCTGCAGCTGCTCTTTGGTACCGTGCGCGAACAGCGTCGGCGCCAGCATCGCGGTGCCGTTGGCGGAGGCCCGGCCGGGGGCGCCGGCTTTGAAGTACTCCTCCTCGTACACCACCCACTGCAACATGGTGGCGTCGCGGCCGCCGTACTCCTTGGGCCAGGCGATGACCGACAGGCCGGCGTCGAAAAGCACCTTGTCCCAGACGCGATGCTGCTCGAAGCCCTCGAGGGTGTCGTACGACTTGGTGGGGAACTTGTCCCGGTTGGCCGTCAGGAAGTCGCGGACCTCGGCCCGGAATTCCTCGGTTTCATCGTCGAATGTCAGATCCATTTTAGGGATTCATCTCTCTCGTGATTTCCCGTCGCTGTGCTCGCCCCGGAGTAGTGGTTTGACCACTTTGCCCCCAGGGTTGCGCGGCAGCGTCTCGAGGAACGCCACCGAACGCGGAGTCTTGAAATTAGCCAAATGTTCTTTGGTGTAGGCGATGACGTCCTGCTCAGTGAGCGTTGCGCCTGGCCGCAGCACGATGAACGCCTTACCGACCTCGCCCATGCGCTCGTCCGGAACCCCGATGACGGCACAGTCCGCGACGCCGTTCAGGCGGGCCAGGGTCTGTTCGATCTCGGCCGGGTACACGTTGAACCCGCCGGAGATGTACATGTCCTTGAGCCGGTCGGTGATGCGCAGATTGCCTGCGGCGTCGAGGGTTCCGACGTCGCCGGTGTGCAGCCAGCCGTCGGCATCGATGGCCGCCGCGGTGGCCTCCGGGTCGTCGAGGTAGCCGAGCATGATGTTCGGCCCGCGGAGCAGTACCTCACCGGCGCCGCCTTCTGCGGGCGAGTCGATCTTCAGCTCGTAGTTGGGCAGCGCCCGGCCGCAGGTTGTGGCCACGGTGACGGCGTCGTCGTCGGCCTGGCACATGGTGGCAAACCCGGCGGACTCGGTGAGCCCGTAGGCGGTGAGCACGATGTCGATGTCGAGTTCGGACTGCATGCGCTCGATCAGCACCACCGGGACCACCGCGGCACCGGTTACCGAGAAGCGCAGCGACGACAGGTCGTACTTCCCGCGCGACGGGTGATCGAGCAGCGTCTGGAAGATGGTCGGCGGTCCGGGCAGCACGGTGATCTTCTGGTCCTGGACCGCCTTGAGGGCAGCTTCCGGGTCGAAGGTCAGCTGCGGGATCAGCGTCGCGCCGCGCTGCAGCACGGCAAGGATGCCGGCCTTGTAGCCGAAGTTGTGGAAGAACGGGTTGATGCACAGGTAGCGGTCATCGCTGGTGACCTGGCCGCTGTCGGCCCACTCCGCCGAACCCGACAGCGACTGCCGGTGCGCACACAGCACGCCCTTACTGCGGCCCGTGGTGCCCGAGGTGAACAGGATGTCGGAGATGTCGTCGGGCTGGACCGCGGCGGCACGGGCGTCGGCCTCGGCGCGGGCCGCCGGCTTGTCACCGCGGGCGACGAACTCGTTCCACGTGCCGTCTTCCTTGTCGATCGGAATACGCACGATGTGCTGCAACGCCGGGACCTCCGAGCGATCCAGGTCTGCCGTGCGGTCCTGACCGAGGAATTCTCCGGCCGTGATCAGCAGCGGCGCCTGGGTGCGCTCCAGGATGTCGACGGCCTCGCTGAGGGTGTAGCGCGTGTTCAGCGGGACCAGGATGGCGCCGGCGTGATGCACCGCCAGGCAGGCGACCACCCAGTGCCAGGTGTTCGGTGACCACAACGCGACGCGGTCGCCGGGCTGCACGCCGAGGTCGACCATGGCGGCCGCGGTACGTCGAACTTCCTCGCGCAATTGTGCGTAAGTCAGCGTCTTACCCGGTGCGACCAGAGCATCATGGTCGGAGAACTGGGCGGCAATCTGGTCGAGCACCGCGGGAACGGTCTGCGGTGAGTTATCCGGACCGGACTGCGGAGGGCCGTCGGACCCACTCATCGGGAACTCCCTCTAACAAAGCAAGTGCTTGGTAGGTTAGCCTACAGGGGTGATAGAGGTCCAGACGTTCCGGGCCGAGGTCCGGCAATGGCTTGCCGACAACCTCGTCGGTGAATTCGCAGCTCTGAAAGGCCTTGGTGGCCCCGGTCGGGAGCACGAGGCTTACGAAGAACGACGCGCGTGGAACCAGCATCTGGCCGCCGCGGGCCTGACCTGCCTGGGCTGGCCGGAGGAGCATGGTGGCCGCGGACTGTCGGTGGCGCACCGCGTCGCCTTCTATCAGGAGTACGCCAAGGCGGATGCGCCGGACAAGGTCAACCACCTCGGTGAGGAACTGCTCGGCCCGACGCTCATCGCATACGGCACCGAGGACCAGAAGAAGCGCTTCCTGCCGAACATTCTCAACGTCACCGAACTGTGGGCACAGGGTTACTCCGAGCCCGGCGCCGGCAGCGACCTGGCCAACGTCTCGACGTCGGCCGAACTCGTCGGCGACGAGTGGGTCATAAACGGCCAGAAGGTGTGGACGTCGCTGGCACACTGGGCCCAGTGGTGCTTCGTGGTGGCCCGCACCGAGAAGGGCTCCAAGCGTCACCACGGCCTCTCGTATCTGTTGGTGCCGCTGGATCAGCCGGGTGTCGAAATCCGCCCGATCGTCCAGCTGACCGGCGACTCCGAATTCAACGAGGTGTTCTTCGACGACGCCCGCACCGAGGCGTCGCTCGTCGTCGGTGAGCCCGGTCAAGGTTGGGGCGTCGCGATGGCGACGCTGACCTTCGAGCGCGGGGTTTCGACGCTGGGCCAGCAGATCCGCTACAAGCGTGAGCTCGAAGGCCTGATCGGCGTGGCCAAGACCTCCGGAGCCATCGACGATCCGCTGATCCGGCACAAGCTGACCGAGTCGTGGACCGGCCTGCAGGCCATGCGGTCCTACGCCATGGCGACCATGGATGTCGAGCAGCCCGGCCAGGACAACGTCTCAAAGCTGTTGTGGGCCAACTGGCATCGCGAGCTCGGTGAGATCGCCATGGACGTGCAGGGCATGGCCGGGTTGACGCTGCCGGGCGGCGAGTTCGACGAGTGGCAGCGGCTGTATCTGTTCTCCCGTTCGGACACCATCTACGGCGGCTCCAACGAAATTCAGCGCAACATCATCGCCGAGCGTGTGCTCGGCCTACCCCGAGAGGCCAAGGGCTGATGGATCTTTCAGTTGCTCCCACCGAGGTTGAGGGCCACGGCCTGCTGAAGGGCAAGGTCCTCCTCGTCACCGCGGCCGCCGGCACCGGCATCGGCTCGTCCACCGCCCGCCGGGCACTGCTCGAAGGCGCCGACGTCGTGGTGTCCGACTACCACGAGCGTCGCCTGAACGAGACCCGCGACCAGCTGGCCGCACTCGGCCTCGGCAAGGTCGAGGCCGTCGTCTGCGACGTGACGTCGACCGAGGCGGTCGACGCTCTGATCACCGCTGCCGTCGAGAAGATGGGCCGGCTGGACGTGCTGGTCAACAATGCCGGCCTGGGCGGCGAGACCCCGCTGGTCGACATGACCGACGACGAATGGGACCGCGTCCTCAACGTCACCCTGAATTCGGTGATGCGCGCGACGCGTGCGGCGCTGCGGTACTTCCGCGGCGTCGAGCACGGCGGCGTCATCGTCAACAACGCCAGCGTCCTGGGCTGGCGCGCGCAGCACTCGCAGTCGCACTACGCCGCGGCCAAGGCCGGCGTCATGGCGCTGACCCGTTGCAGCGCAATCGAAGCCGTCGAATATGGGGTCCGCATCAATGCCGTGTCGCCGAGTATTGCGCGGCACAAGTTCCTGGAGAAGTCCGCGTCATCCGAGCTGCTGGACCGGCTGTCGTCGGACGAGGCCTTCGGCCGTGCCGCCGAGCCGTGGGAGATCGCGTCGACCATTGCCTTCCTGGCCAGCGACTACTCCAGCTACCTGACCGGCGAGATCATCTCGGTGTCGAGCCAGCGCGCGTAGTTCGTTTTTCGTCGAACGTGAGCTTGTGTGCGAAGGATCTGCGATTTTTCGCACACAAGCTCACGTTCGCCGACGCGAATGTCGGCCGTATGCTTCGTGTTTCGTGATGAGCCGCTGGCTGGCGTAGTATGCACCTAGGTAGCAGATCGGGAACACGCCGAGTGTGACCATGGAGACGAGCGCGAACTGGACTCGTTGACCTGCTGCAATTGAGTTGTGCAAGAACCGATCTCGGTAGCCGAAGCTTATTCCGGCCGCTATCGCCACGCCCGCGGAGACCGTCGTTGGACCCAGTCCGCCTCTTCCGGTCGCGAACGCGAACACCGGGTACATGAATATCGCGACCGCGAGCAGCAGTTGCCACCATGCCTTGGGGGTGGTTACGCCAGCGCCATAGGGCTGCCTGCGATCGCTGTAAAAGGTACGGATCTTTCCGCGGATGTTAAGGAACGGAGTGTAGAGATACGCAGTAAAGACTATGGCTGCGACGACGCACGTGCTGCCGCCGAGCCCTGATCTCCAGCCGCGCGGTAAGCCGATGAAAAAAGCCGAGATCGTAGTGACAGCTGCGCCAATCCAGAAGATGCGGTGGCTCGATTCGGACGAACGGAAGACGGCGAGCAACATCATGGCAAGCCCGACGAATGCTGGGACAAGGACCAGGTCGCTCATGGGGACCCGGCTATTGATTTGTACACGTCACTCGTCCACTGCTCGCCGTAGTAGGCACCTATCGTGCCACAGCCGGCTAGGAACATGGTGGCGGCCAAACCCAACAATTGACGTGGATATTTCTTGTCGAAAGCAGGTCCGCGACTTTCCTTCACGATTGCAATCGTAATTGGCAGCGCTCACCATAGGTCTCCACAGTTTCTTCACAACCGCTGCCGGTAACCACCACAACCTGCGCTTACAGTCGTAAGGCGTGAAGCGAATCCTGGTGGTCGACGACGAGCCGACCATCCTGTCCTCGGTGGCGACGCGGCTGCGGGCCGAATCGTTCCAGGTGGAGACGGCTGTCGACGGGCCGTCAGCGGTGGCCGCCGCGGCGGCCACGCTGCCCGACCTGGTGGTGCTCGACGTCATGCTGCCCGGCTTCGACGGCCTGGAGGTGTGCCGGCGCATCCAGTCCGAGCGCCCGGTGCCGGTACTCATGTTGACTGCGCGCACCGACGAGACCGACATGAGTACCGGCACCGGGCGC
>Ga0070667_100001249_pt1 | contig 23096 bp, 22 predicted proteins | sample KBSS33metaG_FD_64659 | JGI IMG/M metagenome (GOLD analysis project Ga0070667, IMG submission 64659) | Switchgrass rhizosphere microbial communities from Kellogg Biological Station, Michigan, USA - KBS S3-3 metaG | ecosystem: Host-associated > Plants > Roots > Rhizosphere > Soil ... | reverse complement strand
ACTCCGACAGCCGGCAGGTCGGGATGCCCGGGTCTCGGCAATTCACGAGGCAGCCCGGCCTCGGGTATTGACCCGGGATGAACGTCGTGGGCCACGTCTTTGCCGACTTGGACGGCGCGCTGACACCCGCCAACCAACGTCAGGACGGCGGCTACCGCTGCCAATAGTGTTGTACGAGAACGTATGCAGCCAACGGAACCGGTCATGAGGCGCCTCGCCCTGCCGTGGATGCCTACTGTGGGGCCGCCAGCCCCGGATTCAGGACTGTCAGAAGGGTTTCCAGCACAACACCAGCCCCCGCCCCGTCGTCCACCCTGCGAAAATCACTGCAAACGCACCCACCATCGTAGGACTCCCACAGCAGCTCCTATGAGAACCCGCAGCAAATTTCATACGTTCGACGTACACGGCGCGGGTCGCGCGCACCCCGCCACGGCGTCAGTCGACAAGTTTGGTCAGGCAGTACACCCGCTTGGGGGACGTGAAGACCATCGCCTTCGCTGCAGTGGCACAGGCCGATTCATCGACGCTGCCATCCACGCGCTGGGCCACCTTGAACACGCCCGTGTGCGAATTGGCGATCGTCGGAGCCTGCGCGCAGTCGATGTTCCGGATGCTCTTGCCGGTGAGATCCAGCGCGTAACAGTCACCCTCGTGCAGGTTCAGTGCGAAGCACAGGCTTGCGGCCTTGGGGTCATCCTGATTGCTGGTGGCGTAGAAGTACGGGCCCTCCGACGGCGCCTTGCCGTCCGGGCACAGTCCCTTCGAGGTCTCGCCCGCCAATTCGTAGACCGCATCCGCCGATTCGCAGCTGGTCGAGGTGAAATGAAACTTCTCGTAGTCAGCGGTGGTGACGCACTGCCCCGATTTCAGGGCTCCGCCGAAGGCGGTCGGACCGTGGAGTCCCTTGCGGACGACATTGGAGATCCCACCGACCAGGGCAAGCAACATCACCACACCCACAATCCACATCCACGGCTTCACTCCCGACCTGCGCGGCGGCGGATAACCCGGCGGCGGGATCAGCGGACCGTAGTACGGCTGCTGTTGGCCGGCCCAGGGTTGCGGGTTCGGCGCCGGCCAGCCTGGCTGAGGCTGCCATGCAGGCTGACTCGGCATGGGCGGGACCGGTTGGGCCGGCGGTCGGTGCCGTGGGTCGCCCGACGGGCCGTGCTGCGGTGGTGGTTGGGTCACAGGCTGGTCAGTTCGGGGCTGACGTGCACAGGATGCCGTGCGCAGCTTTCGCGAGCGCTCCGGTCGGACCCGCGTCAGCGCCGTACTGCCCTGCCAGCGCGCCGATGACGTCGGGCCGCGACTGGCCACTGAACGCCATCTGGCATGCCTGCAGCCCGGCCTGCATAACCGCGTCGTCATCACCGGGGAAGCCCGCATTGCGGGCCTGGTTGATGAACCGCTGCTGTTCCGGCGTGAACGGCATCGGCCACGCCGACGCAGGTCCCGCTGCGGCGACGGACAGTGCGGAGACTGCGCCAACCGCACCGGCAATCAGGCGAATCTTCATGGACATCTCTCCCCCAAGGCGTCTGGTCCCACGGGTCGCGGGACGTCAACATGAATGAGCCTAATGGCCCCAGACCAGTCCGCGGGACCGATGTTCTCCACTTCACCGGGCGACCGGCCTAATCGGACCCGGTACCTTCGCGGTCAAATGCTGCCCCGCCGAGGACGCACCAGCTGTAGCAATTCTCGGGGTGCCACTGCCGTATCCACCCCAGTACTCCCGGGCATTCACACGAGCCCCCGCGGCGGCACCTACTGGAGCGGAAGTTCGACTCCGCGGTCGCGCTCCGGCCGCGGGCCGAAGAGCCGACGATCCGCCTCGTCGATTTTCACGTCGTTGATGCTCGCCTCGCGGCGTTCCATCAAGCCGTCCGCGTCGAACTGCCAGAGTTCATTGCCGTAACTGCGCCACCACTGGCCCGCGGCGTCGTGCCACTCGTATTGGAAGCGCACGGCCATGCGGTTCCCACGGAACCCCCACAGAGCCTTGCGCAGGGCGTAGTCGTGCTCGCGCTCCCACTTGACGGTCAGGAACTGGACGATTTCCTCGCGACCGGTGACGAACACGTCCCGGTTACGCCAGACCGAGTCAGGCGTGTACGCCATGGCGACGCGCTGCGGGTCGCGGGTGTTCCAGGCATCCTCGGCCGCTTGCACCTTCTGGAGTGCGGTTTCTGTCGTGAACGGTGGGACGGGCGGGCGCTGTTCGCTCATGTTCCTTCTTCCAAATATCGAGAACGTGCGTTCTCTACGTGACTCGACTATCGTAGGGAACGCACGTTCTCAACGTCAAGGATGGATTCGATGCCCGCGCCGATCAGCGCCGAACAGAAGTCCCGCGACCGGGAGGCGCTGCTTGACGCCGCGGAGGCGCTCTTCTATGAACGCGGCATCCAAGCCGTCGGCATGGACGACATTCGGGCCGCAGCAGGGATCGCGCTGAAGCGCATCTACGGACTCTTCGCCACCAAGGAAGAACTCGTGGTCGCCGTGCTGCAACGCCGCGACCGCCGCTGGCGCGGCAACCTGGCCGACTACGTGGAACGACACGCGGATCCACGAGAACGCGTTCTGGCGGTCTTCGACTGGCTGGGGCAATGGTTCGCCGAGCCCGGTTTCCGCGGCTGCGCCTGGATCAACGCCTACGGCGAGCTCGGCACCACCTCCCCGGCCGTCCTGACCGAGGTGCGTACCCACAAACAGGCCTTCCATGAACAGATCGCCGGCTGGGTCGCAGCCGCCACCGATGCGCCGGCGGAACCCGTCTGCCTGTTGGCCGAAGGCGCGATCGTGACAGCCGCCATCACCGGCGATACCAAGGCAGCGCAGCGCGCCCGGGCAGCAACCGAATCACTCATGGGATGACGACGGCCGCCGGCCGTCAGAACGGTCGGCTGTTTGCCTGCCATTTGGCCGATTCCGGCCGCGGGCCGAAGCGTTCGGCGTAGCGGTCGTGCATCTGCGACTGCTTCTGCCGCAGGACTTCGTCGATCAGGTTCGGGTCGAGACCATGCTGGCTCAGGCGGTAGCGGCGCCACACCTTGTTGAGCACGAACGCCATCACGAGGGCCCAGAAGTAGATCGGCAGCGTCATTTCGGAGTGCACGTACACCGATGCCGGCAGCAGCCACAGCGGAGCCAGTACGAAGATCGGCGGGATCGCGTATCGGATCATGTGCCGGCGCACGGCCCCGTCGTCGGTCAGGTCCTGGCGAACCCATTCCTGCAGGCGATCCGGTAAGCGACGTCCGTAGGCGTAGGTGATGCGCTGCCAGAACGTCGGACTGTCGGCGACCATGACGACTCCTTTGACTGATCAGATCGACGAGCACCCTGCTCTTCGCACCCTAATAGTTAGGACACTATCAGTTAGCCCGCTATTCCCCTGCGGCCGAAGTATCTGACGCACACCAGAGGCCGGGGCCAGTCACCCCGGGCAGATCGACGCGCCACACCGAACCGACCGCTGACATGGCGGGCGCAAACTGTTAGGGCCCTAATTGGTAATAAACTGAGCAGCATGACCGCTGTCTCCGAAGATGTCGACCCGCTGGCCCTGGAACGGCAGGTCTGCTTCGCGCTGGCCATCACCAACCGTGCGGTGCTTGCGATCTACCGGCCACTGCTCGAGCCACTCGGGCTGACGCACCCGCAATACCTCGTGCTGCTGGCGTTGTGGGACAACGCGAAAGCCAAGCAGGAGCCGTTGACCGTCAAGCAGATCGCCGCGCTGCTGCAGATGGATTCGGCCACCGTGTCGCCGATGCTCAAACGCCTCGAGACGCTCGAGTTCATCCGCCGTACGCGCAGCGCCACCGACGAACGCACCACCCACATCACGCTGACACCGAAAGGCGTCGCGCTACGTCGCCGTGCCCTGAAAATTCCGCCCGCGGTTGTCGAACAACTCGGCGTGGGTCTCGACGAACTGGAACGCCTGCACACGGTGCTGACCAGAATCAACGCAGCGGCGGTTGCCGCCGGCACGCTGAGCACACAATCCGGCTGACGGTTGGGGCGACGAAACCCATTGCCGCCCTGACCGATCGACGCACCCGAGCCAACGATTCGCTACCACTCAGGCGAGCAAGGCGCCGATGGAGCTCTCAGGCAGGTGGGCCAGTAACGCGCGAGGGTCATCGAAGACCTCGACCACCCCGGCCGCACGCAGTTCATCGCCGCCCACTCCGCCGCTCCGGACGCCGACGCACCTGACCGCTGCCCGTGCACAAGCCTCCGCATCCCAGATCGCATCCCCCACGAAGACCGCCTGCGCCGGACCGACGCCGGCCTTGTCGAGCGCCACCTTGACGATGTCGGGCTCGGGCTTGGCCGTCTCGACGTCGCTGGACATGGTCACTGCGGACACCACGTCGTCGCAGTCGAGGACCCGGCGCGTCAGCTCCAGCTCGTCCTCGGGCGCTGACGTGGCCAGGACCACCTGCAGACCCAGGTCAGCCACCTTGTGGAGGAGTTCGCGCGCGCCCGGCAACGGCCGCATCAATCCGGCAGCCTGACGGTAATAGCGACTGTGCAGTTGCTTGACCCGCTGCCCGATCTCGTCGGGCAGATCGCCACACAGGTCATGGATCAGTGAAGTCCCGTCCATACCGATGCGCCGGTGCACGCGCCATGCCTCCACCGGCAGGCCTTCCTCGGCAAACGCGCAGAGCCACGCGTATACGTGCAGATAATTCGAATCAACCAAGGTGCCGTCGACGTCGAACAGAACCGCGGGGGGTTGTGCCATACGACAAGGAGTACCCCCGATTGGGGCCGTATACGCAACAACGACCTGATCAGCGCTGACAGACGGCCCGTCCGGTTACTTATCTCGCACGAATTACCTTGGCATTGTAGCGATTACGACGCTCGGTTAGTTGAGTCCAGAGGCCTGCGCGGTCGTCTGGGCCGGCCGGGCGGTGCCGCCGAGCCGGCTCACCGCAAAGTCGGCGGCCCGGTCGGTCAGTCCGCGGACCGGGTACGCACCGTGGGCACCCTGATCGTTGCCGGTCGGCGAGCACACCGGGTCCTCGGGGATGCACACGTCGTCGGTCTTGCCGGTGTAGCGCGGGCCAACGGTGATGGGCGGTGCGCCCGTGTAGATCATCTGCAGGAATCCGCTCGAGGGCTTCCCGAAGAGGACGACCGCGGCCACATGGTCGGCCGTCGACGCCGGCATCGGCCCGGTCAGGCCTGGCGGCAGAGTGAAGCCCTGCGGCACGCTGTCCTCGGTGATGTACGCGGCGACCGCGGCACCCTGCGAGTAGCCGCCGAGCACGACCTTGGTGTTCGGGCAGGCGTTCGCGGTGGCGGTGACCTTGTTCCTCGCGTCGATCACGCCGTCGGCGGCGGTCGCGAAATCAAGCGACGCCGGATAGTCGACGGCGTAAACGTCGACCGACTTTCCGGGCGTCTTGGCGCGGAGCGAATCCACGAACGCCTGCCCGACGCCACCGACGCCTGCGGGCTCGAAGGTGCCTCGGGCGAACACCACCTGCACGTCGGGGCACGCCTCCGCCGCAGCGTGCCCGGCAGCGGCGACGCCGCCTGTACCTGCCGCGATCAACGCCGCCGCACCGACAGCCATCAACGATCGATCATTTTTCTTCATCTGGACGCGCCCCCAACTCGACATGAAAGTCGCAGGGGCGATGCCCCCGCGGTCACCTTATTCATCTCTACCCCATCTGAATCGGTCGAATCCTCCGCGGCCGCGTGATTCACACCACGTGCCCCCGTCCGCTCCAGCGAAACCGGCTGGCTCGAACCAGAACTCACCGCGACCACCCTTTGAACAACCCATGCGCACCATTCACAACGTGCGCCGCCGTAGGCGTGCAGCTACCCCGTCAGGTGTCACTGACGGGCTAGCTGCAAACACTGGCATCAGACAGACGTCAGGTCGGATTCCCGTTGGATCGGCGTCGGCCAGGGCTGCGGAATCGGGCGCTGACGCACGCGCTGCGGCCACCAGAACCAGCGTCCGAGCAGGCTGGCGATCGATGGCGTCATCAGCGACCGCACCACCAACGTGTCGAACAGCAGACCCAGACCGATGGTCGTACCGACCTGGCCGATGATGATCAGCTTGCTCACCGACATGGACATCATGGTGAAGGCAAACACCAGGCCCGCCGAGGTGACCACCGAGCCGGTGCCCACCATGGCGCGGATGATGCCCGTGTTCAGCCCCGCGTGGATTTCCTCCTTGATGCGGGAGACCAGCAGCAGGTTGTAGTCCGCGCCCACCGCCAGCAGCACGATGACCGACATCGGCAGCACCATCCAGTGCAACGGAATACCCACGATGTGCTGCCAGAGCAGTACCGAAAGACCGAAGGCCGATGCCAGGCTGAGAACCACGGTGCCGACGATCACCGCCGACGCGACGACCGCACGGGTCAGGACCAACATGATGATGAAGATCAGGATCAGCGCCGCAGCCGCGACGATCATCAGGTCGTAGTCGGCGCCGATCTGCATGTCGTTGTACATGGCAGCGCTGCCACCGAGATAGATCGAGGAGCCTTCCAGCGGCGTGCCCTTGATCGCGTCGGCCGCGGCGACCTTGAGCGGTTCGATACGCGAGGTGCCCTCCTGTGTCAGCGGGTTACCTTGGTGAATGATGGTGAACCGCACCGCATGTCCGTCGGGCGACATGAACAGCTTGAGACCCCGCTGGAAATCTGCAGTCTCGAAGGCTTCCGGCGGCAGGTAGAACGAATCGTCGTTCTTGGCCGCGTCGAACGCCTCGCTCATCGCGGTGCCGGTCTTCTGCATCGCGATGGTCTGATCCTGCTGCGCCTTCTGCATCTGGTACTGGTTCAGCAGCACCTGCTTCTGATGCTTCATCGACGCGATCTGCTTGGGCATCGTCGCGACCATCTTGGGCATGAGGTCGGCCATCCGCTGCATGTCGGGAACGATGGCCTGGAAGTCATCGGACATCACACTGATGCCGTCGATGCTCTCGAAGACCGACCGCATGGACCAGCACACCGGGATATCGAAGCAGTGCGGCTCCCAGTAGAAGTAGTTGCGCATGGGCCGGAAGAAATCATCGAAGTCCGACAGGTGATCCCGAGTGTCACCCATGTCATCCGAGGTGGTCTTCATCTTGTCGGCCATGCGTTGCGATACCGCTGCCAGATCTTTCTGGACGCTCATCATCTCGGTCATGGCGTCGATGCTGTTCTGCAGATCGTCGGCCTGAGAGAGCAGATTGTCCAGATTCGTCTGCGTGTAGTCGTTGTTCATGAGCTGCGTGGAGCCGCTCTGTCCGACGGTGTACGGGATCGTCGAGTGCTTGATCGGGTCACCGTCAGGTCGGGTGATGGTCTGCACCTGGGCAATTCCGTGCACGTTCTTCAGCGCCTTGGCGATCTTGTCGATCACCAGGAAGTCCGCCGGGTTCCGCAGATCGCGATCGGACTCGACCATCATCAGGTCCGGGTTCATCTTGGCCTGCGAAAAGTGCCGGAACGCAGCGTCATAGCCGACGTTGGCGGGGATGTCCTTCGGCAGGTAGATCCGGTCGTCGTAGATGGTGTGATAGCCCGGCAGTGCAATGAGGCCGACAAGTGCCGCCACCACGGCGCCGACCAGAATGGCGCCGGGCCAGCGCACCGTCGCGGTACCGACCCGATGCCAGCCGGCGGTTCTCGTGTTCATCCGGGGTTCGAGGACCCGGCGGAAGCGGGTTGCGACCGCGATCACCGAGGGCCCGAGGGTCAGCGCCATCGCGACCACCATCACCATGCCGATGGCCAGCGGGAAGCCCATGGTTTGGAAGTACGGCAACCGGGTGAAGTGCAGGCACAGGGTGGCGCCGGCAATGGTCAGGCCGGAGGCCAGCACCACGTGCGCGGTGCCGTGAAACATGGTGTAGTAGGCCGATTCTCGGTCTTCTCCGGCTCGTCGCGCCTCCTGATAACGCCCGATCAGGAAGATGACGTAATCCGTCGCCGCGGCGATCGCCAGCGTCACCAGCAGGTTGGTGGCGAAGGTGGTCAGCCCGAAAACGTTGTGGTAGCCCAGGAATGCCACCAGACCGCGCGCCCCCGAGAGTTCGAGCACGACCATCACCAACACGATCAAGGTCGCGATGACGGACCGGTAGACCAGCAAGAGCATGACCGCGATGACGCCGAAGGTGACGAGTTCGATCAGCTCCATGCTCTTGTCGCCGACGGCGTTCTGGTCGGTGCTCGTCGCTGCGGGACCGGTCACATAAGCCTTTACCCCTGGCGGAGCGGGGCTTTCGGTGGCGATGTGGCGCACTGCGGCGACCGAGTCGTTCGCCAGCGTCTCCCCTTGATCACCGGCGATGTAGACCTGAACGTAGGCCGCCTTGCCGTCGCGGCTCTGCGCACCCTTGGCGGTCAGGGTGTCACCCCAGAAGTCCTGGACATGCTGGACGTGGGTGGTGTCGGCGCGGAGGTCGGCGACCATCTTGTCGTAGAAGGCGTGCGCGTCGGCTCCCAGCGGATTGTCGCCTTCGAGCACGATCATCACCGAACTGCTGGTGCTGTATTCGTCGAACACCTTGCCGACGCGTTTGGTGGCGATCATCGACGGCGCATCGTTCGGGCTCATGGACACCGCGCGCAGCTTGCCGACTTCCTCGAGCTGTGGGACGACGGTGTTCAGTGCGGCGATGACTCCGATCCAGGCCAGGATGATCAGCACCGCGAACCGGCGGAGGAACCGCGGTATCCCCTTGTGCCCCTTGTTCTCTACCACCGGGATGGCGTCGGTCTGGGCCTCGTCGGCCGGCGCGCTCATGCGGCCTTCACAAAGCAGAAGGTTTCGGCGTTCATACCGGTGGCGGTCCTCTCTTCTTTGACCACGTCATCGACACTGACCCGGCAGCTGATGCTGTTGCCGTCGCTCTGGGCCAGAATGTTGGGCTGCACCGAGGGCAGCGTGGTCGACAGCGTCAACGTCCACGGCAACGAAACCCCTGCAGCGCGCTGGGGCTTGCCTTCGAGGTCCATGTAGTTGACGACGGCTGTGCTACCCGTGCCGAAGATCTCGTATTTCACGAATTTCGGGTTGAAATCCTCGGCGTTGTCCGAGCTCTTCTCGGTAATCACAACAGGATTCGCGCCGAATACCTGGCGCACGTTCGACACGATCACCACACCGGCGGCGACCGCGACAACCACCAATAGCGGTAGCCATGCCCGCCGAAACACTCTTGTCATCGCTGCCTTCTTCAGAAGTTGCCGACCGCGCGGTCGTCGGGCATGCGGAGACGCACCACCATTGGCGGGCCCCCCGTACATCTAGCTAGGTAACCTAACGGAAAAAGTGGATAGAGACCATCCATTTAAATGTCGTCTCCGTTACAACCCGACACCGGCCTGCCGCATTCCTGCCGCGGGCGAGTTGGCGTGAATTGCGCCGGAAAACATGTGGCCGGAAAACCCAGGCCCACGCCACTCAGCTATTGGACGCGAAGTCCCAGACCTGCGTGTTGCCGGCCGGGTAACTCAGGCACACGTCGGTAGCCTTGGCGACCACGCCCTTGTTGTTGAAGAACACCTTGGCCCAGTTACCCCAGTGGGTGGCCACCTGCTCGTAGTAGACATTGGTGGCGGTGTCCTCGGAGTATTGGCGCCGGGCGGCCGGGTCCAGAGAGAAGAACCAGTGGATGCGATCCTCGGCCATCTGCTGAATATCGGCGGGCCGGTTGCTCCGGTCGATCATGTAACGCTGGTAGTACACCGGACTGGTGTCGCGCACCGCCTGCAGGTATTGCTCGGCATCACAGGTGGTGACGATGATCCGGTGCGGGATCGGGTAGTCGTCGCTCGCATCAGCGGCAGCCGGACCGGCCAGCGGCAGAGCGGTCGCCGCAAACCCAAACATCATGGCGGTCAACCCGATACGGAGCGATGGCGACGTCATGCGGGGGCTCCCATTTGCGACTGATGCGCGGCATCTTCCAGCACCGAGCGCTTATCCGGGCAGTAGAAATCTATTGCGGCACCCAGGAACTGCCAGTTCTGCTGAGTAGCGTTCTGCCGGGGCAAGTTGGTGGCGAGGAACTTCGCCGACTGGTAGGCGTCGCGGTCGACGTTGTTGCTCAACCGCTGGCATGCGATCTTGCCCAGCCAGGCGTTGTAGTCCTTCGCGCCATAGATCCCGTAGGTATGCAACTGATTGGCGAAGTCTGTATCGGGATCAGCGTACGCAGGTCCTGAATTGGCCACTGCCGCAAGCAGTCCGATGCCGGCGGCGGCCAACGCACGTACCGCCCGGTGATGTCGCGTCATGCTGCGCGCCCTCCTGATCGCGGAGAACCACAATCGTGAGTCGATCGCAGCGTCCGACATGAAGCTATTCCGGTAAGTGGATGCAGTCAATCCACTTACCGCAAGAGTGTCTCGGATTACACTGCGAAGGTGATGACCCGCCCGACCACCGATCGACCGTTGCGCAAGGATGCCGTGCGCAACCGTCAGCGCGTGATCGACGCGGCCCGTGATCTGTTCGCGACGCAAGGCCTGAGCGCGACGCTCAACGAGGTGGCGCATCACGGCGGGATCGGCGTCGGCACGGTATATCGCAGGTTTCCCACGAAAGAAGAGTTGTTCGAGGCCATCTTCGAGGATGCGATCGACGAGCTCGCGGCAGTGGCCGATACGGCATTGGAATTCGACAACTCCTGGCAGGGCTTCGCCTGGTTCGTGGAACAGATGTGCCAACAGACCGCCACCGATCGTGGCCTGCGAGAAATCTTGTACAGCGAGGTCGGTTGTTGCAATCGGGTGGATGCGGCCCGTGTCCGCCTGGTGCCGAGGCTCGCGAAACTTGTTGAGCGGGCCCAGAAAGACGGCTATCTGCGACCGGGTATCTCCGAGAGCGACATGCCGATCCTCGGCCTCTTGGCCGGCACCCTCAGTGAATTCGCCGGGCACGTCGACGCCGACCTGTGGCGCCGGTATATGACGATCTTCCTCGACGGGCTGCGCGCTCGCGACGGCCAGGGGGCGCTGCCGGTCGAGGCCCTCGATGAAGACCAGACTGCGATCGTCATGAACTCCTCGCCGGGCCCCTGCTTCGACAGGGAGTAGGCGCCCGCCGCCGGAATGCGGCGACTGGTGGATCGCCCACGGAACCGAGATGCTGGTGGCCTTCCTCGCCGCCAGGGAAAATCGAAACATGCGCGGCGCCGAACCTCTGTTGACTCCTACGCTCATCATCGTTTGCGTGGTGATGGCCCTCGCCGCCGCCGCGGTGAACCGACTGGTGCTCAACGGATCAGCGTGGGCGGCGCCGAGCGCCGCTGGGCGCGCCGCACTTCAGCTGGCGGCGGTGTCGACTGTGCTCGCCGTGGCGCTGCAGCAGGTGTGGTCGTCGATGCTGGTCCTCTTGGTGATGTTCATCGTCGCCTCGATTACTGCCGCTCGCCGCAGTCAGGCACGTCACGGTGCCGGGTGGCTGGCCGTCGCCCTCGCGGCCGGCATGGTCGTCGTCATTCCGCTGCTGACGCTCAGCGGTGTCGTGCCGTTCGTCGGTGTTGCAGTGGTACCCGTGTTCGGCATCGTGCTCGGCGGAACGATGACGGCATCGGCGGTCGCGGCGCGGCGGGCACTCGATGCGCTGAGCCAGCGCGCCGGCGAGGTTGAGGCAGCTCTCAGCCTTGGCCTGTCGGAACGTTTCTCGCGGATGTTGGTCATCGACCGGCAGCTGTCTGACGCCCTCCTGCCCAATCTCGATCAAGCCCGGACTGCCGGACTTGTCACCCTTCCAGGGGCATTCGTCGGAGTGCTGCTGGCTACCGGCTCGGCCGCACAGGCGGCGGCGGTCCAAGTACTGATCCTCGTCTCGCTCCTGCTGGCGCAGGTCTGTGGGGTCGCGGCGGTCGGGGAACTCGTGGTTCGAGGCAAGATCATGCGGCCGAAGGACGCGATCGCGCCACCCAACGGCGCCGCCCCCATCGTCGCCCTTGCACGGAGACTCGGGCTGGTCAGGCCGTGACACTCAACGACGCGACCGTAGTCAGGCGGCTCAGCGGCGCCGAAGGCCTTCAGAGGCGGCGGCGATGACATCGTCAAGAACCGCCCGACGATTCGTCAGCTCGCGGATCTGGCTCTCCAGCCTCAGGCGCTCGGCCGCGAGATCCTCGACCAGACGGGACGTGGCCGTCTCAGCGGGGCCACCGTCCACATCACGCATACATGGCAGCAATTTGGCGATGCTCTCACTCCCCAGCCCCGCGGCGAACAGTTCCTGGATGTGGATCACCCGGTCGACGGCGGCGTCACCGTATTCGCGTTGCCCGGTGGGAGTTCGATCAGAGACCAGTAGCCCACGCTGCTCGTAGTAGCGCAATGAACGGTCGCTCACACCCGTTCGCCGCGCCAGCTCGCCAATGCGCATGAACCCGTTATACCCCGCCTACTTGCCCCTGACATCGGTGTCAGGCCTTACCGTCCGACCATGACAGCCCAGGAACACGAACTGCCCTTCGTCTACAGTCCGATCACCGAGCGCCCGCCGCTGTTCTGGCCGGGCGGCGCCAAGGTCGCGGTCTACATCGGATTGAACATCGAACAGTTCCTGCCCGACGAACCATCGACGAGTATCTGGCCGGGCACCGCAGAGTTGCGCCCCGATCCCCTCAACTTCGGGTGGCGCGATTACGGCGCGCGCGTCGGCATCTGGCGGACCATCGAAGCACTTGATGCGCACCACGTCCGGCCCAGTGTCCTGTTGAACTCCAACGTGATTGACGCCTACCCGCAGATCGTGGCCGCGGGGCTGGACCGCAATTGGGTGTGGCTGGCCCATGGACGGACCAACTCCAAGCTGCACACCGCCATGACGGTCGAGGACGAGCGCAGCGAACTGCGCCACATCACAGAAGCGATCGCCGCGGCGACGCGTCAGCAACCCAGCGGATGGATGGGACCGGGGCTCACCGAAACGCACCATACCCCCGCGTTGCTGGCCGAACTGGGTTACAGCTACGTGCTCGACTGGACAAACGACGACCAGCCCTACCAGCTGACCGTGCCGGGCATGCTCAGCGTTCCCTATTCGGTCGAACTGAACGACCTTCTGCTCTTCTCGAAGGGCTACACAGGAGCCGAATTCGTCCAGCTCGTCGTCGACCAGTACGAACAACTGCGCGCCGACTCGACATCGGGTGGTCGAGTCTTGGCTCTCGCGCTGCACCCATTCGTGATCGGTCAGCCGTTTCGGCACAAATACTTCGAAGAGGTGCTGCGCTATCTGTCCGCCCAACCGGACGCATGGCTCGCCACGAGCGACGAGATAGCCGAACACGTCCTGACGCAGTAGGCGGCACATACTTGTTCGTCCCCCGAGGACGACCTTCATCAAAGCGAATTGGCGAATGCCACACGGCAGCTTCACTTCTGACCATGTCGAGTAGCTCGGCTCGTGTCTCCTGCCGCTGTGCCCGTTCTGGTCGTTCGTCTGCGGGGTGTCCTGATGGTCGCGTCCGGCGTGAGCGCCGATCAGGCGTTCGGCATCCTCACCTGGCGGTCGCAGGCCTCCCAGGGCAAGCTCAAGGATGTTGCGGCCGACTTCGTCAACAGATTGATGCGCGAAGGTCTATCTGCCGACAGTGTCAGCACCATCGATCACCTACTGCTGAGGGACGACGCCGCAGGGGGCTGAAATTCATTGCAGGATAGCCTGGTTCGACGCGCCCAGATACAACGCGTGAGCATGCCGGCGTTACCTCTTCGCTGATGACCCACGCCACGGAAGGGCCCTTTGACTCTGGACCCTTCCGTGGCGATGGGCTTGGTCACGCCGTTGGCCGGAGGTCTGCTCGTCTCCGTGTCTGTGCGGATGCCCTCAGCCTCACCTCGCAGGCTCGGGCGCCGGCTCCTCGGTCAACGACGATTCGCGGGTCTGCCTGCGTGCGATGCGGGCCGGTCCGGCGAAATACCACGCGGCCGCGGCAAGCAGCACTGCCAGGAAGATCCACGGCATCAAGGCTGCGGGCCAGGCCGGGAGCGGATACACGTTGCGGTAGAAGACATACCCGAGGGAGCCCGTGACGGTCATCCCGATGATGACTGCGGCACCAATGCTGGCCTGTGGCGCCAGGCGCCGCACCAGAATCGGGATACCCAATCCCATCAGCATGTAGGCGATCATGTAGCCGAAGGTTCCCAGGGTTCCGGTGTAGGAATACACATCGAGCTCGTTGATTCCGCTGATTCCCAAGCCAAGTGCCGCGATCAGGGCCGCCACGCTGAGCAAGATGATCGCAACATGCGGGGTCTTGCGGATGGGATGCGTCGCGGCCATCTTGCGGTGCACCAGCTGCGACTCCCCCATCGATCGCAGTACCCGACTGGCCGCTGTGAGCGAGCCGGTCACGCAGGCGAAGTTCGAGGCCACTGCGCCCAGATCGATGCTCAACGCAAGCCAGTGAAAGCCAAGGCCATCGGCCAGTGTGTTCAAAGGCGTTGCATCGGCGGCCAGGTTGTCGGCACCGCCGAATCCGACAATCTGCGCGTAAGACGCGTACAGGTAGAGCGCACCGGCCAGGAGCGCACTGCCCGTGACAGCCCGTGGGATTGTGCGCTGTGGGTCTTTGGCCTCGACGGACAAACACGCGGCCGACTCGAACCCGACGAAGCCCAGAGTCGCCAATACCATGCCGCTGACCACCTGTTGCACCGTGATTCCGGTGGGCATGAGCGGCGCGAGACTGAACCCATGATGAAGCAGAACCATGGTGCACACCAACAGAATTGCTCCGATAGAGAGCACCTCGAGCACCACACCGGTCCATGCGGAGATCCGGACGCCGCGGATCATCATCCATGCCGCGCAAACCACGCACAGGATTTCCAGAACCACCGTGACCGAAATCGAGGTAGCGGGCGCTCCGGCGCTCACCGGTGGAGCTACTCCGAGAAGGGGTTTGGTGTACTGCGAGAATTGGGCGACGCAGCCGACGGAGATGAGCAGGTACCCGAGAGCGAGACCGGTCGACCCGACGAATCCGACCGCTCTACCGAACGCGGCGGTGACATGCGAGAGCAGGTCCTCTCCCGGCCGCAACCGCGCGGCCCGAGATACGCACCAGCCCACCAAGAGCAGCACGCACAAGGAGACGGCGTAGGAATACAAAGTTCCCGCGCTGGCGCTGGCAGCGACAAGCGTTGCGCCGGAGACCATCACGGCGCTTGGCGCGATGCCGGCAGTCGACTGCGCGACCAGCTCGACACCGCTCATGCTGGCGGCCGCAAGCCCGGTATCTTCTCTGAGCTCCTCGAGCCGCTCGACATTGGATATAGACGGCATTGATGGGCCTCCTCAATGGTGATTGGTCGGTCCACGAACACGGCATGGACGCATGCCGGCTACGATGCCGACGGCAGATGTACATGGGCGAAATGACCTAGCGGCACAACCGCTTTAGGTTCACTAGGCGACTTTAGAGTCGGGTTGTTACCAGCAGTGGCGGCGAATGTTAAATTCACCGACAAAACACACCGCCATTCATGACGTTCATCACAGACGTCGGCCATGTCAGACTCAGCGTTGAATGCTCCCGCGATTACTTTCGCCCACCGCGCGTCGGGAAGTGAAAATTTCCGACGATCTTGACACGAGGTAAATATGCGTAGGCGGCGCGTCCGCGCCGGGTTCTCTAGATATTTTAATATGCGGCAACAAGCCGGTTTTCAGAATCGGCAAGGTGACCTTTGGCTAAGTGCTGCAATGCTGAATAGCTGTGCAGCACAGACCTATTCGGACGTGGCCAGTAGCTCTATATCTTCGGCGCACTCTATGACAGGCGGGCCGTGAGCTACATTGTCGACACTGATTTCACGGACGCTGAATTGCGTGACGTCATCGATCAATATTCCGTGAGGTTTTGGCGCCTGGCGTTAGCGCCAGTGAGCGCGCGGTTTACTACCTCTTCGCAAAGATAATTCGGTGCCAGCCCTTTTCGGAAACCGAAGTGATGTCGCTCATCACATGTTTGATGGTCATGTATTCCTCAAACGAATAAGCGCTCATGTCTTTACCGAACCCGGAAGCGCCGACACCGCCATGTGGCATTTCGGAGATGATCGGGATGTGGTCGTTGATCCACACGCAGCCGGCCTGGATCTCGCGCGCTGCCCGCTGTGCCCTGTACACGTCACGCGTCCATGCCGAGGCCGCCAGCCCGTACTCCGTGTCGTTGGCCTGCCGCAGCGCGTCGTCGTCGCCGATGAAGGGCCGCACGGTCAGAACGGGGCCGAAAATCTCATCGCGGTAGATCTCGGAGTCCTCCGCCACATCGGCAATCAATGTCGGCGGGTAGAACGTGCCAGAGCTCTCGGGCATCGTTCCACCCGTCACGATCCGCCCGCCTTGCTGCGGCGCCCGCTCCACCATGCCGGCGACCTTGGCCCTGTGCGGCATCGAGATCACCGGTCCCAGATCGGTATTCGGGTCATACGGATCTCCCGTGACGACCTTGCCGAACAGTTCGGCAACTCCGGCAACAAAGTCGTCGTACAACGGTTGCGCCACGATGGCCCGCGTCGCCGCGGTGCAATCCTGGCCGGTGTTGATCAGGGACGCCGCTACCGCGCCATGAATAGCGGCGTCCAAGTCCGCGTCATCGAAGACCACGAACGGAGCCTTGCCGCCAAGTTCGAGCTGAGTGCGGTGGCCGTGGACCGCCGCAGCCGCCATCACCCGTCGGCCGACTGCCGTCGAGCCGGTGAACGTCACCATGTCGACATCACGGTGCCCGGCGAGGGCTGCGCCGACGTCCGCGCCCAGCCCGGTCACAACATTGAACACACCTTCAGGCAACCCCGCTTCGCTGGCCAATCGGGCCAGCGTGAGCGTCGTCAGCGGGGTGATCTCGGCAGGCTTGATCACCACGGCACAACCGGCCGCCAACGCGGGCAATGCCTTCCAGACCGCCATCTGCAGCGGGTAGTTCCACGGCGTGATGGTGGCGACCACGCCGACCGCCTCACGTCGGACGCTTGACGTGTGATCGGCCGAGTACTCGGCAGTGGCCTTGCCCTCTAGGTGCCGGGCGGCACCGGCAAAAAAGTCGATGTTGTCAGTACTGCCGGGGACGTCGAAGTTTGCCGCCAGCCGGACCGGTTTACCGGTCTGGCTCACCTCCTGATCCACGAGCTCATCAGCGTTCTCGGCGACCAGTTGCGCCAACCGCGCCAGGACCGTGGCCCGCTCGGCCGGGGTTGCCCGGGCCCAGCTCGGCTGTGCGGCGCGGGCCGCGGCCACTGCAACGTCGACATCAGCCGGTGTTGCCAGCGCATACGACGCCACGACACCACCCGTGGCCGGATTGATGATCTCGAACGGCTTCCCGGCCGTTGTCACGGGCTTTCCGTTGAGGAAACTACCGGCGACGACCTGGCCTGCACCTACGCTCACGATGTTGCACCCTACCCCAACACTATTGCGTATTCCACTCGAAACTGGGCATTCAGCGACTAATTCCGTCGTAGCGATTGTATCTGACGACGGAATCCGTGCATGATGGACGCCATGGCCATCCCAGATGCCCCTCCCGAAGCCACTGCGGTGTCTGGGCGAAGTAACCCATCTCGGGGCGGCGCCGCATGCCAACTCGACGAACTCTCGAAAGCGATCATCGAGAAGCTGCAGCAGGATGGCAGGCAGTCGTACGCCGCCATCGGTAAAGCGGTCGAGCTGTCGGAGGCGGCCGTACGCCAACGTGTCCAGCGCATGGTCGACGGCGGCGTCATGCAGATCGTGGCCGTGACGGACCCTGTTCAAATGGGCTTCGGACGCCAGGCCTTGATCGGCGTTCGATGCACCGGCGATACCACCGAGGTCGCCGCCAAACTTGCCGCCATCGCGTCCGTCGACTATGTCGTCCTGACCGCCGGAACCTTCGACATCATCATCGAGGTCGTCTGCGAAGACGACAGCCACCTGCTCGACCTGCTCAACCGCAAGATTCGAGCCGTACCGGGGGTGCTGTCCACCGAAACACTGGTCTACCTCAAACTCGTCAAACAGCAATACAACTGGGGCACGCGATGACAACAATCAATGCAGCACAATCACTTTCAACCGACTTGGCAGCCAAGGCCAAACGGCATCTGTGGGGTCATTTCGCCCGTCATGGGACCGATATCGCCCCGCCCATCATCACCCGCGGTGAGGGCGTCACCATCTTCGACGACCGCGGCAAAAGCTATATCGACGGGCTTTCGGGCCTGTTCGTCGTGCAGGTCGGGCACGGCCGCGAGGAACTCGCGGCGGCAGCTGCCCGCCAGGCCGAGCAACTGTCCTTCTTCCCTTTGTGGTCCTACGCAACTCCGCCCGCGATCGAACTGGCCGAGCGCATCGCCAACTATGCACCAGGCGACCTGAACCGAGTCTTCTTCACCACCGGCGGCGGCGAAGCGGTGGAGAGTGCCTGGAAGCTGGCCAAGCAGTTCTTCAAGTTGACCGGGAAACCCGGTAAGCACAAGGTGATTTCGCGTTCCATCGCATACCACGGAACTCCTCAGGGGGCCCTGGCGATCACCGGCATCCCGGCGTTCAAGGCGCCATTCGAGCCGCTCACCCCCGGCGGCTTTCGCGCACCGAACACCAACTTCTACCGCGCGCCCGATGCCTACGCACACGACCAGGAGGCATTTGGCCGGTACTGCGCCGACCGCATCGCCGAGGCCATCGAGTTCGAGGGTCCCGATACCGTCGCCGCGGTATTCCTGGAGCCAGTGCAGAACGCAGGCGGCTGCTTCCCGCCACCACCGGGGTACTTTCAGCGCGTCCGTGAGATCTGCGACCAGTACGACGTACTCCTCGTGTCCGACGAGGTGATCTGCGCCTACGGCCGCATCGGCTCGATGTTCGCCTGCGACGATTTCGGCTACATCCCCGACATCATCACCAGCGCAAAGGGTTTGACATCCGGCTACTCTCCGATCGGCGCCATGATCGCCAGTGATCGCCTTTTCGAACCCTTCAACGACGGCAAGACGATGTTCGCCCACGGCTATACCTTCGGCGGACATCCGGTGTCGTCCGCCGTGGCGCTGGCCAACCTCGACATCTTCGAGCGTGAGGGCATCAATGCTCACGTGAAAGCGACCGCCCCGATCTTCAGGGCAACATTGGAGAAGCTGTACGACCTTCCGATCGTGGGCGATGTCCGTGGTGAAGGATTCTTCTACGGCATCGAACTCGTCAAAGACAAGGCCACCAGGGAGACCTTCAACGGCGAAGAGTCCGAGCGCCTACTGCGCGGCTTCCTGACCCCCGCACTGTGGGAGGCGGGTCTGTACTGCCGCGCGGACGATCGCGGCGACCCGGTGATCCAGCTGGCTCCGCCGCTGATCAGTGGCCAGCAGGAGTTCGACGCGATCTACGACATCCTGCACAACGTCCTCGACGAAGCGGGGCGCCGCCTTTAGGGCGATCCAATCCCTGAATCACCACCGATACGGGGCCCACATGCCCTTCTTCGACGCCGGATGGCCGCTCATAGGTCCAGCACCAATGGTTGAGTCGGTCTGGACACGCACAGCAGGACGGTCCCCGCCGCCGGCGGGTCCAGCGGGTCAGGGTCATAGTCGACCTGACCGGCCAGCACCGCCGTTTCGCAGGTGTGACAGACGCCGGTGCGGCACGCCCACCGCGTGGGCACATCGCAGGCTTCGGCGAACTCCAACAGACTGGCGTAGTCCGCACTCCAGGGCGCCGCGAAGGCGCTGCGGGCGAACTCAACCGTCGGACCCGAACCGGGCGTGCCAGCGGGAAGATGCGGGGGTTCTGACGCGACTGCAGCGATGCCTGGCGTGATCGCCGAACGGGCACCGAACGTTTCGCGATGGATGTTGGCGGGGTCCAGTCCGCAAGCACGCAGCGTCTCACCGAGCTGGTCCATAAACGACTGCGGTCCGCATAGATACGCATCGGCATCGCGCGGCGGCTCCAATGAAATGAGCGTGTCGTAGTCGAGGTGACCGACCTGGTCGTAGTCGATGCCGGTCCGGTCGGTGGCCGACGGGCGACTGTAGACGACATGGCTTCGAGTGTTGGGCAGTTGCCCCAGTAGCGTTCGGACTTCATCGGCGAACGGGTGCGCCTCACCGTTACGCGCGGCGTGAAGCCACCACACCGGCCGATTCGATCGAGATGCCACCAGGTGGTGCAGCATGGATAGCAGCGGCGTCACCCCGATGCCGGCAGATACCAGCAGAACAGGGTTCGTTGCGTCGACGAGGCAGAAGGTGCCGCGCGGGGCGGCGACCTCGACGACGTCGCCGACGCTGATCTTGTCATGGATGTATGTGCTGACCGTTCCCGGCGACTCCCGCTTCACACCGATTCGGAACGCGCCCGCCCCAGGACTGTTGCACAGCGAGTAGTTGCGCACCACCGCCACCGCCTCCGCCGCGGCCGGCAACCGCAGCGCAATCGATTGCCCGGCAACCCATTCCGGGGAACCTGCGCCGCTGGTGTCGACCAGCATCAGCGAACGCACGTCCCGACTTTCAGCGTGGATCGCCGAAATACGCATCGACCGGAACCCAGCCCACGACGGAGGCGGCATCGCCGCTCCGGTCAACCCGCTGTTGCCTGCAACGGTTCCGACCTGGCTGGCTTGTTCGCACAAGTTCTGCAGAGAGGTCCGCCAACCCGGGCTCAGGGCCGGAATACTAAGTGCGCGTTCAAGATTCTCACGCGGATGCCCAGGCAGGTACAGCAGCGCGTCCATCTCGGCGACGGAGATACGCTGCGGCCCCTCACTGATTTTGACGATGTCCTGCCCGGCCTCGACTTCACCTTCGGTCAGGACACGGCAGTAGAATCCCGGTCGGTGATGCGCGACCAGCAAGGCGGCCAGCCGCGGTTCGCCGACCCGCATGCCGGCGCGGTAACACGTCACCCGCGGCTGCGTGACCTCGACGACCGCATCACCGATTCGATACCGATCACCAATGAAAACTCCGTCGTCGGGCAGGCCGTCGACGGTCAGGTTTTCCCCGAACATGCCCGGCGCCAAATCCTCGCGGTGCAGTTCACGAGCCCAGTAACGGTAAGACGCCAGTTGATACACCAGCACAGCGCGGATTTCGCCGCCATGGCCGGCAGTATCGCCCTGCCCGTCCCCGTCGAGGTTGAGCCGTCGCAGCATGCATGGCCCGTCGACGGGGTATTTCCACGCCCCGGTGTAGACGGTGCGGCCTTTCCAGGGAACGCCTTTGGGCATCCCGACATTGACGGACACGAGTTTGGCCATGCTGGTCTCCTCACCTATCGGCTATACCGGAACTGAGCCCAGTCTCCAGAGACCGCTGCCCAGTAGCTCCAGCTGTTTTCGGTTCCGAGCGACAAGCGCTCTCTGGTGGGTGACCATGACGAAGACGGAGTCGGGCAATTCGATGCGCAGCTCCTCGTACAGTGCGAACGCCACGCCTTCATCGAGCGCGGACGTGGCCTCGTCCAGGAACACCGCTTCGGGTCTGGTGAGTAGCACCCGGGCGAAAGCCACACGCTGCTGCTCGCCTGGCGAGAGCACTTTCGCCCAGTCAGCTTCGTCGTCGAGCCGATCACGCAGGTGCGCCAGGGAAACTCTGGTGAGGGCGTCGCGCAGCGCCTCGTCGGGAATGTCTCGGGTTTGGGCGGGATAGGACACCGCGGTCCGCAGATCACCCAACGGCAGGTACGGCAGCTGAGAAAGGAACATCGTGACCTGGTCGGCCGGGCTGCGCCAACGCCCGGCCGCGGTGGGCCACAACCCGGCGAGGCTGCGCAGGAGTGTGGTCTTGCCGCTGCCTGACGGCCCGGTGATGGCGAGGGAATCCCCGCGCTCCAGCCGCACGTCGAGCGCACTGACGAGCAATTCGCCTGTGGGCGTGAATACTTCGACACCCACCAGTTCGACTGCGCCGTCGGGGTCCACTTCGGTAGCCAGTACCGGCAACTGCCGGGCACGTTCGTTCGCCTCGATCAGCCCATCCAGACGGACGATGGCAGCTTCGTAACTCGCGAACTGGCTGTAGGCATTGCGAAAGAACGACAGTCCCGATTCGATCTTTCCGAAGGCCCCGGCAGACTGGGTTACGTCACCCAATTTGATCGTTCCGGCGAACAGCCGCGGCGCCTGCAACACGTAGGGCAGCGGCAGGATCGTCTCGGTCACCGAATAATTCCAGCCGATCAGACCGAGCGTCCTGCGGACGTAGCTCCGATAGTTGGATATGACGGCGGAAAACCTGTGTTCCAACAGCTTCAGCTCAGTCCGTTCGCCCCGATAGAAGCCCACCGCCTCGGCGGCATCCCGCAACCGCACCAAGGCATACCGGAACGCCGCGTTGGTCTGTTCGTTGCGGAAGCTGAGCCGGATGAGGGGATGGCCGATCCGGAACGCGATGACCGACGCGAGCAGCACGTAGGCGGCGATGACGACCCAGAACAGCGCCTTGGGTATGTCGACGCCGAACACCGTGAGGGTGCCGGAGAGTCGCCACAAGATGACCGCGAAAGACGCCACCGAAGCCACCGAGCTGATCGCCCCGAACAGCAGCATGCTCTGGGAGTAGTAGGTCGGCACGTTGGGGCCAGTACCCACCCCGGTGGTGAACACGTCGATGTCCTGCTGGATGCGTTGGTCCGGGTTGTCGACGGTGGGCTCGACGAAGCGGCTGCGGTAGTACGCCCGGCCGGTCAGCCAGTCCGCGGTCAATCGATGAGTCAGCCACACTCGCCAGCGGATGATGAATCGCTGAGTCAGGTAAGTGTCGAACACAATTCGTGCGATGTGGATCGCGGCGAGAATGCAGAAGATGACGATGGCCACCCAAAAGCCGTGCACTCCAGAGTTGCGTTCTGCCAAGTTGTGCGCGCCCGCGCCGTGGAACGCCACTTGCAGCGCCGAGAACAGGTCGTTGTTGTAGTAGCTGAGCAACACCGCGATACGCACTTCGAGGATCACCGAGAGCAGCAGCACGGCCAGCATGCCCCACACCGGCCAGCTGTCTCGGCCCGCGAAGTAGGCACCCGTGACCCGCCAGAACCGCTTCGCCCACCCGACGTAGCGGATCAGCAGG
>Ga0070667_100001244_pt1 | contig 23122 bp, 22 predicted proteins | sample KBSS33metaG_FD_64659 | JGI IMG/M metagenome (GOLD analysis project Ga0070667, IMG submission 64659) | Switchgrass rhizosphere microbial communities from Kellogg Biological Station, Michigan, USA - KBS S3-3 metaG | ecosystem: Host-associated > Plants > Roots > Rhizosphere > Soil ... | reverse complement strand
CTTCGAGGCGAAGGTGCCCTGTGGCCAGCCGAGCAAGGCGGCGAGCATCTGCCCGGTCGCATTGTTATCATCGTCGATCGCCTGCTTGCCCAGGATGATCAGCTGCGGTTGCTCTTCAGCGGCGATCTTGGCGAGGATCTTGGCGACCGCGAGCGGTTCGACCTCTTCGTCGGTCTGGACCAGGATCGCCCGGTCGGCGCCCATCGCCAGCGCCGTGCGCAGGGTCTCCTGCGCCTTGGCCGGGCCGATCGACACCGCGACGATCTCGGTTGCCGCGCCCTTTTCCTTGAGACGAATCGCTTCCTCGACCGCGATCTCGTCGAACGGATTCATGCTCATCTTGACGTTCGCGAGATCGACGCCCGAGCCGTCCAGCTTCACGCGCGGCTTGACGTTGTAGTCGATCACCCGCTTGACGGCGACCAGCACTCTCATGGGTTGAATTCCTCTTTTGACCAGGCGGGCTCGCGGCCCGCGAACTGCTGAATCAGGACCGGCCATTCCTCCATCGCCGGAAGCTTCTCGTAGCTATGCTCGGCGCCAGTGCGAACCCAGGGCAGGCCTTCCCCGCGGTAGGTCTCGACGAACGGCGGCTCGCGGCGCGGCTCGTCGAACATCGTCGCGCGCACGTTGACAAACCCCTCGACCCCTTCGGGCTCAGTGTAGAGCCAGCTCTTGCAGTAGTCGCAATGGTAATGCCTGCTTGGCCCGTGGATGCCGCCGATCACCGTCTCGCCCGCGGTCAGTCGGAAGGCCTCGGCCGAATAGCCTTCGGACAGAGAGAATGCGCTGGCGGTCATGTGCTGACATCCGGTGCAATGGCAGGCCATGGTCAGCAGCGGCTCCCCGCGCGCCTCGAACCTGACCCTGCCGCAGCGGCATCCCCCTTGGCGAGCCTCGGCCATCAGGCGGCGACCGGCGCCTTCACTTCGGCCACGATCTTTTTGGCGGCATCGCCGAGGTCGTTCGCGGCAATGATCGGCAGGCCCGACGAGGCGAGGATGTCCTTGCCCTGCTGGACGTTGGTGCCTTCGAGGCGGACCACCAGCGGTACGCTGAGCGATACTTCGCGAGCAGCGGCGACGATGCCTTCCGCGATAATGTCGCAGCGCATGATCCCGCCGAAAATGTTGACCAGGATGCCCTTCACCGCGGGGTCGCTTAAAATGATCTTGAACGCCGCCGTCACCTTTTCCTTCGAGGCGCCCCCGCCAACGTCGAGGAAGTTGGCCGGTTCGGCGCCTTCCAGCTTAATAATGTCCATCGTCGCCATGGCCAGTCCGGCGCCATTGACCATGCACCCGATCGACCCGTCGAGCTTGATGTATGAGAGGTCATATTTCGACGCTTCAATCTCCATCGGATCCTCTTCGGAGAGATCCCGGAGCTGGTCGAGGTCGGGGTGGCGGAACGACGCGTTGCTGTCGAAGCCGACCTTGGCATCGAGCACCAGCAGCCGCCCCTTGTCGTCGATCGCGAGCGGGTTGATCTCGATCTGCGAGGCGTCGGTGCCGAGGAACGCCTGGTAGAGGCTGGCGAGGACCTTGCCGGCCTGCTTGGCGAGGTCACCCGAAAGCCCAAGCGCCGCCGCGACGGCCCGCCCATGGTGCGGCATCAGGCCGGTCGCAGGGTCGATGGTGATGGTCGCGATCTTCTCCGGCGTGTCGTGGGCGACCTTTTCGATCTCCATCCCGCCCTCGGTCGAGGCGACGACGGCGATACGGCCGGTCTCGCGGTCGACGAGCAGCGCGAGGTAGAATTCCTTCGCAATGTCCACGCCGTCGGTGATGTAGAGCCGCTGGACCTGCTTGCCGGCCGGTCCGGTCTGGATCGTCACCAGCGTCTTGCCGAGCATCTCGGCCGCATGTTCGCGCACCTCGTCGATCGAATGGGCGAGTCGGACCCCGCCCTTCGCCGCCTCGCCCAACTCCTTGAACTTGCCCTTGCCGCGGCCACCGGCATGGATCTGCGCCTTTACAACCCACAGCGGCCCAGGAAGCTTTCCGGCCGCCTCGACCGCCTCGTCGACGCTCATCGCCACATAGCCTGCGGGCACCGGCACGCCATATTTCGCGAGCAGCTCTTTGGCCTGATATTCGTGGATGTTCATGGGCGCGCCCTTAAGCAGATTGGAGCGGGCAAGGGAAGGCGACCAGGGACCGGCTTAAGTTCACTAAATTCACGAGGTGCGTCGCGTTTTTGTGTGAACTTAGGAACATGGGCGGATCGCGTCGCTCGACGATCGCGCCGGTGCCTGCCCATCTGCCCAGTCTAGACTCAAGAACGCTCTGTAGGACAGAAAAACCGGACCTTGGCAGACTCGAACCGCCTCATCCGCAAGATCATCCATGTCGACATGGACGCCTTCTATGCGTCGGTGGAGCAACGCGACGACCCCGAGCTCAGGGGCAAGCCCGTCGCGGTCGGCGGCCGGCATCGCGGCGTGGTCATGGCGGCGAGTTACGAGGCGCGCAAATATGGCGTCCGCTCGGCCATGCCGTCAGTCACCGCCAAGCGGCGCTGCCCCGACATCGTCTTCGTCAAGGGACGGTTCGACGTCTATCGCGCGGTCTCGCAGCAGATCAGGTCGATCTTCCTCGATTACACCGACCTGGTCGAGCCGCTGAGCCTCGACGAGGCGTACCTCGACGTCACGGAGGACCGCCGCGGCCTGGGCAGCGCCCGCGCGATCGCCGAGGACATCCGTCGGCGAATCCGCGAAGAGTGCCAGCTAACCGCGTCGGCCGGCGTGTCCTACTGCAAGTTCATTGCCAAGCTCGCCTCCGACCACCGAAAACCGGACGGCCTGTGCGTCATCACGCCCGACAAGGGGCCCGACTTCGTCGCGTCGCTGCCCGTCGCGCGCTTCCACGGCGTCGGGCCGGTCACCGCGAAGAAGATGGAGAGGCTCGGGATCCTGACCGGCGCCGACCTTCGCGACTGGAGCCTGCCCGCGCTCCAGGCCCATTTCGGAAGCTCGGCCGAATGGTACTGGCGGATCGCCCGCGGCATCGACGAGCGCGAGGTGAAGCCCGACCGCCCTTACAAGTCGGTCAGCGCCGAGCGCACCTTCGACGAGGACCTGACGGATCCCGGCCGGCTCGCGGCAGAGCTGACCCGAATCGCGGGCTATGCGTGGGATCGAGTGAAGCGCGCCGAGGTTGCCGGGAGGACTGTCACGCTGAAGGTCAAGTTCGGCGATTTCACCCTTATCACCCGCTCCAGGAGCTTCCCGGCTTTTGTGCCCGACCTCGACTCGTTCACCGCTGCGGGCCAGGCATTGCTTGCCGCACTCTTCCCGGTTCCCAAGGGCATTCGCCTGCTGGGACTGGGCCTCCATAACTTAAGTGAAGAGGGCGCGGATGCACCGGTGCAACTCGGACTCGCAATCTGAGGTCGGTTGTGATATAAAATTGTCACACGGGGCCGCGAGCGATTCAGCTGCGGCCTTAAATTCAAGGGACGCCAAGAAATAGGCAGCAGAGCCACGACCGCCGGGTCGTTTTGGGGGACGATGCGAGACGCACCGGCTCTCTCTGCCGCAATGGAAAGGTTAGCAATGGCTACAAAGGCGCTTAGCTTCGACGTCGGTGATTATGTTGTGTACCCCAAGCATGGCGTGGGCCGTGTCGTCGAGCTGCAAAGCACCGAAATCGCCGGAACCCGCCTCGAGCTTTATGTGCTGCGGTTCGAGAAGGAGAAGATGACTCTCCGCGTGCCGGTCAACAAGGCGGATTCGGTCGGAATGCGCAAGCTCTCATCGGACAAGACGATGAAGGACGCGCTCGAGACGCTGAAGGGCAAGCCCAAGGTGAAGCGCACCATGTGGTCGCGCCGCGCCCAGGAATATGAGGCGAAGATCAATTCCGGCGACCTGACCTCGATCGCCGAGGTGACTCGCGACCTGTTCCGTCCGGACGAGGCTCCCGAGCAGAGCTATTCCGAGCGGCAGATCTTCGAGGCCGCCTCGTCGCGCCTGGCGCGCGAGCTCGGGGCGATGGAGCAGACCGACGAAAAGTCGGCACTGGCCAAGATCCTCGACATCCTCAACAAGGCCTGGCCGATCCACAACAAGGCCAAGGAAATCGCCTGACCCGGGCGATCGCCTGACTGAACCTCGAGAGGGCGCCGTTCGCGGCGCCCTTTCTTTTTGCCCATTGCGCGCGGAGCTTCACTTGCGTATTAGTGTTCTAATACAGCAAGGAGGAGAGTCGCATGTCCAGGCCTCTTGCCGTCGAGATCCTCGACGCCATCGTGTCCACCGTTCGAAGCCATCGCGCCGCCGCTGGGCCGCGCGCCGACCGCACCTTCGAAATCGGCGAGTTCGACCGCATCGAGATCGCCGGGCCCTTCGACGTCGAGATCACGACCGGCGCGACGCCAGCCGTTCAGGCCGATGGACCGGAGGATGCACTTGAAGGCCTGTCGGTGCAGCAGCAGGACGGACGGCTGTTCCTCGGCTACGAAGGAGATTGCGAAACCGGCGACGTGACCGTGACCGTGACGATGCGCGAGTTGCTCGGGCTGCGCATGGCCGGATCGGGCGATGTCACCATCGACCGGGTCACTGGCCCGGCGTTCGAGTGCTCGAGCAGCGGCTCGGGCGACTTGTCGGTGGACGAGATCGATTGCCCGACCCTGACGCTCTCCAGCGCCGGCTCGGGCGACATCCGGATCGACAAGATCCGGAGCACGCAGTTCGAGGTGACGCTGATGGGGTCCGGCGACCTGTCGGTCGACGCGGTCGAGTCAGCCGAATTCAAGCTCGCCATGAACGGGGCGGGCGATGCCCATATCGAAGACTATTGCGGCGACCGGGTCGAAGCCGCGCTTGCCGGGTCCGGCGACCTCAATCTCGAATCGCTGGAGGCCGGAAGCGCCAAGCTCGCTTCGTTCGGATCGGGCGACATCCATGCCGGCGAGGGCCGGGTCGGGTCAATCGCGCTCGAGACCAGCGGATCGGGCGACATCAGCGCCGAGGGCGTCGAGGCTGCGCAGGCCACGATCTCCGTCTGCGGCTCGGGCGACATTTCAGCGCGCGCAACCGACCAGGCCGAAATCGTGGTGATGGGCTCTGGCGACGTCAGCGTCACCGGTGGCGCAAAATGCTCGATCCGCGGTAGCGGGTCCGGTGAGATCGCCTGCTCGTGAAGGGCGGGATTGCCCGACGCCGACGATCGGATGCACCATCGGCCCACCATAAGGGATAACCAACATGCACAAGTCAGTCATCGCCTTGGTCGCCGCGTCGTCTCTGGCAGGCTGCCACGCCCGCGCCGAGGAAAGCGCGGGAGCGACCGTCTCGAAGAATTACAGCGTCGGCAATTTCTCGGCGATCGAGGTTGCCGGGCCCTACGACGTCGAGGTCCGCACCGGCTCCAATCCGAGCGTCTCCGGCAGCGGCGGCGAAAAGCTGCTCGAGCGGACCGTCGTCGAGGTGCGCGGCGACAAGCTCGTCATCCGGCCCGAAGCGAACCATTCCTTCTTCCACTGGGGCTGGCGGCACCACGGCAAGGCCCACTTCCTTGTGACCGTTCCGCAGCTCAGCGGCGCGACTATCGCCGGCTCGGGCGATATCCAGGTCGACAAGGTCGCCGGTCAGAATTTTGCGGGTGACGTCGCCGGCTCGGGCGGAATCAACGTCGCCACGCTGAACGTGCAGGAACTCAAGCTTTCGATCGCGGGCTCGGGCGGCGTGAAGAGCGGCGCTGGCACCGCCCAAACGGCCACATATGACATCGAGGGATCCGGCGACATCGATGCCGGCGCGGTCCAGGCGCAGGACATCAAGGTGAGCATTGCCGGCTCCGGCGGGGTCAAGGCCAATGCCAAGCGCACGGCAGATGTCACGATCATGGGGTCGGGCGACGTCGATGTTGCCGGAGGCGCGAAGTGCAAGATCAGCAAGGCGGGATCGGGGAACGTACGCTGCTCTTAAAGCGGCTCTAATCGTCGGCTAGGAAGGTGCGCATCATGCGCATCTTCCCCCTCCTCGCTCTGCTTGCCTCGATCGCCTTCCCGGCCAGTGCCGCCACGCGCAACTTCGGGATCACTGGCTTCACCAAGATCCGGGTCGAAGGGCCGTTCAAGGTCACACTCGCGACCGGCGTCCCGCCGTTCGCCAAGGCAAACGGGTCGAACGTCGCGCTCGACCGGCTGGACATCGAAATGCGCGGCGACACCCTCGTCGTCCGCTCGGCTTCCTCATGGGGCGGCTATCCGGGCGCCAACCCGGGCCCGGTCGAGATCACGCTCGGCACGCATGAGCTTTCGGCCGCCGCGCTCAACGGCGCCGGCACGCTGCTTATCGACCGCGTGAACGGCCTCGGCTTTATCCTTTCTGTGCAGGGCTCGGGCCGGGGAGAGATCGGATCCGTGGCCGCGGATCAGCTCAACGTCAGCCTCGTCGGGACCGCGAGCGCCAAGCTGTCGGGCCGGACGAAGAAGCTGACAGTACTCGCACGCGGAACCTCCGAGCTCGACGCCGCCGGCCTTGCCGCGACCGACGCCGCGATCGGAGCCGACGGCGCCGCGACGATCGATGCCAATGTCACCGACGAGGCGGTCGTCAACGCGACCGGGCCGGCGACCATCCGCCTGACCGGCCGGCCGTCGTGCACGCTGAAGGTCGCCGGCTCGACGACCATCAGCGGTTGCCGCTAGTTGATCGAAGCGCGCGTCTCCACGCCCGACAGGAAGTTCCACAGCGCGCCGGCGAGTTCCTCCCCCGCGGCGACGGCCTCGGCCCGCTCGGCTTCCGGCAGCTTGTCGAGCAGCGCGCGGCAGACGGCGCTATGCTCGACGTCGGCGCTTTCGTGGACACGGAAGAAGCGCAGCGTCTCCTCGTCGCTGATACCGTACCGATCGATCAGCCCCTCGATCTTGGCAATCGCCACGCCCGGGAACTGGCTCTCGTAAGCATAGAGGGCGCCAAGCCCCGCTGCATATGACTGGCGCGCCAGCCGCCGGAAGGTGTCGATCAGCGCCTGGGTCTCCCCATTCAGGGCCTCGCTCCGCACCGCGCCCTCGCTCTCGCCAAGGCCGCAGGCGAACATCAGCCACAGCGATGCATGGTCCTGTTTGCCGGCTTCGATGCCTTCTTCCTCGGCAAGGTTCTCGGCGAGCATCCGCCGCCCGTCGCGGTCGGGGCACGCGCTGTGCACCGCGCTCACCGCGCGCGGGAAGGCTTCGACGTGGTGGAAATATTGCCGCGCGTAAGCCCGCAAGGTGTCGAGCGGCAACCGTCCCTCGGTCCACGCCTGGTAGAAGGGATGGCTGAGCATGGCCCGGTCGGCGACCTTCGAATCGATCAGCGAAGAGGTGGTGGTCATGCGTGTCTCCCTGCTAGTCTGGCGCAGCCGAATAACGTCGGCTCGGCGACTAAACCAGAGCCAGCGCAGCAAGCCGTCCATAAAGTTGTGGAGGAAGCTCGGTGACTCCACTGGCATCTTCCTCGCCGGCGCGCGGGGCGTCGGCATCTTCGAGGTAGCGCCAGCCCTGGTGGGCGCGGCGGGGACGCGGGGGAACGGTCAGCAGCTCTGCCGCACAGACGATGTCGATCCGGCCGTCCTCACGGTCTTCGAACCGGAGGATCTGTTGGCAGGCGATCAGCCGGTGCTTGACGATCCAGTACAGCGACCCGCCGATGAGTTCGGCCGCGCGCTTGGGACGCATCCGGGTCGCTACCCTTAGCTCACCGCTGATCGAGCGCGCGGCGATCCTATGCTGGAGCATTTCGAGGTCGCGGCACGCGAACGCGACTTTGGTCAGGTGAAGCGTCGGCACGTCGGTCGACCTGACGGCAAACAGCCGCTCTTTCAAGCGTTTAGCGGACGAGGAAGATCGCCGCGAGGCCGAGGAAGCTGAAGAAGCCGGTGACGTCGGTGATGGTCGTGACGAACACAGCCGACGAAACGGCCGGGTCGATTCGAAGACGGTCGAGCGTGACCGGTACGAGGATTCCGCCGAGGCCTGCGGCGAGGTTGTTGATCACCATCGCGGCGGCAATCACGGCGCCGAGCCCCGGATTGCCGAAGATCAAGGTCACGCCCACCCCAATCAGCACGCCAAGAGACAAGCCGTTCGCCAGGGCAATCGTCAGCTCGCGTCCGAAGGCGCGGACGGTGTTGGACTCGGTCAGCTGATTGGTCGCGAGCGCCCGCACCGCAACAGCGAGCGTCTGCGTTCCCGCATTGCCGCCCATTCCGGCGACGATCGGCATCAGCACCGCGAGGACGGCATACTTGCCGATTTCCCCCTGGAAGAGGCTGACGACGCTTGCGGCGATGACTGCCGTCCCGAGGTTGATCACCAGCCAGAACAAGCGGCGGCGCACGGTCAGCTGCACCGGTTCGTTGATGTCGCCCTCGCCCGCGCCGGAGAGCAGCAGCACGTCCTCGCCGGCTTCCTCGGAAATGATGTGGACGATGTCGTCGACGGTGATCATGCCGACCAGGCGGCCTGACTCGTCCACCACGGCGGCGGACACCAGCGCATATTTCTGGAAGCGGAGCGCGACGTCCTCCTGGTCCATGTCGACCGGGATCAGCGTCTGCTCGCGCTGCATGATCTGGCTGACCGGCGTCGTCCGCGGAGTGCGCAGGATCAGCGAAAGCTTGCAGGTCCCGACCGGGTGGTGATCCGGGCTGACAACGAAGACCTCCCAGAAATCGTCGGGAAGATCGGCGGTTGAGCGGACATAATCGATAACCTGTCCGACGTTCCAATGCTCCGGCACCGCGCACAGGTCGCGCTGCATCAGGCGACCAGCGGACTCCTCGGGATAGCTCAGCGCCTCTTCGACCGCCGCCCGGTCGTCCGGGTCCATCGCGCGGAGGACCGCCTGCTGGTCGTCGCGGTCGAGATCCTCGATCAGCGCGACCGCGTCGTCGGTCTCGAGCTGGCCGGCGATGTCCGCGAGCTGCTGCGGCTCGAGCTCTTCGAGCAGGTCTTCGCGGACAAATTCGTTCATTTCCGCCAGCACGTCGGGGCTGACGATTCCCGCCAGTGCCTTGACCAGGCCTTCGCGCTCGTCGCGCGCGGCAAGCTCGATCAGGTCGGCGACGTCGGCCGGGTGCAGCGGTGCGACCAGCTTGCGCGCGGTCTCGTCATCGCCCGCATCGACGGCGTCGAGAACCTTGTCGACGAAGTCCGGGCGGAGCCGGGTTTCCTCGTCCATCACCGCGTTGGGCGCCGAATCCTCCGGGGGCGCGGCGGCGATCTGCTCGCTCTCGCTCACGTCTTGCTCCCTCGATTGGACCCCGAGCCGCCCTCCTATGGTGACGACCGCTCTGGCGCAACCATTCCGGTATCCCTAAATCGCGCGCCTAACCACGATTTCATTTCGGAGTTCATCCTTATGGCCGACGGCGACCGCCTGACCCTCTCCCTCTCCACCGGCGGCGACGTCGTCATCAAGCTCAGGCCGGATCTCGCGCCGGGCCACGTTGCGCGCATCACCGACCTCGCCAACAGCGGTTTTTACGACGGCGTGGTGTTCCACCGGGTGATCCCGGGCTTCATGGCGCAGGGCGGCGACCCGACCGGCACCGGCTATCACGGTTCCGACAAGCCGAACCTCAAGGCCGAATTCTCCAGCGCCTCGCACAAGCGCGGGGTCGCCTCCATGGCCCGCTCGCAGAACCCGGACAGCGCGAACAGCCAGTTCTTCATCGTCACGTCGGACTCACCGTTCCTCGACCGCCAGTACACGGTGTGGGGCGAGGTCGAGAGTGGCATGGAATATGTCGACGCGCTGCCGGTCGGCGAGCCGCCGCGCGAGCCGGGCAAGATCGTCAAGGCAAAAGTAGCCTGAACAGGATCGCTCTCGTCACCGGCGCGTCAGCCGGGCTCGGCGTCGAGTTCGCGCGTCAGCTGTCGAAGCGCGGCCATCGCCTCGTCCTGGCCGCACGCCGCAAGGACCGGCTAGAGGAACTCGCCAGGGAGCTCGGCAATGCGCGCGCGGTCGCGATCGACCTGTCGAAGAAGGATTCGGTGGCGAAGCTGCTCGCCGACGTCGGAGCCAATGGCGAAACGGTCGACCTGCTGGTCAACAACGCCGGGTTCGGGCTGATCGGCCGCTTCGCCGAGCTCGACGCCAAGCTCGAGCGGCAGATGATCGACCTGAACGTCGGCGCGCTGACCGACCTCTGCCGGGCCGTCGCGCCCGGCATGATCGAGCGCAAGAGCGGCGCGATCCTCAACGTTGCCTCGACCGCGGCCTTCCAGCCCGGCCCCAAGATGGCCGTCTATTTCGCCACCAAGGCCTTCGTCCTGTCGCTCTCCGAAGCGCTGCACGAGGAGCTGAAGCCGCGCGGGATCAAGGTCAGCTGCCTCTGCCCCGGGCCGACGCGGACGGAGTTCGGCGAGGTCGCGGGCTTCGGTGGCAACGGCGCCTTCGACCGGCTTGCGATGGGTGCCGCCGAAGTCGTCGAGGCCGGCCTGAAGGGCCTCGACAAGAACAAGGCGGTGGTCATCACTGGAACGTTCAACAAGATCGGCGCGCTTAGTACCCGCTTCGCGCCGCGCTCGACGGTGCGCAAGATTGCCGGGGCGATCAAATATTGAGGTGCGACCATGCCTGAAGCCGACACCATCGACCGCGTGAAGACGCGCAAGGTCCAGGTCGCGAGCCTGCCGCCCGCGGACAGCGGGCGCGGCTTCGCCCGGCTTTCGGACAAGTTGATGGACGAGCTTTCCCTCGCCGAGGGAGACGTGATCGAAATCATCGGCAAGCGCTCCACCGCTGCCCGCGCGATCCGCCCCTATGGCGAGGACCAGGGCATCGACATCATCCGCCTCGACGGGTTGCAGCGCGCCAACGCGGGTGTCGGGTCGGCCGACTATGTCGAGGTCCGCAAGGCCGAGTCGAAGCCGGCCACCCGGGTCGTCTTCGCGCCCGCCCAGCCGAACGTCCGCCTGCAAGGCTCGGCCGATGCGCTGAAGCGCAGCTTCGCCGGCCGTCCGTTGGTCGAGGGCGACACAGTGGCGACCACCGGCCACCAGCGGATCAACGAGGACATGCCGGACCATATCCGCCAGTTGCTCAACGCCCCCGCCTTTGCGCTCCAGGAGCTGCGGCTGGTCGTCGTGACAGCGGCGCCCAAGGGCATCGTCCACATCGACGAGAAGACGGCCGTCGAGCTGCTTTCCGACTTCACCGCCCGCGAGGGCGGCGGAGATGGCCCGCGCCGCGCCGACGTCACCTACGACGACCTGGGCGGCATGCGCGACACGATCGACGCGCTGCGCGAGATGGTCGAGCTGCCACTTCGCCACCCCGAGCTGTTCCAGCGCCTGGGTGTCGATCCGCCCAAGGGCGTGCTGCTCCATGGCCCGCCAGGCACCGGCAAGACGCTGCTTGCGCGCGCCGTCGCCAATGAAAGCGCGGCCAAGTTCTTCCATATCGCCGGGCCGGAGATCATGGGTTCGGCCTATGGCGAGAGCGAGCGCCGCCTGCGCGAGCTGTTCGAGCAGGCCGCCGAGAATGCGCCGTCGATCATCTTCATCGACGAGATCGATTCGATCGCGCCGAAGCGCGGCCAGGTCACCGGCGAGGCGGAGAAGCGGCTGGTCGCCCAGCTGCTGACACTACTGGACGGGATCGAGCCGAGGCAGAACACAGTGGTGATTGCCGCAACCAACCGGCCGGAAGCGATCGACGAGGCGCTTCGGCGCCCCGGCAGGTTCGACCGCGAGATCATCATCGGCGTGCCCGACCAGCCCGGCAGGCGCGAGATCCTCGGCATCCACACGCGCGGCATGCCGCTTGGCCCGGACGTCGACCTCGATGACCTCGCCCGCAGGACGTTCGGCTTCGTCGGCGCCGACATCGCAGCGCTAACCCGCGAAGCCGCGCTCGAGGCGGTGCGGCGGATCATGCCCAAGATCAACCTCTCCGAAGCGACGATCCCCACCGAGGTGCTCGACGCCTTGTCGGTCGAGAATCGCGATTTCGAGAATGCGCTGAAGCGCGTCCAGCCCTCGGCGATGCGCGAGGTGATGGTCGAGGCGCCGACCATCCGCTGGGACGACGTCGGCGGCCTCGACGCAGCCCGCGACCGGCTGCGCGAAGGCGTCGAGCTGCCGCTGAAGCATCCGGAAGCCTTCCGCCGCCTCGGCATCAGGCCCGCCAAGGGATTCCTTCTCTACGGACCGCCGGGCACCGGCAAGACCTTACTGGCGAAGGCCGCGGCGCGCGAGGCCGAGGCCAATTTCATCGCGACCAAGTCATCCGACCTGTTGAGCAAATGGTATGGCGAGAGCGAGCAGCAGATCGCCCGCCTGTTCAACCGCGCGCGACAGGTCGCGCCGACGATCATCTTCATCGACGAGCTCGACAGCCTGGTTCCGGCGCGCGGCGGCGGGCTCGGCGAACCCCAGGTCACTGAGCGGGTGGTGAACACCATTCTTTCGGAGATGGACGGGCTCGAAGAGCTGCAGAACGTCGTGCTGATCGGAGCGACCAACCGGCCGACCTTGATCGACCCGGCGCTACTCCGCCCCGGCCGGTTCGACGAGCTGATCTACGTCGGGGTGCCGGACACCGCCGGGCGGCGGCGAATCCTCGCGATCCACACCAAGAACATGCCGCTGGCCGACGACGTCGACCTGGAAGCGATCGCCCAGAAGACCGAGCGATTCACCGGCGCCGATCTCGAGGACCTGGTGCGGCGCGCCGGCCTCACGGCGCTGCGCCGTGGGCTCGATACCGGCCACGTGACCAAGGCCGACTTCGACGTCGCGCTCGGCGAAAGCCGGGCGTCGGTCACGACCGAGATGCTCGAGGAATATGAGCAGATCCAGGCGACTCTGAAGAGCGAGGCGACGCGGCCGATGGGCGGCATCGGTTTCGTTCTTCCGGGCATGCTGCGTCCCAAGCCGGGCGGGAAAGGCTAGTCGGTCAGGGCCTTCCGGCCAGCCACCGCTAAGCCCAGAAGCACGATTGCGAAGGCGATGAACGGCAGGTCGTGGTTCCAGCCATAGAGGCTGATCCCGATCGTCGGAGCCAGCACGTAACTAATGCCGTTCGCGGAAGTGATCACGCCGGCCACCGCGCCCTGCTCGGCCAGCGGCACCGCGAGCGATGCACCGGCAGTATAGCCCGGGCGCGTAAATCCGAAGCCGAGCGAGGCGGCCGCGAACCCGGTCGTGATTCCGTACAAATCGTCCGACAGCATCGTCCCGATGAGCCCCGCAGCGGCGATCAATGACCCGGACAGGATCAGCATCCGCGGACCAAGACCGAGGCGCGGGATCAGTCCCCACTGCGCTCCGAGCGTGGCCCCAGCGCCCGCCATCATCACGATCGCGATCGGGCCCTCGGAACCCCAGGCGGTCAGGTGCAGCCGGTCGATGACAAAGAAGCCGATGCAGGTCAGCGTCGCCGCCTGCGCGTGGCCGGCGACGACTCCCGCGGTGATCCAGGAGCGGATGCGTGGGTCTTTCCAGCTCAGCCGCTTCTGCCGCCGCGGCTGGGTCGCGGCAGTGACGCTCGCTCCGGTCGGCGGACTCGCCAGCGACGGATAGCTCATCGCCGCGCCATGCCCGACCCGGCGGCCGTAACGATCGTTCGGCAGCCACAAGGCGACCGCGAAGACCACGACCAGTCCGATCAGCGCGAATGCGAACAGCGGCCCGGCCAGCCCGACCAAGGGAAGCACGAACAACGGCGCGACGGCAGGCCCGATGATCGTTCCGAGGCCGAACGAAGAGGATAGGGCCGAGAGCGCTGCGACCCGCCCGCTCCGGCGCGTCTTGGAGGCGAGATAGGCCTGCGTCGCCGATGGCGTGGCGCAGCCCAGCCCGCCGTAGATTCCCCGGAACACGGCGAACAGCGAGAAGGTAAGCGCTCCCCCGATCCAGCGATGGAGCCCGCCGAACAGGGCCAGTCCGCACAAGGTCATCGAGACGATGAACCCGCTGACCCCCATCATGGTCAGCAGCTTGCGGCCGTGATGATCGCTGCGCTCCGCCCAATAGGGAGCAAGCACCACCCACAGGACGGCCGACCAGGTATAGGCGATGGCGACATAGAAATCGTCGATCCCGATCTCGCGCCCGATCGCCGGCATCACCGATTGCAGCGCGGTGTTGCCCGCGGCCGCGACGAGCATCGCAGCATAGAGCAACAGGAAATGAGTCGCGCTCAGCGCGGTTGCGCCGACGCCACGATCGCGCGCAATCGAAGCCATGCACGATTGCATAAGGAGCGTCGCCGCGAAGCGGAACCTCTTCGTCGCAATTATCGTGCAGTTGGCAGATCGACCTGCAATCGGGCCTACGCCGAGACCTTCTCAAACTTGCAATCCGGCGGACCATTTGCCAACGCTCCGGCCTCGATTGGCCCCAACGGAGCATCCATGCCTTCTTCTTCCGCGCGAACGCTGAAAAGTCCCCGCCGACTCCAGCGCCGCCGCGACCGCCGATCGCCAAGCCCGCACTGGCAGTTCCTGCGCGGCTTCATCAAGAATCCGGTGATGGTTGGCTCGATCATCCCGTCGAGCCGCGTACTGATCGACAAGATGCTGGAGCCGGTCGACTGGGCGAACACCAGGCTGTTCGTCGAATATGGCCCGGGCGTTGGGACCTTCACCCGCCCGATCCTCGAACGGCTTGCGCCCGATGCGACGCTGCTGACCATCGACACCAACCCCGATTTCACCCGCTACCTCAAAGAGCGGATCGAGGATCCGCGGCTGGTCGCGGTGACCGGCTCGGCGGCCGAGGTCGAGAAGATCCTCGCGGACCGAAATCTCGGCCAGGCCGACTATGTGCTGTCGGGCCTGCCCTTTTCGACCCTTCCACCCGGCGTCGGCGACGATATCGCGGAGGCGACCGCCAATGTGATCCGGCCCGGCGGCGCGTTCCTGGTCTATCAGTTCAGCCCCAAGGTCCGCGACTTCATCAAGCCGCATTTCGGGCCGATCAAGCGCGGGTTCGAGTGGGTCAACGTGCCCCCCGCCACCCTGTTCTGGGCGTACAAGGGCGAACCCAAGTCCTAGCCTAGCCGTCGGCCCGGAAGTTCAGCCGCCGGGTCACCGAATAATCCATGATGTTCACGAGATAGTGGGACAAGGCCCACTTGATCCTTCGCCAAAGGCTTGCCCTGCGCCTGTGCATCTCCGGCGTAATCGCGACGCAGTCGGCGAGCTCGCCTTCGAAATAGCCGCGCATGGCCTCGGCGAATGCCGCGTCCTTGATCCGCAGCATGATCTCCAGATTGATGTAGAAGCTGCGGTAATCGAAGTTCGAGGAGCCGATGTGGACCGTGTCGTCGACCACCGCGAGCTTGGTGTGCAGCTTTGCGGGCTGATATTCATAGAGCTCGACATGCCTGCGAATGAGGCGGCTGTAGCTGTGCCGCGCCGCGGCGATGGTCGCATTATTGTCTGACTTGGCGGCGTTCACGACGCGCGCCCGCCCTCGCCGCGCCACCCGGCCGATCCGCCGGATCATCGCGCCCGGCGGAGCGAAATAGGCAAAGATCAGGTCGACCTGCCGGGCGCTCTTCATGTCCCGGCCGATGCTCCGCCACCAGCTGTTGCGCATGCTCAGCGGCCCGCTGAATTTCCACTGCAGCGGTCCGCGCCACTCATTGTACTCGGCGACCATTCGCCTGAGCGAGCGGAGCTTGGAGTGAGGGCGCTTCGACCAGCGGAACAGGCTGTCGAAATAACGGGCGGGAAGCACCGCCTCGGGGCCGTCGAGGCGGAGCCAGAGGTCGCGCCAGTGCCCTACGCTGCGGTCGTCGAGATAGGTCGCATCGATGTTCGCGCCGCCGATCAGCACGGTCGCCTCGTCGATGACGATGAGCTTCTGGTGATTGCGAAGGAGGTAGCGGCGACCGTACGTCGGATTGAACACGCAATGCTGGCCCCCTGCGTCCGCGAGCTCAGTGAAGAATTTCGGCGTCGCGGCGGAGCCGAAGCCGTCGATCAGCAACTTGACCTCGACACCCCGGCGGGCAGCGTCGGTGAGGGCATTCCGAACCGCGTCGCCGTCGCGGTCCGGATTGAACATGTACATCAGCATCTTGATGCTGGTTTGAGCCGCGGCAATCAGGCTGAGCAGCATCCCGAACCGCTCCTGCCCGCTTTCGATGAGCTCGAGCCGGTTGCCCGCGATCTCGGCGCGGATCGGGTCCCGGCGTTGAGGCAGCATCTGATCGGCCATTAGGCCTGCTTTCCTTGACTTTCGGAACCCCCGCAAGCTATTGCCGCGCTCTTCCTGACAACCCATATCCTGGGCCGGCCAAGGCTACGGCCACACTTTGCGGAGCGATTGATGGCGCGCGTTACGGTTGAAGATTGTGTCGACAAGGTCCCGAACAGGTTCGACCTCGTCCTGATGGCCGCGCAGCGTGCGCGTCAGATCTCGGGCGGCGCCGACCTCACGATCGATCGCGACCGCGACAAGAACCCGGTCGTCGCGCTGCGCGAGATCGCCGAAGTCACGGTGAAGCCCAAGGAGCTCGAGGAGGCGATCGTCACCAACCTGCAGAAGGTGCGGATCGACGAGGAAGATGAGACCGAGGAGCTGGCGTCGCTGAGCGAAGCGGCCGAAGCGCTGCGCCTGACCGCCGCCGCCCCGCCGCGTCCGACTCCATCGGGCGGCGACTACGAGTAGATTCTCCGACTAGATTGACCGCTGGGCCCGCGTTACAGCTGGCCCATGGTTCCCTTTTCGTTCGCAGGCGAAACGTTCGCGGCAAGCGCCGAGGGCGCCCTTTATTGGGCGGGGCAGCAGGCCTTGCTGGCTGCCGACCTGCACCTGGAGAAGGCGAGCTGGTTCGCCCGACTGGGCCAGTTCCTTCCGCCTTATGATTCGCACGCGACGCTGACCGCGCTGGCCGCCGAGGTCGAGCGAACGGGCGCCACGCGGCTCTACTGCCTCGGCGACAGTTTCCACGACCGCTTCGGCTGCGATCGGCTCGATGCCGCCGCGCGCGAATTGCTGACTTCGCTGACCTCTCGCCTCGACTGGACCTGGATCGTCGGCAACCACGATCCGGGCTTCGCCGACCATTGCGGCGGACAGATTGCCGACGAGGTCGAGCTTGGCGGGATCATCCTTCGCCACGAAGCGGTTCGCGGCGAGACTCGCCCCGAAATCTCCGGCCACTTTCACCCCAAGCTCCGAGTCCATCTGCGCGGCCGACAGGTCTCGCGCCGCTGCTTCGTCACGTCGGCGAGCAAGATCATCATGCCGGCGTTCGGCTCGCTGACCGGCGGGCTCGACGCGCATCATCCCGAAATCCTGGGGTCGGTCGGCAGCAAAGCGTCGGCTCTGGTGCCGGTGTCCGACCGGCTGCTGCGCTTTCCGCTCGCCGCCTAGGCCGGCTTCACCTCGATCGCCATTGCGCCCGTGGGCGACAAGACCAGGCGCGCGATCGCCGGCCGCCTTTTGCCGAAGGTCGCTGCCTGCAGCTCGTTGCGAGCCGCGTGGCGGTCGAACTTGAAGCCTTGCTTCTCGGCTGACGCGCTCAGCCGATCGAGGTGGACGTCGAGATCGGCAATGCCCTCTTCGGGATCGAACCTCATCGTCTCTTCAAGGTCGCTCATCGCCGCCTTCATCCACGGCTCCGCCGCAAAGGACAAGGGCGCATTGCGCGCTGTCGCCGCGGTTCCTAAACCCTCGTCATGACACGCACTGCTTCGCTCCTCGTTGCCGCCGCCATGATCGCCGGCACTCCCGCCGCCGCTCAGGGCATCGATCCCAAGGTCCAGGCGCGGATCGACCGGATCCTGAAGGCCACGCCGCTGATCGACGGGCACAACGACATCGCCGAGCAGCTGGCCGAGAACTACAAGCGCGACGTGACGGGGCTGGCAAGCGGCACCGATCAGCGGCCCGACCATCCTCTGATGACCGACATGGCGCGCCTTCACGCGGGGCGTGTCGGAGGCCAGTTCTGGTCGGTCTACATCGACGGAACGATCACCGGCGACGCGGCGATCCGCGAGACGATCGAGCAGATCGACATCGTCCGGCGAATGATCGCCGCTTACCCCAACGACCTTGAGCTTGCGCGCACCGCCGACGACGTCGTGCGCATCCACAAGGCGGGGAAGATCGCGTCGATGATGGGTGTCGAGGGCGGTCGCCAGATCGGCGGAAGCCTCGCCGCGCTGCGCGCTTATTATGCGCTCGGCGCGCGCTACATGACGCTGACCCACAACCAGACGACCGAATGGGCCGACAGCGCGACCGACGATCCCAAATATGACGGGCTCAGCCCGTTCGGAGTCACGGTCGTGCACGAGATGAACCGGCTCGGCATGCTGGTCGACCTGAGCCACGTTTCGCCGGCGACGATGAGGGACGCGATTGCCGCGAGCCGGGCGCCGGTGATCTTCTCGCACTCGTCGGCCCGGGCGATTGGCGGCCATCCGCGCAACGTCCCAGACGAGGTGCTGCAATTGCTTCCCGCAAACGGCGGCGTGGTGATGGTCAATTGGGTTCCAAATTTCCTGTCTGACGCGGTGTGGAACTGGGGCGCCGCGCAAAGCGCCGAGGAAGCGCGCCTGAAGGCGATTCACCGCGAAGACAGCAAGGCCGTCACGGCTGGTCTGAAGGCCTGGGAAGCCGCGCACCCGCGACCGCCGGTGACCGTCGCCAATGTCGCGGACCATATCGAGCATGTCGCCAAGGTGGCCGGTTATGATCATGTCGGTATCGGCGCCGACCTCGACGGAATTCCCTACACGCCCGACGGGCTGACCGGGGTGCAGGCCTATCCCTTTCTCTTCGCCGAGCTGATCCGCCGCGGCTGGTCCGACGCCAACCTCGCCAAGCTCGCCGGCGGCAATGTGCTGAGGGCGCTGCACCAGGCCGAGCAGGTCGCAGCGGCGATGAAGAACGAGCCCGCCGCGCTGTCCGACGTCGACACCGCCAAATAATCCCGTTCAAGCCACGAGGAGTCCTGCGTTGATGCCGATCCGCTTCGCCCTTGCCGCTGTCCTGCTCGCGTCCGCAGCCGCCCTCGCCGAGGTGCCCAAGCCCGCGGCGATCAGTGTCGAGAACGTCCCACCGGTGCCCGACGATCTGGCCGACGCAACCCGGCCCTACATGGAGTACCGGACTGCGACCTTCTACGGCTGGGACGCCGCGACCCATTCGATCCTGATCGGAACCCGCTTCGGCAACACCACCCAGCTGCATCGCGTCGACACGCCGATGGGCGCTCGGCGCCAGATCAGCTTCGAGGCTGAGCCGGTCTCGGGACGCGTCCTGCCGAAGGGCGATGTCACCGTTGCCGTCAAGGACATCGGCGGAGGCGAGTTCTTCCAGATCTACCGGCTCGCGAACGGCCGCCTGTCGCTGCTGACCGACGGCAAGAGCCGCAACAATCTTGGGGCCTGGACGAAGGACGGCCAGCTGATCGGCTATGCGTCGACCCGGCGCAACGGGACGGACACCGACCTCTACGTCATGGACCCTCGCGACCGCTCGACGGACCGGATGGTGGCCCAGGTCCACGGGGGCGGGTGGAACATCGCGGACTTCGCGCCCGGTGGCACCCAGGCTGTCGTCGTCAATAACCGCTCGGTCGCGGACAGCGACCCCTACCTCCTCGACGTCGCGAGCGGAAAGCTGACGCCGATCGGCGACCTCAAGAAGGACATCGCGTACAGCGGATTCGAGTTCGCGCCCGATGGCAGCTTGTGGACGACGTCGGACGAGAACAGCGACGTCGCGCGTCTCGGCCGGCTCGACACCAGGACCGGCCGCTTCACGCCCGTCTCCCCGCAGTCACGCTGGGAAGTCGAGAATTTCGCCGTCAGCAAGGATGGCCGAACGATCGCTTATTCGGTGAACGAGGCCGGGAGCAGCAGGCTGTACCTGCTCGACGTCGCGAGCGGCGCGGTCCGTCCCGTCGCCGCGCTCCCTGCCGGCGTGATCGGCAACATGGAGTTCGCGCCCTGGGGACCGCTCGGCTTCGCGCTGGCTTCGGCCAAGAGTCCCAGCGACGTCTTCTCGCTCGACCCGGCGACCCTGCAGCTCACCCGCTGGACCGCCAGCGAAACCGGCGGCCTCGACCCGGCGGCCAACGTCGAGCCGCAGCTGGTCGAAGTGAAAAGCTTCGACGGCGAACCCGTGTCGGGCTTCCTCTACCGTCCCGACGCCCGCCGTTTCCCCGGCAAGCGGCCGCTGATCATCAACATTCACGGTGGACCTGAAGGCCAGTCGCAGACCGGCTTCCTCGGGCGCACCAACTATCTGATCAATGAGCTGGGGATTGCCGTATTTTATCCCAATGTCCGGGGCTCGACCGGCTACGGCAAGCGCTTCGTCAGCCTCGACAACGGACCGTGGAAGCGCGAGGACAGCGTCAAGGACATCGGCGCCTTTCTCGACGCGCTCGCCGCCGATCCTGCGATCGACCCCGGCCGCATCGCCATCACCGGCGGCAGCTATGGCGGCTACATGTGCTACGCCTCGTCGATCTTTTACGGCAAGCGCCTCAGGGCGTCGCAATGCACCGTCGCGGTGTCGGGCTTCGTTTCCTTGCTGGAGCATACCGAGAGCTACCGCCGCGACTTGCGGCGGGTCGAATATGGCGACGAGCGCGATCCGAAGCAGCGCGCCAAGCTGTTCGAAATCTCGCCGATCCGCCGCGCGAGCGAGATCCATGTCCCGCTGTTCGTCGTCACCGGCTTCAACGACCCGCGAGTCCCGCGCTCCGAAGCCGAGCAGATGGTGAAGGCGGTGCGGGCCAACGAGACCGAGGTCTGGCACATGATCGCGGCGAACGAAGGTCACGGGTACGCCAAAAAGGAAAACCAGGACTATCAGTTCTGGTCGACGGTACAGTTCTGGAAGAAGACGCTGCTCGCACCATGAGCGAACCGCCACTTCGCGCCGCCGTCATCCCGGTCACGCCGCTGCAGCAGAATTGCACCTTGCTGTGGTGCACTGCGACCATGCGCGGCGCGTTCGTCGATCCGGGGGGCGACCTTCCGAGGCTCAAGGCCGCGGCAGCCCAGGCCGGCGTGACAATCGAAAAGATCCTCCTGACCCACGGCCACATCGACCATTGCGGCAGTGCCGGGTTGCTCGCCGAGGAGCTGGGCGTGCCGATCGAGGGCCCGCACCAGGCGGACACCTACTGGATCGCGCGCCTTGCTGACGACGGCGCCAAATATGGCATCACCGGCCGGTCGTTCACGCCGTCGCGCTGGCTCAACGACGGCGACCAGGCGAGCGTCGGCGAGCTGACCTTCGACGTCCGCCACTGCCCCGGCCACACGCCCGGACATGTCGTCTTCCACCACCCGGAATCGAAGCTGGCGCTGGTCGGCGACGTGCTGTTCCGCGGGTCAGTCGGCCGCTGGGACTTTCCCCACGGTGACCAGCAGCAGCTGATCCAGTCGATCACCTCGCGCCTGTGGCCGATGGGCGACGACACCGCCTTCGTCCCGGGCCATGGGCCGATGTCGACCTTCGGCCACGAGCGAGCGACCAACCCGTTCGTCGGGGACGCGGCGCTCGCAGCCTGAGGTTCACTCAGGCAGCGTTACGCTGCCCTTGACCGTGAAGCTCCCCGTCGCGGTCGGGAGCCCCGATCCGGGCTGGCCGCCGCCGATCGATACCGCATAGCGTCCGGCCGGCACGACGATCTCGCCCCTTGGCGTCACCATGCTGAGGTCGCGCGCAGCCAGGTCGAAGCGGACGGTCTCGCTCGCTCCAGGCGCCAGGTGGATCCGCCGAAATCCGCGCAGGGCGCGAATCGGCGCGCCGGCTGCATCGGGAAAGGTCAGGTAGAGCTGGACCACCTCGTCGCCGGCGAGCTTACCGCTGTTGGTGACCGTCACCGAAGCCCGTACGGGGCGGCCCGCCCGGACCGGCCCATTCGGCAGGTCGAGGCGGTCGTAGCTGAAGCTCGTGTAGCTGAGGCCAAAGCCGAACGGCCATAGCGGCGTTCCGGTGAAGTATCGGTAGGTCCGTCCCTTCATCGAATAATCCTCGAACTTCGGCAGCTGGTTCGTGTCGGCATAGAAGGTCACGGGCAGCCGTCCGGAAGGATTGTTCGCGCCGCTCAGCGTGTTGGCGATCGCCCGCCCGCCTTCCTCGCCCGAATACCAGGCTTCGAGGATCGCATTGGCGTGCTGCTTCTCCCACCGCGCGGCGAGCGCGCTGCCGTTCATCAGCACGACGACCAACGGCTTGCCGGCCGACGCGACCGCGCGGACCAGGGCCTGCTCCGGCTCCGGAATATCGAGTGTCGTCCGGTCGCCGCCGCTGAATCCCGGCTCGCTGACCGGCATCTCTTCGCCCTCGAGCGCGCTGGTGATGCCGACGACGACGACGGCGACATCGGCTTGCGCAGCAGCCGCGACCGCCGCCGGATCGGGAGCGTCATTGACCGGCGCCCAGGTCAGCCGGACGGACGGGCCATTGCCTCTCGCTTCAAAGCTGACGCTGAGCTTGGCCGGCTCGCCTTTCTCGAGGTGGACCCGGCCGATGCTCGATCCGCCATAGGTCTGCGCGATCATCCGGTCGCCGACGCTGACTCGTGCGGTCCCGTTCGCCTTGATTCCGAAGCGATAGTCTCCGGTCGCGGGAGCGTGGATCATCCCGGTCCAGTGGACGTCGAATGGCTGGCCTCGAACCGCCGATGGCACGCTCGCCGGATCGAGCGTCGCCACTGGTTCGAGCCGAGTGGCGATCAACGCTCCGTGAGTCGCCGAGTTTTGCGGCGAGCGATATTCGGCCTGCATCCCCCGCTGGCTGCCAGTTGTCACGAACTCCGGCGAGATCGGCTGGCCGTCGTTGGCGAGGAACTGGCTTCCCGGAACATAGTCGATCTGAACGTCCGGAAACGCTGCCTTCATGCCCTCGAGGACGGAGACACTGTGCGTCGGGCCGCCGTGATAATTGCCGAGCAGCACTTCGGTCTGGTCGGCGAGCGGCCCGATCAGCGCGATCCGCCGTGCGCCCTTGATGGGCAGGACGCCATCGTTCTTGAGCAGCACCATCGACTCTTCGGCGAGCTTCAGCGCCAGCTGCCGATGGGCGGGGCTATCCAGCTCGCTCCGGTCGATCCGGGCGTAGGGCACGATCGAGTCAGGATCGAACATGCCGAGACGCATCCGTGCCGTGAACAGCCGCGTCAAAGCGG
>Ga0070667_100001241_pt1 | contig 23152 bp, 21 predicted proteins | sample KBSS33metaG_FD_64659 | JGI IMG/M metagenome (GOLD analysis project Ga0070667, IMG submission 64659) | Switchgrass rhizosphere microbial communities from Kellogg Biological Station, Michigan, USA - KBS S3-3 metaG | ecosystem: Host-associated > Plants > Roots > Rhizosphere > Soil ... | reverse complement strand
AGGAGGTGCTCCACCAGACCCAACCTTGGTCTCCGACACACCGCCGCGCGACCCAGGCCCACCTGCCACCGGATCTCCGGTAGACGGTGCTCCACCAGACCCAACCTTGGTCTCCGACACACCGCCGCGCGACCCAGGCCCACCTGCCACCGGATCTCCGGTAGACGGTGCTCCACCAGACCCAACCTCATTCCCCGACACACCGCCCCGACCCCCGCCGGGTGCGGGCACGCCCCCTGGCACGCCCGGTGTCGGTTGAACCGCCGTCCCATCGGGAGTTTGTGTTGGTGGCGGCGCTGTGAGCACTTTGCCGTCTGCACCCGGTGTGCCCGGCGGAACAGCGAGATCCTGAGCCAGGACAGTCGCGCACGCCGATACGGCCCGTGTGTTCTCCGCCAAACCCGTCGACACGGTCATCTCGATCAGCTTGTGAAACAATCTGGCGGAGTTGAAAAAGGCATTGGCAGCATCCATCTCGCCGGATTGCGCCGCTGCGTAGCCGGCCGCCATCATTGTTTGGGCCGCTTGTTCGTACCCCAGGCACGTCTGCTCAACAATCTCGGCGGTCTTGTTCACCGCATTCTTCGTCTGCACTACCGCAGATTCGGCGCGGAACACCTTTCTCGCCGCGTCATACACGGCCTTACACGCCTGCCCGTACGAACCAAGAACGCCTGTGGCAGTAGCTGCAGCAAGCCGACCTGCCTCCCCTTCCCAGTCGGACAGCTGCATCCGCTGGTGAGCGTGGTGCGGAATCACCTCGCCATCAATTCGATCACCCAACGCCATCAGCCCATTACCGAGATCGTTGAGTCGATCCTCGTCAACATCGGGAAAGGCAGCACCGACGACCGTCTGCTTTCCGTATCTACCCTTCTTTGGGTCGCGTTCACCTTCACCGTAGCGCGGAATGGTCGCCATGACGCATCACCTTTCGGTTGGAGCTGGCGCAGGTCGCCGGATTATGAAGCGCCCAGCTACGAGAGCCGTGAACCACGGGATCGATGTCGAGCATGCCAAAGCGATCTCTCAACGAGCAACGTAGCCGCAAGCCCCCAATACGACGCCAGGTGCGTATTGACCAGCCAGGTAGATGTATTGGTCGTTCGCCTGATATGTCGGTAGCGCCTGAACAAAGGTGCGTCGGTATTGGACACCGAGAAGCATTAAGTCCTGAACCAGCGGATTGGAGCTCTTGAGCGCCAATTTACCTAGCCTGTCGGCCGTCGAAAACATCACCGGGACTACAGCATCGGTGAGCGACTGCAATTCTGGAGACCACTTACTCGCGGGAATTTGAGGATCAGTCGCCGCCCAGCTCTTGAATGTCGGGTCCAACAACAATTGATTCAGGGTCGGCCCCAATTCCGCACATACGGCGTCGGGAGCATCAAACATCCGCTGTGGATTGGACAGATTTCCAATGGGCGCGATCGACGCGGGTGGTTCGGCAGCTGGAATCAATGACGCACGAGCCGCAGCTGAGCCGAACGAAATAGCAGCGCAGATGTTCGTGATTACGTCTCCAGCGGTCGAACCCGCACGCGCTAGATTGTCGTCGATAGGCCTATAATTAGGAATACTGTCCGCGTAAGCCCGCAGATACACGATAAATTGACCATACAATTCGCGCATCACCCGGTGGGTGGTCATTTTCGCTAGCGGCACAGCTTGATCGGCGGCCTTTCGCATCGCCTTCCCCACCGATTCATACAGCGCCCGAAGCTCTGGAGTCCAAGCGCTGGGTGAGATCGACGGGTCGTGCGTTGTCCAGGCTTGGCCCTCCACATCAGAAAGAGTGTTAATGACGGGCGTCCACGGCGCGCACGACGGGTCCTCGGTGATGATCCCGACTGGTCCTTTGTCGTTCGCGCTCGCAACATCCGTCGGCGCGGCCGAAGTCGTACTCCCGCCGCCGCCCGTGCCGTCACCGCTGTTCTTGGTGCATGACACCGCCACCACGGCTGTCACGGCGATCACCGCAACCAACGACACCGCGCCAATGGCCCACTTAGCGGCGCCGCCCTTTTTCGGCGGAACCGGAGCCGGCCACGGCTGCTGAGGTGGGCCCCACTGCCCGCCCGGGCCAGGCTGCCCCGGCCAGCCACCCGGCTGCTGCGGCGGGGGCGCACCCCACGTCGGCGGTTGCGTCACAGATCGCCCTCCCTCAGAACTTCACAACGCAAAACAGTCAAGACCGAAAATTACACATCAACCGCGGGATTGGCGGCATGGCGGCCGGAGCGCGGCGCGGGCGTGGAAGGCGGAACCGGTGCGCTGGGACCACTGGACGGACCCGCAGCAGCGTGCTTCTTGTCAGCCTCGGGGTCCTTCTTTTCCTCGGGCTTCTCGTCCCGCTTCTCTTCGCGGGCCTTCTCCTCACCCGGCTTGCGGTCCTCCGGTTTGAGCTGTTGACCGGCGGCAGCACCGACTCCGCCGGCGCCGGCATCTCCCGGCTTGCCGCCGTCTTTACCGGCCTGGCCAGCCAACTGCTGGACCTGCTGCCCAATCTGCTGGGCAGCCTGCATCGCCGTCTGCGGAACCGAACCCAGCGCCTGCATCGCCTGAGCAGGGGCCTGGAAGGCCTGCATCGCCATGCCCATCATCTGGCCGAACTGGCCCATGCCGCCGTCCGCGCCGCCGCCAGCCTTGCCAGCGCCAGGTGCGGGATTGAGATTCTCACCGGCCTTCTGGATCGTCTGACCGCCCGCTTCGTCCCCGCTCTGGTAGGCGCTCCGAGCCGATGACACCTTGCCCGCAAACGCATGATCTTCCGCCTGGGCGGCCGCGACCTTTGCGTTCGCACCGTCAACCAACCCTGGGATGTATGACGAGAGCATCAGGCTGACCGGGTCAGCGCCCGCCGGGATGCTCGCACTCTCCGCCGGATTAACCGTGCCCGCCGACCACGACATGGTCTCCAGGTCGATCTTCAACTCACCGCTCAACGCGTCCACCCCCACATCTGGACAGTCCCGCATCTGAGATTACCCGCACCACCAACCCCAGTCCTGCACCAATCTTGCGCAGCGCGGAGTAGCAGTTTGCTCAAATCGCCAACGACAGCAGAAAAGCCCGCTAGGCGGCCGAAGTCACGCGGTAGACGTCGTACACGCCTTCGACGTTGCGCACGACATTAAGCACGTGACCGAGATGCTTGGGATCACCCATTTCAAAAGTGAAGCGGCTGATCGCAACTCGATCGTTGGACGTGGTAACCGATGCCGACAGGATGTTGACCTTCTCGTCGGCCAGCACGCGGGTGACGTCGGAGAGCAGTCGATGCCGGTCCAGCGCCTCGACCTGGATGGCCACCAGGAACACCGACGACGGCGACGGGGCCCATTTCACGTCGATGATGCGCTCGGCCTGCTGCTGCAGCGACGCGGCGTTGGTGCAGTCGGTCCGGTGCACGCTGACGCCGCCACCACGGGTCACGAAACCCATGATGTTGTCGCCGGGCACCGGTGTGCAGCACTTGGCCAGCTTGCACAGCACTCCAGGCGCACCCGGAACTGCCACGCCGACATCGTCATTCGTGCGGCGCCGCACCGGCATGGTGGCCGGCGTCGACCGCTCGGCGATCTCGTCGGCGGCGTCGTCGTCACCACCGAGGGTGGCTACCAGCCGCTGCACGACATGCCTGGCCGAGACATGTCCCTCACCGACAGCGGTGTACAGCGCCGACACATCGGCGTAGCGCAGCTCGCGCGCCAGCGCCGCCATCAATTCGGCGTTCATCAACCGCTGTAACGGCATTCCGCTACGGCGCACCTCACGGGCGATGGCGTCCTTACCGGTCTCCAGCGCCTCTTCGCGGCGTTCCTTGGCGAACCACTGCCGGATCTTGGCCTTCGCGCGCGGCGACACCACGAACGTCTGCCAGTCCCGCGACGGTCCGGCGTTCTGCGCCTTGGAGGTGAAAACCTCGACGACTTCACCGTTTTCGAGCTTGCGTTCCAGCGCCACCAGTCGCCCGTTGACGCGGGCGCCGATGCAGCGGTGCCCGACCTCGGTATGGACGGCATACGCGAAGTCGACGGGCGTCGACCCGGCAGGCAGCGTGATCACGTCACCCTTCGGCGTGAACACGAAGATTTCTTGCACGGCAAGGTCGTAACGCAGCGACTCCAGGAACTCACCGGGGTCCGCAGCTTCACGCTGCCAGTCGAGAAGCTGGCGCATCCACGCCATGTCGTCGATCTCTGTGGCATGACCGCCGGCCGGTAAGCCGTTGCGGCCCTTGGCTTCCTTGTACCGCCAGTGCGCCGCGATGCCGTACTCCGCGGTGCGGTGCATGTCGATGGTGCGGATCTGAACTTCCAGCGGCTTGCCCTCGGGGCCGACGACCGTCGTGTGCAAAGACTGGTAGACGCCGAACCGCGGCTGGGCGATGTAGTCCTTGAACCGCCCGGCCATCGGCTGCCACAGCGAATGCACGACGCCGACGGCGGCGTAACAGTCCCGGATCTCGTCGCAGAGGATGCGCACACCGACCAGGTCATGGATGTCGTCGAAGTCGCGGCCTTTGACGATCATCTTCTGGTAGATGGACCAGTAGTGCTTGGGCCGGCCTTCGACCGTCGCATTGATCTTCATAGCGAGCAGCGAATTGGCGATCTCTGCACGCACTTTGGCCAGATAGGTGTCGCGCGACGGCGCCCGGTCGGCGACCAGCCGCACGATCTCTTCGTACCGCTTGGGGTGCAGGATCGCGAAGGACAGATCCTCGAGCTCCCACTTGACGGTGGCCATACCGAGCCGATGGGCAAGCGGCGCAATGACTTCCAGCGTCTCGCGGGCCTTGCGGGCCTGCTTCTCCGGCGGCAGGAACCGCATGGTGCGCATGTTGTGCAGCCGGTCGGCAACCTTGATCACCAGCACGCGGGGATCGCGCGCCATGGCGATGATCATCTTGCGGATGGTCTCGGCCTCGGCGGCCGAGCCCAGCACCACCTTGTCCAGCTTGGTGACGCCGTCGACCAGGTGGCCGACCTCGGTACCGAACTCAGCGGTGAGGGCCTCGAGCGTGTAACCGGTGTCCTCGACGGTGTCGTGCAGCAGCGCCGCGACGAGCGTCGTGGTGTCCATACCGAGTTCGGCCAGGATGTTGGCCACGGCCAGCGGATGGGTGATGTAGGGATCGCCGGACTTGCGCAGCTGCGGCGCGTGCCGTTCCTCGGCGATCTCGTAGGCGCGCTGCAGGATCGCCAGGTCGGCCTTCGGGTAGTACTCCCGATGCACCGCGACCAGCGGCTCGAGGACCGGGTTGACCAGGCTGCGCTGCGCGGTCATCCGGCGGGCGAGCCGGGCACGTACGCGGCGGGATGCGCTGACGGTGCCCTTGGCCGCTTCCAGTGACACCCCGGGCGCCGGCTCGGGCGGCGCCGACTGGACCTGCGTCACCTTCTCGTCAGCCAACGCCGCACACCTCCTACACCTGGTTTGTCGAGAATAGCCCCTCAGACCACGTACAGGCTGGTGACCGGTAGCGGTTCCAGTACAGCGCGTCCACCCAGGCCATTCAGCTCCAGCACAACCGCGGCCGCGGTCACCGTCGCACCTGCCGCCTGCAGCAACCGGACCGTCGCAGCAACCGTTCCGCCGGTAGCGAGCACGTCGTCTATGACGACAACGCGGCGGCCGGTCAGATCGATCCCGTCGGCGGGAATCTCCAGCGTGGCTTTGCCGTACTCCAGTGCGTAGGACTGCGTGTGCACCGGCGGCGGCAACTTCCCGCCCTTTCGGACCGCCAGGACACCGGTACCCAACCGGGTCGCGACCGCGGCGCCCAGCAGGAAGCCGCGGGCATCGATACCGGCGACCAGGTCGACGCCGTCGGCCACTTCGGCCAGCGCGGCCGTCACCGCCGCCAGCCCGCGGCCGTCAGCGAGCAACGGCGTCAGATCCTTGAACTGGATGCCCGGCTCCGGGAAATCCGGCACCTCACGGACCAGTTCGGCGAAGAGGCTGTTCAGGTCGGTCACTTGCTCCCCCAGCGGTCCATGTTCCAGCCGGCGCCCCACCGCGTGGGGTTGGCACGCACCAACGTCAGGTCTTTCGTCACCAGCAGTGTCCGCTGCTGGCGGTACAGCGGCAAGGTCGGCACGTCGCCCCACAGCACCCCGGCTCCCTCACCGAGGAGGCGCGCCTGTTCCTTGGGATCGGTGGTCACGGCCAGGGCGGCGATGACGCCGTCGACGCGTTCGTTGGCATAGCCCGACAAGTTGTTGCCGTTGCCGCTGTGCAGGGCGTACGAATCCACCACCGACGAACCGCTGGAACTACTGCCCGCCGCTCCCCCGCCACCGGACAGGAGCACGTCAATGTCGTTGGCGCGCAGGCTCTGTGCACTCACCGTCGGCGAGGCCACCTCCTGCACGGTGATGCCCGCCGCGGCACACGACTTGGTCATCGCGGCGACCGCGGAGGCCAGCCGGGCGTCCGGCCCGCGATACCCGATCCGCACCGTCAGGGGCTGATTGTTGGCTGCGGCGCGCGCCCCGTCCACGTCGGCGGCACCGAATTGCCCACTTGCGTCGACGTTTTCGGCCACCGCCAGGGAATCGTCCGAAGCGGTGTTCAGCCGGGCGTTGCTGACGTAAACGCCGACCGCGGCGGCGATGGCGTCCCGTGGCGTACACAGCGCGACGGCACGCCTCATACCGGGATCGGCCAGGGCGCCCTGGGCCGCGAAGATCAACTGCTGAATGTCATCGGACGCGCTGTCCTTGCGCACGTAGCTCGCCGGTATATCGCCCTTGCCGATGACTCCGGCGGCGATGTCGACGACCTCGACCTTGCCCGATTGGATCCGGCTCACGATATCGGCACCGCGTGGCGACACCGTGATCTTGCCGATCACCGGCTTGGCGCCCCACCATTTGTCGTTGGCCGCCAACGTGATCGAGCCGTCCTTGGCCACCGACGCCAGCTTGTAGGGCCCGGCCGACGGGAACCGCTTGAGGTCCGCATCGGGCTTCAGATCCCAGGTGGTGTTCCAGGCTTCGGCGATCCTGTCGATGGTCGGCGCATCGCCGCTCTGTAGCGCCTTCGTCACGCCACCGTCGCCAAGCCCGAGCGTGTCGTCGAGCACGTGCGCCGGCAGCAGTGACGTCGCGGCGAACAGTTGCCCGTAGTCGGTGATGTCGCGGTCGCGGACGAAGGTGACCCTGGCTCGCTTCTGACCCGGTGTGCAGTCGACGACCGCCACGTCGCTGTATCCGGCGCGGCTGGCCGCGTCGAACGCCGGGAACTGCCCTGACTGCGCGGCCCAGGCCAGCACCATGTCGTCACACGTGACCGGCTTGCCGTCCGAGTAGACGGCGCTGTCGTTGATCTTGTAGTCGAGCGTCAGGGGGGCCCGACCCATCACCGAGACGGTGCCGAAGTCGCGGTCGGCGACCAACTGCCCGTCGGGACCGCGAAAGTTGAACCCCGTCTGCACCCGCGAAAACGCCTGCGGCGCACCAGAGGCCGCGCCGACGACAGACGTGGTGTTGTAGGTAGGCAGCGCGCCGTCGACGATGTAGTCGACGGCGTCAGCCGAACTGTCACAACCGGACAGGCCGAAACCGGCCACCAACATCACCGCACCGGCCAAGGCGGTTCGGCGGAACCGGGCGGGCATCGAGGGCTAGCCTCGGGTGTTTCGCTTACCCGACGGCTTGCCGGTGGGCCGCAACGGCTTGGCCCCCGGCGCCGGCTTTTCCGGTGCGTCCACCGCACCGACGGCCACCTCTTCGCCGCTGGTAACTCCCCGCTCGGTCGAAGACTTGCGGCGGTTGAGCACGCGGCGGGTGTGGTTCTTCACCAGGTCGGTGCGCTCGCGCATCGACACCAGCAGCGGGGTGGCGAAGAAGATCGACGAGTAGGTACCGACGATGACACCGACCAGCTGCACCAGCGCCAGGTCCTTGAGCGTGCCCACGCCCAGCAGCCACACCGCGACCACCATCAGCGAGATGATCGGCAGAGCCGAGATGAGGCTGGTGTTGATGGACCGCATGAAGGTCTGGTTGACCGCCAGGTTCGCCTGCTCCGCGAAGGTCCGACGGGTCGTGTGCTCGAAGCCGTGGGTGTTCTCCTCGACCTTGTCGAACACGATGACGGTGTCGTACAGCGAGAAGCCGAGGATCGTCAACAGACCGATGACGGTGGCCGGCGTGACCTCGAACCCGACGAGCGAGTACACGCCCGCCGTGCTGACCAGGTCGAAGGCGAGCGACGCCAGCGCCGCCAGCGCCATGTAGCGCTCGTAGCGAATGGTGATGTAGATCGAGACGATGACGATGAACACCACCAGCGCGATCAGCGCCTTCTTGGTGATCTGATCGCCCCAGGTCGACGACACCGCCGAGTCGCTGATCACTGCCTTGGACGCCTTGCCGTCCTCGCCCTTCGGCTGGAACTGGTCGAACAGCGCGTTGCGCACCTTGTCGGTATCCGCCGTCGAGAGGGTCTCCGTACGGATCTGCAGAGTGGCCGAGTCGCCGTTGCCGACGCGGACCACCGACTCCGGAGCATGGCCGAGCGTCTTGTTCACGACGTCCTCGACGGCCTGCGGAGTGGCGGTGGTGGAAACGCCCGCCACCGGCATCGCAATCTTCGTTCCGCCCTCGAAATCGATACCGAAGTTGAAACCACGGATCAGGATGCTGGCGATCATGACCAGCATGATCACTCCGCTGATCGCGTACCACATACGACGCTTGCCGATGACCTCGAAGGCACCGGTGCCGGTGTAGAGCCGGACGAAGAATCCGTGCTGCGGCAGGCTGCCGGCCTGTTCAGCGCCGGCGGTCTCCTCGATCTCGGTGGCCGAATCTTCTTCGGTCGCAGCCGATTCGGTCAGCTCCAGATCGGTGTCGTCAGTTGAATGCTTCGACATGTCGGTGTTACCCCTGTCCCGTCAGGCTAGCCGCTCGCCGCTCGCGCGCAATCTGCTGCACGGCGCCGAGACCGTTGTACGCAGGCTTGGCCATCCGGGCCGACTTGGATGCCAGGAAGACCAGCGGCCACGTCACCAGGAACACCACCACGATGTCGAGGATCGTGGTCAGGCCCAGGGTGAAGGCGAAGCCCTTCACCTGGCCGACAGCCAGGATGTACAGCACCAGCGCGGCCAGGAAGGTGACCGCGTTACCCGAGACGATGGTCTTGCGGGCACGGGCCCAACCACGTGGCACCGCGGAGCGGAAACTGCGGCCCTCTCGGATCTCGTCCTTGATGCGTTCGAAGAACACCACGAACGAGTCGGCGGTCGTACCGATACCGATGATCAGACCCGCGATACCCGCCAGGTCCAGCGTGTAGTTGATGTATCTGCCCAGGAGCACCAGGATCGCGAACACCATGGCGCCCGACGCCACCAGCGACAGCGCGGTGAGGATGCCGAGGACCCGGTAGTAGGCCAGCGAGTACAGCAGCACCAGGCCGAGGCCGATCAGACCGGCCCAGAGACCGGCGCGCAGCGATGTCAGACCCAGGGTGGCCGACACCGTCTCCGCCTCGGAGGACTCGAACGACAGCGGCAGCGAGCCGTACTTCAGGACGTTGGCCAGGTCCTTCGCCGTCGATGCGTTGAAGTGGCCGGTGATCTGCGTGCGTCCGCCCGGGATCGCCTCCTGGATGGCCGGCGCGCTGACCACCTGAGAGTCGAGCACGAACGCGGTCTGGGTGCCGATGTTGGCGGCGGTGAAGGTGGCCCAGACGTCGGCGGCCTTCTCCTTGAACGTCACGTCGACGACGTACTCGCCCTGCTGCTGGTTCAGACCCGACGAAGCGTCCTTGATCTCGTCACCGCTGATGATCGACTTGTCCAGCAGGTAGACCTCTTTGTGGTCCTTGGAGCAGGTCACCAGCGGCAGGTTCGGATCGTCGTTACCGGCCAGCACGTCCTGCTGGTCGCAGCGGGTGGCCTGGAACTGCAGCGCCAGCAGCTGGATCTGCGGCTGGGTGCTCTGGCGCAGGGCCTTCTCATCGGCGATGCGCTGGGCCAGTTCGGCCTTGGGGCCGTGCGGTCCGGGCGCCGGCGCGGGTGCACCAGGAGCCGGGGCCGGGGCCGGGGCGGCAGGGGCACCGGGTTCAGGTGCGCCCGGGGCGGCGGGGGCCCCGGGGGCGGCGGGCTCAGGAGCCGGGGTGGCCGAGGTGTCCGACGGCGCCGGGGTCGGCTCCTCCGGGAATGGCCGCGGCTGCGGGGCCGGGGCGGGCGCCGGCGCGGTGGACGCCGGATGCGCGGGCATGCCCGGCGTCGGCGGGGTGATCGGGGCCTCGGGCTCGGCCGGGGCGATCAGCGGCGGCATGCCGGGCATGCCAGGGAGGCCGGGCATGCCGCCGGGTGCGCCGGGCATGCCACCGGGGGCCGGAGCAGCCGGCGCGGCGGGCTTCGCGGGTTGCGCGCCCTGAGCCGGGATGACGTGCACGACGGGCCGGATGTACAGCCGGGCGGTCTGGCCCAGGTTGCGGGCCTCGCTGCCGTCCTGGCCGGGCACGGTGATGATCAGGTTCGAGCCGTCGATCACGACCTCAGAGCCCGAGACACCGAGACCGTTCACCCGGGAGCCGATGATCTCCTGGGCCTGGATCAGCGCCTCGCGGGTCGGCGTCGAGCCGTCAGGGGTACGTGCAGTCAGGGTGACCCGGGTACCGCCCTGCAGGTCGATGCCCAGCTTGGGCTTGGCCTGCTTGTCGCCGGTGAGAAACACCAGAAGATAGGCCCCGACGAGCAGCGCCAGGAACAACGACAAATAGCGGTATGGGTGCACCGGCGCCGAAGACGATGCCACGGTTCTAGGGTCTCCTTGAGATCGGTACGTCAGCCCCGCAAAGGGTACGTGTTGGTGCGGGAATGTCAGCCTTCGGTCTTCGGCGTGCCCTCTTCGGTGGACGCCGCGGTCAATTCATCGGTGGCCTCGGCCGCATCCTCGGCGGGCTCGACGCGGTCGCGCACGGCCAGCTTCATCCAGGTGGTGACGACGCCGGGGGCGATCTCCAGATCCACGTTGTCGTCGTCGATGCGGGCGATGGTGCCGCGCAGACCGGAGGTGGTGTGCACGAGGTCGCCGACCTTCAGCGAGTTGTGCAGGTCGATGGTGGCCTGCATCTGCTTCCGCTGACGCCGTGACGCGAAGAACATGAACGCACCCATGACCAGCAGCAGCGGCAGGAAGACAACCAAATCCATGACAGCGAAAATCTTTCGTTCTGTTGAGTCTGTGAACAGGCGGGCGAGCCGGACCAGCCGATCGCCGTGCCGCGGTAGTGACCAGTGTGCCATCACGGGCGTCAGTGCCCGCAACCGGCGACGAACTAGCGGGTGGCGGGATACCCGACCGGCAGCAGCACGTCGCCCGAGGTGGTGCGGAAGTAGACCTGCCACTGGTAGTAGCCCGCGAACGCGGCCGGATCGGCGGCCAGCACCGCCGCATAGTCGTTGACGGCGCGGACGTACGCGCCGGAATGGTTGTAGCGATGCAGGGCACCGTCGTGGTCGCCCGCGAAACCGTTGGCCGCCAGGTAGCGACCGGCCGCGAGGATGGAATCACGCGGCGAGCGAATGTCACCGGCGCCGTAGGAGGCGAACGTCGACGGCAGGAACTGCATGGGTCCCTGCGCCCCGGCCGTGCTGTCGCCGTTGATCCGCCCGAACCGCGACTCGATGAGGTTGATCGCGGCCAGGTAATTCCAGTCGACCCCGGATGCCGTCTGCGCCTCGCGGTAGTAGCCGAGCAGTTCGTCGGCCGGTGCCGGCGGCTGGATGGTCCACGGCGGGAGGGTGTCGCGTGGCGGTGTCATCCCGAACAGTTGACGGCCGGCGTCGACGTTGTTGTTGTACGCCGCGGCCAGCGCGGGCGGGATGCGCGGCGCGATGACCGCATCCCACTCCGGATTCCTGGCTATCTCGCGATACGCCACCTGCTGCCGGTGTGCAGCGTCGATCAATGCGGGTTCCGGCGTCGACGGATCGCGGACCGCCTGTTCGTCGACGACGAGGGTGTCGGCCAGTTGCACCGGGTCCGGGCCGGGATCGGCAGCGGACAAGTGGCAGCCGGTGAACGCCAGCACCACCGCAGCAACGACCGTCGCGCCGCGGCGAATCACCTGATGACCACGATCACCAGCAGTACAACGGCGATCGCCGGGAAGATGCCCTGAGTGATGGCCGCGCGCGCCTTCTCAGGAGAAGACAGCAGCAGCACCAACGCCGCGGCCAGCATCGAGCCCACTCCGGCGAAGATCAGGGCGACACCAACACCGCAGTGACCCAACGTGATTGCCGCGATACCGACGGCGGTGACGATGGCCAGGAAAAGGTTGTAGAACCCCTGATTGAAGGCCAGCTCCTTGGTGTCCACTGCCTGTTGCTCGGTGAGTCCGAACGTGGCCCTGGTTCGTGGCGAAGTCCAGGTGAGCGACTCCATCACGAAGATGTACACGTGCAACAGCGCGGCCAGGCCGGCAACGATCAACCCTGCAGTCAGCATGGGTCCTATTCAAACAGTCCGGCCTGCCCAAGTCCGTTTATCGGCGGCTGCAGTCCCAGATGTGTCCACGCCTGCGGGGTGGCCACGCGCCCCCGCGGGGTCCGGGCGATCATCCCGGCCCGCACCAGGAACGGCTCGCACACCTCCTCGACGGTGGTGGCCTCCTCCCCGACCGCGACCGCCAGCGTCGAGACGCCGACCGGACCGCCCCCGAAACTCTTTGTCAGCGCGGTCAATACGGCCCGGTCCAAACGGTCCAGGCCGAGTTCGTCAACGTCGTACACCGCGAGGGCGGCCTTGGCCACGTCCCGGGTGATGACGCCATCGGCACGAACCTCGGCGTAGTCACGGACCCGGCGCAGCAGCCGGTTCGCGATACGTGGCGTGCCGCGGGACCGCCGGGCCACCTCGGCGCCGGCTTCGGCACCGAGTTCGATGCCGAGGATGCCGGCCGAACGGGCCAGCACCCGCTCCAGCTCGGGCGGTTCGTAGAAGTCCATGTGGGCGGTGAAGCCGAACCGGTCACGCAGGGGGCCGGTCAGCGCTCCTGAGCGGGTCGTCGCGCCGACCAGGGTGAACGGCGCGACCTCCAGCGGAATCGACGTCGCACCGGGTCCCTTGCCGACCACCACGTCGACCCGGAAGTCCTCCATGGCGAGGTACAGCATCTCCTCGGCGGGCCGGGCGATGCGGTGGATCTCGTCGATGAACAGGACGTCGCCCTCGACCAGATTGCTGAGCATCGCGGCCAGGTCGCCGGCGCGCTCCAGGGCGGGACCGGAGGTGACGCGCAGCGACGAACTCAGCTCCGCGGCGATGATCATGGCCAGCGAGGTCTTGCCGAGGCCGGGCGGTCCGGACAGCAGGATGTGGTCCGGCGTACCGCCGCGGTTCTTCGCGCCTTCGAGCACCAGTTGCAGCTGCTCACGCACCCGGGGCTGGCCGATGAATTCGCGCAGCGACTTGGGCCGCAGGCTGGCGTCGACGTCACCCTCACCGACGGTCAGCGCGGGTGAGACGTCCCGCTCGTCGGGCTCGGTAGCTTCGTCCTCGAACCGGCTCACTTCTTACCCAACATCGACAGGGCCGCGCGCAGCGCGGTGGCGGTGTTGGCCTCGGGATCGTTGGCCAGCACCTTGTCGGTGGCCTCTTCGGCCTGTTTGGCCGGAAAGCCAAGTCCGATAAGCGCTTCGACGACCGGCCCACGGATGGAGTGCCCGCCGGCGACGCCGGCACCGGCATCCGCCGTCGCGCCGATCTTGTCGCGCAGTTCCAGGACCATGCGCTCGGCGCCGCGCTTGCCGATGCCGGGCACCCGGGTCAGCGCGGTGACGTCACCGTCGGCCAGCGCCTGCCGCAGGGTCGGGGCGTCGTAGACCGCGAGGGTCGCCAGCGCGATCTTGGGGCCGACGCCGGACACGCCCAGCAGGACGTTGAACAGGTCGCGGGCGTCGGAGTCGGCGAAGCCGTACAGCGTCTGGGAATCCTCCCGCACGATCATCGCGGTGATCAGCCGGGACTCGGTGCCGCGACGCAGCGTGGACAGGGTCGCCGGGGTGGCCATGATCTTGTAGCCGACGCCGGCGGCCTCGATCACCGCGTGATCGAGGGCGATGTCGATGACTTCGCCACGGACCGATGCGATCATGCGCGTGCCGCCTTCACCTTCGCTGCGTACTGCTTCTTGAATTCGGCGGCCTTGGCCTCCGCCTCGGCCATCCGGGCGATCATGGGCGCCCGCCAGCAGTGGCAGATGGCCAGGGCCAGCGCGTCGGCGGCGTCAGCCGGAGTGGGCTTCTGTTGCAGCCCAAGGATCTTCATGACCATGGTGGTGACCTGGGCCTTGTCGGCGCGACCGTTACCGGTGACCGCGGCCTTGACCTCACTGGGCGTGTGGAAATGCACGTCGATGCCCCGCCGCGCGGCGGCCAGGGCGATGACACCACCGGCCTGCGCGGTACCCATGGCGGTGTTGGCGTTCTGATTGGCGAATACGCGCTCGATGGCGATGACGTCGGGACGATGGACGTCCATCCAATGTTCAACGGTGTCGCTGATGGCCAGCAACCGGCGGTGCAGCTCGGCATCAGATGGAGTACGCACCACGTCGACATCGAGCGCGGTGACCTTGCGCCCCGTGCCACCCTCGATCATCGAGAGGCCACAGCGCGTCAGCCCAGGGTCGACGCCCATCACCCGCACGCCCACTCCTCACTAGGTCCCGAACAGCTGTTCGATAGCTTAGCGGGCGGCGGCGACAGGTTGCGCCAAGGACACGCTCAGATGTGAAGTAACCGGACCGCGCGCCCCGCTGAATGTCGTGCGCCAGCTCGGCGATGCGCGCTTCGGATGCGCCCCACCAGCGCACCAGTTCGCGGTGCGACTCGGCGCCCTCACGTTCCACGATGATCGACCAGCGGGCCCCGAACAGCTTCGACAGCAACCACAACGGCCACACCAGAAGAAACGGCAGCACCAGCGCGACGGCGAGCCAGTCCAGGTGGAAGAGATCGTCGCCATCGAGGGTGTCGGAGTACGGCCACCAGCGCCGACGGACCTGCCACCCGATCCCGCCCGGGTCCCGCACCGCCGTCACCATGACATCTTGCAGTGCACCTCGCGTTTTCCGCTGCGCGACACAGAGGCGACGCGCCCGCGGGATTCAGCGATCGACGAGCGGACCGCCCGCGGCCCGCCACTGGATGAGCCCGCCGGTCATGTTCACGGCCTCGAAACCATTCTCCACCAACAGATTCGCCGCCCCAGCGGACCGCAGGCCACCGGTACAGAAAGTGATGAGCAAACGGTCGTCCGGAAGGTCGACACAACCATCGGTCAGCGCTTCGAGTGGCAGGTGCACGGCACTCGGGATGTGCACCCGATTCCATTCGAACGCGCGACGCACGTCGACGACCAGGGCGCCCACCGCCACGAGCCGGACCGCCTCCGAAGCGGTCACCGCCGGCGGCCGGCGCAGATAGTGCCTGATGCTCACACGTACCTCGATCCGGGGTGCACGACCATCAACACGACGACGATGACCCACAGCAGATTGAACAGACCGGTCACCATGCCGAGGGAGCGCAGTTCGGCAGCGCTGCCCGGCGCGGCGAGTGCCTTCCGCTGACGCGGCGCGATCTGGACCGCGAGCAGTCCACCGGCGACGGCAGTGAGCACCATCGCCGCGATGATCCACACTTCGGTCGAGCGCCCTTGAACACCGGCAAGCGCGAGGCCGATGACCGGTACCGCGAGCGCCAGCACTCCGTAGACCCGCGTGATCCGATGCAACAGACGCGCGACACCGTCGTTGCGATCAGGGTCCTCCGACGGACCACCGACGGGCGCATAGCGGGGAAACAGGCTGGTGGCCACGGCGATTGGCCCGACGAAGAGGATGCCCGCCACCACGTGGACGGACAGCAGCAACGCTTGCATAACCTTCAGCCTAGCTGAAGGTTATGGCGAAACGGATGTGACCCGTCTCATGTAGGCACCGAGTGCCTCGGTCAGTTCGGGATGTTGCGCCGCGAACTCGGCGTCCAGATCGGTCACGACGTCAGCCGCGCGCTTCAGCAGCGACTCTCCCGCGGCTGTCACGCGCAACGTGGAAGCAGCGCCGGCATGTGCCGTTCCGTCGTCGACGAGACCCGCCTCGACAAAGGCCGCGACCGCGGCGTGCGCGCTCTGCACGGTGATGCGGGACCGCCGCGCAAGTTCACTGAACGAGATTCCGGCACTTCCCCGGATGTGCCCCAACAGCCCGTACTTGCGCGTCGTCAGACCGAGGGGCTTCAGGGCGTCGGCGAATGCGGCGTCCCACACGCGGCTGACGGTCAACAGCGCGACGGTCGGGCTGAACGGCGGCGGCTCGGACATGCTCGGCAGGCTACCGCCGGAGCGGCTATTCCTCGTCGAGCTGCGCGGCGACGTCGTCCGGGATCTCGACGTTGGTGTAGACGTTCTGCACGTCGTCACTGTCTTCGAGCGCGTCGACCAGCTTGAACACCTTGCGGGCGCCTTCGAGGTCAACCTCGACGGACACAGACGGCTGGAAGCCGGACTCGGCCGAGTCGTAGTCGATTCCGGCGTCCTGCAGCGCGGTGCGGACGGCGACCAGGTCGGTCGGCTCACAGATGACCTCGAACGCCTCGCCGAGATCGTTGACCTCTTCGGCGCCGGCATCCAGGACGGCCATCAGCACGTCGTCCTCGGTCTTGCCGTTCTTCTCGAGAGTGATGATGCCCTTGCGGGAGAACAGGTAGGACACCGAACCGGGGTCGGCCATGTTGCCGCCGTTGCGGGTCATCGCGACACGGACCTCGCCGGCGGCGCGGTTGCGGTTGTCGCTCAGGCACTCGATGAGCACGGCGACACCGTTGGGGCCGTAGCCCTCGTACATGATGGTCTGCCAGTCGGCGCCGCCGGCCTCTTCGCCCGCGCCACGCTTGCGCGCCCGCTCGATGTTGTCATTCGGGACCGAGGTCTTCTTCGCCTTCTGGATGGCGTCGTACAGCGTCGGGTTGCCGCCCGGATCCCCACCGCCGGTGCGAGCCGCCACCTCGATGTTCTTGATCAGCTTGGCGAACTCTTTACCTCGGCGCGCGTCCTTGACGGCCTTCTGGTGCTTGGTTGTCGCCCACTTGGAATGGCCGCTCATGCGTGTACGCCCTCTTTCTGGTCCAAACGTCAGCTGACCATTCTACGTGGGACGACGGCACGCCCTGCGCGGGCTCAAGACGGGTGCGGAGGCGACGCGCTCGCCACGTATGAGGTCAATTCCCGAACGAACAGCTGTGCACGAGCTTCTGCACCGATGGCGGAAAAGAGGGACACACGAAATGCAGGTCCGTGCCCCGGTCGGTTACCTATTTCTTGATCGGCTGCGTCAGGTTGTAGACGGTGTCGGATCCGACCTTCATCGGCGCGAAGTTGGCGCCCACCCAGTCGGCGATGTCGCTGTGCGCGTCCGCACCCCAGTGCCCTTTGTTGTCGGAGACGATGTAGTACGCCACCTCGTGGTTCGCCACATAGGACTGGAACTGCTGCAACGTCGGCGCCGGGTCGGAGCCGCCGAACCCGCCGATCGCGATGACGGGCGTGCGGGTGTCGAGTTCCAGACCGGCGGCCGGCGACGATCGGTCGATCGCCGCGGACCACTTGGTGGTCGTGGTCTTGAGCAGCGCGTTCAGTTGAGGGTTGGCGTCACGCTGACCGAAGCCGCCATGCCCCTTGTCGTCCTTGTCGTCCTTGTCCGCCGGACCGACGGACGGCCCGCCGCCGAGGTGCGGCTGGCCGAAGGTCGCGAGCGAGTAGGCCACCGATCCCCCCACCGCGCCGAATATCGCCAGGCCCAGCGCCAGAGTCGCGATGTGCTTGCGGTTGACGCGGCCCGAGCGGACGAGTGCCACGGCACCGACCAAAGCGGCAGCCAGGATCACCCAGCGCAACGCGGGCAGCCAGTCGGCGTTCCGACGCAGCAGCCAGAAGCTCCACCCGCCGCTGGCCAAAAGCACTGTCGCCAAACCGATCCGGTGGAACAGGGACTCCCGGCGGCGCCAGAATTCGATGACGAAGATCGCGAACATCGCGGCCATCGCCGGCGCCAACGCGAGGCAGTAATAGGGGTGCACGTTGGTCTTCATGAAGCTCAACACCAGGCCGACGCTGATCAACCAGCCGCCGAACAGGAGGGCGCCGGCCCGAACCGGATCGGTGCGGGGCGCGCGGCCGCGCGAGATCAGCACCAGCACCGTGGCCAGTAGCGCCGCCGGCACCAGCCAGCCGATCTCGAAGCCGAACTCGCCGGTGAACAGCCGGGGCAGCCCCTGTGTCTGATCACCCATGCCAAAGCCGTGGTGCCCGGCGGTCTTCACCGCCTCACCGGCAGCATGCCCGGCGTGCTCACCGGTGAGGGTGTGCACTGTCGACGGCTTGTCGGGGTCGCTCTTTCCCATGTGGTTCTTGCCGAGCACGCGGCCAAAGCCGTTGTAGCCCAACACCAGATTCATGAAGCTGTTGTCGGTCGAGCCGGCCATGTACGGCCGCGACGACGTCGGCCACAGGATCGTCAGCACCACGAACCAGCCGGCGGAGACCAGCATCGCGGTGAATGCGCCCAACAGGTGCCACAGCCGGCTGCGCAGCGCGACGGGCGCGGCGATCAGATATGTCAGGCCGAGGGCCGGCATCACCATCAGGCCTTCGAGCATCTTGGCCAGGAACGCGAAACCCAGTGCGACACCGGCCAGCGCCATCCACTTGGCGCCCTTGCCCTGGAGCGCCCGGACGGTGAAGTAGGCGGCCAGCGTCATCAGCAGCACCATGGCCGCGTCGGGGTTGTTGAAGCGGAACATCATGGCGGACACCGGAGTCAACGCGAGAACCGCACCGGCGAGCAAGCCGGCCGCCGGACCACTGATCCGTCGTACCGCGGCATAGAGCAGCCAGACCGAACCGACGGCCATCAACGCCTCGGGAATCAACATGCTCGCGCTGCTGAAGCCGAAGATCTGGCCGGACAGCGCCATCACCCACTGCGACAGCGGCGGCTTGTCGACGGTGATGACATTGTTCGGATCGATGGACCCGAAAAGCAGCGCCTCCCAGTTCCGCGAGCCGGCCCACACCGCGGCAGCGTAGAACTGGTTGCCCATGCCGTTGACGGTGATGTTCCACAGGTAGCCGACGGCCGTGACAGTCAGCAGCAGGGCCAGCGCCGCGCGCTCGCGGGTCCTGGTGGGCACCGTGGTCTCCGGCTCTGCCGTCGGGGCGTCCAGGACGGCGGCGGATGTCGTAGTCACCCGACCATTAAGGCAGCCCCAGCTATGGCCGAGCTGTGAAGCGAGCGAGCCGCCGCTATGACATGGGGCGGCGATGAAACTGCTCACAGTCAGCGGATTCGCGGACGCTTTTACAGTGAACACTCGTACACTCAATTCATGGACGACCCTATCGCCAGCGAAGCCGGCGCCCTGGCTGAGCTCGGCCTCAACGAGCTGGCCACCGCCGTCGACGGCATCCACAAGGTGCAGCGCGCCATCTCCGAGCGGGTGTTCCGACTGGTCGGCCTCGGTGTCGGCCCCGCCGCCAAGCCCGTGAAGGTGGTCTACGACGCCATCACCGACGGCGTCTACTCCACCATCAGTCATGTGGCCACGACGGCCGCCCCCATCGCCGGCAGGGCGGTGCACGACCGGACCGCCGGCAAGCTGTCCGATCAATCCCGCGGCGCGCACGTCCTCGCGGTGCTGCAGGGGTTGATCGGCGACAAGCTTCACGAACAGGGTTCCGCGCTGGCGACGACGATGTCGGTGCGCGTCGGCGGCCGGCAAGTTGCCATCGATCCCGACAGCCTGCGGGCTGCGTATCCCGCGGCCACGGGTGACGTCGTCGTGTTTCTCCACGGTTTGATCGAGACCGAGGCCTTCTGGGCGCTCGGCAAGCGGCCGACGTACAGCCAGCGACTCGGCGCCGACATCGGCGTCACCGGCGTCGAGATCCGCTACAACACCGGGCTGCACATCTCCGACAACGGCCGGCTGCTCGCCGAGCTCCTGGACCAAATGGTGGCCGCCTGGCCGGTACCGGTGACGTCGATATCGCTGGTCGGCCACTCGATGGGCGGCTTGGTGATCCGCTCGGCCTGTGCGGTTCCCGACCGGACCTGGGTGGAGCGGGTACGCACCGTCGTCACGCTCGGCACCCCGCACACCGGCGCGCCCCTGGAGAAGGTCGCGCATTTCGGGTCGGCGGCGCTCAGCGCGCTGCCCGAGACCCGCCCGTTCGGCAGCCTGCTGCGGCGGCGCAGCACCGGCATCCGCGACCTGCGCTTCGGCTCACTCGACGAACGCGACTGGCGCGACCGCGAACCGGACGCCCTGCGCGCCGAGCCGCCGCTCGACGTGCCACTGCTCGACGGGGTCTCCTACTACTGCGTCACCGCGACGATCGCCCGCACTCCAGCCAACCCGATCGGCTGGGTGCTCGGCGACGGACTGGTGCAGGTGCGCAGCGCGCAGGGCCGAAGCAGGAAGCGCGACATCGGATTTGAACGCGACAACCGGCTGCATCTACCGGAGGCGCACCACTTCACGCTGCTCAACGACGAGCGGATCTACGAGCGTCTGCGCGTCTGGTTGTCGCAATCAGAGGGAGTCGACGAAGAGCTTGTGGATGCGCCGGTCGCCGGTGACCTCGGGGTGGAACGACGTCGCCAGCATGCGGCCCTGACGAACGGCGACGGGATGTCCGGCCGCGCGGGCCAGCACCTCGACGTCGGGGCCAACGCGCTCGACCCACGGCGCCCGGATGAACACCGCGTGGACGGGATCGTCGAGCCCGACGAAGTCGAGATCGTCTTCGAAAGAGTCGACCTGCCGACCGAAAGCATTGCGCCGCACCGTCATATCGATCCCGCGTAGCGGCAGGGCCTCGCGCCCGGGCACACCCGCGTCGTTGATCTCGGTGGCGAGCAGGATCATGCCGGCACATGATCCGTAGCACGGCATGCCGGCGGCCAAGCGGTCGCGCAGCGGCTCCAGCAACTCCAGCTCGCGCAGCAGGTGGCTCATCGCGGTGGACTCTCCACCCGGAATCACCAGGGCGTCAACAACATTCAATTCCGCGAGGCGCCGGACCGTGGACACCTCGGCGCCCGCCTCGTGCAGAGCAGCCAGATGCTCTCGGGTGTCCCCCTGAAGGGCCAGGACACCGACGTGCGGGCTCACTTGGCCGGCGGGGTGAAGCCGCGGTTATAGCGGGTCAGCCCCTCCTGCATCACGGCGGCCACCATCTCGCCGTACTGGTTGAAAATCTTGCCCTGCGTCAGGGCACGGCCGCCGCACGCCGACGGCGACGACTGGTCGTACAGCAGCCATTCGTCGGCACGGAACGGCCGCATGAACCACATGGCGTGGTCCAGCGACGCGACGTTCATATATTGGCGTTCCTCGAGGTGATTCACCTGCGCCGAACCCAGCAGGGTCAGGTCGCTCATGTAGGCCAGGGCGCAGATGTGCAGGACATGGTCATCGGGCAGCGGATCGCGATGCCGGAACCAGACCTGCTGCTGCGACGCCTTGCCCGGCACCCGGGCCACCCGGTCGCGCGGCACGATGCGCACGTCCCACTCGGCGAACTGGGCGAAGCCCGCGTGGTCGAAGGCACCGGCGGACCGGAACCCGTCCGACAGGTCCGGCGGCGGCGGCACCGGCATGACGTCCTGATGCTCGATGCCGGACTGATCAGTCTGGAACGACGCCGACATCGAGAAGATGGTCTCGCCATGCTGGATCGCACTCACGCGGCGGGTGCAGAACGACCCACCGTCGCGAATACGCTCCACCATGTACACCGTCGGTGCGCGGGCGTCACCGGGACGCAGGAAGTACCCGTGCAGCGAGTGCACCTGATACTTCGGTTCCACGGTGCGCACCGCGGACACCAACGACTGACCGGCTACGTGGCCACCGAAAGTGCGCTGCAGGAAACCCGATTCCGGGCTGAAGACACTGCCGCGGTAGATGTTGACCTCGAGTTGCTCGAGATCGAGTATCTGCTCGATTGCCACGTGTTGGTTTTACCAGCCCCGCTCGGCGAGCCGATGCGGCTCCGGCACATCCTCCACGTTGATGCCGACCATGGCCTCACCCAGACCACGCGACACCTTGGCCAGCGTGTCCGGATCGTCGTAGAACGTCGTCGCCTTGACGATCGCGGCGGCGCGGGCCGCCGGGTCACCCGACTTGAAGATGCCCGAACCCACGAACACACCCTCGGCGCCCAGCTGCATCATCATCGCGGCATCGGCCGGGGTGGCGATGCCACCGGCGGTGAACAGCGTCACGGGCAGCTTGCCGGCCCGCGCGACCTCGACCACCAGCTCGTACGGCGCCTGCAATTCCTTTGCCGCAACATACAGTTCGTCTTCCGACAGCGACGTCAGCCGACGGATCTCGCCGCCGATCTTGCGCATGTGCGTGGTGGCGTTCGAGACGTCACCGGTGCCGGCCTCACCCTTGGAGCGGATCATGGCCGCGCCTTCGTTGATGCGCCGCAGCGCCTCACCCAGGTTGGTGGCGCCGCACACGAACGGCACGGTGAACTTCCACTTGTCGATGTGGTGGGTGTAGTCGGCCGGCGTCAGCACCTCGGACTCGTCGATGTAGTCCACCCCGAGGCTCTGCAGAATCTGCGCCTCGACGAAGTGGCCGATCCGGGCCTTTGCCATCACCGGGATGGTGACGGCGTCGATGATGCCCTCGATCATGTCCGGATCGCTCATCCGCGAGACGCCGCCCTGCGCGCGGATATCGGCGGGTACGCGCTCCAGCGCCATGACGGCGACGGCGCCTGAGCCTTCGGCGATACGTGCCTGCTCGGGTGTGACGACGTCCATGATGACGCCGCCCTTCAGCATCTCGGCCATGCCGCGCTTGACCCGGGCGGTGCCCGTCTGACCGCTGTTATCCGCTGCGGTATCCACTGCTGTCTCCCTCAAGAATTTGGTACGTGTCAAGTCTAGTGGCCGGACCAAATCGGTTATCCGCGCAGGTCATCCAACGTCAGCGGATGGCCTGCGGCGCCGCGCCCGCGGTCGCCGCCGAATGTTTGCCGTCTGCCAATTCACCTGCGAGAGAAAGGTATTCACCGAGCTGCAATGGGTA
>Ga0070667_100001240_pt1 | contig 23155 bp, 21 predicted proteins | sample KBSS33metaG_FD_64659 | JGI IMG/M metagenome (GOLD analysis project Ga0070667, IMG submission 64659) | Switchgrass rhizosphere microbial communities from Kellogg Biological Station, Michigan, USA - KBS S3-3 metaG | ecosystem: Host-associated > Plants > Roots > Rhizosphere > Soil ... | reverse complement strand
CGCCGCGATCTTCGGTGGCGGCGCCTATCTCGCCTCGTCGCGCGCGCTCGACCTGTCCGCGTGGATCGCGAACCGCGCGATCGAGCACGCGCTGATCTGGGGTGCGGCGTTGCTCGTCTCTCTGCCGTTCCTGATCGCCGCCTACCGCAAGCTCAAGGCGCTGTCGATGATGCTCGCCGAGGTCAGCGTGCGTGGCAGCGGGCGACGCAGCCAGGCCGCGCGACGCATCGTCGCTGAAGTATTGCCGCTGGTGACGACGGCAGCGATGCTGCTGCTCGTCAGCGCGCTGTCGTCATCGATTCTGCCGCCGGCCGAACTGCTCGTCGCCGTCCTCGTCGGCAGCGCACTCGTCCTCGCCCTGCTCTGGCGCACGCTGGTCAAGCTGCACTCGCGCCTGCAGATCGCGCTACTGGAGACGATTCAGTCGGAAAAAGATGCGCACTGAACCCGTGCGCTAAGGATTGTTCCCCAACGGGTGCGTCACGGCTTCTTGCGGCTGGGAGGCGTCCTCTTTTTCGTCCTCGTCCGCATCCGGGTTTGCACCCGGCCGCAGAATCGTGAATTTGCCGAAGGCGAAGCCTAGATCCCAGCCCTTGCCCTTGCCGGAAATGGCGAGCGAGACGGGTCCTTTGGTCATCGCCTGCGCCTCGGCGGAATCGACCGCACCGGCATGCGCGCCGGCCGTGGCGTAGCTGCCAAGCACGTCCTCGATATCGTACAAGTGGGTGAACTTGCCGTAGCCGTTCTTGATTTCCGACTTGCCGAAGGTGATGCCGCCGCCCTTGGTGCGGATGTCGACCTTCATCTTCGCGCCGTTGCTGCAGCTGATCATGCCGTGACCGGAAGCGGTCTTGTAGAACGCCGACCAGCCCGACAGATCGAAATTCATCTCGCAGGTAATCTCGCGCGCGCTCGCCGCGCCGGACCAGAGCAGCGCCGCTCCAGCGAGCAGGGCCATCTTGGTGATATTGCGCATGGGAAACTCCTTCTTCGAGGGTGGTCCGAGCCTAGCAGCAGGCCGGGACACGAAGAAGGCACGCGCGCACGGCGATTCAGATTCGTGAATCGCCACGCGCCGCACAATCGAAGCGCTTCCCTTCTCCCGCCGGAAGAAGGGAGGCATTGCGCGGTTATTTGGCGTTCGCCAGCGCCAGCGTCATGTCGAGCATGCGGTTCGAGAAGCCCCACTCGTTGTCGTACCACGACAGCACCTTGACCAGCGTGCCGTCGATGACGCGCGTTTGCGTCTCGTCGTAGATCGACGACAGCGGATTGTGGTTGAAGTCGACCGAGACCAGTGGCTTGCGGTTGATGCCGAGAATGCCCTTCAGGCGGCCTTCGCTCGCTTCCTTGACGACCGCGTCGATTTCCTCCTTGCTCGTCGCGCGCTTGGCGACGAAAACGAGGTCGACGACGGAAACGTTGATCGTCGGCACGCGCATGGCGAAGCCGTCGAGCTTGCCGTTCAATTCCGGCAACACGAGGCCGACCGCGGCGGCGGCGCCGGTCTTGGTCGGAATCTGGCTCATCGTCGCCGATCGCGCACGGCGCAGGTCCTTGTGGAACACGTCGGTCAGCACCTGGTCGTTCGTGTACGAGTGGATCGTCGTCATCAGGCCGTGGACGATGCCGATCTTCTGGTTGATCGCCCAGGCCAGCGGCGCGAGGCAGTTCGTCGTGCACGACGCATTCGAGATGACCTGGTCCTTGGCCGTGATCTTGTCGTGGTTGACGCCATAGACGAAGGTGCCGTCCACGTCCTTCTCGCCCGGCGCCGAAATGATCACCTTCTTCGCGCCCGCGGCGATATGCGCCGAGGCTTTGGCCTTCGAAGTGAACAGGCCGGTGCATTCGAGCACCACGTCGACGCCGAGATCCTTCCACGGCAGCTTGGACGGATCACGCTCGGCGCAGACACGAATGCGGTCGACCTTGCCGCCAGTTTCCTTGATCAACAGGTCGTTGCCATCGACGCTGACTTCGTGCGAGAAGCGCCCATGCGCGGTGTCGTACTGAGTCAGGTGCGCATTGGTCTCGGCATCGCCCAAGTCATTGACCGCGACGATCTGGATCTCGTTCGTGCGGCCCGACTCGTACAGCGCGCGCAACACATTGCGGCCGATGCGGCCATAGCCATTGATGGCGACTTTCACAGACATGGACGAACTCCTCGCGAGGGAAAGAAAAACCGTGCGGGGAAGCCGAAGCCGCCCCGATTTCCGAATTGAAGTCTACCGCGTCATGGCCGGCCAAGCCCAGCGCGACAGCATGTCGCGGATGCACTTGCGCGTGTCACGGCAGTGGCGCAGAGAGTGACAGCCGTGCCACCGCCGGGTTCGTTTGCACGCCAAGAACAGTCAAAGCCCCTCTTCCGTTACAGGGGCGGGGTTGGGGAGAGATGCAACGCCCGCGCGGCAGGCACCAGCAAGCCGCGTTGCGTGAACCTACGACCCTGTTTTCGCACCACCCGCGATACGGTTATCCTGCGCGAAATTCGTCCACGCCAACTGCGCACCCATGAACCGTTTCCAAGCCTCCGGCATCCATCTCGGTATCAGCCTGATCATCGCAGCCCTCGTCGGCTGCCTGATCTACTTCGTCTGGTATCCGCATCCGTACTTCCAGGTCGCCGGGGGCAGCACGTTGATGCTGCTGATCATGGGCGTCGATATCGTGATCGGGCCGTTGCTAACGCTTGTCGTCTACAAGACCGGGAAAAAAGGGTTGCGCTTCGATCTTGCCTGCATCGCCATATTGCAGGTAGTCGCCTTCGTTTATGGCTTCTCCGTGATCGCCGAAGCGCGGCCGGTTTTTGTCGCAGCCGTCCTGGATCGATTCATTCCAGTCTACGCAAACGATCTCAAAGACACCGACCTTGCCCAGGGCAGGAGCCCCGAATTTTCGGAGAGATCATGGACCGGCCCCCGACTGGTTGGAGTAATCCTGCCTTCGGATCCAAACGAAAAACGGGATCTCATGTTCTCCGGCGCCGCGGGCAAGGACGCAGAGAAATTCCCCAAGTTCTACGTACCCTACGCCGACGTTGCCGATGCGATGCTTGCCAACGCCAAGCCACTTACTGACCTGGCCGCGAAATCGCCACACAACAAAGCCTTCATTGAGCAGTACATCCACAACAGAGGCGCCCCAATCGATCAACTCGCGTACCTGCCCCTGAACGGGCGCGACAGTGAATACACCATGCTCCTGTCACGCGAGACGAAACAGCCGCTCGACGTCATCGCGATCGATCCGTGGTGACTGAAGAATTCGCCCTTCGATCGTCACACGCCGTAATGGGTCAGTTTGTGACCTCCCGCGTCACTTTCTGCTCTTGACCATTTTTTTCAGACGGTGATGGTGTTGGCGGTCCTTGAGAGCCCACACAAAAAAAGCGCTAATTACTTGTTATTTCGAGAAGATCGCAGGCTGACAAAATCGCTTGGCACAACGCTTGCTGAATATCTCTGCGCACATTCGATCGAACTTGGCCGGGGGCCAAGGGTTAGGGCGGCCTTGCCGAGCCCGATCGAATGCGCACTTGAGCCACCACATTGAGGAATCCCCATGAAAATGATGCAGAAAGGTTTTACCCTGATCGAGTTGATGATCGTCGTTGCGATCATCGCTATTCTCGCCGCCATCGCGCTGCCGGCATACCAGGACTATGTCGTCCGTTCGCGCGTTTCGGGCTTGGCTGTCATCGCCGACGGCATGAAGACCACCGTTGCGGAAAACATCGCTGCCAATGGCGGCGTCATTGCCGCTGGCGCTTGCAAGGGCGTTAGCACGGGCACCGTTACCGACGTGAACGTGAAGTCAACCTCTTGTACCGACACCACGGGTGTTATCGCCGTTACCGGCACGACCACACGAGTGAAGTCAATCAAACTGACCTTTACTCCGACGGCTTACACGACCGGGTCCGTCGGCACGACTTGGAAGTGCACGAGTACGGACCCGGCAAAATATCTCCCGGCCGAATGCCGCTAATGCTTGCATGAAATCATTGCAGTACTAAATCTGTAAGATTTCTGCCAAGTCAGTTAAGAAACCCCGCTACGGCGGGGTTTCTTTTATGCCCAATATGTTGCGCCTCCCAAAACTCGCCCTGCTCGCCACTTTCGCGCTGACCATCATCGCGTATATGTCCGGCCTGCACGGGCCACTCGTTTTCGACGACGGCCCGAACCTCGAGCCGATCAACGATTGGCTTCACGGCCACGTCAGCTGGGTTTCGGTGGTCTTCGACAACGAGTCTGGCGTGCTCGGCCGTTCGTTGTCGATGGCAAGCTTCGTCGTCAATGTGGCGCTACTGGGGCCGAATGCTTGGGGCCTGAAAGCCGGCAACTTGTTGATCCATCTGATCAACGGCTGTCTCGTGTTTGTCTTGTTCTGCCGTCTGATCAAGCATGGCGTGTTGGTCGCGAACACTGACCGCACCTCGATGTGGCCGGCCTGGTTCGGCGCTTCTGTCTGGCTTTTGCATCCGCTCCTCGCGAGCACAGTTCTCTATGTCGTGCAGCGCATGGCGATGTTGAGCGCGCTGTTCACGCTGCTAGCCATGCTAGCTTACTTGCGCGGGCGCAGCGCACTCAACGAAGGCAAGCGACCCTTGGCGTACGCCCTGCTCGCGCTTGCGGTGCCGCTGTGCACCGTGCTGGCTACGCTTTCGAAAGAGAATGGCATCCTTGCGCCTGCCTTGTGCGCGCTTCTCGAACTCATCGTGTTCAGCCCCTCACCCGGGCAACGTCGAAATTGGTTGTCGAAGGCCTTTGTCGGCCTTGCCCTGATAGCACCGGCGCTAACCGCGATCGTTGCAACCCTCGCACAATTTCCTCTTGTCGTCGGCGGCTACGCGGGTCGTCCTTTCACCTTGACGGAACGCCTGCTCACAGAAACGCGAGTGCTCTGGGATTACGTCGGCGACCTGCTTGTGCCCAGTGGCTCACATCTTGGCTTCTACCACGATGACTTCCCTGTCTCCCACGGTCTGTTCGCCCCCCCCACGACCGCGCTGGCGATCATCTGCTGGATCGCTGCAATAACCTTCGCGTGGCGGCTGCGCAATATGATTCCCGGGCTTGCGTTGGGGCTGGGGATTTTCCTGGTCGGCCATGCGCTCGAATCCACCGTGTTCCCGTTGATGCTCTACTTCGAACATCGCAACTATCTGCCTGGCATTGGCGGAGTCTGGGCCATCCTCAGCATCGTCGTATTTTGCGCTGATGGGGTTCGCGGCAGATTGCGGCACGCGTCATTCGTTTTTTCGATCGCCGCCTGCATATTGATTTTGGTGCTGGCTGCCGGCACTTCCGTTCGTGCCAGCGTGTGGGCCGATTCCCGCACGATGACCGCGGAGGCATTGCTGACTCATCCGAACTCGCGGAGCGCGCGCCTGGACTCGATCAGGGAAGCGCTGGACTCAAACCCACCCGCTTTCGACGGGGCTCGCGCGGATGCGGATTGGCTTAGGCGCTCATCCGAGCCCAACACCAAACGCATGGGAACCATCGAACGCGTACTGGTCGACTGCCTAGCCAATGGCACCGTTGATGCCGCCTTGGTCCGCGAGATGTTTGAAGGCACACCGGGACCATTTGAAGAGGAGTTGCTCCACGTCTTCGAGCAAGTGAGTGACGGCGTCGCTAGCCATGCCTGCGCCGGTCTCTCGCCGACCCAACTGGCAGACGGCTTGGCCGAGATGTTGGACAGATGGGAGCCATTGCCGGGGCATGGATCCAATTGGCGACTACGCTTTCGCGCGGCGAACTTGTATATGGCCTCGGACCGTAACGCCGATGCGATCCAACAAGGTAGACTGGCTTACGGCAAGGGAGCAGTACCGACGAATACGGCAATCATGATCGCCGGAATGCTCTTGTATGCGGGCGATACCGCTGGTGCAACGCAGATCCTCGACAAAGTCGAACCTAAACTGCGCCCAAGCGACAAGTTAGCACGGGAGATCGTTCTCGATGATCGAAAAAAGATCCGCGAGGCAAAAGTGGAAGCAGAAACAAAGTAGTGATACCGGCGATGGACTTTTGCCAGCCGCGAGCGAGATCAGAGACCATTCCATACTAGTTCACGATCTGACAAGATTCTCTGCGAAGTAATGAATATCCTCGTCTGCGGGGGCGCCGGCTACATCGGTTCGCACATGTGCAAGCGGCTCGCGCGAAGTGGGCATGTGCCGATCGTGTTCGACAATCTTTCAACCGGTCACGACTGGGCGGTGAAATGGGGGCCGCTCGTGCGCGGCGATCTGCTCGATTCCGATGCGCTCTCACAAACATTTCGCGATCACATCATCGACGCAGTGATGCACTTCGCCGCGCGCTCGATCGTCAACGAATCGATACGCGAATCCGCATTGTACCTGCGCAACAACGTCGACGGTACGCGCCACCTGCTCGACGCGATGCACGCCGCCGGCGTCGGCAAGCTTGTGTTCTCGTCCAGCGCCGCTGTATACGGCAATCCCGAATACACGCCGATCGACGAAGCGCATCCTTGCGCGCCGATCAATCCCTACGGCCAAAGCAAGCTCATGGCTGAACAGGCGATCGAACAACATTGCCACGCACGCGGCTTGTACGCTGTCGCGCTGCGCTACTTCAACGCCGCCGGTGCGGATGCCGATGGCGAGATCGGCGAAGCGCATGAGCCGGAAACGCATCTGATCCCGAACATCGTGCGCGCAGCGCTCGATCCCGTTCGCGGATCCGTGAAGATTTTCGGTGATGACTACCCCACGCCTGACGGCACCTGCATCCGTGACTACGTTCACGTCGAGGATTTGTGCGAGGCGCACCTGCTCGCTCTCGATCATCTCGAACGCCACGCCGGCTTCGCCGCGTTCAACCTCGGCTGTGGACAGGGCAACTCCGTCGCCGAAGTGCTCGCCGCTTGCCGCGCGCATTGCGCGGGCGCGCCGGCGTGCGAGACGGTGCCGCGCCGTGAGGGCGATCCGGCTGTGCTTGTTGCAAGCCATGTCGCCGCGGCAGAGACTCTCGGCTGGAAACCGCAGCACACGCTGGACGACTGCGTGACAAGCGCGCTGGCTTGGCATAAAAAGACCGCATGAAATCCATTCGCAGCAGGGCCGATCTAGCTACCCATGGAGCGCCATCGACGTTCGCGGACCCATTGCACGTCGGTCGGCCGAACATCGGTAATCGCGAGACGTTTCTGCAAAGCGTCGGCCGCATCCTCAACAACCAATGGCTGACCAACGACGGCCCGATGGTGCAGGAATTCGAGCAGCGCATCCCGCACTACCTCAGCGTGAAACATTGTGTGGCGATGCGCAACGGCACGATTGCTCTGGAAATCGCGATTCCTGCGCTCGGGCCCGAAGGCGAGGTCAGCGTACCCTCGTGGACTTTCGTCGCCACCGCGCACTCGCTGTACTGGCAGGGCATCACGCCCGTATTTGCTGATATAGGTCCCACCGCGCACAACCTCGATCCGGATGCAGTGCGGCACATGATTACCCCACGCATCAGCGGCTTTATCGGCGTGCACCTGTGGGGCCGCGCCGCACCCATCGATGAGTTAAAAGCCATCGCCAACGAGCATGGATTGAAGCTAGTATTCAATGCTGCGCAAGCCTTCGGCACGTACAAAGGCCAGAGCGTTGGCCGATTCTGCGCCTGCGGTCTGTTGAGCTTCCATACCACGCTTGCGCCAGGTGTACATGTATCTGGGAACGTATATATCGGGCAGAACGTGTATGTTGGACCTGGCGCGTCGATCATAAATGGGCGAGCTGGAAATCCGCTTATTATTGGCGATGGCGCCGTTATCGCCGTCGGCGCGTGCGTGACGAAGTCTGTCGAGGCTGGCGCAATGGCCGCTGGTGTGCCGGCGATTCGGAAACACTGAAGCCCGCATTTGCCTATGCAGCCATCGCCGCTTATCCCAGCCCGCGGACGCTTCCTGCATCTGATTCCCGATGACAAGTTCATCGATGCGGCGCGTGGTGTCTTCGAAGAGGCTTTCCCCGGAGCTCACGATTACCTGGTCATCGGCCAGCCCCCCTTGCGCTATTTGCGCACGTTTGCGCCGACCTGTATGCAACTTGACCGTGCACTTGATCCGAAATTCCTTTCGTCGCTCCAAGCCTACTCAACAGTGTTCGTGCATTTTCTGAGCGACCAAGCCAGGCTAATCGTTGCAAGCGCCCCTGCCGCCACGCGCTTCGTCTGGTTGGGATGGGGCGCGGATTTTTACCACTTGATTGAAACGCGCGATAAACTATGGCTACCCAAGACTCGCAGCTTGCTCTCTAGCCTCCACCGGCACAAGAGCAGGGCGCACGATGCATGGACAAGAGCGTCCAGTCGGTTGCGACGACTGGCGCAACCGGGCAAGTTCGCGCGTCTGTTCGCGGCCCAGCTCGAGCTTCGTCGGATCGGTAAGAATGCGCCGGGTGAATTGGCGCTAATCAATCGATTCGGTGCGATCGCCACACCGATCTTCGAGGATTTCGAGGCGATTCGCAGGCGAAATCCCGGGGTTCGCGTCCCATTCCTAGACTGGAACTATCGGGTGGAGGGCTTCAACGAGCATGGCGGGCCAACTTCGCCGAGCGGCAACGACATTTTGCTCGGCAACAGCGCCACGCCGGAAAACAACCATGTCGAGGCGCTGGAAATTTTGTCGCAATGCCTGCCCGCCGGACGCAGAATCGTATGTCCGCTAAGTTATGGCAACAAGGATTACGGCGATGCGATCGAGCAACGCGGCAAGGCACTGTTTGGCGAGCGATTCGTTGCGTTGCGCGAGTACATGCCCAGTTCCGCGTACGTGCAAATAGTCGAAAGCTGCTCTGTCCTTATCATGAACCACATCCGGCAGCAGGCGTTGGGCAATATCGTCATCGCATTGTGCTCTGGGGCGCGTGTATTCCTCAATCCCGACAGTCCGATCAATCGGACAATGCAGCGAATCGGGATTAAAGTTGGCACTACTAATTCCCTGCCAGATTTCTTTGCCAAAGCTGAGGTAGGGGTTACGCTGATTGAACTGCAATTCACGCGAAAAAAAATTGAAGACCATTTTGGCCGCGCGTCCGTACTTCACCGAACGCGCACGCTGCTCAACAAACTTCGATGAAACCTCATTCAACCGATGTACGTCGAAAATAAACTAAGCCATAACTGGTTGGCGAAGAAAAACGTCAACTCTAAGGTGTGCGAAGCGCTGAGTGGTTTTTCAGGCACCATAGTAGATTTAGGCTGCGGCACGCGTCCGTTCGAGGCCGATATGCTTCGGCATGCGAAGGAGTATATCGGACTCGACTGGGGCAACACCCAACACGGCACGCATGCGGACGTCATCGCCGACCTCAATCGTTCGCTGCCGATCGCCGACGCGACAGCCGACCATGTGGTGACATTCGACGTGATCGAGCACGTGGCAGAGCCAGCGATGATGCTGCGCGAAGCGGCGCGCATTCTGCGCAACGGCGGGACGCTCATGCTGTCCGCGCCATTCCAGTGGTGGATTCACGAGGAGCCATGGGACTACCAGCGCTTCACTCGACACGGGCTTGACTACCAGTTGCGCAAGGCAGGATTTTCAGACATCCAGATCACACCTACATCGGGTTTCTGGTCGATGTGGCTGCTCAAACTCAACTACCAGTTGCATCGCCTGATCCGTGGTCCGCGCCCGTTGCGAGTGTTGCTTAGAGTACTACTCATTCCGATATGGTGGATCAACCAGAACATCGCGCCGTGGCTTGACAAAGTCTGGCCGGAAGAACGCGAGACAGCCGGTTATTTCTTGACGGCGCGTAAACCGTGAGCCTTAAACAGGCTACATTTTCTGCGAGCCGTTGGACGGCTGCGTCGACTACACTGGTTGCAGGGATCCAGATTCTGCAAACATCGATCCTCGCGCGCATCCTGCTGCCGGGCGAATTCGGTTTGATGGCGGTGGCGACGGCCGCCATCGCCGTGCTGGGACTCATCGTCGACTTTGGACTGAGTCAAGCACTAATCCATTTCGATGAGGTGTCGGTTCACCATCGTTCCAGCATTTTCTGGCTCAATGTTGCGCTCGCATTCGGCTTGATGGCCGTGCTGTGCACCGTAGCGCCCGCGATCGCTCGCCTATACCATTCCGCCGCACTCGGGCCTCTATTGGGCTGGACGAGCATGGTGTTCCCGCTTTCGTCGGCCGGTCAACAGCTTCGCGCGCTGGCGGCCAAGGAATTGCGATTCGATACGCTTGCCCGCATCGAAATTTCGGCTGCTGTCTGCGCGTGTGTGTGCGCGATCGCCGCAGCGCTGCTGCACGCCGGTGTGTACGCGCTGGTGATTGCGGTTGTGACGAATGCGGCGATCGGCTCCGCGCTCGCATGGCTGATGCTGCCGCGCGACTATCGATCGACGTGGCATTTCCGGCCAGGCGAAACGCGCGCCTACCTGCGCTTCGGCGGTTACCTTATGGGCGAATCCATCGCCAATGCGTTTCATCGCAATGCCGATGTGTTTGCTGGTGGTCTTGTCATCGGTGCGAATGCGATGGGCGTCTATTCGGTTCCGCGCGACCTCAGCCTACGCGTGGCGACAGGAATCAATTCCATCGTCACCCGCATCGGGTTCCCGGTGATGTCTCAGATCAAGCATGACCGCGAGAGACTCAAGTCGATCTATCTGAAAACGCTGCGCATGACGGCCTCGGTCAATTTTCCCGTGTACGTTGCACTCGGAGTCTTCGCCAATGAGATCGTGGCGTTGCTGTATGGGCCGCAATGGCAAAATGCCGCGATCTACTTGCGTGTACTGGCCACATGGGGACTGATCCGCTCTGCAGGAAATCCTTCCGGCAGCCTGATCTATGCTACCGGGCAAACCAAGCGCGCATTTTGGTGGAATATCTCGCTCTTGATAGTTCTTCCGCCACTGTACTGGCTCATGACTCGCATTGATGGTCTGCCCGGCCTGGCGGCGGGGCTGGTGTTGCTGCAAGCGCTGATCGTCATCCCTGTCTGGCGCTTCCTGGTCCGCCCTTGCTGCGGCGCTACTCTTACGGAATACCTCGCGCAATTCTGGGCCCCCTTTTTCTCTTCGCTAGTCGCTGGTGCCGCCGCGTGGTTCTGCGTACATGGATTGCCGCACGGCACGCTACGACTTGCCATTGGCGGAATCCTCGGCGGCACGGTTTATATAGTCCTGAGCTGGCTCCTCAATCGACACTGGGTCGAAGCAATGCTGGAATTGCTGCACATCAAGAAGCCTCACGACGCGACATGACGAAGCAAATAGCGCCCCCATGAACACGCCTCTCGTCAGCATCGTGATTCCCACTTTCAACAGGCCGCAGTTCTTGCCGCGCGCCATCGACAGTGCGCTCGCGGCGGCTCCAGATGGCGACTGCGAAGTGATCGTCGTACCGAATGGGCCGGATGAGTCGTGGAAGCAGTCGCTCGTGTGCTGGCAGTCCGATTCGCGAGTACGCGTTTCCCCGATCGAAACCGCGCACGGCAACGTGGCGCGGAACCACGGAATGGGTTTGGCCAATGGAAAATTTTTGCGCTTTCTGGACGATGACGACTACCTTTTGCCGGCCGCAGCAAAGCAGCTTGAACTCCTTGAGAGAGATGGCGCCGAAGTTTGTTCAGGCCGGCTGCGCAACATGGACAAGGATGGGTCGAATCTAGGCCGAGTGGGCTTTCCAGACACCCATGATTTCATTTGCGCAGCAGTTAGCTTGAGCGGGTTCACGATACCAGCCTGCAACTGCTTTCTACGCAATGCAATCGTTCGTAGTCGATGGGATCCCGCAGTACATCGCTTCCAGGACAACGCGTGGATACTCGATTTGACGGCACAAAGAGAATGGAACTGGATTCATTTGGACGAAGATGTGGGCGCATGGTTGCAACACGATTTACCTCGGACCTCGAGCAACAGTCGCCTAACTGCGCGCGCAGAGCCTATTGTGCGTCGGCTTATTCAGCTTGATCAGCATTTAACCGCTAACTCCCGAAACACCCCACATCGCAAGGAAGCTATCGCACAAAGTCTCTGGTACTACATCCACCGTGGGTTTCCGAACCACCCTCTATATTGGTCGAACGTCGGACTCGCCGCGCGCAAAATATCGAAGACGGCTCGACCCGCTGCGCCACTGTTCTCGTCGTTTCCAATCTCCCAGGTGAACCCATTGGTAGCAGAATGGCTGTTGCTTCCGCTGCGGGCTATTTCACAAGTCCAGCGCAGCGTCCAGGAGACGCGAGGGAAACAGGAGTATAGGCGTCGTCTCTAATTTCTATATAAGGCATCGAGCTTGAATTCGCCGCTGATCTCGATCGTTCTTCCCGTTTACAACGCCGGACAATGGATTGCGACGGCGTTATCCAGCACGCTTGATGCGGCCGGACATACACATGCCGAAATTATAATAGTTGACGACGGTTCCACAGACGCCAGCGCCCAACTGGTCGAAACGTGGGCTCACAAAGCCGACACAGTTCGGATTCGCCTCATTCGGCAGGAATCCAATCGAGGAATTGTCGATACGTTGAATCGGGGTCTGGATGCGGCATCGGGGCGATACATAGCCCGTATGGATGCAGACGACGTCTGCGTTCCGGAACGATTCGTTCGTCAGCTTGCATATCTCAATATGACCGGTGCCGACATATGCGGGAGCTGGTTCACGGAATTTGGCCAAGGCATACCCCGTGTCGTGCGTTGGCCACACCACGAACCCGAATTGAAGGCGGCAATGCTGTTCCAGAATACACTTTGCCATCCAACAGTGATGGTAAAGCGCGAGGTCTTTGATCGCTATCGTTACCGGGAAGAATATCGGTTGGCAGAGGACTATGATCTCTTCGCGCGTGCCAGCGCCGAATTCCGGATGGCAAATGTCCCGGAGCCGTTGCTTCGCTACCGACGTCATCCACAACAGGCAACGCAGACGAAACGCGACGCGATGGAGAAGGTCACCCGTAGAGTCCGTCTACAAGCCCTGCAGGCACAAGGAATCGAATCCTCTGGCGAAGAGCAAGAGCTACACAATTTGATACGTGCACCAAGATCGATCCACCGAATGGCCGATCTCGAAGGCATCGAATCGTGGCTTGCGAGGCTTATCGATCTGCACGAGAATCCACAAGCGAGGCGAATCATCGCCTCGCAATGGATACGCGCATGTATACGCGCGGCACCACTGGGCATGCGCATGTTACGAGCATATCGCACATCGCCCCTGCGAAAATTAGCCGAAGCGGGCACGGGCACGATGATCGACATAGCAACATTGGCTGCGATGAAACTCGACTATGCGTCGCCGGCATTTGCGGTTTTGCGCCGGCTTGGCATCAGTGCATAGCCGATGTTTGGCTTGCTGACACGACATATTCATCATACATAGTCACTACACGGTTTGGGAGACCAACATGCCCCGTACCTCTACCCGCTGATGCAAACGCAGGCGGTCTGACACAAGGCAAGATGTGGCGATTCAGCAGGTTATATACGCGTGACTTCCTCGACCGTTCTCATCGTCGGCGCCGGCCTTGCCGGGAGCGTGATGGCGCGCGAGCTGGCCGATGCGGGCCGGCGCGTGCATCTGATCGACAAGCGTCCGCATATCGCCGGCAATGCTTACGATGAACCCGATGCGTACGGCGTATGGGTGCATCGCTACGGGCCGCACATCTTCCACACCAACGGCGAGCGCATCTTTGAGCACCTCTCGCGCTTCACGCAGTGGCGGCCCTACGAACATCGGGTGCATGGTGTGGTGAGCGGAGTGGCATATCCGTTCCCGATCAATCGCAACACGCTGAATCGGTTGTATAGCCTCAATCTAGACGAAACTGGTGCGGCAGCGTTCTTCGAGCGGGTGCGCGAACCGCGTGAGCCGGTGTTGACCAGCGAAGACTTGTTGCTCAATTCGGTCGGCCGCGATTTATACGATAAATTTTTCCTGAACTACACACGCAAGCAGTGGGGACTCGACCCTTCGCAACTGAAGGCCGGCGTGGCCGGACGCATCCCCGTGCGCACGAATACCGACGATCGCTATTTCACCGATACATTCCAGGCGATGCCGCTGCATGGCTACACGCGCATGTTCGAGAACATGCTAGATCATCCGAATATCCGCGTGCAGACCGGCGTGGATTTCGCCGATACGGACGATCGCGCGAGCTATGGCCACATCGTCTATACCGGACCGATCGACGCCTGGTTTGATTATCGCTTCGGTGCATTGCCGTATCGCTCGCTGCGCTTCGAGCATGAGCATCTGCCCGATGTCACGCAGTTCCAGGAAACCGGCACCGTCAACTATCCCAACGACCACGCCTATACGCGCATCACTGAGTTCAAGCATCTGACTGGCCAGAAGCACTCCGGCACCTCGATCGTTCGCGAATACCCTCAGGCTGAGGGCGACCCCTACTATCCGGTGCCGCGCGCGGAAAACGAAATGTTGTTCAAGCGCTACGAGGCGCTGGCCAGCGCCGAGGCAAACGTAACCTTCGTCGGCCGCTTGGCGCAGTACCGTTACTACAACATGGATCAAGTCGTCGGAGCGGCTCTGACAGCGGCGGCGCGACTGATCCGATGACACCCATGCGCATCGCCTTCTTGTGCAAGCGGCGCTACATGAGTAAGGACGTGATCCTTGACCGCTACGCGCGCCTGTACGAAATCCCGCTCCAACTCGCGCGACTCGGCCATGAGGTGCACGGTTATTGCCTGAGCTATGGCAGTACGGAACAAGGCGAGTGGGAACACGAGGCTCTGCCTGGGCATCTGCATTGGGAGTCACATTCTCTAGGTCGCTGGAAGCTACGAGTGCTTCTGGGATATTCGCGTCATCTCGTGCGGCGACTGCAGAAATTCCGCCCAGACGCGATCATCAGCGCTTCGGACATTCCGCATGTCGTGCTCGGCGCACGATTGGCGAAACGCCTCGGCGTGCCTTTCGTGGCAGATCTCTACGACAATTTCGAAGGGTTCGGACAAGCGCGCATACCCGGCTCCGTATCCGCTCTGCGCTGCGCTGTGCGCGGTGCGGACCTCGTCACGACGACCAGCACACCGTTGCGTGACTTGGTGTTGGGCACCTACCGTGCACGCGGCAAAGTGATCGCCGTACCGAGCACAATCGACAAGTCAATGTTCCATCCGCGTGACAAGACCGCCTGCCGGCGCGCACTAGGTTTGCCGCTGGACGCAAAGTTGATCGGCACCGCCGGGGGACTCTACGCCGACAAGGGCATCGGCGATTTGTATTCGGCGTGGCGGCTGCTGGAATCGCACAGTCCCGACCTGCACCTCGTTCTTGCAGGCCCGTACGAAACTGCATTCCCTCCACCGCGCGGTGACCGCGTGCATTGGCTCGGACCGCTACCGCATGCACGCGTAGCCGACCTGTTCTGCGCGCTTGATGTCGGCGTGATGTGTATTCGCAACACGCCGTTCGGGCGCTATTGCTTTCCGCAGAAAACCTATGAAATGCTGGCCTGCAGCCTGCCCGTCGTGGCGGCGGACATCGGCGCGATGTCCGCGTTGTTCGCCGCAATGCCGAAGTGTCTTTACCGCGCGGACGACGCCAGCGATCTGGCCGACCACATTCGTGAGCAATTGCGGGCACCTGCATCGTCGACACTTCCCATCGAGGATTGGGCGCAACTGGTCGGTCTGATCGAACCGGAATTGCGAAGGCTCGTGGCGCTCAGTTCTGTTCGCGACGCTTGATCAGCGATTCCAACAGGGCGGCGTAGGCATCCGCGATGCGCTGCCAATCGACTTGCTCCATGGCAACAGATCGCAAGGCTTGCGCGCGCCGGATGGCGGTGACCGGATCGACGAGCATGGCAACGATCCTTGCCGCGAACGCCTTGGTATCGCGCGGATCGACGCAGACTTCGCCCGCCGCATCGCCGAGGAGATCGCGCACGCCGACGACATTGCCGACGACGACCGGGCAACCGCAGCCGAGCGCTTCCATCAGCGCAACTGGCAGACCTTCCTGATCGCCTGAGGCATCGCGCACGAACGGCGCAACGAACAAGCTCGCGCGCCGGTATAGCGCCGGCAAATCGGTCTGCGGCGTGGCGCCGTTGAAAACGACCGAGTCCGCGATACCCAATTGTCGCGCTTGCTCGCGAAGCGCCGTTTCCTCCGGGCCGAAACCGGCAACGACAAGGCGAACTTGCGGGTGCTGCGCGATCACCATCGGCATCGCGCGCAACAGATGCGTCAGGCCCTTCTTCGGCACTAGGCGTCCGACGAACAGCAATTCATTCGCGGCGCGCTGCACTTGTATATCCGGCACGAACCGCTCCTGCAGGTCAACCCCCATCGGCAACACATCAATGCGCGGTGGCTGCAGACCAATCCGCGCAGCCTCGTCGCGCATCGCGCTGCTGACTATCGTCAGCGATGCGCAATCGGCCGCCACTTCGCGCTTGAGCCATGACGGAATACGGCCACGCAAACCAAACAAATCGCCGCCGTGTGAGGTGACGACATAGGGAATTTTGTGCAAGCGCGCCAGGCGCCGCGCAATAAGGCCTTGTGGCAGCAACCAATGCGCATGAATCAGATCAACCTTGCGCGAGCGCAAGATGCGGCGTGCGGCAAAGTACTGGCCCGCGACGAATCCCGGAAGCAACAACGACTTCCAACGCGCGGCGCGCAGATTCGCTACGATGCCACCGTTGGGCACCAGCGTTTGCATGGCAAGCGGCGCATAGCGATAGCGGATAACCTCGACGCCATCCATTGCGCCATCGGAACTAGCACCCGGCGCATCGGGCACAAGAGCAACGATGCGGAATCGATTGGCGAGTCGCCTACAAAGCTCATGCACAAAGCCCGGTTCGTGGTCCCCCGCCCAACGTGGATAAGTGGAGGCAAGAACCAGGATGGTTGGACGGATTTCCCTCATCGAATCAACGCTGCAATCAGCGCTTCTTCAACACAAGCCTGTATCCTGTGGTCAATGCTGGCCAGTCTGGCCAAACGCAGGAGAGGGCGAGCGAAACGATATTGATGCACGGAATCAGACACATGATCAGAGGCAGGCGCAAGATAAGCGACGGCACTGAAGCATGCTGCAAGGAACCTGCGAGCGCGAGGCACACCAAGACGCCCGATGCACGCACCGCGTGGAGCATGGGTTCGATACTTTCGACATCGAGGCCTGCCTCGCGGGCGTTGCGATGCCACCGATGCTCGGTCCATCGCTGATAGTCGTGCGGCGCATCGTGCTCCGGATACAGGAACGGCATGGAAATCACGGCCGCTCCATCTCGTTTCAATGTGCGACTGATTTCGAATAGCGTTGCACCCGGCTCAAGCACGTGCTCAAACACCTCAAAGCACGCAACTGCGTCGAAGCTCGCGTCTGCAAATGGCATTTTGCATGCGTCTCCGAAAACATCCGGACGGGTACCGTACATGGCAATTGCGGTGGCCGGATAGTCCAGAGCCACGTACTGCACATCCTCGCGCAAGTGGGGAACCAACCAACGGTCAGCGGATCCCACATCGAGCACCCTGCCTTTCGTTTCGCGCAATATCCCGGGCACAAATCGATTCGGCATCAACCACTGTGGATGCAGGGGTGTAGAGCGGACGAATCGAGCAAGAGAACGTAGGCCTGTCATTTGGAGACGGACGTCGACGATTCCCGGGCCGCCAAATACGTCAATCCGGTTATTTGCTCCGAAATCAAACCGATGAGAAATACGATCACCGAGGCGGAAAACAAGAGCACGCTCATGTTGGTAAGCCGGTGCGCCGTGAAGAATGTATATGTGTAGTGACCCAAGCCGAGCAAGAAAAATACGACACTGGCTGGAGCGAACAGCTTGAGTGGGGAGTAAAGCGTGGCAATCTTGAAGATGATTAACAGGAAGCGAATGCCATCGCGCAAGGGGCGTATGTGGCTCTTGCCGACGCGCTGCGCGGCCTTGATCGGAACATACGTCACTGCGTAGGCACTGCGGAAAAATGCCATGGTGCTTGTCGTCGGATACGAAAATCCGTTCGGCAGCAGGTGCAGAAACTCGCGGAATTTGTTTGTGCGAACCACGCGAAAGCCCGAGGTGAGATCGGCAACTTTGAAACCTGTCATGCGGCTGGCCAGCCAGTTGTAGATGGTGTTGGCGACGCCGCGACCAACGCCTGCCTGCCCTGACCAGTCGCGCGCGCCAATGACCATGTCGTAGCCTTCGTCGAGCTTGGTCACGAGACGCGCGATGTCCGCTGGGCTGTGCTGACCGTCAGCATCCATGAAAACCAGCACGTCACCCGAGGCCTCGCGGGCGCCACGCTTGATCGCGGCACCATTGCCCATCGAGTAAGGCTGGGTAAGAAGCCTTACCTTGTTTGCGACGCAAACCTGCGCGGTGTCATCCGTGGAGCCGTCGTTGACCACAATGATCTCCGCCCGCGGTTGCGCGGTGCGCAGACGCGGGAGCAAATCGGCCAATGCAGCCGATTCGTTTTTTGCGGGCAAGATAATGCTGAGCAAGACAGGCATTCCCCCTAGGCGATCTGGCGCCGATAATAGCGGAAAATCCTACGATCAAGCCCGAGAGGGGCACTGCAAGTTGTCGATTCTGCACGGCAACGCACAAAACGCATCACCGCGCCGCCTTGTGTAGGCTCTGGTTTGGCGGCTGAAGCGCTATACTCAGCACGGCACTCCACGGGGATAGGCATGACCACAACGATGAGCGCACCCGCACCCGCTACCGGCCCCTCGTTGGCCGGCTTGAGCGGCGTTGCCAAGCGCCTGGTCATGCAGGGCCTGCTGTCGGAGAACGACGCGCGTCGGGCCAGCGATGCGTCGATGAAGCAGAAGATTCCGGTTGCTAGCCTGCTGCTCGAGCGCAGCCTCGTCAGCAGCGCGCAGTTGGCCGTGGCGATGTCCGAGGAATTCGGTGTGCCGCTGCTCGACGCGGAAGCGATCGACCTGAACCAGGTGCCGCAGAACCTGATCAACGAGGATCTCGCCAACAAGCATCAGGTGCTGCCGATCTACCGGCGCGGCCCGCGCGTATTCGTCGCCGTGGCCGACCCGACCAACACGCGCGCTCTCGATGACGTGAAGTTTCACACCAAGTCCGCAGTCGAGGCGGTGCTGATCGATTCGGAACAGCTTTCGCGCCTGATTGACCAAGTCTACAGCATGGGCACGGCCGGCTTCGCCGCGCTTGACGATGCGGCCGGCGGCCTGGAAAAGCTGGTCGTCGGTGATGGCGAGGAGGAAGCTGAAACCGGCATCGACGCGCGCGACAATAGCGATGCGCCTGTGGTGAAATTCGTCAACAAGGTGCTAGTCGACGCGATTCGCCGCGGCGCCTCGGATATCCATTTCGAGCCGTTCGAGAACACCTACCGCGTGCGCTTCCGCATGGACGGCATCCTGCGCGCGGTGACCTCGCCGCCGCCGCGTATGGCCACGCGCATGGCCGCCCGCTTGAAGGTGATGTCGGGCCTGGATATTTCCGAACGCCGCGTGCCACAAGACGGCCGCATCAAACTGAACCTGTCCAAGACCAAGGCGGTGGATTTCCGCGTCAGCACCTGCCCGACCCTGTTCGGCGAGAAAGTCGTGCTGCGCATCCTCGATGCTTCCATCGCAAGACTGGGTATCGACAAGCTGGGCTACGAGGACGACCAGAGGGATCTGTTCATCAACGCGATCCAGAAGCCCTACGGCATGGTTATCGTGACCGGGCCGACCGGCTCGGGCAAGACCGTATCGCTCTACACTGCGCTCAATATCCTCAATATAGAGGAGCGCAACATCTCGACCGTGGAGGACCCGGTCGAAATCCGTTTGCAAGGCGTCAACCAGGTCGCGCAGAACGTGAAACGCGGCATGACGTTCGCGGTCGCGCTACGCGCCTTCTTGCGCCAGGACCCCGACGTGATCATGGTCGGCGAAATCCGCGACGTCGAAACGGCCGAAATTGCGATCAAGGCGGCGCAGACCGGCCACATGGTGCTGTCCACCCTGCACACGAACGACGCCCCACAATCGGTCGCGCGCCTGATGAACATGGGCATTGCGCCGTACAACATCACTTCGGCGCTGTCCCTCGTCGTCGCCCAGCGCCTCGCCAGGCGCCTGCACGAATGCAAGAAACCGCTGGTCCTGCCCCCGGAGACGTTGCTCGCAGAAGGCTTCACTCAAGAGGATCTGCGCGATCTGCAACTCTTCGACGGCGTCGGCTGCCCCGTGTGTAACGAGGGTTACAAGGGACGTACTGGCATCTACCAGGTGATGCCGATCAATGAGGTGATCACCAGGATTATCCTCAAGGGCGGCAATATGATGGAAATCGCTGCGGCGGCGAAAACTTCGGGGGTGCGGGACCTGCGCGCTTCCGCCTTGCTCAAGGTCAAGCAGCGTGTTACCAGTTTGGCCGAAATCAACCGGGTCACGAAAGATTGAGCTTCTTTCGCTGTCGGGCAAAGAAAACCACGCATTCGACCAGCCTTAGACGGAGTTCCGTTTCCCAGCCCGCGGCTCGCAAAGAAAGTCCCGCCGTAATATTCCGTCGACATTTTCTGCACTTGCGCGCATTTTTTGCGCTATTGTTAATGTACTCTTAACCCATTCCGCAGGTTGAGCACCGCCCATGGCCACAGTCGCGACGACCACCCGTAACAAACCCAGCGCTGCCGATATCGGCCGGGCGCGCGCGAAGGTCAACCAGAGCCTGACGTTTGTCTGGTGGGGCATGGACGCACGCGGCAAGAAGCTCAAGGGCGAGCAGGTGGCACAGTCCGCCCCACTGCTCAAGGCCGAATTGCGGCGTCAGGGCATCAACGCTACGACGATCAAGCCCAAGCCCAAGCCGCTGTTCGGTTCGGCCGGACGCACGATCAAGTCGCGCGAGATCGCCGTGTTCAGTCGCCAGATCTCAGTGATGATGGCGGCCGGCGTGCCCATGGTGCAGGGCCTAGACATCATCGCCAACGGCCAAGCCAATCCGCGCATGAAGAACATGCTGCTGGACCTCAAAACCAACATCGAGGGCGGTGCTTCGCTGGCCGAGGCTATGCGCAACTACCCGGTGCAGTTCGACGAGTTGTACACGAACCTGGTCAAGGCCGGCGAAACCGCGGGCGTGCTTGACACCGTGCTCGACACGGTGGCCACCTACAAGGAGAACATCGAGACGATCAAGGGTAAGGTCAAGAAGGCTATGTTCTATCCGGCCGCGGTGCTTGCTGTCGCCTTCATCGTGACCATGATCCTGCTGATCTTCGTAATCCCTCAATTTGAGTCCGTATTCAAGGATTTTGGGGCGAAGCTCCCGGCATTTACGCTGCTCTACGTGGGCCTGTCACGATTCGTGACACAGCACTGGTTGATCCTCACCGCGGGCGTCGTCGGAGCGGTAGTTGGGATTGCACTCGTGTACAAACGCTCGCCGAGGTTTGCGCGCTTTATCGCTCGCACCTCACTCAAAATTCCGGTGGTGGGGCAGATTTTGACTCAGTCGGCTATTGCACGTTTTGCACGCACGCTCGGTGTGACCTTCAAGGCCGGCGTGCCGCTCGTCGAGGCACTCGATTCCGTGTCGACTGCAACCGGCAGCCCAATCTACAACGAGGCGGTCAAAAAGATCCGCGGTGATGTCGCCGTCGGCCATCAGCTGCAGTTTGCAATGCGTCAGACCGAACTGTTTCCGAACATGGTTGTGCAGATGGTCGCCATCGGCGAAGAGGCCGGCGCGCTCGATACAATGCTGTTCAAGATCGCCGAGTTCTACGAGCAGGAGGTGAGCAACGCAGTTGATGCGCTATCAAGCCTGCTGGAACCGTTCATCATGGTCATCATCGGCGTCATCGTCGGTGGCATGGTGGTTGCGATGTACTTGCCGCTCTTCCAGCTCGGCAACGTGGTCGGCTGACCCGATTCGCGCATGCAGGATTTCCTGGCGATACCCGGCGTGGCCGTGGCGCTGGCCGGTTTGCTTGGCCTGCTCGTAGGCAGTTTTCTCAATGTCGTGATCCTGCGTCTGCCGGCGCGGCTGATGCACCAGTGGCGCGAACAGAGCCGCGAGATGCTCGAGCTCGGCGGCGATGCCGAACCCGCGCCGCCCGGGCTGGTCTGGCAGGCCTCGCACTGTCCGCAATGCAAGCACGCGCTCGGTGCGCTGGAGAACATTCCGGTCGTGAGCTGGCTGGTGCTGCGCGGACGCTGCAAGCACTGCGACACGAAGATTTCGGTGCAATATCCGCTGGTCGAGTTGTTGACGGCTGTTTGCTCGGCTCTGATCGTATGGAAGCTCGGCGTGGGCTGGCAGGCCGCCGCGGGACTGCTGTTCACCTGGGCCCTGATCGCGCTCGCCGGCATCGATGTGCGCACGCAGTTGCTGCCCGACCAGATCACTTTGCCGCTGCTCTGGTTCGGCTTGCTGATCGCGCTCGCCCCGTTTTTCGTCGACGCGTCGTCCGCAATCCTGGGCGCCGCGATCGGCTATCTCTCCCTCTGGTCGGTGTACTGGGGATTCAAATTGCTGACCGGCAAGGAAGGCATGGGCTATGGCGACTTCAAGCTGCTCGGTGCCCTCGGCGCCTGGATGGGACCGTGGGCGCTGCTGCCGATCGTGCTGCTGTCCTCGCTGATCGGCGCGGTGGTCGGCGGCACGCTACTCGCGGTACAAGGCCGCGATCGCGCCACGCCGATTCCGTTCGGCCCCTTCCTCGCTGCGGCCGGCTGGGTGCAGTTCGCGTTCGGCGGCGAGATAGCGGTGCTGTACCGGCACCTATTCGCCTTCCCGTGATGTGAAGACACTCGAGTCGCCTCCGCCCGTCTCGCTGGCCATGGTCGTCACCGGCGGCATCGCTTCGGGCAAGACGACGGTGACGAACGCCTTTGCCACACTCGGCGTACCGATATTCGACGCCGACGCGATCTCGCGCGAACTCGTCGCGCCAGGCCAACCGGCGCTCGCAGAAATCGCGGCGACGTTCGGTGCGGACATGCTTGCGCCCGATGGCGAACTCGACCGTCGCCGCCTGCGCGAGCGCATCTTCGCCGACGAGGCAGCGCGACGTCGGCTTGAGGCGATCTTGCATCCGCGCGTGCGCAGCGAACTGCGCTCGCGCGCCGCCGCGTGCAGCGCGCCGTACTGCCTGCT
>Ga0070667_100001234_pt1 | contig 23223 bp, 22 predicted proteins | sample KBSS33metaG_FD_64659 | JGI IMG/M metagenome (GOLD analysis project Ga0070667, IMG submission 64659) | Switchgrass rhizosphere microbial communities from Kellogg Biological Station, Michigan, USA - KBS S3-3 metaG | ecosystem: Host-associated > Plants > Roots > Rhizosphere > Soil ... | reverse complement strand
GACCTCACGGACATTCCGGTGACACGGGTTGAAAATGCTTGCGCGACAGGGAATGACGCGATCCGTAACGGTGCCATCGCGATTGGCTCTGGTCTGTACGATGTGGTGCTTGTCGTCGGTGCGGACAAGGTTCGGGAAACAGCGACGAACGGGACATTTTGGGAATGGGCCGCCATGACCCGGGACAGTGCGTGGGACTACCCTCTCGGCTTGGTTGCGCCCGCGAACTTCGCCCTGCATGTGCTCAGGTATTTGCACGAATCGCCGGCGACGAAAGAACATATGGCGATGGTGGCGGTGAAGAATCACTTCCATGCGCTGAAGAACCCGAAGGCTCAGCTTCGCTACGAGATCACCGTCGAGCAGGCTTTGTCGGCCCCCCCGGTGGTCGATCCCTTCGGCCTGTACGATTGCACTCCGCAGAGCGACGGCGCAGCAGCTGTCATTCTCGCCGCTGAGGACGTTGTCGACAGGTATACCGACCGGCCCGTCTGGATTCGCGGTTTCGGCTTGGGTATGGATCGAGTCATGCACCAGCACAAGGGCGACATGACAACTTTTCCGCCCACAGTACGCGCTGCTAAAACGGCGATGTCGATGGCCGGAATCAGTCCGCAGGAGATTGACGTTGCCGAAGTGCACGACTGTTTCACCGGTGTCGAGTTGATCAGCTATGAGGACTTGGGCTTTGTCGATCGATTCGGTGCACACAAACTCATTGAGTCTGGCGAGGTCTACGTTGGCGGCTCGATCCCGATTAATCCCAGCGGGGGGCTGAAAGCGAAGGGGCATCCGCCAGGGGCGACCGGTGTCGCTCAGTGCTATGAGCTCTTCAATCAATTGCGCGGCGAGGCCGAGAATCAGGTGGACGGCGCTCGAATTGGCTTGGCCCACAATATCGGCGGACCCACCGCGGTTGCCGCTGTCACCATCCTCTCCAACATCAAAAGTTAGGAACTGAATATGGAGTCCGACATCACCACTCTTCCGCGCTACGAGCAGTTTGCGCCCTGGCTGTTGGTCGAGAAAAGAGGTGCGACTCACGTCGTTTCGATAAACCGGCCTGAGGCGCTCAATGCGGTCAACGAGGAGGTACATGGCGCCTTCTCCCGGATCTGGCGCGTACTCGCGGACGATCCGGACGTTCGCGCGGTGGTGACCACCGGTGTCGGAAAGGCGTTCTCGGCAGGCGGTGACATGGTGATGTTCGGCCGACTCATTGAGGACCCGGTGGCGCGGCAAACCCAGATCGCAGAGGCGCGAACGGTTTTTCTCGAAGTGATCAATTTTCCGAAGCCGCTGGTTTCGGCGGTCAATGGCCCTGCAGTCGGCCTCGGGTGTTCGATCGCGTTGCTGAGTGATTTCTTGGTGATGGGGGAGAGCAGTTACTTGGCCGACCCGCACGTCGCTGTGGGCCTGGTCGCCGGCGATGGCGGCGCTGCCATGCTGCCGCTGTTGATCGGCTTGATGAAGGCCAAAGAGTACGTCTTGTTGGGAGACCGGATGACCGCGGCCGACGCGGAGAAGCTGAACTTGGTTACCAAGGTGGCTTCCGACGACGCGGTCCTTGATGAGGCACTCAAGCTCGGGGATCGTCTGGCGGCCTTGCCGCCTCAAGCGTTGCGTGCCAGCAAGATCGCGATGAACATGCACTTGTCTCGGGCAGCTCTCGGGGTGTTGGAATACGCGCTCGCGGAGGAATACCTTTCCTTCTCGACTCCGGAGTTCCAGGAGCGGGTGGCGGCGTTCCGCGCCCGGTCCGCCAAATAGGTCCTTCAACGGCGCGCCTCACCGGTATCCGGTGAGGCGCGCCGTTATCGCGAGGGTACCGTCGCTGGTGATCACTTTCGTGTCTGCTACCGGAGATTCACGGCCGATTCGAACGGCTGAGCCTTCCTTCTGGGTACTCGCGCTTCGGTCGCTTTGTCAGCCAACTCCTGGTTGATGTAGATGCTGAGCCAGGTGATGGCAGTTTACGGTTCGGAACCTAGTCGGAAGTGGCTGGCAACGCCTGCTGCGGCGTTGCCCAAAACTCCAGTAGAGGTACAGTTTCGACGCCGAATCGACCGGCAGCTCCATGGCCCCTGATTTCCAGGCCCGTGGTTCGCCAACATCCTGCTGGGCGGGCTCGGATGCGACGCGTCCGGTCATTTTGCCAACAGGTCTACGACGGTAGACAATTCGACGCCGGTGAACAGGAATTCTTCGGCTTTGTGAAGATGACGGCTCCAGAGCGCGCCGGCCTTCTCTGCCTCTCCGCCTTTGATGTGATCTAGCAACATGCGGTGGGTTCTGGCTGAGCGGCGCAGGGCGAGTTCGGCGTGGGTGCCAACGGTTGGTTGTAACGATCGGTTTCCGGTTTCGATGACGTGATGGAGCATTTCGTTGATCATCTGCAGGGTTCTGTTCTCGGACAGGCGTGCGATGGCTGCGTGAAAATCAGTCAGCTGTAAGACGGCAACCGCCCCGGGCTCTAGCTGAGACTCGCGGTCGACGATCTCTTCGAGCTCAGCGATAACCTTTGGGTCGCCTTTCGTGGCGAGTGCGATCACCAGCGGAGTCTCGATGGTGATACGCGCGTCGTAAACGTCCTTGAGGGTAACTCCTTCGTATTCGAGAATCAGGCCGGCATAGCGCGCTAGGGTTTGGCGGCGCGGACGCTGAACTCGCGCTCCGCCGCGAACTCCACGCTCGACGTGGATCAGAGATTCGGATTCGAGCACTCGGAACGCCTCGCGCAACGTCGGGCGAGAGACACCGAACCGCTCCATAAGCTCAGACTCCGGCGGAAGCATCGTGCCCTCGGTGATTTCACCGACGACAATCATTCGGCGGAGTACCGCGGCGACCTTGTCGGCCATTTTTGGTTCCCGCAGACTGTTGACTTCCATAGCGTGAACCCTCTCGCTGATCTGGTTACCGATGTAATGTGTAACTATATGACTATCTTGAGGAGGCCGCTGAGAGCTTTGTTCTTTTTCCTTGGTGGCCGCACGCTTCGGCCACGTGGTCAGGTGTCGCTGGGCTGTCCGTAAACGTCAACTCCCACAGAGTGATCCCAGCTGTTCTCTGGCCAATCGCTGTGCGCCAAGCGATGAGAAAACCCTGATCTGGCTAGCGAGATTATCCAATCTATATAGTTGGTCGTTTAAGCCCGTCATGAACCGGCGAGTGGCTGAACGCGACATGGACAGTTCATCGCCACCAAGGACTCTTCGTCGTCAAAACGGATGTGAGTACAGACGCGGCGATGCTTCCGGCGGGTGGTGATTTCGTCACGTGCGGTTAGTTATTCAGGGGTAAGCACGTCACTTGCAACCAGTCGTTGAGGTGTGTACTCGAGGACGTCTTCGCCTCGCTGGTTGCGCACGGTGACAGCGCTGACCACCAGACCCCGCTCCGGTCGCTTGGTGGGACGCGATCCAGTGACGGTGACGATCGCGTGGATGGTGTCGCCGACGCACACCGGACCTCGCGTTTTGAGTTCCATTCCGAGGAAGGCGATTCCGGTGCCTGCGAAACTCAGCGTCTGGATGACAAGGCCTTCGGCCATGCTGTAAGTCATGGCCGCGGGAACCAGCCGTTTGGAGCCTGCGTCCTGGTGAGCAGACGCATCGAAGAACAGTGGTTCAGTGAACCCGGCCCAGGTCACGAAGCTGATCAAATCAGCCTCTGTCACGGTGCGCGCGTTGGTACGAAAAGTCATACCCGCAGGAAGCTGTTGCCAGGTTCGTCCTTGGTGCAGATAAGGTACCTCGGCGCTGGGCGGCGTTGTAGTGTCATCAGCCACGTGTTACCTCCTGTGGATCAATTCTTTTCGAGATGTAGTCGTCGCAGGTCACGGCGGAGAAGCTTGCCCGCCGCGTTCAGCGGCAGTTCGTCGACAATGTGCCAGTGAGCCGGGACCTTGAAGCCGGCCATGCGTCTGCGAGACCACGTATGCAGCTCGTCCTGTGATGGTGGCTGTTCGCGATCAGTGGGCACTATGAACGCTGCGATCGTTTCACCGAGGCGAGTTTCGGGAACTCCCACGACCCCGACAGATCCAACCTCAGGGTGGCCGGCAATTATGTTTTCTACCTCCGTCGGGTAGACATTCTCTCCACCACGAATGATTCTGTCGTCCAGTCGTCCGCGCAGCCGTAGGTAGCCATCCGCATCGATCTCGCCCACGTCGCCGGTATAGAGCCAACCGTCTGATGCGGTACCGGCCAGATGTGGGGCGGCAGCCAGCACTTCACCGACTGTAGAGTGCTGCGACGACGCGATACGCAACTGTAGGCCTGGTACGGCACGCCCGACGGTTTCGAGTAAGTCGGGCTGAGCCAGCGCGCGCCGGTGGTCGTCGGCTTGCAGGCATGTGATCGGACTGCCTTCGGTTTGGCCGAACAACTGGACTAGATCAGTGGACGGGAGCAGGTTGAGGATGCGTCCGACCGTCTGGGGACGAATGGGTGCCGCCCCGTAGATCAACGTGGTCAATGCGGTCTTGTCCAGTACACCCCAGCTCAGCAGCATCTCGATCATGGTTGGTACCAGCAGCACGTGAGTGACGCCGATGCGTGCCAGGCCCGACCACCAAGTAGCCGTGAATCGCTGTGTTGCGGTCGCCGCACCGCCGGCGGTCAGAGCGGCCAGCAGGTTGCCGATACCACCGACATGGTGAATTGGTGAGCCCGTCGCAAAGATTGTCGAGGTGCTGAACCCGATGAGCTGCTGCAGCATTCGCGACCGATCGCGTATCACGGCGTCAGTAATCGGCACTGGCTTGGGGTTTCCGGTAGTGCCGGCAGTGTGCAGTACGAAGGCCGCGTTGTGCGCGAACGTGGGTAGGGGATCTTTCGACACGGCGAACGCGGGGATGGTGACACCTCGTGTGCAAGTCCGCGCGGCTATGGCGGTGGCGACGGCAGCGTGAGCGGGCTCGGCGAGCACCACCGTTGACCCCGCTTGTTCCACGATCTTCGCCAACTCGTCCGTGGTCAGGCGTGTTCCGATCGGCGCAAGCGGGCGGTCGGTGATGGCTCCGGCCATCAACAACGCGATGGCGTCCGCGTTGCCGGTGACCAATGCGGGTACCGGTACACCCGCCGGGGTGGGCAGTCCGAGTAGAAATTCTGCGGCGCTGACCGCTCTTCCGATCAACTGGGCACCGGTCACCGCTCCCGTTGCGTCGTAGAAAGCCGGGCGCGAACTACCGAAGTGGGCCGCGTGGATCTGTTCGATCCACGTCGCAGTATCTGTTCGGGGCCGAGGAGAAACGGTGCCTTCCTTTCAGCTAGCTGCGTGCTGACTCACACTGCACTTAGTGGGTCAGTGAATGGTCTTTTGACCTGTGCCGGAGCGGCCTGCGCAAGAGTTTCCGTCCTCAGTCGACTCGCAAGACCATCGCGGCGCCCATGCCGCCGCCCGCGCACATGGAGGCGACTCCGATCCCGCCGCCGCGGCGACGGAGTTCGTAGATCAACGATGTCACCATTCGGGCGCCGGTGGCGGCGATCGGGTGTCCCAAGCTGATGCCCGACCCATAGACGTTGACGTTGTCTTCAGCAAGGCCGAGGGCTCGGGTGCAGGCAACAGCCTGTGCGGCGAATGCCTCGTTGATCTCGAAGACGGTGACGTCACCCAGCGCAAGTCCGGCGCGGTCGAGTGCCTTGGGAATTGCCTCGATAGGAGCCGAACCGGTGTCCTCTGGTGCAACACCGACGTAGCTCCACGACAGCACGGTCGCCAATGGCGCGCGGGTGCGGCCAGGTGCAGTCAGAGCCACGACCGAGGCAGCATCATTGAGGCCCGACGAGTTGCCGGCGGTCACTGTAAAGCCGTCGATTTCCGGATGGAGCACTCGAAGCCCGGCGAGGGTTTCGATCTTGGTGCCACGACGTGGATGCTCATCCTGGTCGAAGGCCTTGCTGGTGCCGTCGCCTTGTTCAACATTCAGGGTGACAATTTCTTCGGCGAACAATCCACTGTCGATAGCCGCAATCGCACGCTGATGGCTCCGAAGTGCCCACGCATCCTGGTCCTCGCGTGTGATCCCATAGCGCGTCGCGCAGTTGTGCCCCACAGTGATTGACATGTCGAGAGACGGTGCGATGTCGGTACCTGGATGAGACTCCGAGAACCAGGGATCGGTGAAGTCACCGGCCTCATTGCCTGCGGTGAACGCTTTTCGCTTACGGCTCATCGGGGCCGTGGATAGGGACTCCGTGCCGCCCGCGAGTAGCGCGGTGCTCATTCCCGCAGCGATTTGGCCGGCTCCAAGTGCGATAGCAGTGAGACTAGAAGCGCACTGCCGGTTCAAAGCGACGCCAGGAAGTCCAGTCAGACCGGCGTCCACTGCGACGAAGCGAGCGATGTCGCCGCCGCCCTGATACACCTCTGCCAAGAGGAGATCATCGAATTGTGCTCCTTCCAGGGCCGACCTTGCAATCGCTTCGCTTACAACAGGTTTGGCGAGGTCTGCCGCGCTGACGTTCGCAAGCGCTCCCTTTCGCGCTGTGCCGATTGGTGTTCTGACGGCGGCGATGATGTCGGCAATGCCGGCAGATTTGGTCACGGGTGGTCCTTGTGCTCGGTTGCGGAGACGGTGCGCTGTGAGTTCATCAGGTCGAGACGACGGCTGACGCGCTCCGCAATGGCAGGGTGTGTCCGGCCAGTCAGGGCCCAACGGCCCTTAGCCTGTCGGCTTGAACGCGTAGGTCAGGAGCGTGTGCCCGTCGGCGGTGGTGAACTCGAAAATGGTTGACACCAGCGTATCGCCGATTCTGAGCGTGGCGATGTCATCGACGTCGACGATCAGACTCTCCACGAGCAGTCCGTCTGCAAGCTCAACGAAGCCAACGATATAGGGCCGGAATTCGTCAGAGCTTCGTGGCCCTTTATAAGGCAGCGGAGGAGGGAATTCCTGGGTGGTGTAGGTATACAGCGTGCCTTCGGTGGCGAGTTCGATCTGCTCGATATCGGTGTCATCGTCGAACAATTCAGGCCGCTCAGGTGGGAATTTCACAGCTCCCGTGGACCGTCGGCGCGATCCAAACAGTACTGCTCGGTCGCCATCGATTCGAAACAGCCCCTCGGTCAACATCGGTGACAAGACTCGCTCCTTCCTGCCGGCAACGTGTCGCACTGCGCACGTCTTGGCGTGGGGCACCCGCTGGCGCCGCACATATGGTTATACAGATAACTGTATCATGAGGGCAAGGCGAGTGTGAGGAGTAAACGCTGACGTATGGTGTCGATTGCTGCCGGTGAGATCGGGCGGAGTCGCTCAACCGCTGTTGTTACGGGCAAGAACTCGAGGCGAGTTTGGGTGCACACGGCATGCCGCCATTGGTAAGTCGCGCGATTCTTCGGGACCGATCGGCCGCCGTGCTTACTCCAGTGGAACGGATCAGGTCATCAATCTGGGTCGGCACAGGTTCCGGACGTGCAGATGTAGGCGCCCGAGCATCAGTCAAGCCTTGCCGCGCCTTCGGGTCGTGTGGTGGCTCAGCCGAGGAGAGCGACGGGAGTGGACAGTTCCACGCCCGTGAACAGGTATTCTTCGGCTTTGCGAAGATGGCGGCTCCACAATTCGCCGGCTAGCTCTGCTTCTCCGGCTTTGATGTGATCCAAAAGCATGCGGTGGGTCTTCGCCGATCGGCGAACTGCACGTTCAGCGCGATCGCCGACCGTTGGCTGTAGAGACTGGTTTCCAGTCTCGATGATGTGGTGCAGCATTTCATTGATCATTTGCAACGTCTTGTTCCCGGACAAGCGGGCGATCGCCGCGTGAAAGTCGGTCAACTGGTGCACCGCGTCGGCGCCTGCATCCAGGCGTGATTCGCGCTCGACTATCGCCTCGAGTTCGGAGATGACCTTCGGGTCGCGCTTGGTGGCGAGGGCGATCACCATCGGCGTCTCGATGGTGATGCGCGCGTCGTAAATGTCCTTGAGGGTGACGCCTTCATATTCCAGAATCAGGCCGGCGTAGCGGGCAAGTGTTTGGCGCCGCGGTCGGTGTACGCGGGCGCCACCCCGGACGCCCCTCTCCACCTGGATCAGCGATTCCGATTCGAGCACTCGGTACGCTTCTCGCAGGGTCGGCCGGGAGACGCCGAATCGCTCCATGAGCTCTGACTCCGGCGGAAGCATCGTCCCCTCGTCGATTTCACCGCGGATGATCATCCGGCGTAGCACCGAGGCGACCTTGTCGGCCATCTTCGGCTCCCGCAGGGTAGTTACATCCACGGCGAGGACCTCTTTCGCTTCTCGCTGGTGTTCACCAGCGCATATACCAGACCAAATAACTATTTGATCAGATTACCCGATCGTAGCTATTTGATGGCACACCTGCCCGTTCGCCGCCCGCGGTGACTTCAGTACCCCATCGCACGACCCATCAGATCCTTCATGATCTCGGTGGTCCCGGCGTATAGGCGCTGAACTCGCGAGTCCCTCCAGAGCCGTGCGACCTCGTACTCGTTGATGTAGCCGTAGCCGCCATACAGTTGCAAGCAGCGGTCGATGATTTCCCACTGCACCTCTGATGTCCACCATTTAAGGCCGGCGGCATCGGCATCGGAGAGCTCGCCATCGTTGACGGCGAGGACACATTGGTCGAGGTAGGTCTGCGCGGCATCGAGTTTGACCTGCATTTCCGCGATGAAGTGCCGATTCACCTGGAACTTTCCGATCGGTTGACCAAATGCGGTGCGCTCCAGGGCATATTGCTTGGTCAGATCGAGCGCACGCCGAGCGGCGGGCAACGCGTAGCAGGCCACACCGACACGCTCGGAAGGCAGGTTCGATACGAGGTGGTAGAAGCCGCGGTTGAGATCGCCGACAAGGTTCTCTTTCGGTACCTTGACGTCTTCGAAGAACAGTTCAGCCGTGTCGGCAGAGAACTGACCGATCTTGTCCAGCTTGCGGCCCCGGGTGAATCCTTCCATGCCGTCCTCGATCATCAGAAGGCTAATGCCTTTGTGGCCGGCAGTCGGATCGGTCTTGACCGCGGTCAACACCAATTTCGACAGCAAACCGTTGCTGATAAAGGTCTTTTGGCCGTTGACCACCCAATGATCGCCCTCGTCCCGGGCAGTGGTCTTGATTCCTGCCAGATCAGAGCCGGCCGCCGGCTCCGACATGGCGATGGATCCGATGTACTCACCTGCGATGAATTTTGGCAGCCATCTGCTTTTCTGCTCGTCGGTGGTCAGATGATTGAGGTAGGGCATGAGGATGTCGTTTTGGACACCGAGTCCGATACCCACCGAGCCGGTCATGAACATCTCTTCAGAGATGATCTGGTTGAACCGGAAGTCCTTCACGCCGAGGCCGCCGTACTTCTCGTCGAACTCCCAGCCGATGAGTCCGTGCTCGCCGGCGGCTAGCCATGCCTCTCTGCTGACCTTGCCGTCGCGTTCCCACTTCTCCACGTTGGGAACACACTCCCGCTCGAAGAACTGTCGCGCCGTAGCGCGGAAGTCGTCGTGGACCTCATCGAAGATGTTGCGCCGCATGATGCTCCTAATTGAATGCTGGTTGATCGCAGACGTTGTGGGTCATACCCACTCGAGCACGGTGGGCAGTGCTTGGCCGGCTTTGCCGGGCTCGAACAGTTGAGCTGCGAGCTGCGCCTCGATCTGCGCGGCGGAACCGCAGAGGGCATCCAATTGAAGGCCCCGGGCGGCGAAGCGGTGCAGGCGGTGCTCGCTGGTGAGGCCGATGGCGCCGCAGACTTGTAGTGCCGCATCGATGACCGCACGATGAGCCCGCCCCGCTGCGGCTTTGGCCGTCATGGCGGCCAGCGAGCCACCGTAACGCCAGGCGCCGTCGAGTAGCGATCGGGCTCCTTCCAGCCGCGCGGACGCGTCCGCGAGCGCATGCCGTGGTGATTGCATGGCCCCGATGGCGGTGCCGTACTGCACCCGGACGCTGACGTGCTCGACGGCAGCGGACAGGGCGGCATCGGCGACCGCGATCAGCTCGGTGGCCAATCCGCGCTGCGCTGCGGCCAGTGCCAAATCCCATTGCTGGGTGATCTCGTAACCACCGGCAGGTACCGGGGCCGTGACTGCGGTCCAGTGCACGCTGGAGTCGAAAGTATCCGACCGGACAGCTCTGGTGATGTTGCCGATTTCTATGTAGTGCAACGACACTCGTCCCGCGTAGGCGCGGACTGGTGCGGCGATCTTGCCGTGCGGTCCGTGCAGCGGACCCAGCACGATCCCCGATATCTCGCCGCCCTTGGAAGCGCGCAACTCGCCGGTCGTGGCGGCGGGCAGCAGCACTGCGTCGACAGGTTCGCGCAAGACTGCGGCTAGCTCAGCTTGCACGGCAGCATCGAGGATCTCGGTCTGGGCCAGCGCACGCCCCTGCGCGGTGAACAGCAGCGCTGCGGCAGCCACAGGATCCTCGGCCTCGATATCGGACCATCCGAGCTCCTCGAGCTGCGGTCCGATCACGGCGTGGCCGTCCGGCGCGGCGGCGACGACCTCGTCGAACAGGCGCCGCACCGCCTCGGTGACCATCGACCATTCCTCGGATGATGCGCTCATCACCGGTTCTCCTTCGGAAGTTTCAGTAGGTGGTCGGCGATGATGCCGCGCTGCACCTCCACGGTGCCCCCCATGACGGTGGCCGCCCGGGAATACCACCACTCGGCCCGCACGGTATCTAGTTCGGCGGCGTTGTCGGCATCGACGCCGGCTATGACCCAGTCGCGCCGGATGTCGAGCACCAGGTCGTTGACCGACTTCTCCGCTGTGCCGAACAGGACCTTGTCGATGCTGCTCTCCGGCCCCAGGGTCTCGCCCGCGGCCAAACGGCTGACGGTCGTTGCGGTGCGGGCCCGCGCCGCTGTGACTTCGATGAAGGCACGTGCGAACCGCTCGCGGTCGGCCGCGCCGGCGCCGTGCTTGATCATCTGTGCGCGCAGGCGGCCGAGTTCAAGCAGCGTCTTGTTCAGCACGGCGTAGCCGTACATGCCCCGCTCGAACTGCATGAGGTACATCGCAACGGCCCATCCGCCATCAACTTTGCCGATGACGCGGTCCGCGGGCACCCTGGCGTCGTCGAAGAATACCTCGGCGAGCTCGCGTCGGCCGCTGGCCAGGGCGATGGGACGGACAGTGACGCCGGGCGTGTCGGCGTCCACCATCAGCATCGTCAAGCCGCGGTGGCGGCTGTCGGCCGACCCGGTGCGCACCAGTGCCAGCAGCCGCGCGGCGGTCGGTCCTTGGCTGGTCCAGATTTTCTGCCCGTTGATGACGAACGCATCGCCATCCTGCACCGCACGGGTCCGCAGGCTGGCCAGATCGCTGCCGGCTTCTGGTTCCGAGAACGATTGCCCCCACCATTCGGTGCCGTCGAGATAGGCGCACAGGTGCGCGGCGGCCAGATGGGGGGCGAACTTGATCAGCGCGGGGCCCAATGTTTCCAGGGTCCAGTGCTGAGCGGGGATGGGCAGCAGTGCGCGACCGAGCTCTTCGTAGTAGATGGCGCGGTGGATCTCGGTGCCGCCGAGTCCGCCGGCTTCGGCGGGCCATCCATACCGGTTCCAGCCGTCGGCGTACAACCGTGCCATCACCGTGGCGTCGAAGGCCATCTGCTCTTCGGCGGAGAGGAACGCCGCACCGGCCCATTCGGGCCAGTCGATCGCCTCCAGGTAGGCCCTGAAGGCAAGGCGGTAGGCCGTAGTGTCGGTGAGATACGCAGCTACCGCAGCGGACTGGTCGCCGCGGGCCGCGTTTTCGGTTGAGGTGGGCATCGTTGTCCCGTTTCGCTCTCGAGTCTGGTGGTTGTAGACGTTACGATACCTAAATCGCTAAATATTTTGCTACTAAGATGGGGTGATCGGTTCGTGCCCAAAGAGTGGTTGTAAACCCCAAGCCATGGGCTGCCCGCTCTTTTCGGCCATCATTGCCGGGGGAGCGGCCCCGCCAATCCGCGTGGCGACGTACCGTAAAGCCAGCTGGCAGCCTCACCGATTTCCGAGAATTGCAGGGCAGCACCGTCTTTGGCCGGGTAGTGCCCCTCTGCTTCGGCGAATCCGGTAATCCGGCTGAGGATATGGCCGTTCACACGCAGGATCTGGCCAGTGAGCCATGCGGACTGCACCGACTGCAGCCACGCCACCACCGAGGAGCTGCGGCCCGGGTCCAGTGCTGGATCGGCGGCTCGGTCACCGCCGAAGAAATCCTCGCTGATCCGGGTGGCAGCCAACGGTGAGATGGCATTGGCGGTGACGCCGTAGCGGCGGCCTTCCATGGCCGTGACCACGGTCAGGTTGGCGATTGCGGCTTTTGCCGCACCGTAGGCCCCTTGGCCATGGTTACCCCACAAGCCCGCCCCCGAGACGGTGTTGACGATGCGGGCGTCGATCTGGTTTCCGGTCTTGGACTGGGCTCGCCAGTACTCACAGGCGTGTTTGGTGACGGCGAAGGTTCCCTTGAGGTGTACAGAGACGACCGCATCCCAGTCCTCCTCGGTGGCGTTGGTCAACGTCGCATCCCGCACGATGCCTGCGTTGTTGACCACTCCGGTGAGTACGCCGAACGTGTCGATCGCGGTCTGCACCATATCGGCGGCATCCTGCCAGGACGTCACCGAACCGGTGTGGGCGATGGCCCTTCCCCCCATAGCTTCGATCTCGGCCACCACCGAGGCCGCAGGACCGGCGTCGGCGTCGTCTCCGGTGCGGCTCACCCCGGGATCGTTGACCACCAGCGCTGCGCCTTGAGCGGCCAGCGCCAAGCAGTGGGCTCGACCGATACCGCGCCCGCCCCCGGTCACCAAAACCACCCGCCCTGCGAGTCCTCCCTTGGAAGTCATTGTGGTGCAGATCCTTTCGTGAACAACTGGTTGATCATTTCCCGACGGCGATCCCAGTCGGCGCCGCGCAGATCGGCATGGCCGTGCTCGGTAACGATGAGATCGACGTCGTAGGCGGGTGTCGACGCGGGCCTACTCAAATGGTCGACCAACGGTGAACGCTGTTGTGCACCTTCGCCGTACCGAGACGGAACGGCGATGACGGACAGGCCGTGGGGGTTCATTGCCGCGGCAGCACAGTAGTCGGGATGTCCACCGATACCGCCGACGACCTTCGAGCCGACGCCTTCGACGTTGATCTGTCCCCACGGATCCACTTCGATGGCGGTGTTGACGGCGACAAACGGATCCCCTGACCCCAGCCGGGTTAGGTCGTGGGAATGATCGATGCCGTGCAGGATCGGCCGGTCCCGTGCCCAGTCATACAGCCTGTCGGTGCCCAGAAGGTAAGTCGCCGAGGGTGTCCCGATCAGTTTCCCGCGGTCGTCCAAGTCGACGACGGCGTCGGTGAGAAGGCCGGTGTCGATCCGGATGGGCACCTCGGTCAGGTTGAGTAGGGCGGTACCCAGCTGGCCCGGACCGTACTGCAACCGGGCTCCGGCGGGGATGAAGCGCAGCACCGCGTCCGCTAGGGCCAGGTGAATCGGTTCGGGTGCCTTCTGCTTGACTCGCAGCGGCCCGGTGGTGCACGACCCCACGACCCGCACCGAACGAGGGTCCAACGGCTCGCCGGCGTCGGCGGCGGGACTGGCGACATCAACCACGGCGATCACCGGGACGCCGGCGGCGATGAGTTCGCGCTGCCAGGACACCTCGGTGCCGAAACAGAGCCCGCCGGCGCCGCGAGTCAGCCGGGTCACCAACACGTCGGGTCGAAGCGGTCCAGACAGCACGGATCGGAGGGCTGAGAGTCGGGTGGGTACAAACCGTCCACGGTCGTGGTCGAGCAGCGCCCGCACGCCCCAGCCGGGCATCAGCGCAACGATGTCGCGGAAGGGCTCCGGGTCGATACCGTGCACCGGCCCCGACAGCCAGCCCAACACCAGACGAAGGTCCCCGATGCTGCGCGCTAGTGCGGTCAGCGCGGACCCGACAGACTGCGCTCCGTCGAGCAGATCGAGCGTGCCGACGCCGTCGCCGAGCGCGATGGTAGCCCCCGGGGAGACCACCTCTCTGATCGCGCTGTCTAGCGTCGCCGCGGTAGCCACGGTCGTCGATGAGGGCATGTCAGCGCGGATCTTTGGGCAGGCCGAGGATGCGCTCACCCAAGATGTTGCGTTGTATTTCGCTGGTCCCACCAAGAATGGTCTGCGCGCGCCCGACCAGCATTGCGCGGACCAGCTGGTTATCGGCAGGGTCGACGAGGGCATCGGTACCCAGCACGTCGGTGGCCAGGTCGCCGAGGTCGCGGTCGGTCTCTGAGGTCATGAGTTTGAGCACCGAAAACGCCGATGACCCGGTGTCACCGGTTTCGACGGCGCGCTGCCATGTGTAACGGAGCAACCAGATACGGGCCCACAGTTTGGTCAGCACCCTCATCAGGGTCGGATCCAGGGTGTGATGCTCGTGCGCCGCCCGCACCATCTGTTCGTGCAGTTGGAACATGCCGACGGCTTGCGATCCCAGCGTCAACCGCTCTCGGCCGAGCGTGAGCAGAGCGATCTTCCAGCCCTGTCCCGGTTCGCCGATGATCGACGCCGGTTCGAGGTCGACGTCATCGAAGAACACCTCGTTGAACTTGCTTTCCCCATCGATCTGCTTAATGGGCCGAACTGTGACCCCGTCGATGTCCATCGGCACAATGAACATGCTCAAGCCACGGTGACTGTCGGCATCAGTGCGGGCCAACAACAACCCGTAATCTGCGGAATTTGCGGCCGAACTCCAGACCTTCTGTCCGTGGATACGCCATCCGGTGTCGGTTCGTTCGGCCCGGGTCCGCACGCCGGCGAGATCTGACCCGGCTCCGGGCTCGGAGAACAGCTGGGTCCAGATATGCGTTCCCAGTCGGATTGGCTCCAGATGGGCCGCCTTCTGCTCGGCGGTGCCATAGGCGATCAGGACCGGCCCGACGAGATCGATGGCGGTGATTCCGAGTTGGCGCGGCACGCCGACGCGAGCGCACTCTTCGGCGAACACCGCCTGTGCCTGCACCGAGGCGTCGGCTCCGCCATACTCCGCGGGCCAGTGCAAGCAGGCGTACCCATTGTCGGCAAGGTAGCGATGCCAGATGCGACCGGGGCCGACGTCGTCGACGGTCGGCGTCGGCCCGTAATTACGCAGCCCAGCCGGTTTGGGCGCCGACAGCAGAAACGCTCGAATCGTTTCACGGGACAGGTGCTCGGAGTCGATCGATGGCGTCATGTCAGTCAGGCCTCCGCGCCTTTGGCCTTGCCGCGATTGATAATGGTCATCCGTCGAGTTGCTGCGCTATTTCCCATGGGCGAAAACTTTCCAATTGTTGGCGGGGCTTCAACGGTCCCGCGTAAACCATAATACAGTTATATATTAAACAGTATTATGTGCCTCCGGCCGACACAACCGGGGAGGTGCCGAATATTCCGGTGGCCAATGCGACCCGATCCCAGTGCGTCCCCGGGCCGCCGAAAAGCACTTCATCGGTTCGGGCCCGCTTGAGGTACAGATGCGCGGCGTTCTCCCAGGTGAAACCGATGCCGCCGTGGATCTGCAGATTGGCATGGGCAGCGTCGCGGAGCCCTTCCGAGCAAACGGCTTTGGCCATGCTGGTCAACCAGAACGCGTCGGTACTGTCGTCATCGACGGCGTGGAGCGCCGCCAGACTCGCCGACCGGGACAGTTCGAGGGCGGTCAAGACATCGGCACATTTGTGTTTGACGGCCTGGAATCCGCCGATCGGCCGTCCGAACTGGACCCGGTCGCGGGCATACTCAGTGGCCATCTCGAGTACCCGCTCATGGGCACCGACCTGCTCTGCGGACAACACCGCGAGTGTTCGCAACAGGTTTCGATCGATAGCCGCGTCCGGGTCGGTGTTCGTCCCCAGCTGCAGCGCCACCGCACCTTTCAGTTCGACTGTGGCCATCGGCCTGGTCGCGTCGAGGACGTTCTCGGCTTCGACGAGCACTCCCGATTCGTCGCGATCGACGAGGAAGACAGCCCGGCCTTCATCGGCGTTGGCGATGACAAGGAGTTCGTCGCAGTGCCCGCCGTGGAGGACGTGCCGTGCGCTACCGTTCAGAACCCACTGCCCCCCATGCAGGGAAGCTGTGAACTCGGTGTATGAACCGGTCCCAGCGACGGTGGCGGTGACTTGGCCCTCGACCAGGTTGGCGACCCGGTCGGCTTGCCCGAGGTCAGCCAGCAGACCCACCGCCAGCACTGCTGTAGCCAAGAACGGCACCGGCGCCAACGTGCGGCCGAGTTCGTGCGCGACGACACCCAGGGCGCTGGCACCGTAGCCAGCCCCTCCGTACGCCTCGGGCAGACCGACGGACGCGACGCCGATCTGCTGGCACAACACCGACCACAGTTCGCGATCGAATCCTGCCCCACCAAAGGCGATTTTCCGGACTTGCTCCTCGTCGGCCATCCGGCTACAGGCAGCGCGGACCGTGGCGGCAAGCGCCTCGGCGTCATCCTTGGACAACTTGGTCACGCTTGGACTCCGATCTGTCGGGAAGCTTCGGCACGGGCATCTTGCCGAGGCGGGATCATGGGGAATTCGTCGATGGCGATGAGCCGCTCCGACCCAGCGGTAGTGGACATAATCGGAAAACGGCCAGCTTGGTAGTCGAGCCGCGCCGGGAGGGAGGGCAGCGTTCCGCTCATCTGGACAGAATCGCCACCGCCGCCGTGCCGGGGGCGCCGTACAACTGGGCAAGTGCGGTGCGCGGGTTATTGGGTACCTGGCGCGCTCCTGCGGTGCCGCGTAGCTGATGCACGAGCTCGTACACCTGCCGCAGGCCCGATGCCCCGACCGGTTCGCCGTTGGCGATCAGACCGCCGTCGGTGTTGATCGGGATGCGGCCGCCGATACGCGTTTGACCGTCGGCGAGCAGTGCCTCCTGCTCGCCGTCTTTGCACAGCATGGTCTCGGCCATGTGGATGATCTCGGAGCCGGCGTCGGTGTCTTGCAACTGCGCGACGTCGATGTCCTCCGGGCCGACACCGGCCTCTTCGTAAGCGGCCGCGGCGGCGGCGGCGGTGGTCCCCGGCACGATGGGCAGTTCAATTGAGGTCCGCAGGAGTTCGTATGCGCCCTCGCGGCGGCTGCGCAATGCACTGGCGCGCAGGTAGATCGGGGTGTCCGTGTACTGCTTGGCCTTGTCGGCACGGCACACGACCACGGCGGCTGCGCCTTCGTTGGGGTTGCAGTACATGTATTGGCGCAGCGGGGCATTCACGATGGGCGAGGCGAGGATGGCCTCAGCGCTCATCGCTTTGCGGCGCCAGGCATGGTCGGTGATCGATCCGTGGGCCATGTTCTTCTCGGCGACGCGCGCCAACGTCTGTTCGGTGATGCCGTGGTCGTGCATGTAGCGCATGATCTTGGTTCCGAAATAATGTGTCGTGAGGAACATGCCCTGATCGCCGTACCACTGCGGCAGGCCGCTGACACTGGGGTCGGCACCGAAAGCGCCACGTGGATGCTTGTCGAGCCCGACGCCTATCGCGATGTCAGCGACGCCGTTCTGCACATCCCGCGCGGCCAAGGTTAGTAGCGAATTACCCGTCGCGCATCCACTCAGCGTGGCACGGGCCGGGATACCGGTCATCCCGACCAGGCCGGTCACGGCCTCGGGGTTGGCGATCTCGAGACTGCCTGCATACAAACTCTGTACCGATGTCCAGCCGACCCCGGCATCCTTGAGTGCGCGGTGAATCGCCGTGGCTCCCATCTCCAGGGCCGAGCGGTCCTCGTAACGGCCGAACGGGTGTAGTCCAACACCGATGATCGCGATATCCGATGAATTGCCCACTTCGCTCCTCCTGGGTTCTGTAGCGCGTCCGCGCCCCGCGCCAACCTGATGCGGATCTCCAAACCAGATAACTATATAGCTATATCTGGCGCCAAACTATACACTGGCGGAAAGCCTGGCGTCGCAGGAAAGGACGGTTTCCCGGTGAGTATCTCGCTGCTGCCGGAGATCGCGGCATCTGATCACCCCTGGCCGCGCGGCGATAGCGGACTCGGAGCTGCGGCTGTCGGCGCAAGAGCTGAACGACCTCGCTGCTGGTGGAGCGGGGCTAATCGCGGCCTGGCGATTGTTGACCCAGCGCACATCGGACGCTAACGTGTGAGGCAAAGCATATAACTGTCTAACTATATTGCCCCCGTGTGGAGGCGAGGGCAGTGTGCCCTGGACTGACGGAACGGTGACCGATTCGCCGTGCGAGCCAATCGAGGAGGAATAGCTGTGTCGTCGCCAACGGATACCCAGATTGTGGAGAAATTCGACCACCATTCGCCGGCGTTTCGCGATGCGCCGCACGAGATGATGGCCGACATGCGATCACGTTGCCCCGTGGTGCGTTCGAGCGAACACGGCGGCTTCTGGGCGTTGCTGGACTACGCGTCCGTATTCGAGGCATCGCGCGACGATGCCGCGTTCAATTCGTACCCCTCGGTCGGCGTACCGGCTAGCGGATCACCCTTCCCGATTCTTCCGATCGAAACCGACCCGCCTCTGACGCAGAAACTTCGGGCCGTGACCGTTAAGGCGTTCTCGCCCGGTCAGGCTGAGGCCGTTCGGCCACTCACCCGGAAGATGGCACGGCAGCTAGTTAACGAGTTCATCGAGCGCGGCGAGTGCGACATCGTCGGGGAACTGACAACGCCGCTGCCGGCGAAGCTGATTCTGCACATGCTCAACTTCGACCAGTCGCGGTACGCGGAGTGGGTGGACTGGGTGCACACCATGGTGCACGACCGGACACACGATGAAGAGAAGGCCAATGCGGCGGTCATGGAGATGTTCGGCGAAATGTCTGAGCAACTTGCGGCACGTCGCCGGGCTGACCACGTTGGCGACGATCTCTTCGGTCGCATTGTTTCCGGCGAGGTCGACGGCGTACCCCTAGACGACATGCAAATCTTGTCGTACACCCTGCTGATGATGCTCGGCGGGATGGACACCACAAGCGGTCTGACCGGCAACGTGTTGTATGCCCTGACGCAACAACCTGAGTTGAAGCAGCGGCTCACCGAAGACCCAGCCCAGATCAAGGGGGCGACCGATGAACTTCTGCGGTGCTTCGCGCCGACTCTGGGCATGGCCCGTACCGTCGCTTGTCCCGTCGACTTCCACGGCAGTCACATGGAAGCGGGCGACCGGGCCATCTTGATGTTTGGGGCAGCGAACCGCGATCCAGCCGTGTTCGATAGCCCTGACAAGGTCGACCTCGATCGTCCGAACAGTCAGAAGCACATGGCCTTCGGGGTTGGGATGCACCGTTGCCTCGGATCGCATTTCGCGCGGGTGATGTTCCAGGAGATGCTTGCCGAAATTCTCCAGCGAATGCCGGACTTCCGGTTGGGAGGTGAACCATTCCGCTTTGAGGATGCCGGCGAGGTCTGGGCAATGCGCTATCTCCCGCTAAAATTCACCCCAGGGCCGAGGCTCTCATTGGAGGACGACCAGTGACCGTTCAAATCCACTTCGATGCCAAGCACTGTGCCGGACACGCTCTTTGTGCGGCGGTAGCGCCGGACGTCTTCGAGCTCGACGACAATGGCTATTGCATCCCGCCCGACCCTCGGGTGCCGCCCGACTTGGTCGAGCAGGCGCTGCGCGGGGCCGATGCCTGCCCGGAGCAAGCGATCACGGTCGTCGACGTCGATGGCCAGACGTTGGCCGGCAGGTGAGCATGGAGATCGGATTCCTCGGCGCAGGCCAGTTGGGCGAACCGATGGTGCGTCGGCTGCTGAAGGCGGGGCACGCGGTCACGGTGATGGTGCGTCGTGACGAAGTTCGGGTCCGCTTACGTGAGGCGGGCGCGGCGGTGGTCGATTCCGTCGTTGATGCGGTTCGTGGACGCCCGGTCATCGTGAGCTGCTTGTTCTCTGACGCCCAACTGCGCGAAGTGGCTTTCGGGCCGGGCGGTGTGCTGGCTCATGCTCAGCCGGGCGCTGTCTTCGTCTCGCACACCACTGGAACGGTGGAAACGTTGCGCGAACTGGCGTCGACCGGGGGAGAGCTCGCTGTGGTGGATGCTCCGGTCAGTGGCACGGCGGAAGACATCGAGAATGGTCGGTTGACGGTCTTGGTCGGCGGGCCTTCGGCTGCGGTCGAGTGCGCGGCGTCGGTCGTCAGTGCCTATGCTTCGACCGTGATTTCGACTGGGGAGTTGGGGACCGCATTGAACCTCAAGCTCGTCAACAACGTTCTCTTCGCTGCAAACGCGCAATTGCTCGGTGCTGCAAACGAACTCGCAGTGGAGCTCGGCATCGACTCGGACCGGTTCCTGGAAGCGCTGGCGGCATGCAGTGCGGACAGCAAGGTGGCGGCTTATGCGCGCGGACTTGGCGGGATCGCGGACTTCACCGAGGCTGCGGCACGCTTTCTCCGCAAGGACGTTGCTGTCGCTGTGAGTGCGGCACACGAGGCCGGCACCGATCTGGGTCTGTTGCACGACGTCATCCAGCGCGGACCACTGCCCCTCACGACCGCTGGAGCTGACATGTGACGACCAACGACTGCAGTTGGCCGGTCTCGGACCCGAAGACGTGCTGACACCGTAGTAGTTGGCGATGGGTTCGATGATTTGGTCGATGGTTTTGGTGCACACATAGGGGCGCTTCCATGAATCCTGTTTGTGCGGAGGCCGGCCCGGCAGGGCTCATCAAGCAGCCCGTCCGGGTGCAGCTGAACAAACCGGTTGCGCCACTTGCGGATTGTGCCGCGATCGAGCTCAAGTCGGTCAGCCAACTCCACATTGGCACCGCCGTCTGCGGCGGCCGGCACGAGCCTGAACCGTGATCGTTTGCTCCTGATACGTGGCGCAGTCTGAGCGCCGCTCAGTCGTTGAGCAAAGGAGCAAGTTTCGTGCAGATGGTCTGCACATGCCGTAGTGCCCATTCTTCAGGCATCCCGCCCAGCGATGCCCAGAAGAACACTGTCTCTGTGGGGGAGTCGCCGATCATCGCCCGCATCCTCGATGCCATGGATTGCGGTGTTTCACACCAGAAGTAGTCGAGTATCCCGGCATCTCGTCCGCGCAGCTGTTCGGGATCTACTCGGCGGGGTGGTGGACGGCCGGTGCCTTGCACCATGTGTCTACGGTATGAATCAACCTGGTAGGCAAGGTTTTTGGATATCACTGGCCAGTCCGCCTCCGGATCATCGCTGACCCAGCCTTGTATGGCGCCGGTCATCCTCGCGGTGCTCGCCTCGTGTCCGCCTTCGATCAGCCCCGTCCGGTACGGTTCCCACAGGCGGCCATCCGCGCTCAGCAGGCCCTCACCGAGTAGGCCGGCCCGCCGCGCCCCTTGGGGTCCTTGATAACCCATCCAGATCGGTGGCCGGGACTGGACCGGTCGGGGCGTAATACCGCCGGGACCCCATAATCGCCGCACCTCACGTGCGCAGGCGTCGGTCTGTCCGTAGCGGCCCTTGAGGCTCTTGCCGAACAGGTCGTACTCCGGTACCCGGTAGCCGGCGCCGAGGCCGAGGTCCAAGCGTCCGTTCGAGAGCAGATCGACCATCGCGGCCTGTTCGGCGATCTCGGCGGGATGGTGCAGCGGAGCGATCACTATCGCGGTGCCGATCCGGACCCGCCTGGTCCGCGCGGCTACCGCGGCCGCGAACGTCAGTGGGGCGGCGATGTAATCGTCGTCAAACTGGTGGTGCTCGGTGAGCCAGACTGAATGGGCGCCCAGATGTTCGGCTTCCTCGCACAGTTCGAGTGCGAACGCATGCAATCGCGCCGGATCCTGTCGACAATCGGGTGGATTGCGAAGGTCGAAATACAGCCCGACGCTGATCGGGCTCATCATTGGCGGCACTGGTCCTCCGAGGCCTGGACTATAGAAATATATAACTATATACCATATCCGCTGACTGACGTGTTGGTCGTACTCGATGAAACTGAGGAAGGTTCGCGAGGGCTACCGCCGTTGTCGTCGCTGAATGTAGTGAGCCGGGCGATCGGCAACGACGACCCAGGATCTTTTCGTGCGGCCGGTCGCGGTGCAGGAGGCGATGATGCTCAGCCGCGCCGAGCTCGGCGACGCGATCATCGGATCGGATACCACACACCGGAGCGGCGGCCCACAAGATCGTCGCTGTGGCGACGAGCCGCGTACAGACGCGTTTGGCTAGATTGTCTTGTACTGCCAGGGATGTGCGGACTGCTCTGGGGGTTGCCGTGGTGTGTGCTTCACTCGGGCGATGAAGCCGCGCGAACGTACGCCGCCGTGGGTGGCCGGAGCCAAGACCGATCGCACTCGTGAGCAGATCCTGGAAGGGGCTCGCGTCACTTTCCAGGAATTGGGTTATGCGACTGCCCGGGTCGAGCAGATCGCGAAGCGAGCAGGGGTTTCCCGTCCGACCTTTTACGTCTATTTCGCGACCAAACGAGATGCGTTTCTGGCGGTCGCTGAGCGGTCGGTCGAGCAGCTGAGCGTTGTCCTTGAGGCGCTCGATGCGCTACCCCGGCAGCCTGATGATCGTGACCTCGCGTCTCTGGTGCAGGAGTTCTTTTCGTACTTCGACGATTTCGGTGCATTCGCCACGGTGTGGCGGCAGGCGGCGTTTGCCGATCCCACGTTGCAGCAATCCGGCTGGAAGGCGCAACGGCGGTGGGCGACCCGCATCGGCCGAAACATCGACCGCATCCGCGGAAGTTCGATCGGCGATCCCGTCTCCCAAGGCTTGGCGTTCGAAGCGATGCTCGAGTCGCTGTGGTTCTCCTCGACCGTGGATGCGCCTGGAGTGAGCCGACATTCAGTGCACGCCACCGCGACGACGATGGTCAGGGCCCTCATCACGAATACTTGACACTGCTGTCTAGGTATCGTAGTTTTGGGTCATCTCGTCAGCCAGAGAGGTGGCTTGCTATGCGTAAATCGATCACGGTGACGGACTCCGAATCGGAGCTGCGGATCCCGGCATGGATGGCCCCGACCGGTTGGTTCGTGGTTGGCTGGTCGCACGAGCTTGTATCCGGTGATATCAAGCCTCTCAAGGTGTTTGGCCAGGAGCTCGTCCTCTATCGGTCGGTGAGCGGGGAATTGCGCTGCCTCGAGGCAACCTGCCAGCACCTCGGCGCGCATCTGGGCTACGGCGGCAAGGTGGTTGATGACTGCGTCGTGTGCCCGTTCCACGGCTGGACTTGGGGACCGGACGGGCAGAACGTGGCGGTGCCAGAAGGACGGACGAGCAAACGCCGTATCGAGCCGTGGCCCGTGTGCGAGCGCAACGGCAT